>Ga0307375_10002645_pt1 | contig 18188 bp, 10 predicted proteins | sample TR1MG_FD_202531 | JGI IMG/M metagenome (GOLD analysis project Ga0307375, IMG submission 202531) | Soil microbial communities from Risofladan, Vaasa, Finland - TR-1 | ecosystem: Environmental > Terrestrial > Soil > Coastal area > Acid sulfate soil | place: Finland: Risofladan, Vaasa | collected... | reverse complement strand
ATGCAAAAAAGGACAAGGCATTGGCGTCAGCCAATGTCCGTGTAATTCGCTGGCAGGCCAAGGCAATCCCAGATGTTGCCAACATCAAATCTACTTTTATGAATAATACTACGGTCAAGTAGGGCGCACGGTCTTGCCTCCGCGATTAGAGATAATGCAACTATACAAGCCTGAATCGGATTCTTGACGAACTTCTTTTCAGGCTAACTTATCCGGCCTTAGCTGTGAAATAGGCATGGTATGTACGAGGCCAATTATATGCAATATCTGTTAGGATTCGTCGCTGGCATCTGCTTGCACGCGAAACTAGCCAATGTTTATTGGCGATAATCTTGTGGCTGTATGCGGTGGAGTTAAAATTCAAATGTTATAAATTATTACTGCTGTCTCAGCTAGCTGAAAAGGGTGATTTGAAATGGATTGCTTTGATTCTGTTTTGGTATCTGAACAATCGAAACGTCAAGCATATGGTGCTTATTACACACCCCTTCGAGTCGCATCTTTATTGGCGAATTGGGCAATAACAAATCGAAATGACGTTGTGCTTGAACCTTGTTTTGGGGGTTGTGATTTTCTCGAGGCGATAAGAGATCGCTTTGAAGTCGTTGATCAACAAGATTTTGATTCCCATATATTCGGTTGTGATATCGATCCAAGTGCCTTTTTACACTTGTCAAGCCGAATGCGCGCCTCAACTTTGACTGGGAATTTTTTACGAGGCGACTTTCTTTCTATGACACCGCGGCATTTCGGTCAGACAGGGTTTGACGCTGTGATTGGGAATCCTCCATATATAAAAAATGATCGCATCAGCAGCTTTCAATTGGAAAGCATCAAGCGATTAACAAAGGAAACAACCAAATCTATTAAGGGCCGAGTAAATCTTTGGGCATATTTCGTTGCGCATGCCATGTCATTTTTGCGGGCTGGCGGTCGTATGGCGTTTGTGCTGCCAGGAAATTTCCTCACCGCAGACTACTCCGCACACTTAAGAAACGAGTTATCAAGCAAGTTTGCACAGGTTACCGCCATCTCTGTCGCTGAGCGCTTATTTCTATCTCAAGGTACTGAGGAAAGAACGGTCGTATTGCTTTGCGAAAAATACCAGCAAGGAAACGCAAGACCAATTAACGTAATGTATTGCTCTAATGTAGAAGAGCTTGGCAATTTGCTGGTAACAAATGTTGGTGCGGCAAATAACATACCTGAAATTGGCGACGACTATTCAAGATTGACCAACGAACAAAATAATGTTTTTTCGGGAGTGGCTAAACAAATTAATGCTGGCAACATTGGCAAGCTAGGAAATGTTTACATAGGCATTGTATTGGGTGACAAAAAATTCTTTGTTCGTTCACTTAGCGAATGGAAGGAAGAAAGTATATCTGATACGTACATTCGACCTATTGTTTCAAAATTTAGTTATCTAAATGGTATTTGCATAAGGACTTATGATATTCATGCCTGGAAGTTGGCGGATATGCCATGCTTTTTCTTAAACACACGTGGGAAAAGACTAGGTCGCATTATTCGCAATTATTTGGAAACAAATGTTAAGCACGCAGAGGGGAGCAACAGTACATTCAAGCGACGGGATATCTGGCATCAACCTGACGATGGGCGTATAGCAGATGCATTTATTGGGTGCATTAGTCATTTTGGTCCTAGGCTAGTTTTAAATTCAAAGAAAATTCAGGCAGCAAATTCTCTTTATAGATTTGATTTTTTTTCTCATGTAAGCAACATTGAGAGGAAAGTTTTAGCGATATCATTAATCGCAACGTTCAGTCAATTATCAGCTGAGCTACAAGGGCGGCCATTAGGATCAGGTGGCCTAAAATTAGAGCCAAAAGATATTATGAATATCTTGATTCCTATGGATACGAAGAAAACAGCGGCAGAGATTTCTATCGCATTTAAAGAAATAGATAACTTAGTAAGATGCAGTCGGCATGAGGCAGCTAGATTATTTGCGGACAATTTTCTGTTTGGAACGATAATCACCAAGGAACAGCAGAAAGTGTTGTGCGAAAGTTTGAAGCGAATCCGGACTCATCGACATAGAGAATAATCAAATCGCAATATTGAAACTGGCGCTACTTGCTAGTTTGAGAATTGCGGGAGTACAAATTTATGAAAACTGAATCACTCCAATCATTGGCAGTCCAAGAACCAGAAAAGTTCACCTTTTCGGTAGATAGTGCGTTGCTGGGTGAGCTTGGTGAGAAGCTTGTATCCAGTGTGCATGTGGCTTTATCTGAATTGGTGAAGAATGCATATGATGCAGATGCCAAAATTGTAAAGCTATCTATTCTGCCAGAGGGATCATCCACGCGAATTGTCATTGACGATGACGGTGTGGGTATGACACTAGATGAAGTAAAGTCATATTGGATGCGCATTGGCACAACAAACAAAGTCGATCAACCAACCTCAAGAGTTTTTGGCCGCCAAAAAACAGGGGCGAAGGGTGTGGGCCGATTTGCTTGTAGGCGGCTAGGCTTAAAGTTGAAGCTGACCACAACGGCACGTATTGAAGCCGTTGCTGTTAATTCAAGGCGCACACGTGCGCAAGAAAAATATCAAACAACAATAATTACATTTGACTGGAAAAAATTCATTCCCGGCATAACCGTAGAGGAAGTGATAAGTGTGGGGAATACCACAACTTCCTCTTCTGGCGTTACTGGCACCCGTTTAGAGATATGGGGAGCCCACAGAAATGAATGGACTAGAGCTGGGCTAGATTACCTTCAGAGACAACTCGGTATTCTCGCTACAAATATGGGAGCCAAACGACCAGGCTTCGAGGAGGATACGGGCTTCAATGTTCACTTGAATACACCATTATTTGAGGGACGTGTGGTTGATGTGCGGAAAGATGTTATTGACGCTGGATGGGGTACAGTAACAGCTTATGTTGATAAACAAGGCCATGCAATTTGCACATTGAATGCTTTAGGTATTGGCGGGCAGAAGCGCATTAAAAGTAAGCTGAAATTCAATGAAATTGCTGGTGCAACACTGACTATAGGTGTACTCCCTATGGAAAAAGCAATGTTTCGAAAACCTGAGATACTTTCAAAATACGCATTACAGTCGATTGTGGCAGATTGGGGTGGTGTTCATGTGAGGTATAACGGTTTCAGAGTTTACCCGTATGGTGACACTGAGGACGACTGGCTGAGAATTGAGGCGGATCGCGCAAGGCGTTTAGGCAAACCGCCCGAAGAAGAATTGTTTCAATTTGCAGGGACACTTCAAGGCGTCGAGCCTGCGCGAAGCTTATTAAACATGCTCTCTCGGAAGAATTATCTAGGCTTGGTTGAAGTTACTTCAGCAATAACAGGACTCGTTCCGCGGTTGGATCGGCAAGGTTTTTTGGATGGCTCTGCATTCGACCAATTGAAAAATTTTGTTCGTTTTGCGATTGATTGGGCGACTATTTATCGTGATTTTTATATCCGAACAAAAATTGAGTCAGATGCCAGTTTCGCACTTGAAGCCGTTCAGTCTGTTTTGCATGAGGAGGTAGATAAAGCGCAGTTGGTACCAAAGGTTGCATCCTATCTCAGGAAAGAAATAAAAAAGATAGTCCAATACTTGCCAGAAGAGGCGCAGAAGAGAACAGAGCAATCACTGCTAACCACACTGCGTGCTATCGAAACCAACAATGAAGCAAATATCCGGCAGCTTGAACATCTACGATTAATTGCCTCAGCCTCAACTCTTACGTTGCTATTTGCTCATGAGGTAAGAACCCTAATAGGCTCACTTGGTGCAACGAGTAAAAGACTAAAACGTATCGCAGCGAAGACGAATGGCAAGGATGGAGAAGAACTGAATACATTGGCAAACCAAATCGAGGCTTCAAAATCCAGATTCGATAGCCTTGTAGAGATGACTGGAATTGTTGGCGCATTTGGCAAGCAGAAAGAAATGCAATCCATCCACTTACGGTCTGCTGTTGAGCGCGCAGTTCGATGCTTTAACTTAGTATTAGAAAATTACAAGATCCACGTCGAGGTATCTGACATACCCGGAAATATGACGGTTGGGCCGATGGTTGAAGGTGAAATTTATACCGTGTTAATCAACCTGCTATCGAATTCAATAAAATCACTCATCGCATCAGGGCAGCCCAGCAAGCATATCTATTTTAGGGCAGTACGAAAAGATTCAAACGTCTTGATTAACATGCTCGACAATGGAGTTGGGCTGAGTCAGGGGAATTATGAAGAAGTATTTAAGCCATTTATTTCTGATCCAGATGGCAGCCTGTACGATCAACTAGAACAAATGGCAAACCCTCAAGATGCACACATATTCGGGACAGGTAGTGGCCTCGGGCTTGCAATCACCAGAGATATAGTGCGCGCAAGAAAGGGTGATATTTGTTTCCAATCACCGCCATCTGGATGGAGTGCATCAATAGAGATAAAACTGCCATGTCAACCAAAGAACTAAATATATATTGGCTGGATGACGAGTCTGATAGATTCGATCAATTCAAGAACCTTTTCGAAGATACTGCCGCTGATTTTTCATTGGTTGTTAAGGTTCATCCAATCTTGGTTGAACCGAATCTATTCAATATTATTGAGCAGTGGGAGGCATCGCCACCAACGCCTGCGCCAGATTTGTTTATGCTGGATCACTTTCTTCAAGTGAGCCTGCCCCATCGTACGACGGGAAACACCTTAGCGCACCTTCTGCGAAGGAGCTTTGCCAATATACCTCTCGTTTCAGTAACAGCCATGTTTACTCAGGGGCGTGACCACGCTGGGCAGGACATAAATGAGTACACCGCAATCTTTGACTACAACAATCTAAGTGAAAACCTTGAGGACATGTTTTCCATTGCAAGGGATTATGGTCAGCTAGCTGCGGTTACTTGGAAGGATCTCATTGGGAAATTGCATATACCGGAATCTGAGGAAGGGGTCTTACAACTGGCAATTCCTCAAGAATTATTTATTGAACACACCCCCACCAAACACAATCAATTAGCTCGGTGGATACGTTCCGAGCTACTTGCCAAGCCAGGCTATTTATATGACGAGCTATATGCTGCCACTTTTTTGGGATTGACGGTCACTGGTTTTAATAAGGTGAAAGAGAAATTTGATAAGGCACTATATCAAGGCCCTTTCGCGACAAACAGGCGGCCACTTTGGTGGCAAACAAAACTTAAAGATCTGCTTTATGACACTCTTGGCGAGGATTCACCTGCCTACACACAGGCTGGTGGAAGGCTGCTTGCAAAATTCGAAGATGATGATTTATGTAAGTGCTATGTGTCAAAAACTTCAGATGCAGTAGATTTTGTAGTAGCTCAAGCATATCCCAATAAATCTTGGCATGTGGTTCGTGAACAGTATGCCATTCCAAACCCGGACAGGTACTCACCACTTCCGGGTTTCGACCAACTCCTAATTATTGGTTGATAGTCGATGTACCCCGGATTAAAAGAACTTGTCGCCATTGAAATTGGCACTTTGAAGACTATCGCTGAGATGAGCGAATTTCGCTCATTTGATAGTTTGTATAGGCAAAGCATCGAACAACATCGCATTCTTCAGAGTAATGCGGAAGTGCTGGATATTCATGCGGACTTTTCTATGGAAGTGAGGGTGCGCGGAAGTAAAAGAAAGCAAGAATGTATACGCTGGGTTCATATTGGATGCTTGATAGAAGGTAATCGAAAAAATAACCAAGTGGCAAGAACAAGTTATTCTTTGGTTCTTTTCAAGAAGAATAGTGTACATAGCCCAGTTTTACGTAAATTGCATTTTGACTATGAGTCACCTAATGCACGTAGCATGAAAGATCCAAAGCCGTCTAGTCATATTCAGATATGTGGGAAGGCGTCTCCGCATCTCCTTGCTCATGGGTTCAATAAGCAACGATTAGATGCACTCTATCCTGATTTTGAACAACCTCGAATACCGGCTATGCCTATGAGTTTTGCAATACTTATCGATTGGCTCTTTACTGAGTTTTCAAGTGATCGTAAATCTCGAGATGTTTGCCGAAATATGCGATGGAAGAACCAAGTTGTTGCTGCCGAAAAGGTTGTTCTTGGCCCATATTTTTTGGCGGCCTCGAACCATTTGCAGGGAGCAAATCACGCGGCTAATCCTTTTATAAGAACCAAACTGTATGGCCTATAAGTTGCTATTCAATTTGATTCACGGCACGATGCGGCTATGAAATTACATTGCCTACAATTCCGTTAGCCCTCTCAATATGGAGCACATCTACCCCGACATGGATTGGTATATCTCTCGGAGCCATGATAAAAAACTGGCTCCGAGGTGTCCTTATGCAAATGTGCACAGATGTCCCCGCTACTATCAGAGCTACGCAATTCTTGGTGAATCGGGTATTACCACGGCTCTCGCACCAGAGCTTGATGCAGCTTTGTTTGCAAAGTGGAAAAATACTGACTTATGGCCTGCCGTCGATGAACACGCAACTTCGATCAGTGGCAGCGATGGTAAGAAAAATCAATTCTCAAACTTCTGTCCTGAAGTCGTGTTCGATACTTTTGGGCTTTTTGCATCGTCACTTTGCCGGTACTCAAATGAAATAGATCGAGAAGCAACTGAAAGTTGGCTAGTCGGTCACGGACGTGCCTTCGCCAAAGACTGGCGTTGGGATTGGGCGTCTTTGAATCCAATGCACTACTCGGAGTGTCCGTTATACTCGCAACTCACTGTATCGCGGCCTGCTGCTACGAGCACGGCGAGGGAGGAAGTGATTTCACTAAAACCTGGTGCGTTCGGTTTCAGCGTTGACCTAAAAAAACTCATTTCTAGGTTCTCGCGGTGGTGGCTATCACGTCATGGCTAGAGGGCTAACTCTGCATTTAAATTTAAAATAGGCAGTCCGCAACGGGCTGCAACTCAATTTGAATCGGGCTCGTTCTTTCGGAAATTTAGACCTTCTTCAATGTGTCAAGCATCCCCTCGAAATTTTCGGAAGCAGACATTACAGCAAGTTGAACTGACAGCCTTTCCAGAAAATCGCCACAGTCCGGTTAGGCACCGAGGAGGAGACGGTCGGAGTGCACAGTCTGAACTTCCGCTTGTCTCGGGAGCCGTCCGTGGCCATCGTCTGCTTTAAGGTGATGCTAATATTTTATGTAAGTGACTATAAAGGGGTTGGCGGATTGCCGGAACCCGGCGTAGCGGGAGTAGGGGAGTTGGCAGCCCCTTATTGAGCGGGGCATTTTCAGAATGCCCGCCCCCATCCCGTCACAACTCTATAAAAAACCTTCCTATGTCTAAAAGGCCGGTGCAATCTGCAGGCCTCTTGGTTTAGATCATGCCGCGCTCAGCAAAGCTCATTGTCTGATTGCCTGCCACAACAAAATGATCCAGCACGCGCACGTCAACCAGCGCCAAAGCCTGTGTCAACGCGACGGTCAACATCCGGTCGGATTGGCTCGGCTCGGTTACGCCGCTTGGGTGATTGTGTGCCAGTAGTACAGCGGAACAATTATGTCTCAATGAAGCTTTCACGACTTCGCGGGGGTAAGCTGAAATCAATTAGTTTGGAATATGCCGGACATTACAGTACATTACTGTACATATTAGTATTAAGCAGCAATCGTCAGAAGTATTGGACGTTGGAGTGAAGATGTCGGCCTGGAAAAGAGCCAACCAAATAACAGGGAGCGAAAGTAATGCTTGGTTTAACTCTGCGAGAAGAATTTAGAGGCAAACGCCTCAAAGGGACAGCCATTGAGCTATCCAACGAAACGAACACCGGCGCGACCCAGATTGCAGCAAAGGAATTTCTTGAGATCACCTATCCGACTCATGATCTGTTGAAAGGCATCGAGGCGGTTGGTCCGAACCAAGGTCGCCCGGTTGTGGTAATTGGCGAACGTGGTCTTGGTAAATCTCACTTGATGGCAGCGCTCTATCATGCCGTCAACGACCCAGCGTCTACGAGTGCTTGGCTTAATTCGTGGGCAAGCACGCTAAGCGATCCGCAGATTGGAAAAATCCCACTTCGTAGCGGCATGCTTGTCATCGGTGAAAGCCTCCACCGCCAGCGCTACAAGTTCCTGTGGGACTTGCTATTCGAACGTCACCCACACGGCACATACATTAAGGGCAAGTGGGAAGGTATGGGAGCTGCGAAAACAGACATACCTTCTGATCAACTTATTCTTGAATTACTGCGTCACAGCCCGACGATGCTTTTGCTGGACGAATTCCAGACGTGGTACGACGGTCTCACCAACACTAAGCAGTACCCTTGGAAGCAATGGGCGTTCAATTTCATCCAGATATTGTCAGAGATCGCCAAGGAGCACCCCGATCTGCTGGTGCTCGTTATTTCGGTTCGTAATGGTGGTAGCGACGCCTATCAACAGGTGCATCGCGTCAACCCCATTGCTATTGACTTCAAGGCCGGTGGCAATGCTGAACGCATCCAACAGGATCGTCGTCGGATGCTTTTGCACCGTCTATTTGACAATCGCCTACAAATTCCAGCGGGAAGCATTGATTCATTGGTGTCCAAGCACGTCACGGAGTACTTCCGCTTGCTGGACGTGCCATCGTCTGAGCAGGATCGCAAACGTAAAGAGTTTAATGAGTCTTGGCCTTTCGCACCGCACCTGCTTCGCCTTCTAGAAGAACAAGTACTGATTGCGACTGATGCGCAAGAAACACGTGACATGATTCGCATATTGGCAAACCTCTACAAGAGTCGCGGTGAAGCTGCTCCCGTGCTCACAGCTGCAGATTTTCACTTGGATGACGATGCGTCGGGGATTGGTGCATTGCTGGATTCGGTATCGAATCAACATCACCGTTCGCTTCGCGCCAAGGCTCAACAAAACATTATTTCGGTTACCGAAGCAGTTCCGGAATTTGCTAGTACAGTTCCGCATCTACAAGAAATCGTTAGTGCGCTCTGGTTGCGTTCGATTGCTGTTGGTAATCTCGCTGGTGCCGAGCCTGCCACTCTGCAAGCTGACATCACACGTGACAAAGCGGTTGATGACAATGGGTTTCATGTCGAACTAGCCACCATTATCGAGAACAGTTTTAACATTCATCAAGACGGAAATCGCCTGGTTTTCCGTGAGGAAGAAAATCCGCAAGCCAAGCTGATGGCTTGTGCCCGAAATGACAGGCTATTTTCTGATGGCTCTGACCTTGCTCAGCTTTCTAAGGAAATTCGCTACGTTATCGGCGGCACCGAAGAGGTCGCCAAGACTTTCCGCATCATTGCCTTGCCAAAATCTTGGCTGACCGATCCGTGGACATCGCTCGATGAACCTGAACAACCCGAACGTTGGGATGACCGCCTGCCGATCCTCGTACTACCAGAAGAGCCGGACAAGCTAAATGAGCGTCTTGGTCGCTGGATAAAAGACCATTTGCAGAAGCGTCGCAACACCATTCGCTTCCTGCTGCCGCGGTCTGGATCATCGAATGCATTCCAAGACCGCGATCTCCTGATCCTCGCTCGCGCCGAAATGAAGGCACAGGAGTGGAGCGGTCAGAATCCTGAGTACAGGAAGTTGCAGACGAAGTATCAAGGTGAGTTGCGCGACATATTGAAGAAGCGATTTGATCGTTTTGCTGTGCTCCATCGCTGGAATTTCACTGATCCAAGCCAGTGTATTTTCAGTGTTGAAAGTTTGAGTGAACAGGGTGCGAAAATACCCGAAGCGATTGAAGACGCGCTACTCAATGATTTGTTCGTGCCGGAAGATTTTGAGGAAATAGTGCTCGAAGCTGCTGGTGAGAGTTCCTCTCTCGGCAAACTTCTACGAGAGTTGCAGGAGCCTCGCCCTGCGGGTCATGACTGTATTCCCTGGCTAGGTGAAACCTCAATGAAGGAGCGCATCCTGCGGCTGTGTGCACGGGGCAAAGTCGCCATCAATTTGCGAGGTTTGGAATACCTTCAAGCACAAACCGGTGAGGATGAAGAGACTGCGTGGAGGCGTCTTAAGCCCAAGCTCTCATATACCGGCCGACAGCTTGATGAAGTATTGTTGCTACTACCACATGCTGTACCAACAACGGGAGGAGCCACACCAGTCGCACCGACCGCTGGCCTATCGGGGGGACTATTCGGTGGCGGAACAACGCCGCCGGTGCCACCGACAGGCGGCGAGCCTGTTCCAGATGGAGGCGTGACACCACAGCCAACCGGTAGCGGTATTTTCGGTGAAGGTGGCTCATCTGGTAGTAAGCCACGTATTAGTTTCAACAATCCAGCCACATCACCGTTAAACCTCATTGGCAAACTCGAAGGTTGGGGCATAGGCCCAGCGACAAAGGTGGCTGAAGTTTCCATTAAGGTGTCGACCGCAAACGGTGCCCAAATCAAGGAGCTAATCAAGAAGCTGCCCGATGGAATGACCTTCGAGCTCAACCTTGAGAAGGAGGAAGACTGATGGCAATTGATGCCGATGTACTTCAACACCTCACCAAGGACACACCCGAAGATGCATGGCGTGTCATCATCGACAAAGCGGTTGAAATTACATCTAAACCTCTAGCCGCTGTCAATGCTCCGAGCGAGGTGACAAAGCGCGACCGTGAAATCGGCGAGCTAGATCACTTCCTGTCTTCAAGCGGATGGGATTTATGGCAAGCGTTCGGTGACACAGTGGAACGAACCTCGGATCGACTGGTGCGCTGGTGGGCCGAACCCTATAGCGCAAAAGCGGTACTGATCCTCGATGGATTATCTCTGCGTGAATTACCTTGGCTGCTGCAAGGCGCAAAGGAGCGCGGTTTCACGCTGCACGAGGTTACAGCCAATGCCTCCGAATTGCCCGGTGAAACCAATGAATTCGCCCAAGCACTAGGCTTTGGTAGCCGCAGCCAACTTCAGAACAACGGGGGAGGTCTTGCCCACAAGCTACAACCGGCTTATACCGAGTGCGTCGATATGGCATGGAAGGACTGTGAGGGTCTGATCAAAACTGCGCCGAACTGTGTGTTCTGGCATCACTGGCCTGATAGCAAGTTGCATGACGGCTCAGGTGCCGGCCAGGGGCTCGACACGCTGACTCGTGACGTGGCCCAACAATTAAGCAGCGACGACTTCTGGGCATTCGTTGAGCGCTTGGCAACAGGACGTCGACTGGTGATCACCTCAGACCACGGTTACGCAGCGACAGGCTACTTTCCGGACGCGGATGGCGAGGTGGGTCAGTTCCTCAAGAAAACCTTCGCCAGCGGGCGCAGCAAGGCAGGCATCGGCGAAGCTGGCCCGTTCGTGCCAACCGTGGCACTCCAAATAAACAGCCCGCACGGTGCTTACCTTCTGGCCGTTGGCCGATGGAAGTGGAAGAGCCAAGGGGGCTACCCGACGTTGACGCATGGTGGTCTCTCGCTGCTAGAGGTGCTCTCCCCGTTCGTCGAACTCACGAAATAAGGGACGGGCTTCATGGCAACCAAAAAAGAACAACTAGCGATAGAAGTTGCAAAGGCTGTAGGCGCAGGCAAGTCAGTCGCGATGGAAACCGTCGACTTCAACGACCCTAATCGTCCCAAGACCTGTCTGGAAGTTGATTTCCCGATCTTGCCGGTCAACCAGGTTGCAATCATCGAAGGCAACGCCGGTAAGCCGATCTACCAGATGTCGAAATGGTGGGCTCGGCGTCGCTCAAGCGTGTTCCGTTCGATGCTGATCGCAGCGGCAACCAAAGCTCCTGAGGATAAATCTCACGCAGCCAAACTTGTGTGGGACAACTACTATGCTAACCACCAGAAAAAAGGTGCATTTAAACACCTCAAGGTTGCGGACATATTCATGGGCGGCGGAACTACCTTGGTCGAGGGCTCACGCCTAGGTATGCAGATGTACGGCAACGATTTGAATCCGGTAGCGTGGTTCGTCGTTAAGCAAGAGTTGGCCAATGTCGATCTTGACGAAGTGAAGCGCTTGCTTGCCGACATCGAGACCGAGGTCAAGCCGCAGATCATGCCGTACTACTACTGCGATGGTCCGAATGGCGAGAAGGGAAAATGGACGCACGTTTCCACCAAACGTGTAATGAAGGCGGATTTTGATCCTCTCAAGCTGACCTTAGAGCAACGGCGAGAATACAGCTACGAAGGACCAGAGATCATTTATACGTTTTGGGCTAAGCATGGTCCATGTCAGGTGACCGGTTGCGGGCATCGCACGCCCATCATGACTAGCCCAGTAGTGGCAGTTAAGACGTTGACAGTAAAAAGTTGGGAACACACCTGCAGTAAATGCGGTGAAGATTTCCATGTCGAGGACGTCCCAGCCCGCATGGCTCCCGACGTACCATTATATGTCGCACCTGGCGAGTATCCGTTTTCTGTACTCGATTTAAGGCGGGGGGTCATTTGCCCCCACTGTAAGCATGCTGCGATGGTCAAGCTTGGCAAGGGAAAAAATAAGAAGGTCGAGATGACTCTGTTGGTGCACCCCCAGTGGCTGGCGGGTAGTCCGAAGAGCGACAAAAACGGTCAGCCATTTGGTGGGTCGGCACAGGACGATGCCGTATCGACCGCTCGCTGGAATCAAGAACGTGCCGAGAGAATTCGCTTGCTGGAGGTTAGAGGAACGTTGCCCGATGAAGTGACGTGCCCAGAAACAAAGGTCACATTCAATACCGGCAAGGAAGGCGGAACGGTTCCAACGAAATCGAAATACGCTTGCGGCGCGTGCGGTACAGTCCAAGATGTCCTTACTACCGTCAGGGCGTCAGGCAAGACAGGACCTATGGCAGCCTACGCAATCCAAGGCTATGCTCCCGCTGAAAGCGCGAGCGGCAGTGCTTATAACGGTCGATTCTTTGCTCCTTTTGATGAAAAGCTGTCCATCCAGTACGACACAGCTCAAATGGAATGGGATGCTCGCAAAGATGCAGATCTTGCCGACTACTGGCCCCGCTCTGCAGTCCCATATGGGTTTATGACGGGCATTGCAAATGGCGACATTCGCGAGGGGCATGGTTTCACACATTGGTGGACTATGTTCAATCCCCGCCAGCTGCTAGTTCATACGCAACTGCTCAAAGCTATTATCACATTGGGTGGCTATTCGTGGGAATCACGCGAGTACGTTCTTGGAGCATTCCAGCAGTACCTCAGAAATCAAAGCCTTTTCACGCTCTGGAATGTCAAGGCGGACAAACTTGAGCCAATGTTTGCGAACAACAATTACCATCCAAAATCGACAGTAGTTGAAAACTGCGTATTCGCAAATCTTGGGAGGGGTAACTGGGCGTCTTGCATTGAGGGGATTATTGAAGGGCGTGAATGGGCGACTAACCCATGGGACACAGTCAGTGTCGAGGCGTTAACAAGAAAAGATGCAAATCTAGGTGCGCAGTGCTCCGGGAAGAGTGAAAAGGCAAGCCCGCATGACCCAGTGGGGAATGTAAGTGTCTATCAAGGTTCATCGACGGAACTCACCCAGTATGAATCAAGCTCTCTCGATCTAGTTATTACCGATCCGCCATTTGGCGGATTGCTTCATTACTCAGAACTAGCTGACTTCTTCCATGTCTGGCTGCGCCTGCCTCTTAAGGATAAATATCCCGACATCTTTGGTCCAGAATACACGCCTAAAGCAATGGAGGCTGTTGCAAACAGAGCTCGAGAGCCCGAAGACGCTGATGGCTTCTACCAGCGACTCCTCACGCAGTGCTGGCGGGAGGCGCACCGCATCCTTAAACCAAGCGGCATCCTTGCTTTCACCTTCCACCACAGCGAGGACGAACCGTGGGTGGCGGTGCTGGAATCGTTGTTCGATGCGGGTTATTACCTTGAAGCTACATATCCAATCCGATCAGACGAAACCAAGGGTGAAGGCGAATTCGGTTCCAAGACTATCGAGTACGACATCATTCACGTCTGCCGCAAGCGTACAGAAGAACCTAAGGCAGTAAGCTGGGGACGGATGCGACGCGAGGTGCTAGCTGATGTTCGCCAACTGCAATCGATGCTGGAAAATCACGCCAAGGAGGGTTTGCCCGCTGCAGATCTTCAAGTGATTAGACGCGGAAAGGCTTTGGAATATTTTTCTCGCCACTACGGTAAGGTCTATGTTGACGAAGGGCGCGCGATCACAGTCAAGGAAGCATTGGTCGGTATCAACCAACTGATTGACGAGGATAGTAAGGCTGGGAAGGAACCACCACCTGTTTATGCTGAGCCGATTACACGCCAGTTTCTGCGTATTTTTGAAGGTAAGACTGAGGTCGAGCGCGACCAAATGCAGAAGTTTATGAAAGGTTCTGGTAGTGCACCTGACGAGTTTGAACAACGTGGATGGTGTTCGGAGAAGAACAAGGTATTCACGCTGGTTACACCGCTCGATTTCGCCCGCGAATGGCAAGGCAAGCACAAGCACAAACTTACCGCCGATCTCGATCAGGCATTGGTGCTTATAGGTGCATGCTTCGATGGCAGTGGCATTAATGCTGCAGACACATTGAAGAACGATAACTTCAAACCACACGTGGCTTTGAAGTCACTGCTGGAATGGCTTCATAAACATGGAGCTGACCAGACCACTCGTAATGCTGCTTCACGAGCAGTATCGATCTACAACAATTGGGCTGCGACACAGACAGCAAAACCGCAGCAAAGCTCACTGTTTGAGGATTACGACCTATGAAGCAGCTACGAGATTCTGTTTGGCAGCGGCGCGGCACCAGTTGGATATGGGATGCCGAGGCGCTGGCAAAGGTATGTGCGCCTCGAGAGGTGTGGAGCCTTCGACAATTTCTGCTGGCCGTAGGGCACTGGCCGGAAGACCTGCCCAGCAATAACGGGGCTACGTTGGTTGTGGCTGGGCTGGATGGCTGTTTGGATTTACTCGCGCCACCTGATGCTGAAAACTGGTTAAGTGCAGAAATCAAAGCTGCGATTTTGTCTTTTCAAGATTTCTATGGTGGCGAAGCATCTCTGATCTTTTGGCTTCCTTCCGGTGCGGGGCAAATAAAGATCAATTCAGCAACAGACGCCGTGGGTTGGCGCTGTGCTGCACCCCATTCTGGTCAGGAACTGGATTTCGGTCGGTTGCTATGGGGAGAAGCTCGCGAATATCCACAGGAGATTTTGCTGCGCGAGGGTGGTAAGCCTGCCGGACTATTTCACCTGCGCATTACCTGAGGCTGGTTCGTGGATACAGTGTTAAATTTCCAGCCCGGAGCGCGGATTACCCATAGCGAATTCGGCCAAGGTGTTGTTCTTGATGTGCCGCACGAAGGGTATCTTCGAGCATTCTTTGGAGTGGGTGAGCGGCGTGTTCCACTTGCATCAATTCGTCGCGAACTATCCCGTACGGAACGCATATTGCGTGCTGTCAATGGTGGTGCCGACCGAGCTCGCAAGGCATGGTTGTCTTACGAAGCGCATGCCCTGCCTGTGATGGAAAGCGCTTCGGCGCTGACTTCAGCCAAGATTGATCTCCTACCTCATCAGGTTGTGCTGACACACCGCATCGCCACAGCATCGCCGCGCCGCTATCTCATAGCAGACGAAGTCGGTCTCGGCAAGACTATCGAAACCGCGCTAATTCTGCGCGAACTCGCGAGCCGGGGCGAACTCACACGGGCGCTGATGGTGGTACCTGCGGGCCTCGTGAACAACTGGCACCGTGAGCTGAACGAAGTATTCAACCTTGATTTCGAGGTGTTCGGTTCCGAGGGTGATATTACCGACCGTAAAACGAACGCCTTTGCCAAGCATGACCGCTTGATAGCCAGCATCGACACATTGAAGCGACCGGCACGCATCAAGCGGCTGCTGGATGCGCCGCGCTGGGATTTAGTGGTGTTCGATGAGGCGCATCATTTGACCGCCTACCGCACGGGCGGCAAGGTTAGAAAAACCGAAAACTACAAACTGGTCGAAGCGCTGAAAGATCATTCGCGTGACCTGCTGCTTCTCTCGGCAACGCCTCACCAAGGTAATCATTTTCAGTTTTGGATGCTGGTGCAGTTGTTGAACCCAACGCTGTTTGGTAGCCCCGAGGAGATGCTTGAAAATCGTCACCGCCTGAACACGGTGATGTTCCGCCGTACTAAGGCTGATGCGTGTCAGCCTGATGGATCACCGCTATTTGCCCGTCGCTGGGTACATACCGAATCCTTTGTTATGGGCGAGGAGGAACGTCGGTTCTACGAAAAGCTGCGTGAGTATCTGGAAGACGGATTTAATCTAGCTCAACGGCAAGGTGGCAAAGGTCGCCCACTCGGCTTCTTGATGGCAATTTTTCAGAAGATTGCCGCGTCAAGTTTTGCTGCTGTGCGCCGGACGCTTAAGCGCCGAATGCTGATGCTGACGTTGCATGAAGCCTTTCTGCGCGACAAAGACCTCGATATTGAGGGACGTGAGCGGCTGACGGATGAGGCACGCGAACTGATCCATCAGGAGTTTAACCTCTCTCGCGACAGTATCGGTCGCAGCGAAGTGGATCGTGTGCTTGCCGACCTGAAGTACCGACTGGTTAAGCAGCTGGACGAAGAAGCGTTGGAGATGGCCTCCGACCCCTATGGAAGCGAGTATTCGGCAGCCCACGCAGAGGAAGCAGCGTCGGCTGTCGTTGAACTGCACTTGCCCGAAGAGCGCATGCGCATCGGTGAATTGTTGGCGGTGTTCCCACAGCAACGTGAAACCAAGGCTCAGAAGCTGCTCGACGGCCTTGGAATTTTGTGGCGGCAAAATCCGAACGAGAAGATCGTGGTGTTCGCCACCTATCTCGGCACGGTTGATTTGATCGCTCGTGAAATCGAACAGATGTTTCCTGGGCAGGGTGTGGCGGTATTGCGCGGTGGTGACCACGGCGCGAAGCTGGCCGCAGAGCGCCGATTCCGCCAGAAGGACGGACCGCGTGTGTTGGTTTGTACGGCAGCTGGGCGTGAAGGTATCAATCTTCAGTTTGCACGAATCCTGTTCAACTTCGATTTGCCGTGGAACCCGATGGACATTGAACAGCGCATAGGACGTATTCACCGCTACGGTCAGAATCACACTGCGCAAGTCTACAACCTGGTGCTATCGGACACCATTGAGGGCCGCATATTTCTGCTGCTCGAAGAGAAACTGACGGAGATTGCACGAACGGTGGGCAAGGTGGACGACCAAGGCAACGTTGCTGAAGACTTGCGTGCACAGATTCTTGGCCAGCTTTCAGAACGGCTTAATTACGACCGGCTGTATCAGGAGGCACTATCCGATCCTGAATTGAAACGCACGAAGGTGGAGCTTGAGGCTGCGTTATCGAATTCACGCGAAGCCCGCCAGGTGGTGTTCGACCTGTTCCAAGACCTCAATGGCTTTAGTCTCGACGACTATAAGCCCTTCTCGGATGTTTCTTCGAGCATGGATCGGCTAGTGCGCTTTATTTCTGCGGCGGTTGCAGATCGCCAGCAGCGAATGGTCAAGGTGGACGATGAGACTTACGATCTCGTGACAGCTGAGGGTGCTCGCCGTGCTCGATTTACATTGAACCGCGACACAGCCACGAGCCGCGACGATATAGATTTGATGGGGCTGGATCATCCGCTAGTGCAGGAAGAGCTCGACCGCTGGCGTAGCGTGCCACCGGAAGAGATTGGCATCGCGGTGGAAGCAGATGTTGAAACGCCGGTGCTGTTGTCGTTCTGGATGGTCGAGGTATCAGCCGGAAATGGCGAGCGACGTGTGGTGGTGCAGCCGATTGCGGTCAAACAGGATGGCACACGGGTACCTGCTATAGAGCGCCAATGCGAGCGCTACTTAAATTCGCCAACAACAACTCCGAAGTTTTCGACGGAACAACGGCTCGATATTTTCTCTCGGGTGGTAGAACCGACCCTACAGCGCGAGCTCAAGCACAAAGGGGCTGCAATTGGAGATGGAAGCTATTCTGCTGAGTTGATTGGGTATGTGGAAATTGTAGCAAATGTGTCGTGATGTTCGTTGTGCTCGCTGTACGGTGAATCAACACCCAACAGGGCGAATGCTCGCTCGGCATTGCAACGATTTAACATAATGCTTATTTTATACATCTAACTAATTGATTATAATATTGTTTTATAAGTATGTGTTCAGGTGCGTTTGAGCTCGACCAATGCTATGGCGTCATGATCGACATTGCGGCGTGCCACGTCGCAAAGATGATGGTGATGGGTGAACACAATGACTTGGCCAGATGCGGAAAAGTCCGCCAACGCC
>Ga0307375_10002640_pt1 | contig 18228 bp, 10 predicted proteins | sample TR1MG_FD_202531 | JGI IMG/M metagenome (GOLD analysis project Ga0307375, IMG submission 202531) | Soil microbial communities from Risofladan, Vaasa, Finland - TR-1 | ecosystem: Environmental > Terrestrial > Soil > Coastal area > Acid sulfate soil | place: Finland: Risofladan, Vaasa | collected... | reverse complement strand
AAACAAGTACGGAATATCGAAATTCCCGATATCATCATTGGCTATAACATCGTGAATTTCGATATTCCGTACTTGTTTGATCGTGCGCACCATTTGAAGGTGGTGGACTTCCCGATGATGGCGCGAGTGAAGGACGTGGAGACGAAGATCAAGAACGGCATGTTCTCCTCCAAGGCGTATGGTACCAAGGAGTCCAAGGAGATTGGTATGTTTGGCCGCGCGTTTTTCGATCTCTTGCAAGTCGTGCAGCGCGACCACAAGCTGCGCTCATTCACGTTGAACAGCGTCTCGGCGGAGTTCTTGGGCGAACAGAAGGAGGACGTGCACTACTCCATCATCTCCAAACTGCACAATGGCACGCCAGACGATCGACGACGCCTGGCAGCATACTGTTTAAAGGACGCATACTTGCCGCTGCGACTCATGGAGAAGCTCATGTCGCTCGTCAACTACATCGAAATGGCGCGCGTCACTGGCGTCCCCTTTTCCTACCTCCTACTGCGCGGCCAGTCCATCAAAGTACTCTCGCAACTCTACCGTCAAGCAAACTCTGAAGGACTCATCATCCCACATCACAAGAAGAGCAGAGAAGAGATGGCCGTCTCGTACGAAGGAGCCACCGTCATTCCTCCCATCAAGGGCTTCTACGACGTTCCCATCACCACACTCGACTTCGCCTCGCTATACCCTTCCATCATGATGGCACACAACCTATGTTACTCCACACTCACCACGAAAACCTATGCGGAATCTCATCTCACTTCAGACGAGTATGTCCACACACCTGCGGGTCACTACTTCGTAAAGGCAACCAAACGCAAAGGCGTACTCCCGAGAATTCTGGAACAGCTCATTTCACAAAGAGGCAAGGCGAAGAAGGACATGGCAAACGAAACCGATCCGTTCCGCTATGCTGCCCTCAACGCGCGTCAACTGGCTCTCAAGATCTCCGCCAACTCTGTATATGGTTTTACGGGTGCTACGGTTGGATCACTGCCTTGTATCGAAGTATCAGCGTCTGTAACAGCGTTTGGACGTGAGATGATTGAACTCACTGCCAAGACCATTCGTGAAGAGTACTGCATTGCCAATGGCTACGAACACGATGCTACCGTCATTTATGGAGATACTGATTCTGTGATGGTGCGATTTGGAACCAAGGAACTCAAGGAGGCGATGGAGTTTGGAAAGAAGGCCGCCACGTTCGTCTCAGACCGCTTCATGAAGCCCATCTCCCTTGAATTCGAAAAGGTGTACTTCCCGTATTTGCTCATTTCGAAAAAGAGATACGCAGGACTGTTTTGGACGAAGGAAGACAAGTACGACAAGTTGGACGCCAAGGGTCTGGAAACTGTGCGTCGAGACAACTGCTTGTTGGTCAAACGAGTCATCGACATCTGTTTACGTAGTATCTTGATTGAGAGGAACGTGGATGCGGCGGTCTCGTATTGTAAGGACACGATTCGCGATCTGTTGCGTAACCGGTTGGATATCTCGATGTTGGTGATCACAAAGGCATTATCCAAGAGCGAGAAGGACTACAAGGGCAAACAGGCGCACGTGGAGCTTAACAAGAAGATCGAGAAGCGAGGAGACGGCACTGGATACCATCTTGGAGATCGCATTCCTTACGTGATTCGCTCTGGAGTCAAGGGCTCTCTGGCCTCTGAAAGAGCAGAAGACCCCATCTTTGCATTGGAAAACAACATCCCTCTCGACACTCAGTACTACATCGACATGCTGTCCCGCCCGCTCATTCGCATCTTCAAACACATCCTTCACAATCCAGCCGCTGAGCTCTTCCAAGGTGACCACATGAAGGACGTTTCCATTCCGACTCCAAAGAAGGGTGCTATCATCGCATTCACAAAGGTCAGGCCGTCTTGCCAAGGTTGCCGCGTCACTCTGCAACCCGGGGAAGAGACCCTGTGCACGCACTGCCTCCCCAAGGCTCCCCTCTACTACACGAGACAATTGGATGCTGTTTGCCAAAAGGAGAGAGAGTTCGGGCGCCTATGGACACAGTGCCAGAGCTGTCAGGGCTCACTACACCAGGAAGTCCTGTGCACCGCACGCGACTGCCCCATTTTCTACATGCGCACCAAGGTTGCCATGGATCTCGTCAATTCAAGAGCACAATTGGAGAAGTTTGACATAGAATGGTAATGTACATGAGCATAAAGCTGTAGCACAAGATGGACTCTCAAGCGAGCCAAAGCTATCTCTCTCTCCGAATCTCCCCACTTCTCCATGTCAGACAATCTGTATGCATGAGTCTCCACCAATAGGTTCAGATTCCAATGTAGATGGGGAATGGGCGACCGTTAGATTGGATCGAAAATCGAGCAATTTGGGCCAGGAGTCTTTCTCTGATGTTGGGGATGATGGTGATGGTTGAGCTCCAAGTGAGGCTTTCATTCTTCTGAAAATTCCTTGAGATCCGTGATGAACATGTGTCCAGGGGCATGAGTGATCACCAACTCAGCTTTGGGGTTGGAGATGGCAGCCAAAGTTGAAGTCACTCCACACGCCCAAAACACGGGTATATCGCCATCAGATGCCACTACCGAGTCTCCAAAGTCAGGTTTGTTGATATCCTCGATTCCAATTGCATGTGGATCGCCAATGTGCACGGGGGGGCCATGAGCAGCACCGTAACGCTGAGTGACCTGTACTGCTGTTCCTACCAGGGCTGATGGTACTGGGCGATAGGAAACTACAAGAGGGCAATCGAATAAGCCAACTGGAGAACAAGGAGTAGTAGTGATGTACATGGAGACGTTGCGCTTCTGTTCAATGTTTCGGACTGGCACACCTGCTTCCATCAAGTGTGATTCAAAAGAGAAGGAGCATCCAATCAAGAACACCACCATATCATCTTTCCAATAGTCCACGATATCAAAAACCTGAATTCAGAGTATCAGAATGGAGAAACAGGGAGTACAAGGATGCAACACAAAGATGGGTCTGTCGTACCTCTTCTGTCTGTCTTCCACCTCGATAAATGCGATATTTCGGTAGATCCGTGGTTATATCAGCTCCTTTGGCGAGGGTGATCGGTTCCTTGCTACCAGGAGGCAAAACGGCCAGGAGTGGACACGATTGTGGGTTGAGGCGACAAAACTGCTCAAAGTCGGCTGCTAAGTCCTTCTGCAAGATCACCATACTGAAAAATCCATTCCACCACATTGTTAGATCACATTTAAAAGCAAATCATAGGATCTGATTAGGTTTACAGACAGAAACGACACATCCTTGTGCTTCGGCACTTCGTACTTAGCTTGTAGGTAGCCAGAGCACACACCGGACGTCGGACCACGCCAAAAGCCTTTGCGGATGGCATTTCTAACAGAATCAGGAGAGGAAGTATCAACAGCTGGAGGCTCCATCCTGAACGACTGGTCAGTCGGGCGAAGAGAGTGCTACAGAACACTGCCGTCTTGCTCGTCGTGATCGATCGCATGAGCCTTCCCCTTCCCAAATGCAAAATGGCAACCTAAGACACCTGTCATACTTTCAAAATTGGAGCACATATTACATTTTCCACGACAAAGCAGCTGACTTTCGGATGTTCAACAACGTAACTCTCGTGGTGACTCGTCGCGTTGAGAAACGCGACCACGGTTGCTTGATTTTGAGACAAGCGGAAGTGCTTTAGTGAGAGGAACCTCCAGGCTCACCGACGATCTCGTCGCGCTTCTTGCCACCAGAGGACTCGGGGTGCTCTCCACGGATGCGACGAGCGAGAACCATATCCTTCTGCATTACGGTCACACGCTTGGCGTGGATGGCGCACAAGTTGGTGTCCTCGAAGAGAGAGACGAGGTAGGCCTCAGATGCCTCCTGAAGAGCGGCGATGGCGGAGCCCTGGAAACGGAGGTCGGACTTGAACGTCTGGGCGATCTCACGAACGAGACGCTGGAAGGGGAGCTTACGGATGAGCAAATCAGTAGACTTTTGGTAACGACGGATCTCACGAAGAGCGACAGTTCCGGGTCTGAAACGGTGAGGACGCTTGGATCCACCAGCGGGGGCATTCTTGCGGGCCTTGGAAGCTCCAGCTCCCTTACGAGGGATCTTACCTCCAGTGTTGCGGCGGACGGTTTGCTTGGTACGAGCCTACACGATCAAACAAGAAGGAACAAACGCGTCAGGGATCACAGACAAAAAGGAGGCCTCAGAGGCGCAACAGAGCGCAAAGAGAACAGGGGCGGACAATGTTCGCCATTATGGCCACCAATGTCGATCATCAGGCTCGCATTCCATACACCAAGTCACCAAGAAGGCAGAGAAGACCAAAAGAGGGGAACATACCATGTTGTTATGATGAGAGTGTGTGGGGGACTGGCTCTGGGCTCTTCGGCTGCGCGCGACACACAGAGTTTTGGCGCGCTTTGGCCTCCCACTCCGCGATGGCGAAACACACCCAGATGGGGTTCCTTCCTCCTTCTAATCCTCTTTTTTGGTCTTATATATAGTTTCATACCCAAAATTGGGCTAATGGGGCCGACACTAGCTTGTGTGAGGGTCAAACACGGGCATCGGAGTTTCGGGTGCGCGCCAAAACACCTCCACCCACTTTTGCGTCTCTCCAGGATAGCGCTCGAAATTCGGGGACCAGAAAGAACTTCTCATCAGGCCACTCTCTTGCAAGCAACCACTTATAGTACTCCTGCTCTCGGAAACAGGCTCTCCTGTTGCGTCTTTCCTCATACATCAGCAAACTCTCGCCAACTTCGAACGTTCAATCACCCCCGACCCAAGTTCTCAATTCATTCCGATCCGCTTTACCCACCTTTACTCAATGCATCCTATCGCCCCCTTTACCCACGAGAATAGACTTGGAGATATGTATCCAGTGCTATGATACAGTCACTGGTCACGTTTAAAGCTCTGAAAGACGTGTTGAGAGTCGGCAGGGAGAGATGTGTTCCATTCGTCTTCCAGTAGCTCTTATTCGTTCCACATCCGTTTGAAGATTGACATGTGTGCTAAGTCTGACTGTTTTTGAATGATGGACTGCTTGGAACTGTGTAGAAAGTGAGTTCAGGTTCAAGGATATGAAAGTTGTCTAGTGGTCTCTCAAGAAGGTAGCACCTCAATGAATGTTCGATATCGCCTGTTGGATCGGTGATGATGACCTTACGGAACAGTGGAGAGAAGAACAACTATGAGACGGCCAAGTCGAATGGGACACCTCGAAGCTAGCTAGCGCAAGGATCCAAGCCTGTGTGTGGATGTAGATAGCAGGGCTTCTTGTCGGTTCCACCGAAGATGAGGGTGAGGATGAGGGAATGGGAAGCAGAGACGCGGCACATTCGTAATATGATGAACTGCGCCTCGTTCAGTTCGAAAGTAGGCGCTGTGGCCAGGAGTGGATTCGGGTACTTCATGAAACTTCAATTTGAACTATTCTGCTCGTAGGGAAGATCTCCGAAGCGAGACCATCAAGAGATTCAGTGAGATGGAAACTTCCACTCTGTTCCATTCGATTCCGGAGGGTGGGTGGTTTTCTCTTCGCAATAGTATGGTTTCGAGCTGCCCGAGTCTGGTTGGAGATGACTTCATTCATTCGAAACGTCGGGAACCCAGGAGAGGCTGTATAGGAGACGTAATGAGCGTAGCCGTGATGCAGTGGATGCTCAGGGATGCTGCTAGTGAGCCCCACCTGCCTTCCAGCTCCTCCACGAATCTCATTCGTCGATTGGCCTCTTGGTTCCATCGAATGGTATAGAACCATGCACCGCAGACCACAGTTTCAAGAAATCTTGCTGAATGACTGGATCATGACCCAAAGCCTTCGCGGCGGGGAAGGAACACTCCTCTCTGGCCACAGTCATGAATCATATCCAAGTCGAGAACTCTTCTGTCGATGACCCGTTCAGGCCTAGCTGGTTCACCATCCTGTTGGCCCCCATCGCCGTAGTGTTGCCCGCATTGGCCACCTTCATTTGGGTCTTCGCCTAGTACGTCTTCATGATGTGTTTTCTGCATTCCATCAGGTAGCATCCCCTTGTGTCCCCTATCCACGCATGTATACTAATGTTAACATCTGTTATCCTGATCGTTTATGAATGTTTCGATAGTCTGCCCTCGGAATTGAGAGGACTTCCTTCTCACACTCCAAACTGGAATGTCTCGCATGAAGCCTGGAGAACGTTCAATTGGCACCCAATTCTGATGACCCTGTTCTTGTGTCTTGGTGGTTTGGCCATCTTTTGCTTCAAGATGTTGCCTGGAGAGCACTTTTTCAAGAAGGTGATGCATGCCGTCTTCCACACGCTTGCTGTGGTCTGCTCAGTCGCCGGCTTCATTTTCATGGTATGGTGGAAGTCGAAGACTGGCAATGAGGGCTTTTGGACGATGCATTCGTGGATTGGCATTGCGGTGCTGGGTTTGTATTGGGTGCAGTACTTGAGCGGCTTCCTCGCCTTCCTCCTCCCGGGCCCACTTCTCATTGCAAAAGCATTCCGCGCCAGATTCGTGCTCATGCACCGCCATACCGGATTGATGATCTGGGTGATCATGGCGGCTGTTGTGCTCACTGGAATCAGCAGCCGTCAGTGGTACATGTTCATGGGCCAATCTACCATGCCTGGGCTCGAAAACCAACGCTTCGCTTCCTACTGGGGTGCCAACTCCGTCGGGCTTCTGACGTGCGCACTCGTAGTCTTCGCTCTCTTCGTCTTCCGCCACATCAAGCCTGCGCAGGATGAGCACCATTACAGCCCCATCCAAGCCATCTCTTACCACTGACGCGCGAGAAGTCACAGTTACAACACTCATTAAGATGGCAATATCCCTTCTCATATGTCACTTGTAATAGAGCATGTAGAATCCTTGAATGGACCATCCAGTTCCCCACCGCGTCAATTCAATGGCATCAGAAACGGTCTCAAAGAGCGTAAGATAAGATCAAAGAATCAGATCAGTGTACATTAATGAATTTGCTTGGAGAAGCAGTGACTGACTGAAAATGAGGTCTCCGGTGATGTGCTCTCTCTCTGAGAGATCGCCGTTTACTTGGGAGCTATCGAGTTCCAAGTGTTGGTAACTGCATTCGAGACATATTTGATGATCGGACCGATAGTGGGGTTGGCTCTGGCAGCAGGACTCTTGAAGAGGAAGTAGGTAGATGCGGCAACAGACGCGCTGAGAATGGACCAGCTGACCAATCGGCTGAGCAGAGTGGGTCTGTCTACTCTTCTTGGTATATTCAATTGCCTACCAGAGAGTGTTTCAGCGACCTTGAAGGCAGATTGAGCGCCGTTCTCGAGGAGTGGCATACCATAGAGCGAGTACGAGCCAATGAACCAGATGTTGTTCGTTCCATTCACCTGCTGAATGACTTTGATTGCAGCGGCAGCGGCCATGTCGATAAGAGGTCGTTCGAAGGTGTGCTGGAACAGGATTTTGGCAGGATCGAGCGGGACGATGGGGTTGGTGGTTTGATGGACGTCCACCGTGAGTTGAGGAATGGCAGGGTTCATCCAAACGGAAGCCATAGCCTGACCCTTCGTGCGATCAGCGAGCAGATGGAAGGAGAAGCGAGGGTCGAAGTAAGGGCCCATGACAATCGGGTCGGTGTGGATGACGACCTTTGTGAGCGTGTGCTTGATCTGTCCGAGGGAAGAGTAGATGGGATCAATGTGTCCAACCAATTTGAGAGCGTGATTGGCTTGAGTGGCCAACACGATGTGGTCGAACTCTTCAGAGGCGCCCTTGTCATCGGTGACGACGAGCTTGCCATTCGGGAGCTTGTTGATCTGCGAGATTCGCGTATCGGTTCTAACATCCTTGAACGATGCGGAAAGTACAGCGCTGATTTGCGGTACGCCACCCACGGGTCTGAACATGCCGCCATCGTTGCTCCTCATGGTGAAGATTCCAGACGTGATGTACTTGATGGGGATATCAGCAGGCATGGATCGCACCGATTCGAAGTCAGCAGTGAGAGCTAGGGCAAGAATGGGCATGATGATGGAACCAAGCAGCACTGAAGTGTATCCGCGCTCGTTTTGCAAGTGGTCGAAGTAGTCGCCGAGGGTGATGTTGTGCAGCTTGCCAGCCGCCAAGTCGCTCCTGGCACGCCTGTAGAAGAACATGGTATCGTAGAGCAAATGCAAGTATCGAGCAGGGCTAGAGAAGATGGTGCTCAGTTGGAACGAAGGCCAGTAGCCGCCCAAGAACTTGACCTGGCGGTACTGCAACACTGCGCCGTACTCCGTGTCCGAGTACGCCATTTGCAGCACTTCCTTCTCAAATTGCAGCCCCTTTGATTGCAAGAAGTTCACGAGATCAGCATAGTAGCGCAGATTCACAATACGATGAGGGACATCTAACGTCACCGTCTTCGAGCCGTCACCGACCGGCATCTCGTAGCCATGCGCCCCAATACCAATTGCCTCTACAATACAGCGGAATCCAAAGATACAACAACATAATGCGTCAGAAGTTAGCACGGACATGGTTGGAGTCACCAGAAAGCAGAGGAAGGCCAAGGTGAGAGATCAGAAGCCGTAAAAATACTGACCCGAGATGATGCTTCTCACCCCTCCTGCTCGCCTTAAAACGTACTTTCCTTCTCATAAACTACCACGTCATGCGTATCACTCAGAATGTTGGCGCAAACGAGACCCGAGATGCCAGTTCCGATGACTGCGATCTGTGGGATGGCAGAACGCCAGATTCACACCTTGGGTTAGCCACAGCATGATCGGATGTACTCTATTATGCTAGATCACTCATTATGTCACCAAAAACAGACAATGCGAAGGCGAGGGGAGTTCGAATGAAGCCACACATGGATCAAAGGAGACGTACGCGTTGTTTCGGGACAGTTTGAGTCTTTGGCATTGCTACTATGTTTCTAAAGTCCAAAATTGCAATCTATAGACGCAGAGAACAGTATTTCCACAAGAAGAGGAGGGATTATACACCTAAGAGCACACGGACGAGAGCCGGCACTGAGGGGGTGTGCCGCGGCACCGAAGCAGCACGATCTCGATCTTGAAAGAGAGCCGAGCCGGCTGGCCGGTGGGCACTGGCCTCTTGGACCAGCCTACTCCCGCAACACACTGAGATGACATCCCAGAAGCCCTTTTCATCCACTCACAAGGAGAATTCCTTGTTACATTGTCCATACAAGCAGTACACAGTAAAGACAAACCGACCGGATTGACGAACCATCAAGAAACAAGGTAGGACGGCCGTTCCTCAATCTTCATAACTCCACTCTTCCCTCTCATCAGCAGCCAAGTGATTCCAATGGTCCCAAACATCGTCCACGACAGCGTGATAGTGACCTAATGAGGGATGTTGAGTACTGGAGCCAACACCAGCAGATGCATCGCCCACAGCGTTCGTCTCCGGCTCCAACATGGCCAATCCTCTCACAATACGCGCTTCCTGGGGCTCTATAAACGATTGATGGTCCAACTGTTCGAAAATGTCATAGCTGTTGTCTGCAACAGGAGCTGTTGAACGAAATGGTGTTTGATCCTCAATGTGTTTGGAGTGAATGGAATCGAGCGGTTCTGATGAAGATTGAATATGAATGTGCCGTTTAGCGGGCGGTGGGCCAAGATGAAGGTTGTCCACGAGAGGAGAAGTGTGCCAACCGAGTGACGTATCGGCAGCGGTTGGATGCTGAGAATGGGGTTGGTGAAGTTCACTCGAAAATGTGGGCATATGAGTTGAAGAGATGTTCTTGGGGTAGAAGTCAAAAAGGGAAGCATTTGAAGGCTCCACGGTGGAAGTTTCGTCAACACTTGCCGTCGTGCTTTCATCCATGCTTGAATCGTCAAGGGGCTGATGGGGAGTTACACTCATGCAATGTTTCACGGTCTTCTGTTTCTGAGATTCCTGCCCTGCTTGATGCGAGTAGTGCTGCAAACGACCGAGAAGATCATCAGCCTCCATTTTCGTGTCCATATCAAGGAGTATCTTGGAAATTGTGGGGACAACAACGTTCCTCACGATGATCTTGGATCCTTGGCGGAAGAATTGCCACGAGTCGTTGTCAATGGGCAGAGTGAAAGAGCAAGAAGTCTGAAACGATGTCGTCAGCATTTTATGGGATTCTAATGGCTGCAACTCGGCGGAACGTACCATAGGAGTACCTGAGGATCTGAGTACTACCAATTTGGCATTGAAGTTGGGGGAAGAAGACGAGGTGATACAGAGTTTGACTGAGACAGGCTCGTTGAAGCTGAGCCAAGCGTTTTCAGACCACATATGGAAGTAAGCTTCAATGAACGATGTGAAGACGTTAGAATGCACATTGTACAAGCGACCACGCAAGTTTAGATGTCATTCAAGATCAAGAAGCTCTCAAATCGGGAAATACATACCGCCATAGTGTTTCTCTTCAATAACGCTTGATTGTGAAGTTGGGGTGTCCATACTCTCCAAGAAGGAAGAACCAAGTGCGTAGAGAAGAATGAGGATGTTTTGGATTGAACTGAATGAGAGAGCGAGTATCCGCGGTGATTGACCCGAAACGAGTCAAACATAGCAAAATACGGCCGGTCAACTTCGGAGGAGGTGTTCGAGTTCCGCCGGACCAAACATAGCAAAATTCCCCACAGAAGCTGCTCCGAGTCTGCGGGACCTCCTCGCCATCTCTGTACTTCCACTCTTGTATCAAGCGTCGCGCCCTTTACGCGATATTGTCTCGGTGGCGCGTTACTCTTGCAGTCGTTTCCCAAAGTAGCAGGCCCTTTGGGCTCTGTTGTTCGCCATGGCGGATGAATCTCTCCGCGCGGAGGCGAAGGTCAGCGATTCGTCAGCTCTGGCTGTTTCTGATGGTTATGGTATGCCCGCGTACCCGGAATTTGATGAAAGACCTTCTCAGGTGTGGGATGAAATGGAATATGATCACAGAGATGAGTATGAGCCTACAGGTGCGGGTGCCAATGTCGAAACGTTTGAGGTGTCGCCCCTTCTGCCCCACAGCATGTTTTATTCCTCCTCCTTTGAGTAACTCACTGATCTTTGATTCTATTTCGTCTCTTTCCCGAAGATGTATCGATGGGATTGGGTACTAGAGCGGCGACAAAGCGTTTGGAAGTGTTTGGCTTGAACTTGAATCCCTTTATGCTCCACAAGGACCCCTCGCACTCTACGTGGCCCATTTTGTCGTTGACTGCGCACACACTGGCTTCTGGCTTGCTGTCGATGGGTATCTACGTCGCCTTGTCCATTATTGGAAGCCACTGGTGGCAGGTTGGAGGCATGGCGCTTTTGCTCAGTTTCTTCGTCATTTTGGCCTGGTTCCACACGCTCCGCTGGCGTTCTCTGATGCGTCACATGAAGAAAATGCTCATACTGAGGTCTAAGGTGTTGAGAGATGGCATGTGGTCAGAGGTGCCATCCAGGGAGCTGGTACCCGGCGACATCATTCAGCTCTCGCCTGGCAAGATCGTTCCCGCGCGTTGTGTGGTCAGAGAGTGCAGTGAGGACTTGATTGTCGACACCCGTTCCGTTCTTACAGACAAGCACATCCTGACAGACATTAGCGAGACATTGGATCAGGGAGTCATGGAAGTGGGCAGAGACGAGGAGCTGCTCGCCGGTTCGATGGTCAAAAGCGGAGAGGCGTATCGCGTTCAAGTGCTCACTACTGGTCCCGACGCCTTCCTTCATCACGCCTACGACGATGGACTCGTTAGCAATCTTCGGCGCACCAGGAGAAAGGATTTGGTTTACTCTGCGACTCGTTCACTCATCATCCTCGTTGCCCTAACCTTCGTGATCGCCGTCGGTGCCGCTCTTCTCACTGCCATCCTCAGCGAGCGTCAACTCGCTCAAGTGCTCGCCACTGCCACCTTCCTCATCGTATTCGTCGCCGTACACAATCCAGTCGGACTCATCTTGCGCTATGCACGAACAGAAGGTGCGCGACGCGTCGCCATCTCAGGAGACAAACCAACCGGCGCCGCCATGCACACCCTCACCACCGTGGAGCTTCTCGCCGCCATAGACACACTAGCCATCGACGTGCGAGGATTTTTAGCCACGCCGGACGTCAAGGTGACCAAACTATACCCGATGAAGGGTTGCACCGCCAGCGGAATGCTCATCGCCGCCGCTCTCGCCACCACTCCCGAATCTCAAGCCGCGTCTGCACCACTATGCCCTCATCGCATTGCACCCGTAGGTGATATGGAACCCATCAACATGGCGATTTTGGAAGAGTTACACGTCCACAACGAGCGCAAGTTTGGTAGACAGATTGCAGCCACCGATGGTGCCCTCTATGAAGCCCCTATTCGCAATACTTTCGACCACCGCAACGAAGATACTTCACACTCGTCATATGATCGGAAGAAGTCGAAATCCAAGAAGTCGAAGAAAGACTTGTCCAGCGAAAGCACTCCCAACCCTCAGAGGAAGTCGAATACGACGACCACCACTACGCCCACGAAAAAGGGCGAAGATCACCTCGACAGGCACTATGGTAAACCTGCACTGAAGAAGCCTTCTGAAAAGGACTACGCGAAGGCGAAGAAGAGCAGAGATGGAACGCAGGATACTTCATCCTCGACCAGCGACGCTGCACCGACGACGACTCTCTCCACTATTGTTCCTACTATCACCACATCAACTGCGTTTGGCAACACCGAGGCCTCTACATCAACATCCACATGTGAGGAATCGAGCGAACAACATCCTCTTCCCCGTCGCAAACGCCCAAGAACCAATAGCGCACTTCGCTACTCCTCGCATCCATCTGCGATCGCATCTACCCCTCATGTTGCACCCAAGCACACTTCCCTATTACAACCGCAACTCGAGGAGGACGAAAACGAACAGAGCAACACGCAGGCGACTAAGGATCGTCGCAACGATGGTCTTGCCCACGACCACAAGGACTCTAATACCGGCCAGGATGCTACGGGCGCACTGCCCCAGAAAGAAGACGACTCTTCGGTGGAAATGGAGGACATGAGCGGCAATAGGAAGAGAAGGGCGAAGCGAGCCCCGAAGTCCGGAGATGATGTCTCATGCAACAAATTCGACACCCTTCTCTCAGATGACCATGGCGAGTCTTGCGATACCAAGAAGAGAGCCGACGCGAAGAGGAAGAAGACGAAGCAGGAGGAGGCGAAGAAGCACACGAAACACTCTGCCGTGGGCCTGGAAGTCATTGAGCCTGCTGCTGATCACATGGTTATCAATACGTTGCCGCTACCCCTGGCACACTCTTCTTCTTCGATCTGCGCAAAACAAGGCTCTCCGTATTCGAAGTCCCCGAAGGTGAGCTTGAAGGGCAAAGATCCGTGTCTGTCCTCATCGACTCCCGCCTCTCGTAGTCCCATGGAACTGGCCAACTATTCGCGTCTCGGTGCACTCTTCCCTCCTGGTTGCACAATAGTCCACCTGCAAGCCCATTCCGAGGAAGGTATCAAGTACGCGAGAGAGTCGAACCCGGTGAAACTCGAAGCCCTGGATTCCGAGCCTGCATCCCCTCCTCCTGCCTCCACTCAGCCCGATTTGCTCTTGCCAACTATCTCCCCTCCCGCTGTTTCTAATGCGCTGAAGCAAGAAGTGACGATTCAGAGAAATGTCTCATTGAACAAAGGCGATTCTCATCCTCAGAGCGAATCCTTTTCCCTTCCCTCCTCCTCTCAGACCGCTCCACCTTCTTCGTCCTCCACCAACTCCACTTCTTCGTTAACTTCTTCAGATATCGTCCAGAGTGACCCTGCATACTCGTCGTTTTTGGTTGCCAAGGGCGATCCTCGCTCAGTGATTCGTCTGTGTGTGGAAAGAGAAGATGCAGCATTGGTGAATAAGATTGATGCCCTAGTGAAGGCTCAGTGCGAACGTGGACACTCTGTGGTTGCGATTGCGAAAGGACCAGCTGCCTCTCTCCATGTGCTAGAACGCGGTCCTCCAAACAACATGAATCTCGTTGGTCTGATCTGTTTTGATGGAGTAGTGTTGCCGGATACGAGTTCTACGCTCGTGGATGCGTACATGATGGGTTTGAATTTGAAGTTGATCACGAACGATTCGGTTCCTACTGGTGCTGCCTTTGCGAAAAAGATTGGTATGGGTTCGAATGTGATTACGATTGAAGACTACCTTGCGAATGATCCTCATTTGGGAGATGGCAAGGGTATCGATTTGAACGACGCAGATGGCTTTGCAGAGGTGACTCCAGAGAATCGCATTCATCTTGCCCTCGCAGCTTCCGGCATCTCTGAAGAGTCCTTCGTGGACCCCTCTAATCCAACTGGAGCGAAGATGAAGACGCATCCGAGACCGCTGTGGGGAATCACTTCGAACGATCCGTCTGTGCTCTACGAAGCAGATGTTGGTATTACGAGTCGCGATGAGTCCGATGTGGCCATTCAATCTGCTGATGTCGTTCTAATGCAACCTGGATTGAAATCTTTGGTCAGAGCCATCAAAAAGGCGCGACAAACGCTCTCGGTGCTCGAAGCTCTGGCCATGGCCTGCGCAGTCCAATCCATCCGCAACATCATCACTCTCGTCGCTGCTTGGGTCACGTATGGATTCCAACCCATCCCCACCACCTCTCTTACCATTTTGGTGGCTTTGAACCTCCCCATGCTCTTGATCGTTGCACAATTCGAGCGCGGTCGCGCCACCAGCCAACCGCCGAGTCCCTTCATCATTCGTCGCGTCTCGTTCATCACCTTCGCTCTCACACTCTTCGAGGTGATTGCCGCCTTCCTCATGGGCGTATTGGTCTACGACGTCAAGTTGCGCGGCCTCACTCGCGATCAGGCCAACACGTGCGCCTTCCTCTGGTTCGGTCTCGCCAACGGCTTCGTCATCCTCCTCTGCCGCGCACCGGCCGGCGTGTTCTGGAAACGACCCTGGCCACACCCATTCATCGTCCTCGCAGTATTCGCATCGCAACTCACCGCCACCATCCTCAGCATATTCGGAGTCGGAATGCCGAAGATCGGCCTCCTCAATGCCGTACTCATCTGGGCATTCGCTCTCATCTTCTTCTGCATCCAATTACTAGTGCTATACGCCGCGAGAATCGTCTGGAAGACACACATCGCAACAACACTCCACTCGCACTCCTGGTTCATGGTATGGCACAAACGCATTTCTCAAACCCGCTGGTACAGAGGTCTCCTCACAGGATAGGCGCTTCAATCTTCAAACACCATCCGCGAAACACAATCTAATCCACATCAACCAACACGATAGGCAACATATCTACCTACACACACATTCCGCAAACAAGCGTAGCTGTTGGCGCAACTGTACATACTCTATCTCTGCGCTGCTCATATTAATGTACTGTACACCGAACAATGACAACAACAAGCTTGGTACTTCACACATGGGCGCAATTGTGGGTGAATGTGACCAGTATCATGTGACTGGGCTACGGAAACCCCAGATTCGGTCTTGGTTGGCTCTTCTCGTCGTCTCTTTGCAAAGTCTATTTCGTTGTACATTTACAAGAGTAAAACCAATTCCGTGTGTATTGAGATGTCCAGCAGTCGGAGGAGATGTGTTACGCGGATGAGCTGGAGGTGGCAACGGACCGGGTGGCCTTTCCGAGTGACATACCCATCTTCACCAGAGTCTCCTGTTGCTTCGCCGAATTGAACAGTAGATCATCGTCAAATCTGATTCGGTCTCGCTGGAAGAGCACCAACAGCGTGCTGCCGCCGAATTGGAAGTATCCGAGTTCGTCTCCCTTGTGGACGAAGACGTCCTCTCCACTCGTGAGAATTACGCTTCCTACCATTGTGGCCCCGATGCAAATGATCATGACACGTCCAAATTCAGGCGATTCGACGATGACAGAGGTTCTCTTGTTGAGGGAGTAGACATCCACGTTCTCTCTTACGGCGATCGGGTTGACAGTGTAGTATGCGTCTCCCTGTGAGAAGTACTGGCCCGAGAACCCACCCACAGGGTAGTGGAATCGATGATAGTCCTGAGGTGCGAGGCGAGCAATGACGAGTGAGCAGCCGGCGAAGTCGCGCTCGAGATCGGCGTTGTCCAGCAGCGTCCTGAGGCTGAATGTCTTTCCCTTGATCCACAACTTCTGTGCATCGTTCAGCGATTCATATACGTGCAATCTGCAATCGGCTGGGCAAATGGCCCACGCGGGATCGTCTTGAAGGAAGATGGGACGCGCGCCGAGGCGTAGCTTGCGAATGAAGAACTCGTTGAAGTTGGCGAAGCTTTCTACGGGATCCAGGAACTCGCTCGGGTCAATGTTGTGGAAAGCGATGAAGTCGGGGATCTCAGACACGGAAGACGGCGCAGTGTACTTCTTGGCCTGATTGAAGGTCAAACGCTTCAACAGAGACTTAGACATGCCGCGATTGACGAGTTGACGACCGGTAGGGTTGCTGTACATGCCACGCAACATGCGTCTCAAATACTGAGGCATCTTCTCCTCGACAACGCGACCTGTCACGCGATCCTGAACGAAGATGACGTCCTTGCGCCTCTCCTTGATGCTGGACGCGGAGAACCTGCTGAAGAAGCCATACGCTGACGACAAGGAGGAACGCAACAAACCTTGGCGACCGCCACTGCCACTGCCGACGGCACTGACGCCGGTGGGACTACTGGACGAGGCGACACTGGACGAGGAGGAAAAGGAGACGGGGGAGGGGGAGGAGAAGAAGGGAGGAGGAGAGGTCGAGGTCAAAACCGATGTTCTTCCTGGAGGCGACGTGCCCACCGAATATGACGAAAATTGCGAGAGCGGAGAGGTTCCGAGGGGAGGCGAAGTCGAGAGTGCAGAGGGGCCATAAGTGGAAGCGTCGGCAGTCTGAAGGAGCAGCGCTGACGGTCTGAGTTGTTGTCCCACGACGAGGTGCGTGATCCTCGCGTGATCGTTTACGAGAGCCGTTTCCCAAATGTATTCGTCGTGGTCTAATTGAGTACCGAGGAAGAGGGAGGTGACAGCCGAGGAGGATTCGTGGCGCTCCGCGGCGCTCGTTTCGCCCTCCTTTGCGAGAACTTTCGCTTCGCTCGAGTGTGGTGCAGCGGGCCTGCGAGGAAGGACGTTCAAAAAGTGGCCGAGGAACTCCTCGACGGGGATATGCGGACGCAAAGGATGAGGAAGAACGTTTCGGCTCGGCGGTTGTGACTTGGTTGATGTGCTGCCTCCAATGGGTCCAGTAGGCGATGCACTCGGTTTCCCTTCATCGTCTAAAGCATTCGAAGAAGTTGCGCGATGTCTGATGGGAGAATTGTGATGGAATGGTCGTTCCAAATCGAGAGACGCACACATCTCCTCAAACTCCTCATCACTCGTTTCAATGCCTAGCAAGAGGATCATGTCCCTCAAATTCTCTGAAGTCACAGTGTTGCCTACAATAGGATCCAGCGGCGGCAGCGTAGAGAGAATTGTATCCTCGTAGTCATCGTTTGGGTTGAAATCGTCCGGGAAGATCTCGCCTGATCCAATGAGTCCTTCTCTCGGGCTTCTTGGACTCCTAGGAGGCGGAAAGGAGGAAGGAGATCGATGCTGTGGATGTAGAGCAGACACAGTGTGGATGTAGTTCAAGAGAGACTGCCAAAACCAGCGATAAACGGTTTCCTGAACTTTCGTCGTCACTGTGAGGTACAAGGTGCCAAAACGCACGCCATGTGGAGTAGGATTGTGTACTTTGACGGTGGAATCGTCGCGAGTGCTATCGGAGGGGGAGGTTTTGTACAAAGGGAGAGAGAGAGACTTCTGTCCAGGCCTCAGCGCCAACGACTCCAGCGTCAGATCTCCTCCTGCCACCATCACATATCTGAGCTTGTGGTTCTCTAGAATCTCGAATCTAAGGGCTGAAAGAGAGGAACACAGTCAGATGAGAGATGAAGGGACAGGAGGGGCGCGAAACAGTGATCATGCAGTTACGCACCATAACGGCACTCAGATTGCCGAACAAGCATCTTAAACATCTGTTGCCGTGACATAGCGCCCAGAATGGGTTCTTCTTCGGCCGTCACTTGCGAAGCGGACGAGCTATACGGGGGCGAATGCCAAATCACCTGATCATCATCCCAAATCACTCGGATGCTCATTTTCCTCGCTACGCAACACGGATACAGGCGTCAGTTACTCTTAGTCCAAGATAAGGGGGACGAAACACAGACCTGACATGTTCAAAGGGAGAGGTTGAGTGCGGAAAAAGGCGGCGAAGAACTTCCGCCAGAATGACGAATGAAACGCACTATGCGAGGATACAAAGTTGAGGTCTTCGACTAAAGATA
>Ga0307375_10002639_pt1 | contig 18231 bp, 17 predicted proteins | sample TR1MG_FD_202531 | JGI IMG/M metagenome (GOLD analysis project Ga0307375, IMG submission 202531) | Soil microbial communities from Risofladan, Vaasa, Finland - TR-1 | ecosystem: Environmental > Terrestrial > Soil > Coastal area > Acid sulfate soil | place: Finland: Risofladan, Vaasa | collected... | reverse complement strand
AAGTTCCTCGCCAGCTCGACGATGCACGAAGACCTCGAGGGCGACGCGGTCGACCCGATCTGTTCCATGCGCGTCAACTCCGCCACGGCGCTCAGCGCCGTCGGCCCCGACGGGATGACCTACTATTTCTGCGGTGAAGGGTGTCGCGCGGCATTTCTTGATGGCCCGGACCCAGCCCCGAGTCCGCAATCAATCAAATTAGGACGTAAACCACAACATGAGTAAGCAACACACCAGCGTCCGCTCCTACGGCATCCTCGTTCACGAGGGTCGCGTCGCACTCGTACGATCGAGCAACCCGCACCACGACCCTCCACTCTGGTGGCTCCCCGGGGGTGGCATTGACTTCGGCGAAGCACCCGAGGAGACGTTGGTACGCGAATTCGAAGAAGAGACGGGGCTGGTGGTCCACCAACCCTCCCTCCTCACGGTGAGCAGCGACGTTCGCCGACGCGACAACGGTGACCGGATTCACACCGTTCGGATTCTCTACACGGTCGACCTCCAAAGTGGTGAACTTCGCCACGAGATTCACGGGACCACCGATCACGCTGCCTGGTTCGCGCTCGAGGAGTTGGTGGCACTCAACGTCGCCGACTACGCTCGCGCGGCGATCGAGGCCGCGATCGAGGCCGCGATCGAGGCCGCGATCGAGGCCGCTCAGCCGAAATAGCGCTCGGGCATCTCGCGCTTCAAGAACTTGCCTGCGGCGTTTCTCGGCAGGGTTTCATCTGTGAACGCCATGCGCGTAGGTATCTTGAAACTGGCTAGTCGCGAGCGTAGATGATCGTGAAGTTCGCTGTCGGTGAGCATCACATTGGGTTTCACCATCACCACGCACGCCACTTCCTCGCCGAGGCGTTCGTGGGGCAGCCCCAGGACCGCCGCCTCGTATACCGCGGGGTGCTCGTAGATAGCGGCCTCGACTTCGGCGGAATAGACATTCTCTCCGGCGCGCAGGATCATGTCCTTCAGGCGGTCCTCGATGTAGAGGAAACCCTCCTCATCGATGTAACCGAGGTCCCCGGTGCGCATCCAACCCTGCACGATCGTCGCTTCGGTGGCTTCGGGCTTGTTCCAGTAGCCACGGATGAGGGTCGGTGACTTCAGCCAGATCTCTCCGCTCGCACACGCGATGAGAGGGTTGAGATGCTCGTCGCGGATCTCAACGTCCATCACGATGGTGGGCGTGCGACCAGTCGAAGAAGGGTGGGTGATGTAGTCGTCACCGTAGTTACCCGGACCGTACGCATTCGTCTCGGTCATGCCGTAGCCGAGTGTCGGGCGTCCCTGCTTGAACGAACTGTCAACACGAGCGACGAGCTTGGGCGGTGCCGGAGCCCCACCCCCGCCCACTGCGGTCAGCGAGGACGTGTCGTACTTGGCGAAGTTTGGGTTCTCCAACATGTCCCACGACTGGGTGGGCACACCCACGAAACTCGTGACCTGATGGCGTTCGATCAACTGCAGGGCCCGCTCGGGCTCCCAGCGATACATCATCACCAGTTTGAAATGCCACGAGAAGCAAGACATCATGACAGGAATGCACCCGGTCACGTGAAAGAGCGGCACGACCAGAATGAAGCACGGCGCCTGGCCGCTGCCCTTCTCGTCGTTACCCCGTCGAGCCGCTTGAATCGCGACGCCCGACGAGAACGCCATGATCGTCTGGCAGACCGCGCCGTGCGTCGACACCGCGCCCTTGGGAAACCCGGTGGTGCCCGAGGTGTACAGGATCGTCGCATCGTCGTCAGGACCGATTTCCACGTGGGGCATTTGCGCGCCCCGTACCACGATGTCATGCCAGTGTTCGACGCCCGGTGCCAGCGGCAACAGTTCATCGAGACGAACTCCGAGGACCGGAACGTCCGCTCGCTTGCAGGCATCGCTCGCGCGCGTGATCCGTTCCGAGTCACCAATCAGCACCTTCAAGCCCGAATCATTGATCGCGTAGTCAAGCTCATCCTCGGTCCACCACGCATTGAGCGAAACCGAGATCGCCCCGATCGACGTGATCGCCGCGAAGGAGATGACCCATTCCGGCAAGTTGCGCATCGCGATACCCACGCGATCGCCCTTCTTCACGCCGTAGTGATGAACGAGCGCGTAGGCGAGCGCATCGACTTCCACCATCACCTCACCGAACGACCACTCCTCGTCCTCGTAGACGAGGAAGTTGACGTCAAGTCCGCGAGCGCTGTCGAAGAAACCTCGCAGGTTCACGGGCGCGTTCTTGAAGACACGATTCGTGACGCCGTCGCGCTCGACCTCGATGACTTCGAACGGCTCGCCCGGTGCGGCTACCGCCGCGATCGCCTCTTCAATACCTAGTGCCACAGACCCCCCTTAACGTTTCCAAATCCTATTCAGAATGACCGAGCGCACGCGCCATCGCCAGAACTGTGCAAGGGTGGGCACGGAATTCGCAGTGCACCAGGAGCTCACCATGCAATTCACCGTACATGTCCACCCCGGGAGTCGACGACGCTCGGCACAGGGCAACTACGCCGGGGCGCTCGCCGTGCACGTACGCTCGCGGGCCATTGACGGCGCTGCGACCACCGAGGTCCTCGAGGTGCTCGCCCAAGAATTTGGTGTCAGGACGAGTGCAGTGCGACTGCTCAGGGGTTCGCATTCGCGCACCAAGACCGTCGAAATCGAAGGTGACGAGGCCGAGCTGCGAGTGCGCCTCGAGGAATTGCTCGCGGCGCTGTAACGACCCGGGTGTGAAGTGTGACACGATCGATAGAGGCAAATGTGAAAGGAACACGTAATGCTCGCCGCTAACTATCCCCTCTTGGATATCTTCATCTCGACGCTCTACCTCGCGGTCTTCATCTTTTGGATGATCCTGGTCTTTCACATCATCGCGGACATCTTTCGAAGCCAAGACCTCAGTGGCGCCATGAAAGCGTTCTGGGTTCTCTTCATCCTGATCCTGCCCCTCGTGGGCGGTCTGGTGTACTTGATCACCCGCGGCAGCGCAATGCACGAACGCGACATACGCCAACTCGAGATCCAACAGAAGGCGTTCGAGGACTACATCCGCATGGTGGCCAACTCCAAGGAGTGAAGGCCGTCCTCGTCGTGAGCACCCGCGAGCGGGTGATCATTGGTTTAGGCGAGGGCGTGCGTCGAGGCGGCCTTTTGAGCCATGCGCTCGACCGTCTCGGTGATCTTGGCGATTACCGCCTCGAGGTCGATGCGCGCACGCTCGGCCTCTTCGGACAGACCCGCCAGATGATTGACGTCCCAGAGCCCGAGCACGGGATCAAGTACATCCTTCAGGTACTGCGCGAGGCCGTAGATGCCCTCTTTGGCGATGCGCACCGCGTGACGAGTGAATGACGGAATACCGGTTCCGGGCATCGCGAACGCGCTGACCTGTTTCGCGGCGGCGATCATCATCGTCGACGGGTCGATGGCGAAGGCCGCCAGGGCCAGATCGCGATAGAAGAGGTAGTGCTTGGTCTCGTCGCCGGCTACCAGCGCGAGGACATTACGCCCTATCTTGTCGTCCTTGGGCAAGTGAGCACCGGTGTTTCGGTGCGCGATCTGCGTGGCCCGCTCCTGAAATGAGACGTAGGTGATCAGATCGGCGATGGTCTCGGGTTCGGGAACTTCACCCTTGCGCATCTGAACTCGTCGGCCTTCTTCGAGCAGGGTGGGGTCGATGCAGCGACTGATGTGCACCCAGTCACGCATGACCATGGCGTGGCGATTCTCTTCCATCGTCCACTGGTGATTCCAGTCAAGGATGGGGTGGCCCTTGGGCGCGTGGGCCAGCAACGAATGTGTGTAGTACGGCAGGTTGTCTTCGGTGAGTAGATTCACGTAGATCGAGCTACGAACGCCAGCCGCTAAGGGATAGTCCGACTCGGACCAGGGACGCGTGGTGAAACTCTCCCCCTGTCCCCAATCGATTTGCTCGTGTGGAAACCAGAGTCGCGGCGCTTCGAGATGACGATTGTAGAGACGCTCGACGTCTGGAGCGATTTCCGTGAGGAGATCTACCCGGCTATTCGGTAATCGCTTAATCGCCAACTCAACTCTTTCCGAGATACTGCTGCGGTGCAGCTACTAAAAGGTTAACGCTGTTTGAAACTGTGAGTTCGCTCAACTTGTGATTGGATGCACAAGCAAGTCCATGTAACCTGATGGTCTAGTGAATCTAATGAAATCGCTGCTTCCGGCGGACTTCCGTAGGGCTATCGATGCGCCACTTCGACGTTTTTACACCTGCACCTTCCTGTCCTCGTTCGGCATGGGTCTCACCCTTTCGCTCTACGTTGTCTACCTGCACAACGTGCGCGGATTCTCCATGGGCTTCGCCACGCTGCTACTCGCCGCTTCGGCCGTCGCGGGCCTCACGACGAGTCCCTTCTGGGGCTCATTGACCGATCGCCTCGGACCTCTGCGTGTAGCGCTCGGCGCCTACGTCTGCAGCGCGGGCGCGCTCGTCGCGTGGGCCTTCGCGGACACGAAACCCCAAGCCGCAATCGCGGCGATCCTTCTCGCCATCTTCGGCAATGCGACCTGGGGACCGAGCAGCACCATGATGAGTCGTCTCGTGAGTGAAGAGCAACGACAACGCGCCTTCGGGTTCAATTTCATGCTCGTCAACCTGGGCATTGGCTTCGGTGGTCTCGTCTCGGCATCGATGGTCGACTTGCACCACCCGATGTCGTTCACCACGCTCTACCTTTTCAACGCCGGTATCGCCATTGGCACCGGGGCCCTGTTCTTGACCCTTCGCCGCTACGGCGGACCGGTCACCGAGCACCACGACGATCCAGTCAAGAGCGCCGAAGGTTGGCGCGAGGTCCTTCATGACCATCGACTCGTGCAGTTCGTGCTCGCGTCGCTGGTGCTCATGATCGGCGGCTACGGGTCCCAAGAGGCTGGTTTCAGTCTCTTCGTCGTCAACAACTTGAAGCTGCCCGTGCACGTCATCGGGGTCATCTTCTTCTTCAACACGAGCACCATCGTGCTCGCGCAACTCTGGGTTCTCAACAAGATCGAAGGGCGCAGTCGGACACGGTTGATGGCAATCACTTCGGTGCTGTGGTGCGCGTTCTGGTTGATCCTGGACGTGGCCATCGCGTTGCCGCCCGCGCTCGCCGTCGCCTCGCTCTGCGTCGCCATGGTCGTCTTCGCCATCGGTGAGACCATGATGTCGCCGGTGGGTCCCGCGCTCGTCAACGAGATTGCACCCGAGCATTTGCGCGGCCGCTACAACGCGGCCCAGGGTCTGACCTGGGGGCTGGCGAACACGATCGCGCCGGTGATCGCGGCCTTCTATTTCAACAACCACCTGGGCAACTGGTGGCCCTTCAGCACGGGCATGACGGCCCTCGCCGGTGGACTCTTGATGCTCAACCTTCGCCGGCGCCTGAGCGACTCCGAGGACGGTCGAAAGGCAACCCGCGTCGCCTAGGAATTACACCTAGGCACGCAGTTCGGCGCCCTCGCTACTCCTGGATGATCTCGAAGGCACGAAGGTTTCGAATCCGATCGTGGCGACGACTTCGCAGTTTTCGCTCGGAGAGTTCCTTCAACTCGGCGTACGACTTGAGAATCGAGCGGTGCACGTTCTCCACGGTGACGAATGGATTCGGGTCCTCGCTCACCACTTCATCGATCAGGCCCAGACTCAACTGGTCCGCTGCGGTCGAGCGCATCGTGGCGAGCGTCATTCGCACCTGGTCGTGGGTCGGAGAAGGCGTCTTGTACAAGATGGAAGCCGCGGAGCGTGGCTCGGCGACGTACGCCATCGCCTTTTCGAGCATCATCACGTGATCGGCCATCGGTGTCGTGGCGAGACCACCGCCACTGCCCAGAGCCCCCGCCACCAACGTGATGACCGGCTCGGAGTAGTCGATGCCCTTCAGGATCGAGCGCGCGATCGCTCTCGATTGTCCACGTCGTTCGCTCTCGAGCGTGGGCTTGGCACCCAGGGTGTCGGTGACGAAGAGTGCGGGCAAATGTAGTCGCTCCCCCATCTCGAGCATGCGCTCCATGAAGGCGAAGTCCTCGGGCGCGGGGTTCGAGGGACGCTTGACGATGGTGTCGCCCAGACGCTTGTACGAGGGCTGCGTTCCCACGATGACGAAGGGCTGCGCACCGATCTTGGCGAACGCACCGACGATGGCGGGATAACGCTTGAAGTCACCTTCTTGGACGTAGTTGTAGACCGCGGTCGCTTCGGTGAACGCGAAGCGGGCAATGAACTCGAGGTCGACGCGGTTCGCGTCGGTCATCAGGTCCTGGTACTGCTCGACGAGGGCGTCCGAGCTCTCTTGGACCGACGCGACACGCGCGGGGGCTGGTGAGAGGGTCACGAGTTGCTTCTCAGTCTCGAAGCCCGGTCCGTGGATGCCGACCGTGCCAAAACTGAAGACGCGCCGTTGCTCATTCACGGTGACGTTGCGGATGAGGGGCTGGGTTTCGCGGTTGATCTCGTGATGCTTGTCCGGCAACGTCGTCGAAGCGAGGATGTCACCGATGTAGTCCACCAGCTCCTTCACGTCGGCCAAGACGACGTCGATGTTGCGGTCGAGCAGGTTCGCCTCGACGCTCTGCGAATCCTGGGGAACGCTAATTCCCTCATAGGCCTCGATGACCTTGGGGCCGGCGAAGCCGAAGTTGGTGCCCGACGTCGCGAGGATCAGATCGGCGTTGGGCACCGCACTCGCCGACACCCCTCCCCAGACGTTGCCGAGCAGGACCGCGATCTGAGGCTGGGCGACCTTATCCTTGTAATCGCGCAACGCCTCGACCATGCGGGTCATCTGGGTGAGCCCAGCGAAGTTCTCGTGCTGACGCACGCCGCTTGACACGTAGACACTGATGAAGGGGAGCTTCTTGCTGATGGCGAGGTCCGCCGCAGCCTGGAAGGTCTCGCCCGACACCACGCCGAGCGATCCCGCGAAGAAGTCCCAGTTCATGGAGTACATCACGACCGGGCGGCCGGCGATGGTCGCGAGCCCGTAGTTCGACGACTCCGACTTTCCCTTACGGGTCTCGTGACGCAGCTTGTCCGCGTAGGACTCGTTGCGCTCCTCGCCGTGGCCGCGACGCACGAGACCGATGATGTCCTTGGCGATTCGCCAGCGGCCGTGACTGGCCTTGAAATTCACCAACTCCTGCATCAACAGCAGCTGTGAAGGGCTGTTGACCTTCTTGCGATTACGCAGGTGCGGTTCGACCTCGGTCTCGAAGATCGGCAGTCCAGCGGGAAAACCTTCGCCGTAGAGTCTCGAATCAAAATCGTCTTCGAAAGCGGGTCCGCTTTGTTCGTCGCGGTTTACCATGAGGGTCCATTATTGCACCTCCCCATGTGCGCAAGAAAGCCGACGCCGCGCAGCCGCACCCCGAGGCACCAATACACGGGTTTGTCACGCTTACTTACGGGTAGACCGCGCGTCGTGTCATCGACGCTTCGAACTCGGAGCGAACTCCGTGTTCCTCAGAGTCCGTTGACGAGGTCCTCGACCCGCGCCGTCCAGTCGCGATATTCGGTGCTCTCGCGCCTCGCGTGCAACGTCGCGCGCTCCTCGCGCAATTGAATCGCCACTGCGGCCAAGTTCTTCGGCAGCGACCGCGCCACGCGATCGCGCACCCACTGGGCCAACGCCGGCGAGGCACCACTGGTCGACACCGAGACGATGACGTCGCCATCACGGTGCACGGCGGTGAAGAAGAAGTTGGACCGCCGCGGGTCGTCGACCACGTTCACGAGCACGTTGCGCTCGCGCGCCTCTTCGATGATCCGATCGTTGACCTGGTCGTCACCCGTCGCCACGACGACCAGGAACACCGACTCGAGGTCGCCGACCTGGTACGCGCGTTGCTGCACACTCTCGACGTTCACGGGCAATGGCACGAGCACTTCGCTGGCGATGACGTCCACCCGCGCGCCCGCCGCGCTCAGTTGGGACGCTTTTCGAGCACCCACCTCACCCGCCCCAATGACCAGCACCCGACGGTGCGCGAGATCGAGCGCGAGCGGGAACATCACGCACCGAACGCGAGTGACGATTCGAGGGCTCCGTTGAGTTCGAGCGACGCCACCGCCCCGATGACGAGCACGGCGGGTGAACTGACGGCCACGTTGGCTAATTCCTCGAGCCGGCAACGCACCGTTCGCTGGCGAGGCGTCGACGCCCACTCAATGATCGCGACCGGCGTCTCGCGACTCAATCCGGCCACTTGGAGCTCCGCCGCGATCTCGGCGCGACGTTGCACCCCCATGAGTACGACCAGGGTGACATCGGGGTTGGCCAAGGCGCCATAGTTGACACGGGCCCCGCGCATCGTGGTGCCCGTGACGATGGTGACACCGTGGGCGCGGCCACGGTGCGTCACCGGTACACCGGCGAGCATGGGACCCGCAAGAGCCGACGTGATACCCGGGACTACATGGACCGCCACGTCAGCAGCGGCGAGCGCCTCGAACTCTTCGCCCCCGCGACCGAAGACGAACGGGTCGCCCCCCTTCAGGCGCACGACCACCTCGTGCTCGCGAGCGAGGCTGATCAGCAACTCGTTGATCTGCGACTGTGAGTGCGAGAGGCCGGGGGTCTTGCCCACGTCGATAAGACGCGCGGAGGCGTTGACGAGCTCGAGCACCTCGAGCGAGACCAACCGGTCGTGCACGACCACTTGGGCGCGTGCGAGCAGCCCCGCCGCGCGAAGGGTGAGCAATTGCGGATCGCCGGGGCCCGCCCCCACCAGATGGACCGTCACTGGTCGCGCGTTCGTACGTAGAAGTCGCCGAATGCCTCGCCTTCGAGCCCTTCGCTCTTCCAGCGGTCCAGCAACGGACGTAGCACGCTCGCCACGTCATCGATCTTGACTTTCGCCTGGTGCAAGAGCGCCAGGCGATCGCCGCGAGGCCCTCCACCGAGGAAGAGGTCGTACGTGTTCTTGGTACGTCCGACCAGACCCACCTCAGCGACCGCCGGTCGCGCACAACCATTGGGGCACCCGGTCATCCGTAGCTGCAGCGGACGCTTCTTCAGTCCCGTCGCGTCAAGTGCACCTTGGACGAGATTCACCACGTCGTCGAGACGTCGCTCGGCCTCGGCGAGGGCCTGTCCACACGTGGGCAGTGCCGGGCACGCCAACGCCGTGCGCTCGACCGCGCCCAATTCCTCGGCCAAGCGAACACCGTTCACGGCGAGCACCGCGACGACGAGGTCACGCACCTCGGCGGCGATCGAGGCGATCACGATGTCTTGTTGGGCGGTGATGACGAAGTCCACGGGGGCGATCTCGGCGATCTCTCGAAGCGCCGAGCGAAGCCCCCGGGCGTCTTCAGCATCGCGGACCCGACCTGCGCCGACTCGGATACCCAACTGCCACGTGCCGTCGCCGCTCTCGCGCCAACCCAGGTGATCATCGGCGACGGCGAAGTCGAGCGGCAGCGCTTCACGGAGGGTTCGCCCGAAGCGCCGCTCGATCTCGAGGCGAAAGCCCTCGATGCCAATGTCGGCGACGATGTACTTCATGCGGGCTCGTCGCCGATTAGTACGGTCCCCCAGGTCGCGGTACGTGCCGAGCACGGCGCGAATCAAGTCATCGAGTTCGTCGTAGGTGACGAAGGTGAGCGGATCGGCGAGGCGCGCGAAGGTGTCGGGCTGGGCGTAGGAACGTCCGAGACCTCCCGCGACGACGACGTTGAACCCCTCGCCCGCTTGCTCGTGGACCATCGGCACGAGTCCGAGATCCTGCGCGAGGACGTCGACACAGTTGTCGTCCGCACGGGCGATGGCGATCTTGAACTTGCGCGGCAGGTACGTCGCTCCGTAGAACTCATGCTCGGCGTCGGGTTCGTTCGACGCAGCCCGCTCGCCATTCACGAAGATCTCCCAATGGGCTCGCGTCGCGGGCTTGAACGTGCGCGCGATGTGATCGGCCATGGCGACGAGGCGATCATTCGCAGCATTCACGACCAGTGCCGGGCACATCACCGTGTTGCGCACGACGTCACCGCACGCCGCGAACGACGTCATAAGGAATTCGTTGAGACGAGCGGCCATTGGCTGAAGACCCTGCTTCAAGACGCCGTGGAACTGCACGGCCTGGCGGGTCGTGAGTCGAATGCTCCCGTCGGCCAATTCTCCCGCGATCGTGTCGAGCGCCAGCCACTGTTCGTTCGAGAGACGCCCACCGGGGATGGCGACACGCACCATGAAGATATGTTCCAGACCCTCGCCCGCGAGGGTGCGCTCGCGTCGAACGTCGCGATTGTCCTGAGCGTAGATTCCGTGGAATTTCAACAAGTGCTCCGCGGCGCCCGCAATACTGGGCTGCGCGCTGCCCAATTGGTCGGCCAAATCGCCCCGCAGGAGGTCGCTGCTCCGCTTGAACTCCTCTTCAGCCGTCAGCGCTCTGTCAATGCTCACCTTGTTCTCCTTCGCAGAAATTCCTAATCTCACTAAATCCTATCGGAATAGTCGTAATTAAAACAAGACCAATTTGGTCACCTTTCAAAGTGCCCTCCACGAAGATCACGTCGATAACCTGAGAGTCACGATGAAGAACCGATTTACGCCCTGCTCGATGAGTGCGACCCTGCTGATCGGAGCCATCGCGGCGATCAGTCTTAACTCCGGGGCCGGCGCCGTGGCGGGTGGCGCGACCTTGGCGTCGTGTGTGCCCGCCCAGATGCGCGTCACCCACGGCACTGCTCAAGGCACCGCCGGGACCACGTACATTCCCCTGGTCTTCACCAATACCGGTGCCGCGTGCGCCCTTTGGGGCGTGGCGAGCGTCCAGCCGGTGCTCGCCTCACGACGAGCGTTGGGCCCCGCCGCGCGAAATCAGTCCATGGGTGAGATGCCGGCCCGTCACGTGCTCGCCAGGGGCCGATCGGTGAGCGTCGCCTTCGGCGTCGTCGAGACGGGCAACTTCACCGCGTCGACCTGTGTCGCACGTAGGGCGAGTGGCGTCGTCGTGTCGCTCGCCGGCTTCGTGCGCCCGACGTACCTGCGCCTGCCGATCTCGGTGTGCACGCAACGCGCCAGCACCACCACCCGTCTCATTGTGGACGGATCCCTCGGCAACTAGCCACGCGCCACGGTGCGGTGGAGACCTCAGTCGCGCAGTCCGGCGATGATCTGAGACCTGGTTCCCTCGTCCACGGCATAGGGCGTGTAGAGACTGAATCGGTTAATTACGTCCGCAAAGCGTTCGCGCACGTGCGCGGGTACCTGCGCCACGGGCCCTACGACGCTGAAGGCCTCCAGCACATCGTCACTGATGAGCGTGCCCATCTTCTTCCACTCGCCGGTCCTCGAGAGTGCATTGAGTTCGCTTTGCAGGTCGCCCCATCCGTGCAGATCGAGCACGCCCCGGTATGCGGGCGTCGACCCGTAGAACGCGATTTGGCCACGGACGCGGTCCTTCGCGATCTCGAGCTGCGCGTCGTCGACGCCGGTGGTGACGAACCCCGACAGTGAGATCTGAAATGACGCGAGGGACCGTCCGGACCTGTCGAGGCCACGCTGGAGCGCGGGCATCGTCACTTCACGCAGGTATCGCTCGGTCGTGAAAGGATGCACCAGCAAGCCATCAGCGACCTCGCCGGCCACTTCGGTCATCAACTCGCCCACTGCGGCGAGAAAGACCTTGGGTGCGCCGTAGGGGTTGGGACCCGGATCGAAGAAGGGGGTCATCAATGTGTGGCGATAGAACTCGCCACGGAAGTTGAGTTTCGTGCCTTCGTTCCAGCACGACCAGATCGCGCGCATCGCGAGGATGTACTCGCGCATGCGCGGGGCCGGGTGTGACCACGTCATTGAATAGCGCTTCTCAATGTGTGGCTTGATCTGCGAACCGAGCCCGAGCAGGAGTCGCCCCTTCGAGAGCAATTGCACGTCGTTTGCCTGCATCGCGGTGATCATCGGGCTGCGCCCGAAGGCCACGAGGATTCCAGTACCGAGTTCGATCCTCGACGTCGTCGCCGCAGCGCCCGCGAGGATCATCAACGGGTCGTGTCCGACTTCCGCCGCCCAGACGGCGTCGTACCCCTCGGACTCGGCGCGCGCGGCTTTGGCCGCGTCGCCAAAGCCAATGTCACCGTCGATCAGCATTGGCCCGAGGCTAGCGCACCACGGACGCGCTCCCGCGTGCGACGTGAGTGGTTCCGCGCTGATCAGACGGGAGTTCCTCGATGTGACCTAGGGCACTGGTCGCCACCGGTGCAACCGACGATATTGGGGATGTGAAGGCGCCATCGTCCCTGAAGTCGTCCATGGAGATACTCGAGGACGCGGCGCGGCCTATCACGGGCGTGCGCGAGGACTACGACGATCTCCTTGAGATGATTGGCAAACGTCGCGTTGTTTTGATCGGCGAGGCGTCGCACGGCACGCACGAGTTCTATCGGGAGCGCGCCTGTATCACGCAATTGCTCATCGAGCGCCACGGCTTCAACGTCGTGGCGGTGGAGGGCGATTGGCCCGACGCCTACCGCGTGAACCGGTACGTGACCGGCGAGTCCGACGACGCCAACGCCGACGAGGCGCTCGCGAGCTTTCGCAGGTTCCCGACGTGGATGTGGCGCAACCGTGACGTGGTCTCGTTCATTGATTGGCTGCGTTCCTACAACGCCGAGCAGGTCGAGTTCGTCGCCAAGGTGCACTTCTACGGGCTCGATCTCTACAGTCTGCGCGCGTCGATCGAGGCGGTGGTCGCCTACCTCGACCGCGTGGACCCCGACGAGGCACACCGGGCTCGCGCGCGCTACTCGTGCTTCGACCACATTGGCCACGACGGACAGGCCTACGGCTACGCCCTCGCGACCGGGGTCGCCGACCCCTGCGAGAACGAAGTCGTCGACCAGCTCATCGAACTGCGTGAGCGCTCGGACGTCTACCTGCGCCGTGACGGACTCGCGGCCCAGGACGAGTTGTTCAGTGCCGAGCGCAACGCGCTGCTCGTCCACAACGCCGAGGAGTACTACCGACAGATGTACCGCAGCGGTGTCTCGTCGTGGAACCTGCGCGACCGGCACATGGCGAGCACCCTCGAAGCGCTCATCGCGCACCTCGAGGGCCGCAAGGGCCCCACCAAGGCAGTCGTGTGGGCCCATAATTCGCACGTGGGCGATGCGCGCGCCACCGCCATGGGTACCCGTGGGGAACTCAACATCGGGCAGTTGGCGCGTCAACACTACGGCGACGACGCTTTCCTGATCGGCTTCAGCACCTTCGACGGCCACGTGAGCGCAGCCTCGGACTGGGGAGGACCGGTCGAGCGCAAACGCGTGCGCCCGGCACGAATCGACAGCCACGAGGCCTTGCTGCACGAGGTGTCGATACCGCAGTACTGGTTGGCGACGAGCGACCTGGCTCGCGACGAACACCTGTCGGCCCTGCGTCTCGAACGCGCGATCGGGGTCATCTACCGTCCCGAGACCGAGTTGCAGAGCCACTACTTCGGTGCCGACCTGACGCGCCAGTTCGACGTCGTGATCCACATTGACCGCACGCGCGCGCTCGAACCGCTCGAACTCACCAGCTTGTGGGACCGCGGCGAACCGCCCGAGACGTTCCCGAGGGGGCTGTGATGGCGCTCGCGACGACCTTCGTCGACCGGGTAGACGCTGGCAGGCTTCTTGGGGAGGAACTGCTGTCGTTCGCGCCCGAGCGGCCCGTCGTGCTGGGACTGGCGCGTGGCGGGATGCCCGTCGCCGCCGAGGTGGCCCGGATCCTCGACGCCCCGCTCGACGTGCTGTTGGTGCGTAAGTTGGGCGTCCCCTACCAACCAGAATTGGCCTTCGGAGCGCTCGGTGAAGGCGGCGCCAAGGTACTCAACCAACAGCTGGTCCGCCAGCTCGCACTCACGCCAAGTGAGATGGCCGTCGTCGAAGAACGAGAAGGCGTCGAGTTGGCGCGACGACTGCTCCTCTACCGCGCGGGCCACGATGCGCTCTCGCTCGAAGGTCGTACCGCCATCATCGTCGACGACGGCCTCGCGACGGGCGCCACCGCGCGCGTCGCCATCGAGGTCGTTCGCTCGCGCGGGGCGCGCGCGGTCGTGGTCGCCGTCCCCGTCGCCTCGACTGAGGCGCGCGATCTGATCGCGCGCGTCGCCGATGTCGTGGTCTGTCTGAAGACGCCCGCGGAGTTTCGCGCCGTCGGCCAGTGGTACGAGAACTTCGACCAGACCCCCGACGATGAAGTCACGCGACTTCTCGACGAGCACCGCAGCCAGTCGACCCCGAAACTGGGGTCGGCTTGAGTTGGAGCCTTAGGCGCTCAGGCCATTAAGGAACTCGATCAACCCCGCAAAGTAGACCGCTTGATCGTCGTACATCGCCAGATGGCTGCCTGACGGGCAGGTCAGCGACGTACCCCTGGGGAACTTGGTCGCCATCATTGCCATGAACGCCGGGTCCATGGTGTCATACTGCGCGCCAATGACGAGTGCCGGCACTTCAATATCGCCGAGCTGATTCGTTCGGTCCCAGGTGGCGAGCTTGGCGGCACCGCTGATACCCAACTCGCTCGGGCCCTGCATCGAGACGTAGATCGTCTGATTGATGTGTGCGAAGAGGCGTTGTACGGGCTCGGGCCAGTCCTTCGGGTCCATGCGCAGCACGTGATGGACGTAGTGCTGCTCGATCAGCAAGTCCATGTAGCGGGGGTTCTCGATATCGCCGCTCGCCTCGAACGCCTTGATCTCGGCGAGCGCCACCTGATCCATTTCGGGCATCAGAACGTCTTGGGCGTAGGCGTTGTACGCCGGCACACTCGACATCATGTTTGAGATGACCAATCCCTTGAGGTTCTGTTGGTACTTGAGCGCGTACTCAATCGCCAAGATGCCGCCCCACGAGTGACCGAGGAGCACAAAGTTGTCCGCCGAGAGACCGAGCGCAACTCGAACCTGCTCGACTTCCTCGACGAAGCGGCTGAGCTCCCACAGCGAGGCGTCCTCGGGCTGGTCGCTGCGATCCGATCCCAGTTGGTCGTAGTAGTAGTACTCGATGCCCGCCCCGGGGAAATAGCTGTCGAAGGCCTCGAAACACTCGTGCGTGGCGCCCGGGCCGCCGTGGAGCAGTAGCACCTTGAGATCAGGATTGTTACCCACACGCTTGGTCCACACCTTGAAGGTGCCCGAGTCGGTGGCGATGGGGATCATCTTGATCCCGCCCGCCAAAAGGTCGTCGCGCCCGGTCTGGTCGAAGTACTGCTCACGTGTAGTCATCGCGTCTCCCTCGTCGTACTTTCTTCTCCACCGTACTGGCGCTGACGGTGCGTGGCGCCACTGCTACCAATGCTCGAGGTCGGGCGATGAGCCGTTGATCACCTGTGATAGGACGGGTTCAGGACCCAGTAATGGAGGCGAGCGTGAAGAGAGTTCCAGCGGCCAATACGAGTGCGGTGCCCCGAGGCCCCTTCGAACCCTCGAGTGTCGCTGGACGAGCGCGCACATTGACGCGTTGGTCGTGGCGCATGATTCCCGCAACACTGCTCAGCATGCTCGCCGGATTCGTCGTGGGCACCGCGCTCATGCACGCCACGGGAACCCCCGAAGGAGCGTTGCTCACGTCAAGAGGCGTCGCGGGGTGGATCTCGTGGATCGTGGTCTTGTTGGTGTTGCTCTCCGCGCCACTCGCTGGCGTCATCCTCGCGGTGGCGGCCCGACGCGAAGGAGGCACTGACCGGACGCGCATGGCCCTCGTGATCAACGCGGTGCTCGCCGGCTACTTGTTCGTGAGTGCAGTCTTGAACCTGTTCGGCTAGCGATTGCGCACAAGAAGTCCGCTGAAGAATGTATGACTGAGTTGTCAGAGTTTCCGACGAGAAGAGGAGTGCCATGACGAAGGATTTTGAGGGCAAGTCTGCCGTCGTCACCGGTGGTGGGGCCGGAATCGGTCGAGCGGCCGCGCTGGAATTGGCGAGCCGGGGCGCCCGCGTCGTGATCGCCGACCTCCACGCGGAGACCGCGAATTCCGTGGTCGCCGAGATCACGGCACTTGGCGGGGTCGCGGTGGCGGTGGTCGGGGACCTCAGTGATCCCGCGGTGGTCGAGCGCCTCGTCACGACCACGGTCGAGACCTACGGCGGTGTCGATGTCTTGATCAACAACGCCGGCATCATGGACGACATGAGCGGTCCCCACGAGGTGAGCGACGCGGTGTGGGAACGAGTGCTTCGCATCAACTTGACGGCCCCGTTCCTGCTCATGCGCGCGGTCGTGCCCCACATGTTGACGAAGGGTAAGGGATCGATCGTCAACACCGCGTCCGAAGCGGGTCTTCGAGGCAGCGCCGCCGGTACCGCGTACACGGTGTCCAAGCACGGCGTCATTGGTCTCACCGAATCGGCCGCGGTGATCTACCGCGACAAGGGAATCCGCGTCAACGCGGTGGCCCCGGGTGGCGTCGCGACGAGCCTCGAGGTCAACATGAAGCCCGACGCGATGGGACTCGCCGTCATCGGTGGCTACGCGGCCAACGTCGGTCGCGTCGCGCAAGCGGACGAGTTGGCGTCGGTGATCGTCTTTTTGGCCTCGGACGCCGCCAGCAATGTCAACGGAGCGATTGTGCCGGTGGACAACGGCTGGTCGGCCATCTAGCGCCGCCATAGGGGACTGAACACAGATGCCCCGAGCGAACGACGCCGTAGCCGAGATGCTCCAGGAGTTCGCCGAATTGCTGGCCCTCGCCGGTGACGATCCGTTCAGGGTGCGCGCGTACGAGAAGGCGGCTCGAGCGGTCGCCGGTTACGCGACGGACGTCAAGGACCTCGATCAGAAGGGCCTCGACGCGATACCGGGTGTCGGGACGCACCTCGCGCGCACGATCGAAGAGTTCTTGCGCGTGAGCTCGGTCCAGGCGTTGGAGGAGTTACGCGCGCGCGTCCCCGCCGGACTACGCAGTCTGCTGGACGTGCCGGGCCTCGGACCGAAGCGGGCCCATCAGGTCTACGCCGAACTCGGGGTGACGTCGGTCGGTGAGTTGCTGGAGGCATTGCACGAACACCGACTCCAGCACCTGCACGGTTGGGGCGAGCGAAGTGCGCAGAACCTCGCTCGGGCCATTCACGACGCTCACGCGAACGGCGACCGCATCCAGCTCGCGGTCGCGCTCGGCCTCGCCGAGGAGACCCTCACCACCCTTCGCGAGCTCACCCAGGTCCGCCAAGCCGCCTACGCCGGGTCACTGCGGCGCATGTGCGAGACGATCGGTGACATTGACCTGCTCGTCGCCGCAGGCGAGCCCGAACCCGTCATGGAGACCTTCTGCACGATGCCGCTGGTCGCGCGCGTGTTGGTCCGAGGCAGTACCAAATCCTCGGTGCTCACAACCAAGGGGCTCCAAATCGACCTGCGCGTCGTCGAACCCCCCGTGTGGGGCTCGGCGCTGCTCTACTTCACCGGTTCCAAGGCCCACAACATCCACCTGCGCGAGATGGCGGTGCGGGCGGGCCAGAAACTCTCCGAGTACGGCCTCTTCGATGCCGAGACCGGACGCCCGCTCGCCGCAGAGACCGAGGCCGAGGTCTACACACGCTTGGGGCTCACCTGGATTCCTCCGACCATCCGAGAGGACACCGGCGAGATCGAGGCGGCGCTCGCGGGTCGGCTCCCCCACTTGGTCGAGTTGAGCGACGTGCGCGGTGACCTGCATACGCACACCGACCTCACTGACGGTGTCGCCACCCTGGAGGAGATGGTCACGGCCGCCAAGACGCGCGGTTACGACTACTACGCGGTCACCGACCACGCGCCGTTGCTCTACATGCAACGAATGACCGTCGCCAAGGTCCTCGAGCAGCGCGAGCAGCTGCGCGAACTCGAGCGCACCGCCGGGATCGCGCTACTGCACGGCACCGAACTCAACATCCAACCCGACGGCTCACTCGACTGGGACGAGGACTTCCTCGACGGCTTCGACATCGTGATTGCCTGCGTGCACTCCGCCTTTCGCCAGTCGCGCGACACGATGACCACGAGGTTGCTTCGCGCCATCGAGCATCGCGCGGTCAACGTCATTGGCCACCCCACAGGACGCAGTATCGGGCGTCGCCTTGCGATCGACGCCGACTGGGACGAAGTCTTTCGAGCCGCCGCGCGCACCGGTACCGCGCTTGAGGTGAACGCCTCTCCCGACCGGCTCGACCTCAACGGCGAACTCGTGCGTCGCGCCCTTCGCGCCGGCGTGCGTCTCGCCGTCTCCACCGACGCCCACGCCGTGGGCCACCTCGCCAACAT
>Ga0307375_10002635_pt1 | contig 18249 bp, 14 predicted proteins | sample TR1MG_FD_202531 | JGI IMG/M metagenome (GOLD analysis project Ga0307375, IMG submission 202531) | Soil microbial communities from Risofladan, Vaasa, Finland - TR-1 | ecosystem: Environmental > Terrestrial > Soil > Coastal area > Acid sulfate soil | place: Finland: Risofladan, Vaasa | collected... | reverse complement strand
CCGAATCGCCGGGCTTGAGGCCGAAGAAATCGCAGGTGTTCCGCGCCGAACCGGCCATCGCCGTCTTGGCCAGGACGAGGTCCTTCGGCCTGCCCGTGGTGCCAGAGGAGCGCTGGACGATGCTCTCCTCGGGGCCGAGCCAGTCGAGGATGAAGCGGAGGGCCGCCTCCTCCCAGGGCGGCAGATGTCCCCCGGCGATGGAGTCGCGGCAGAATGCCTCGAGCTCCCCGGCGGGAACGTGGCGACCGCCGAGGAAAAATCCCGCTGCGGCGAGGGGGCCGCCTCCGCGGGCCGAGCTGCTACTAATTGCCATGATCGAGTATCGAGAAGTCCCAGCCCCGCTCCGGAAGGTAGCGGAGTTCCTCGCCCCTGAGTTCGAGGGGCGAGGCGATATTGCTTTCGAAGAGTTTTCCGGTGCTCAGGCCCTGGCGGAGGGCGCAGCCCCTCGCGTAGGTCCATTGGGCGATGGCATTGAGCCCCAGGTTGGTTTCCAGGGCCGAGGTTGCCCACCAGTCGATGCCCCGAGAGGAGGCCAGACCGATCCATTCGTCGGCCGAGGCGAGTCCGCCGAGAAGGCCCGGCTTGAGGATGATGTACTGGGGCGCGATGTCGTCGAGGAGGCTTCGCTTCGCCTCGATCGAGGAAATGCCGATGAGCTCCTCGTCGAGGGCGATGGGCAGGGGCGTCGTGGCGCAGAGCCTCGCCATGGCCTCGGTCTGCCCGGCTCCGATCGGCTGTTCGATGCTGTGGAGGCCGAGGGTGGCCAGACGCTCGAGCTTGGCCATGGCCTCGGTCGGGGCGAAGGCCCCGTTGGCGTCGACCCTGATCTCGAGGTCTCCCGGGGCGTAGCGGCCGCGGAGGCGGGAGAGTATGTCGAATTCCTCCTCGAAATCGAGGCCTCCGCCGCCCGCGGAGGCGGCGGAGCCTATCTTGAGCTTTATGCAGCGGAAGCCCTCGGCGAGCTTGGCTTCGATCTGGGCCCTCATATCGTCGAGGCCGCCCATCCAGATGAGGCCGTTGATGGGGATGGCGGCCCTGCCCTCGGTAAAGGCCGAGGGAAAGAGAAGGCGTCGTCCGCCGCCCTCGAGGTCGGCCAGGGCCGTCTCGAGGCCGAAGGCGATGGAGGGCCAGGACGCGAGCTCGGGATCGGCCCCTTCGTTGATGGCGCCGACGGTCGCCGCGAGCTTGGCGTCGAAGTCGGGCCTGTCGTCGGCGCTGAGGCCGGGGAAGAGGGAGCATTCGCCGATGCCGAAGACCTCGGGGGCCGCCAGGTCGCGGAGGAGGATGAAGGACACCGGTTTGTCGACCAGGGTCCCCCGCGAGGTCGTCGCCATCCTTGCGAAGCGGAAGGTCGCCCGCCTTATCTCGGCCTTTATCGTCATAATTGCGCCTTGTTTCGAGTCGCCCCTCAGGGCAGCTTCGGGTACTTGCCGAAGTCGGGCTTGCGTTTTTCGAGGAAGGCGTCCCGGCCCTCCTTCGCCTCTTCGGTCATGTAGTAGAGCATGGTGGCGTCGCCGGCGAGCTCCTGGATGCCCGCCTGTCCGTCGAGTTCGGCGTTCAGGCCCGCCTTGATCATCCGGAGCGCGAGGGGGCTGTGCTCCATGATCTTCTTGCACCATTTGACGGTCTCGTCCTCGAGTTCGGCGAAGGGGACGACCTTGTTGACCAGGCCCATTTCGAGGGCCTCCGCCGCCGTGTACTGCTCGCAGAGGAACCAGATCTCCCTGGCCTTCTTCTGGCCCACGACCCGCGCGAGGTAGGAGGAGCCGAAGCCCGCGTCGAAGCTGCCGACCCTCGGACCCGTCTGGCCGAAGCGGGCGTTGTCCGAGGCTATGGAGAGGTCGCAGATCACGTGGAGGACGTGACCCCCGCCGATGGCGTAGCCGTTGACCATGGCTATGACGGGCTTGGGTATCGAGCGGATCTGCTTCTGGAAGTCGAGGATGTTGAGGCGGGGCACCCCGTCTTTGCCGATGTAGCCGGCGTGGCTCTTGGCGTTCTGGTCGCCGCCCGAGCAGAAGGCCTTGTCGCCTGCGCCGGTGAGGACCACCACCGAGATCTCGGGCGCCTCGCGGCAGTAGTTCATCGCGTCGCAGAGTTCCTTCGTCGTGTCCGGGGTGAAGGCGTTGCGGTAGCGCGGCCTGTTGATCGTGATCCTCGCGATCCCCTCGAAAAAGTCGAAAAGGATCTCTTCGTAGTCCTTGATGGTCTTCCAGTTCCTCGTTTCGCTCATCGTGCTTCGCTCCATCGCTCGTTTTTGCGCCCCGCCCGCGCGGCGGCGCTTTCGACTATGTCCCGTGCCGGCCGCCTCAGCGACCGCCCAGGATTTCCCGGTAGACGCCGGGATTGATTTCGGCAGAGGTCACAATCTCCAAGAGCGCGGGTCCTTCCTCGGGATCGAGAAAGCCGGGGAGGGTCTCGTCGAGTCCGGCCATGTCGCGGCAGGAGAAATGGCGGAGACCGAAGGCCCCGGCCAGGGCTCCGATGTCGACGGGGTGCTGGGCCTCGATGAAGCCCCTGTGGGGCATGTCTCGGAGGGGGGCCCCGATCAGGGCGAAGATGCCCCCGCCGCCGTTGTTGACGACGGCTATCCTGAGCCCCTTCGGCAGGGCCTTGTTCCAGAGGCCGTTCGAATCGTAGAGAAAGCTCAGGTCGCCGAGGAGGCAGAGGGTGAGCCTCCCCGAGGCGGTGGCCGAGCCGACGGCGGTGGCCGAGCCGACGGCGGTGGAGAGGCTTCCGTCGATGCCCGAGACGCCGCGATTGCCGTGGCACTCGACGCCGGGAATCGGGTCGAAGAACTGGGCGTAGCGGATGATTGCGCTGTTGCCGAGCTCGAGAACCGAGCCGGCGGGGAGGGCGCGCAGAACCCTACCGATGGCCCTGAGGTCGGAAAAGGGGAGGCCTTCGAGGAGGGTTTCGCGCTCGACCCTGGCCTTCGTCTCGGCCCGGCGCCAGACATCGCCGTAGTCGGAAGAGGAGGGGGGGATGGGGAGTTCGGCGAGGGCCTCGTAGAGGGCCTCGGGGGGGCAGGAGATCAGCCTCGTCGCCTGCTGGTAGGTGTCGACGATGCCCTCGTCCAGGCCCACCCTCCAGCCCTCCGCGATCGGGGCGCCGCGGAGGAATCCCTTGAGCTTCTTCGACACGACCTGGCCGCCGGAGTTGACGAGAAGCTCGGGCGTGTCGGGTCTGGCCGCGCCGGCGCGGGCGAGGAGGAGCTCGGGATTGTGGATGAGGCCCGGAGCCTCGACGTTGGCGATGTTCTCGGCGACCACGGCCACGCGGGGATCGAGGGCGAGACGGCCGAGGGCCTCCGTCGAGGGCGAGGGCGCCGAATCCTGGCCGTGGACGACGAGGATGGACGCGGCCCCGGTCCATGCGCGGACGAGGTCGGGGGAGAGTTCGCGGCCCCGCGGGCCCGGGTCGGGCTCCATCAGCCTGAGACGCTCCGAGGCTGGGGGCAGGGGCAGGTAGAGGGGCTCCTCGAGGGGGACGTTGACATGGACCGGACCCCGCGGCGGCCCGAGACTGGCGTTGATCGCCTCGTTCATGACGCGTTGCGCGAACCAGAGATCGTCGTCAGAGACCATCGCCGCGGGAAGCGTATAATTGCCGCGGACGTAATTGGCGTAGACGCCTTCCTGGCGTATGGTCTGGTTGTCCTGCTGGTCGATCCAGGAGGGCGGGCGGTCGGCCGTGACCGCGATGAGGGGGACCCGTTGGTAACGGGCCTCGACGAGGGCCGGGGCGTAGTTCAGGAGGGCCGAGCCGGAACTGCAGAGGAGAATCACGGGCTTCCCGATCCTGCTTGCGAGGCCGAGGGCGAAGAAGGCGGCGCTCCGCTCGTCGACGAGGCCGATGCAGTCGTCTCCGAAGCTCCGATAGAAGGCGTCGATGAGGGGCGCGTTGCGCGATCCTGGCGAGATCACTATCTTCGCCACGCCCCTCCGGCGGCATATCTCGGCGAGGTCGGCGACGTGCTGGCGGGGCTGGGGCATGTCAGGAGACCTCCTCGATGATGGAAAGGAGGGTTCGGGCCTTCATCTCAGTTTCCTCCCATTCGTCCTCCGGCACGGAACCCGCGGTGATGCCGCCGCCGACGAAGAGTTCGAGGCGCTCCGGCGATACCCGCATGCAGCGGAGGTTGACGAAGAGCTGTACGCCTCCGGGGGCTGTGGCTCCGTCTACATCGCCGGCGCCGTCCGCGGCGCCGCCCTTCGCCGTGCCGCCGTCCGCGGCGCCGCTGCCCGCGAGGGGGCCGACGGGGCCGAGGTAGCCCGCGTAGTAGCCGCGCTCGTGGCCCTCGATCGCGGCGATCAGCTCCATGGCCCCGGCCCTCGGGATTCCGCAGACCGCCGAGGTCGGATGCAGGGCCTCGACGAAGGGGCCCAGTCTGGAGGCGACGGCGGCGTAGGGGAATGCGAATTCGCTGCAGAGATGGAGGAGGTTGCCCGCCCTTCTCGTCGCGAGTTCTGAACGCGCGACCCCCTCGACCGAAAACTCCCTGAGTATTCCCTCGATCTGTCTCGTGACATGGTCCTGTTCGGCCCTCTCCTTGCCGTTCCAGACGGCGACGTCGCGATTGGCCTCGCTGTAGGGTCGCGTGCCGGCGAGCGACACGGTGACGAGCCTGTCGCCGCGGGAGGAGAGGAGGACCTCGGGGCTCGCTCCGATCCAACACTCGCCCTCGACCTGGAAGAGATAGACGAAGGCCTTCGCGTAGGCTTCGCAGAGGAGTTCGAAGAGCTCGCCGAGGCGGGGTCGGAAGCGCCCTTCGACCGTCTTGACGCGCGACAGGACGACCTTGTCGAAGCTGCCGCCCCGTATCGCGTCCACGATGCCGCGGACCTGTTCGAGATAGTCCTCGAAGCCGACGGCCTGGCCGCCTCCCGAGCCCAGGCTTCCCTCCGGAAATCCGGGCAAGGCGAGGATTTCCTCGGCCGTCGCCGCATCGAGGCTGTTGCGGACGAGGATGTCGGGCCTGATGGCGAAACGCTTCCGATCCCCGTCGCCGCGGAAGGGGGCGACGACGAAGGCCCCGCTATCGAGGAGCTCGTGAAGTTCCGCGACTTCCTCGGGTCTGTTGTCCTTTTGGATCGCGACGAAACGGTCCTCCTCGCCGGGTAGCCGCCAGGCCGCGAAGCTGAGGCGCCGGTCGACGCAGAGGGCGAGAAGTTCAGCGATCGAGCCGCTTTTCGGGAATTCATCGATATCCATGACGCTCATATGGAAGTCCTTGGTGCAGCCTTTTTGCAGGCATGAATATATATACCGGAGGGGATGCTTTGTAACAGGTATTCTCCCCGCGGCGCCCTGTGTACAAACCTTTACTTGACAGTTCCAAGATGCGCGTCGATAATCCGGCGATCGCCCATGCATATTGCGGTGGTTGCTGGCGTCGGCCATGGCGACCCCGCACCCGCGCGGCGACAACCAAGCCGGAAGAGGCGCCGATGAAACGTATCCTCAGCTATCTCGTGGGGAGGGTTGTCCTTACCATTCCCATGCTTTTCGTTCTCCTCACCCTCGTGTTCGTGGTGCTTCGAGTCATGCCGGGCGATCCCGTCTCGGCCATGCTCGGCGGCCACGCCCCCGAGTCGGTCATCCAGGCGAAGAAGGAGGCCCTCGGTCTCAACAAGCCCCTCCTCGCCCAGTATTTCGATTATCTCGGCCAGCTCGCGCGCTTCGATCTGGGAAAATCGATGATCCTGAACGAGAACGTGATCACCCCGATCATCCAGAAGCTCCCCGCCACCATCGAGCTCACCTTCACGGGTCTTCTCGTCACCCTCGGCGTCGGCATTCCGCTCGGGGTGCGGGCCGCGAGGAGGCGCCGCACCGGCGGCGATTCCGCCATTAGGTTCTTCGCGAACATCACCTACTGCATACCCGTCTATTGGATGGGGCTCATGCTCCAGATGTTCTTCGGCGTCTTCCTCAATGTGTTTCCGATAGCTGGCCGGATCGGCATGAGGATCGACTCCTCGGATTTCGACCGCACGGGCTTTTACGTCCTCGACACCCTCATGAAGGGCAAGTTCTTCGAGTTCGGCGACGTCATGTGGCATTTGGCCCTTCCCTCGATCACCCTCGGCCTGACCCTCTCGGGGGTCTTCATCCGCCTCACCCGGGCCAACATGCTCGACTCCCTCAAGTCCGATTTCGTGCTGGCCACCAGGGCCCGCGGCGTGGCGGAGAAGTTCGTGGTCTACCGTCACGCGCTCAAAAACGCGCTCATCCCAATTGTCACGATGCTCGGGCTCCAATTCTCCGCCCTCCTGGCCGGCGCCATCCTCACCGAGACGACCTTCTCCTGGCCGGGGATGGGGCGCCTCCTCCTCGAGCGCATCTATCTCAGGGACTACCCCGTCATACAGGGGGTCATCATCATCTACGCGCTCTTCGTGAGTCTCGTCTCGCTGCTCGTCGACCTGGTCTACGCGGCGATCGACCCGCGCGTCAAACTTTGAAGGGGCTCCCAATGTCGGATAACATAGAAGGACGCAAGGACGAGGTCGAGGCGGCGAAGTGGTCGCCGGCCGGCGCCGTCGCCAAGGCCATCGGCGCCTTTACCGGGGCCGCCAAGCGCTATCGGATGGAGTGGTGGATACTCGTCGCCGGCCTCCTCATCATCGGCACCATCCTCTTCATGACGGTATTTCCCGGACTTTTCACGAAGTTCTCGCCCGTCGACCAGAACGCCGGCCCGCAGATGGTGGCCCCGAGCGCGGCCCATCTCATGGGTACGGACAACCTCGGCCGCGACGTCTGGGCCAGGGTCGTCTACGGCTCGCAGACCATCCTCGGCGTGGCCATCGCCGCCTCGCTGATGTCCGCCCTCATCGGCATCCCCCTCGGCCTCATCTCGGGCTTCGCCGGGAACTGGGCCGACAAGGTCCTCTCCCTCATCATGGACTCGATCTACTCCTTCCCCGGTCTCATCCTCGCCATCGCCTTCGCGGCCATGCTCGGGCCGGGCGTGATCAACATCACGATGGCGGTGTCGGTGGTCTACATCCCGACCTACTTCCGTCTCGTGCGGGGACAGACCCTCCAGATCAAGGAAGAACCATACGTCGAGGCCTCGCGGGCCATCGGGGCGAAGAAGAGGACGATCCTCAGCCGCTACATCTTCCCGAACGTCATCGCGACCGTCGTGGTGGTCTTCTCCCTCAACATCGCCGATTCGATCATGACCGAGGCGGCCCTCTCCTACATCGGGCTCGGCCTGCCCGCCGGCATCCCCGACTGGGGCATGGACCTCTCGATGGGCAAGAAGTTCCTGCCTTCAGGAATGTGGTGGATGATCACCTTCCCCGGCATGATGATCATGACCCTCGCCCTCGGTTTCACCATGCTCGGCGAGGGCCTCGCGGAGATCCTCAATCCCCGCCTCCAGGAGTATTGAACCATGCAGACAGTCGATACCGAGGCCGAGGTTCTCCTCGAGATACGGAACCTCTCGATCCATTATCCCATTTCCATCGGCACGGTGAAGGCGGTCAACGACGTCAGCCTCGACGTGTTCCGGGGCGAGGTCCTCGGCATAGTCGGCGAGTCCGGCTGCGGAAAGTCGACCCTGGGCCTGTCCATCCTCAACCTCCAGAAGCCGCCGGGACGCATCGTGGCAGGTTCGGTCCGCGTCGACGGGGTGGACATCCTGGCCCTCGAGGGCGACGGGATCAGGAACGTGCGCGGGCCGAAGATCGGCATGATCTTCCAGAATCCCCTCACCTCCCTCGATCCCCTCATGTCGATCAAGGACCACTTCATCGAGACGCTGCGCGCCCACGAGCCGAAGATCAAGGACGACGAGGCCCTGAAACGCGCCGAGACCATCCTCGAGGACCTCGGCATCGAGAAGCGCCGCCTCTCGGAATATCCCTTCCAGCTGTCGGGAGGCATGAGGCAGCGCATCATGATCGGCCTCACCCTCGTCCTCGACCCCAAGCTCCTCCTCGCCGACGAGCCGACGACGGCCCTCGACGTCATCGTAGAGGCCGGTTTCACCGAGCTCCTCGCCAAACTGAAGCGCAAATACAACCTCACGGTCATCCTGGTTTCGCACAACCTCGGCCTCGTCGCCGAGATCGCGGACCGGATCGCCGTGATGTACGCGGGCCGCATCGTCGAGCTCGCGTCGGTCGGGGAGATTTTCCAGGACCCGCGCCACCCCTATACGAAGGGTCTCATGGACTGCGTGCCGAACATCCTCCTCGACCAGGCCGACCTCCCCGCGATGCCGGGCAGCCCGCCGGACCTCGTCAACCAGAAGAATTCCTGCCCCTTCGCCCCGCGATGCCCGAAGGTCATGGATATCTGTCTGCGAGAGGAGCCCAAGCTCGAGTTCGACGCCGCCCCGGCGGGATCGACGGGCAGCGCGGCCGCGGGCCGCGCCGTCGCCTGCCACCTCCACAAAGGACATAATTGATATGGCCACGATCATGAAGGCCGAGAGCCTCGTCAAGGAATTCAACCTCAAGGGCGGGCTTTTCTCGCCCAAGCGCATCGTCCACGCCGTGGACGACGTGAGCTTCGAGATCGAAGAGGGCGAGGTCCTGGGCCTGGCCGGCGAGTCGGGCTCGGGGAAGTCCACGACGGGCCGCCTCCTCCTCAGGCTCATCGAGCCGACGAGCGGCAAGGTCGAGTATCGGGGGAAGAACGTCACCGAATACGGCAACGAGGAGATGCGGAAGCTCAGGCAGAAGCTCCAGATCGTCTTCCAGGACCCGGTGAGCTCCCTGAGTCCGCGCATGAGCGTGGGACAGGCCATCGGCCATCCCCTCGAGATCCACGGCATAGGCGACCCCTCCTCCCGCAAGGAGATAGTGCTTTCGATCATGGAGAAGGTGGGTCTCTCTCCCGCGCCCTACATCTATCGCAAGTATCCCCACCAGCTCTCCGGCGGCCAAAGCCAGCGCGTCGTCCTCGCCCGCGCCCTGGTGACGAGGCCTGACTTCGTCGTCGCCGACGAGCCGATCGCCATGGCCGATGTTTCGGTCCGCGCCCTGATTCTCAGGCTCATGCAGGATCTCAAGGCCGAATTCGGCCTTACCTATCTCTTCATCACCCACGACCTGGCGACGGCCAAGTATCTCTGCAACCGGGTCGCCATCATGTATCTGGGGAGGGTGGTCGAACTCGCCTCGCGCGACGAACTCTTCGCCCGGCCCCACCATCCCTACTCGAAGGCCCTTCTCGCGGCCGTGCCGATTCCGGATCCCCGTGTGCGCAAGCCCAAGAATCTCCCGACCGGTGAGATCCCGAGCGCCATCAATCCGCCTTCCGGCTGCCATTTTCACCCCCGCTGTCCGGTCGCGAAGCCGGCCTGCCGCGAAGGCCGGCCGCCCCTGCGCGAGATAGCGCCGGGGCATTTTTCGGCCTGCATCCTCGACTGATGGTTTTCCCCCCCCCCATCCGGAGCCATGGGGCCCGGTGGCGCGCCGCCGGCCTCGGTCGGCGCGTCTCGAGGGCTTTGGTCTTCGCGGCCCTCGCTCTCTCGACGATCATCCTCGCCGGCGCCTGTTCGGGACGGGGCGATGGCACCGCGGCCATGAAGCAGCCACGGGTGATATTGCTGCGCGACGGCAGCGACCCCTCGTCGGGGCAGGCCGTCGTCGCCGCGACGGAGCTCCCCGCCTTCGCGAGCGTGGCCAGCCTGCCCCAGGGCTCGGCTTCCCTGGCCGATAGGCTGGTCGCCCTCCTCGGCGGGGCGGGCGGCGGCGATTTCCCCGCGGCCGTCGTGGCGATGCGGCCGCAGAAGGGCATGGTGGACGCGGTCAGGAAGACGAAGGATGCCGCGGCCGGCGCCACTCCTGCCGCCGCCACTCCTGCCGCCGCGGCCGTCGCCGCGGGCTCCGAAACGCCAGGAGAGACCCTTGCGGCGCCGACCCAGGCGGATACGCGAAAACCCATCTGGATCCTCGTGTCCCCCCTCGACGATCCCCTGGCCACCGAGGCCTTCGCCGACCTCGTGGTCGACCTCGCCCCGGCCCAGACCGAGGATCCTGCCTTCGAGAAGGCCTTCGAGCGGGGCCTCTGCGAGCTGGCGAGGCGGGCGGCCATCGGCAAGGCGCGCATCGACGACGCCGCGGAGATAGCCGCCGCCCTCCGTTCGTCGGGAGGCTACGACTGGAAGGTCGAATACCGCGTCGATCAGACCACAGGCATCAAGGCCCGTAACCACGTCGTCGTGAGCGCGAAGCCGCGGGGCTGAGGCCTTCGAAAGCGCCTCTTAGGGCTCCCGCAAGGACCCGAAGCCGCGAAAGTGCACAAGATGCCCGATTTGTGCACGTGACAAAGCCCATTTTGGCCTCACCATCGAAGACATCCCGCGGCACCCGCGCGGGATGTCTTCCGTCTTCCGATACCCTCCGTCCGCCCTCGCCAATCGATCCGGCCGGATGTAAAATGGAGGGGAGACGGACGATCGCGGGGAAGGCTGATGGCCGACGAAGCGCAAGCCAGGAATGGCGTCCCGTCCCTCCGAAGGCGGGCGACGATGAGCATCAGATTCAGGCTGATGCTGTATTTCCTCGCCCTCCTCCTCCTCCCAATCCTGACCCTGGGCATCATGGGGCCGATTTTCTACGCGACTTCGATAGAGCGCCTCACGATGGACCACACGATCGCCATGATCGGGCAGGTGACGGCGAACATCGAGGCCCGCGTCCAGGAAATGGAGCGCCTCATCGACCTGATCGCGGCCACGCCGGAGGTCCACTCCTTTTTCTCGGCGACCGGCTCGGCGCTCGATCGCGAGAAGGACATCTCGCGTATCCTGGCCGTGGTGTCGGGAACCCATGAGGATATCGCGGGCATCCTCCTCGTGAGTCGCGACGACAGATGGGCGGGCGAGGACTTCTATCGGATCACCCGAGATCCCCTCATCGAGGAATCCTGGTACAAGGAGGCTCGCGACCATCCTTCGCAGGTCAGGCTCATAGCGCGCCCCTTCGGGAGGAACGTCCGCAGTACGATGGGTTACGGCGCCGACGAGGTGGTCTCCGTGATCAAGGCGATCTCGAACCCGCGTGGCGGACCAATTCTCGGCGTGGTTCTGATAGACATGAAGCTCTCCGTCATCGAGGAGGTTTTCGGCGGCACGGCCCTCGGCAAGAACGGCTTTCTTTTCATCGCCGACTCCAAGGGCGAGCTCGTCTACGCGCCGAGCAACAAGGTGATCTACAGGGTGCCACTCGCCTCGCTCGGGGGCGAATCCTCCACGGCCTTCGTCAAGATAGGCGGCGTGGACTACCAGGTGATCTCCAAGCGCTCGTCCTACACCGGATGGAGGACCCTCGGCGTGTTCTCGGTGAGCGAGGCCCTCCGCGAGGTCCTCGCCGTGCGCTATCTGTCCCTGCTTATCGGCAGCATCACGGCGATTCTCGCGGTGATCGCGGCCTTCTTCTTCACCTCCTCCATCGCCAGGCCCGTATTGTCGCTGCGCAGCCTCATGAAGCGCGTGGAAGAAGGCGATCTCTCGGTGCGTTCCAGCTCCGATTCGGGGGATGAGATCGGGGAACTCGGCCACGGTTTCAACGAAATGCTCGGTCGTATCCAGGGCCTCATCGGCCAGGTGTACCGGGAACAGAAGTCGAAGCGCGAGGCCGAGCTCGGCATCCTTCAGGAACAGATCAAACCCCATTTCCTCTACAACACCCTGGACACCATCCAGTGGATGGCCCAGGAGCATCGCGTGGAGGATGTCGTCTGCATGGTCGGGGCCCTGTCGAGTCTGTTCAGGATCGGTCTCAACAAGGGTCGCGAGCTCATCGATCTCTCCGACGAGCTCAAGCACGTTGAGAGCTATCTCTGCATCCAGAAAATGCGCTACGAGGACAAGTTCGATTTCGCCATCAGGGGCGGCGAGGGTCTCGGCGGCTATCAAGTGCTCCGGCTGATACTTCAGCCCCTCGTCGAGAACGCGATCTATCACGGCATCAAGGAAAGAAGAGGCAACGGCAAGCTCCTCGTCGAAGTCTCGCAGGCGGAGGGAGAACTCCGTCTCCTCGTCCGCGACGACGGGGTCGGCATCGACGAAGCCCGACTCGCGAATCTGAACATCGCCCTCGAGTCCCAGGATTTCGCCTCGGAGGGTCTCGTCCGGGGCTATGGCATTCGCAACGTGCACGAGCGGATCGTCTTGACCTTCGGGGCCCCCTACGGTCTTCGCTTCGCGGCCGTCCCCGGGGGCGGAACCGAGGTCAGGATCAGGCATCCCCTGCTTCGCGCGGAGGGTCTATGAAGTGGAAGGTTCTTATTGCGGACGACGAGCCAAAGATCCGCCGCGGCCTGCGCTCGCTCTTCGAGCGCCACTCCGACAGCTTCGAGGTGGTGGGCGAGGCGGAGGACGGCGAGGTGGCCCTCGAGAGGGCTGTCGCGCTTCGACCCGACCTCCTCATGGTCGACATACGCATGCCCTTCATCGACGGCATCGAGCTCATCGGGAGGCTCGAGACCCTGCTCCCGGGAAGGCTCGCGGTCATCGTGTCCGGGCACGACGAATTCGAGTACGCCCAGGCCGCCATCAAGCTCCGCGTCTTCGACTACCTCCTCAAGCCGGTGTCGGTCGAGGCTTTTACGGCCTTGATGGCCCGAGCGGCCACCGAGCTCGGCGCGCGGCGCGATTCGCTCAAACAGGAAACCTGGGCGAGGGAGCAGCTCGAGCGGAATCTCCCCGTCCTCAGAGAGCGATTTCTCAAGGATTGGGTGGGGACGGGTCTCGCGCGCTCGGAGATCGAGGATGGACTTTCGCTGCTCGGCATCGATTTCGCCGGGCCCGTCAGCCTTTTCGCCGCCCGCTTCGCCGAGCGCGGCGAGGGACCCTCGACCCATTATTCGCACAGGCTCGAGCAGGTCGCCATGAGGGCCGTCATGGAGGAGTCGATGCCTGGCGAAGGCGCCTACGTGTTCGAGGACGACGAGGACGCGATGCTGGCGATAGTGCCGGCCATGACCGAGGCCGGCATCGCCGAGGCGAGGGCGGGCCTCGCGAGAAGGGTCGCGGAGCTGGCCCTCCGGCCGGTGCTCATGGCGGCGAGGACCGTCGGGAATCCGGTGGAAGGGCTGGTCGACGCCCACGAGGAACTCCGCGCGGAGTTGGCGGAAGGCGATAGCCTCGACGAGGTCGTCATACTTGCCAGGAATTACATCGATAATCATTGCCACGACGCCGATCTCAGCCTCGAGTCGGCGGCCGAGGCCTTGAGGATGAGTCCGGGTCATCTGTCCAGGCTTATGAAGAGGGAGACGGGCTCGGGCTTCATCGAGTACCTGACCCGCAGGCGCATCGGCAACGCGATAGCCCTCATGAACGATCCTTCGGCCCGGATAGCGGAGATTGCGGAGCGGACGGGATACAGGAGCCAGCACTATTTCAGCCGGGCATTCAGGAAGGTCATGGGCTCGTCGCCCTCAGAGTACCGAAGGGGGTGGAGACAGTGAGCCCCGGCCCGAAGGCCCCCGCCCGCCCCATTCCGACCGCCGCTGTCCTCGTGGCCGCCCTTTTCCTTGCCTCCTGCGGCATCGAGGGGGCCAAGACCGGCGGGATGCGATTCCTCGTGGGTTTCTCCCAGGCCAACATCTCCGAGCCCTGGCGCGTGGAGATGACCGAGGAGATAAAGGCGGAGGTCGCCGCCTTTCCCGACATGCAGGTCGTCTACGCCGACGCCGCAGACTCGACCGCCCGCCAGATCGCCGACGTGAACAGACTCATGGCCTACGGCATCGATCTCCTGATCATCTCGCCCACCGAATCCCACGCGCTCACGCCCGTCGTACGCGACGTCTATTCGAAGATCCCCGTTATCGTCCTCGATCGTGCGGTCGAAGGCTACGACTACAGCCTCTTCATAGGACCCGACAACGAGCGCCTCGGCCGCGAGGCGGGTCAGGTGGTCTCCGAGCTCCTCGGCGAACACAAGGGGAGCCTGCTCGAGATCGAGGGGCGTTCGGGCTCCCCCCCCTCCCTTCTCCGAAGCCAGGGCCTGCGCGAGGTGCTGGCCACCCACGGAAACATTCGCATAGTCGATACGATCATCGCCGATTGGCTCCGCGACAGCGCCGAGGACAAGGTGGCCGTCAGGCTGAAAACCCTGCCGGACGTCGACGTCATCTTCGCCCAAAACGACGCGATGGCCTGGGGGGCCTGGCGGGCCGCGAAGGCCATCGGGCGGGAGGGCATCCGCTTTATCGGGATCGACGGCCTGCCGGGGCCCACGGGCGGCATCGAGCTCGTCAGAAAGGGGATACTCGCCGCGACCTTCACCTGCTCGACGGGCGGGAAAGAGGCGATCGACTATGCCCGCGACATCCTGATGCACAAAGAGGGCATCCCGAAAAAGATCTACCTGCGCCCGCGCAAGGTCACCCAGTCTCTCCTCGGCACGAGGCTCGAGGGAATGCCCTACATCCACGAGGCCCCCCTCGCCCTCAATAGGCCCATCGTCCTGGGCTTCGCCCAGGTAGGCTCGGAAAGCGAGTGGAGGGTGGCGAACACCAAGTCGATCAAGACGGCGGCCGCGAAGGAGGGGATCGACCTCCGCTTCGTCGACGGCCAGCAGCGCCAGGAGAACGAGATCGCGGCCATCAGGTCCTTCATACGGGACAAGGTGGACGTCATCGCCTTCTCGCCCATCGTCGAATCGGGATGGGACGATGTGCTCCGGGAGGCGAAGGCCGCGGGAATCCCGGTGATACTCTCCGATCGCTCCGTCGACATCAAGGACGATTCGCTGTGGCTGACCTTCATGGGCTCGGACTTCATCGAGGAGGGGAGGAGGGCGGGGCGATGGCTCGTCGAGTACCTCAAGACCCAGGCCCCGGTCAATATCGTCGAGATCCAGGGCACCGTGGGCTCGGCCCCCGCCATCGACAGATCGATCGGCTTTTCCGAGGTCATCAAAGATTATCCCAATTACAAGATAATCGATTCGGAGAGCGGGGACTTCTTCAGGGATCAGGGCTATCTCGTGATGAAGGGCATCCTGACGCGCGAGACCAGGAAGATCGACGCCGTCTTCGCCCACAACGATGACATGGCCCTCGGGGCGATCCAGGCCCTCGAGGAGGCGGGGATAAGGCCCGGGAAGGACGTCGCGATCATATCGATCGACGCCGCCCACGGGGCCTTCAAGGCGATGATGGCAGGCAAGCTCAACTGCACCGTGGAATGCAATCCCCTCCTCGGTCCCCAATTGATGAAGGCCATAAAGGACTACATGAACGGCAAGGACCTCCCGATCCGGATGATTACGGCCGAGGGCGTCTTTCCGGCCGCGACCGCGCGGCGCGAGATGGCCGGCAGGGAATACTGAGCAGGGCCGCACCTCTCTCGCGACGCCGAGTGCACAAAAAGACCGAATTGTACACAACTTCTCTTCCCCTATCCGGCGTATAAGGAAAGCCGGGGTCGGCCAGGGCCGCTCCCGAATCCGGACGCTCCGCCGGCGCCTCGAACGACGCCGTACGGGAACAGGAGTACAGGATGCGACAAGCCTCATCGGCCAGGTTGCTTCTGACCGCGGTCGCCATCGCGATCATCGCGGCGACGGCCGCCGATGCCGCCGACGCGAAGGCGGGGACCCTCACCTGCGTGGGACTGTATTCCGAGACTGACGCCGGTTACGTCAGCTTTCGGGTGGGATCGGGGGCCTGGACCGTCGTGAAACCCGGCGACGTGATTCCGGCCGCGGCGGAGATCCGCGTCAATGTCGATAGGGACTGGGTCGAATTCGTCCGTACGGGAGTCTCGGGTGCCGTCTACGAGATCGACGGTAGCGAAAAGGGCGCCGTCCTGCGGAAGGTGTCCGACATCCTCAAGGACAAGCCGAGACCCGTCGCCCTTCCCAAGGGCAGCGCGAAGACCCCGGACCCGAAATTCAAGGATCTCCTCGTCGTCACCCAATACCTGGGAAGGCAGATCTATTTCAGCGCCGACGGCGACTCGCGCGACATCAAGTACGGGGACGTGCTCGAGGCCAAGGGCACGGTAAGCATCATCGGCATCAACAATACCCTGACGCTGATGAACGCGAGCTCGGCCGTCACGACGGTGATCGGCCCGCTCAAGTTCAGCGTGGGCAAAGTCCTGGCGAACCAGAATCTCTACAAGTTCCTGAACGTCCAGAACTAGTGGATGGAAGGAGGGGGGTCGTGTCTTCGGATGCCCGCCCCGGGGGGCGGACTGTCGGGCACTGAATCGCGGCTGCGTTCGATTTGCGCCGCCGTCGGCGGCCTATCCGCGAACAGGAATCTCACGTGTCTTCAGGAGGGTCTCGTATGAGCAAGTGGAAGAAAACTCTGGGGTTGATCGTCGTCATGATGGCGCTGGGCTCGGCGCTGGCCTTCGCCGCGCCGAAGACCTGGGTGGTGGGCTTCTCGCAGATCGGCTCCGAGAGCGAATGGCGCACGGCCGACACCATTTCCGTGCAGAACGCCTTCAACGACGATCCCAGCTTCATCCTCATCTACTCGGACGCCCAGCAGAAGCAGGAAAATCAGATCAAGGCGATCCGATCCTTCATCGCGAGGAGGGTGAACGCCATCCTCTTCACCGCCCTCGTCGAGACCGGCTACGGCCCGGTGCTCCAGGAGGCGAAGAACGCCGGCATCCCCGTCGTCATGATCGATCGCGACGTCCAGGCCTCCGACCGCGGCCTCCGTCTCACCATCATGGGTTCCGATTTCATTAAGGAAGGCGAGAAGGCCGGCACCTGGCTCGCCGATTATCTCAAGAAACAGGGCATCGACGACGGCGCGAAGCCCATCGACATCGTCGAGCTCCAGGGCACGACGGGCTCGGCGCCGGCCATCGACCGGAAGACCGGTTTCGCCAACATCATGAAGCAGCATCCGAATTGGCAGATCACCCGATCGCAGACCGGCAATTTCACCTCCGCCGAGGGCAAGGCCGTCATGGAGGCCTTCCTCAAGGCCGACAAGAACATCCAGGTGCTCTACGCCCACAACGACCAGATGGCCCTGGGCGCGATCCAGGCTATCAAGGAAGCCGGTCTCAGGCCCGGGAAAGATATAATAATTGTTTCCGTCGACGCGGTTAAGGGCGCCTTCGACGCGATGGTGGCCGGCGAGCTGAACTGCTCGGTCGAGTGCAGTCCGCTGCTCGGGCCTCAGGCCGTCCAGGCCATGAGGGACCTCCGCGACGGCAAGAAACTCCCCGCCCGCATCTACACCATCGAGGGCATCTTCGACCAGACCAACGCGGCCGCCGCCCTCCCGACCCGGCAATATTGATGACAACGCGAAGAACATAATAGTTACATCAAAATGGCCACCCCGACGACCGGGGTGGCCTGTATGTCGCGGCCCGCTCGCCGGGCGCGGGAGGGAGGAGCGGGTATGAGGGATGTCGCCCCGATTCTCGAGATGAAATCGATCGACAAGGTCTTCCCCGGGGTCAAGGCGCTGTCCGGCGTCGATTTCCGGCTTTTCCGCGGCGAGGTCCACGCGCTGATGGGGCAGAACGGCGCCGGCAAGTCGACACTGGTGAAGGTTCTCACCGGAGTCTACCGACAGGATGGAGGGCTGATGCTCCTCGAGGGGAAGACCTTCAGGCCGGATTCCCCCCAGGCGGCGCAGAGGGTGGGCATACACACGGTCTACCAGGAAGTGAATCTCTGTCCCAATCTCTCCATAGCCGAAAACATGTTCCTCGGCAGGCAGCCGCGCAAGTTCGGTCGCGTCGACTGGAAGAGCCTCCATCGCCTGGCGGCGGAGGGCCTCGCCCGCCTCAACCTCGAACTCGACGTGACGAGGACCCTATCTTCCTCTTCGATCGCGATCCAGCAGATGGTAGCCATCGCCAGGGTCCTCGATTCCTCGGCGAAGGTCCTCATCCTGGACGAGCCCACGTCGAGTCTCGACGAGAGCGAGGTCGAGCAGCTCTTCAAGGTCATCGGCAAGCTCCGGGACGAGGGGATGGCCATACTCTTCATCACCCACTTCCTCGACCAGACCTACCGCATTTCCGATCGCATCACGGTGCTCAAGAACGGGCTTTTCGTCGGCGAATACCGGACCGAGGAGCTGCCCAAGCTCGAGCTCGTGGCGCGAATGCTGGGCAAGGAGCTCTCGGAGTTCAGCCACGCCGCCAGGGGAGGGGACAAGACGCGGGGCGCGGCAGGGGCGGAAACGCTGCTCAGCGCGAGGGGCCTCGGCCTTCGCGGCTCGATCGAGCCCTTCGATCTCGATCTCCGGCAGGGCGAGGTCCTCGGCATCGCGGGTCTCCTC
>Ga0307375_10002631_pt1 | contig 18257 bp, 19 predicted proteins | sample TR1MG_FD_202531 | JGI IMG/M metagenome (GOLD analysis project Ga0307375, IMG submission 202531) | Soil microbial communities from Risofladan, Vaasa, Finland - TR-1 | ecosystem: Environmental > Terrestrial > Soil > Coastal area > Acid sulfate soil | place: Finland: Risofladan, Vaasa | collected... | reverse complement strand
AAGCCCACATTCCACGCGCAAATTTCCGCCGCCTGTTTTGCAGAGTATTTCCCCCTCCCCGCGCATACTATTTCTAGGGCCCGGACCAGCCGACAAGCCGGATGTCCTTCAAAGGAGTTTCCCCATGAGCGACGGACGCGAGGAACGCGAGGAGCAGCGGCAACGCCGCGAGTGGGAGCAGCGCGAAGACCAGCAGGGCCACTTCGAGCGCCAGCACGAGGCCCCATCGAAGGACGACCCCTGGAAGCCCGAGCGCCCCGAGTCGTAACTCCCCCCTCCCCCATAGTTTTATTTGCAGTTTTCCACAGAACTTTTGCCGATTTTTAGCCCTTCCACTTTCGCTTTTCTTCGCTCTCGCCCGCCCGCCGCCCGCAATCCGATTGACATCGCAGCCCAACCCAAGGTGTAATCGACTCACGGGGATGGAGTTCCCCTTCAACCGCCGTCCCGGCGCATACGCTCGGCGGCTGATGACTCCTGGCAGGCAGTCCTGTCTGGAGTTACGTCCCGGCGCGATCCCTGCAAACCTAAGAGGCCATGCCGATCCGGGCCACGCCCGCGATCTCCGTGCGCCCCGTCTTGGACTGGAGAACTGGCTTGCAAAAATACCTGCTCATCGCCGCCGGAGGCGCACTCGGAGCCATCACCCGTTACTGGGTCGGCGCAGCCATCGGAACCCGCATGGGGACCCGTTTCCCCTACGGCACCTTTGTCATCAACCTCACCGCCTGCGTCATCATTGGCTTCTCACTCACTTACCTCGGCCGCCGCGTGGAACTCAGCCCCGCCTGGCGTTACTTCCTCCCCATCGGCTTCGTCGGCGCGTACTCCACCTTCTCCACTTACGAGTGGGAAACCCTCTCCAGCCTGCGCTCCGGAGCCTTCTCCATGGCTGCGCTCTATTCGCTCGGCAGCCTTGTCCTCGGCCTCGGCGCCACCTGGCTCGGCATCGTCCTCGGCGAGCGCGTTTAGGCCAACCCCGCTCGACGCCGCCCGTCCATTACCATAGAATCCTCAGTGCATGCCGGAGGGCCCCATGTTGCATCCGGGAAAAGCCGTCAAAGTCACCATTTACCTCAGCGAGGGCGCCACTCACCACGGCGTGCCCGTTTACACCAGCATTCTCGACTTCCTCTTTTACCGCGGCGTCGCCGGAGCCACCGTCTTCAAAGGCGTCGCCGGCTTTGGCGCAGACCACCACATGCACTCCGCCAGCCTCCTCGAGGTCTCTGACCACTTGCCTCTCAAAATCGAATTCATTGACGAGCGCGAAAAGGTGGACACCCTCCTCGGCAAACTGGAGGAACTCTGCGGAACCGGCCTCATCGAGTTGCACGAAGTCACCGTCGCCAAGCCCGCCCAGCTCGCCAGCGCCCAGCCGCCAGCCGCACCTCATCTCAAGATCGAGGGCAAAGCGCAAATCATGCGCATCTACCTCGGCGAGGAAGACCGCTGGCAGGATAAGCCGCTCTACAAGGCGCTGGTGGAGGCCATGCGCGCCAACGACATCGCCGGCGTCACCGTCTATCGCGGCATCCTCGGCTACGGCGCCCACCGCCGCGTGCAAAAGGAGAAATCCCTCTTTTCCCCGCACCAGGGTTCCGTCATGCTCTCCGCCATTGATAGCTCTGAGAAGCTCCACGCCTTCCTTCGACTGGTGGACAAAATGCTGCCTGAGGGCCTGGTCGTCTTTTCCGATGCCGACATCATCAAGTACGCCTTCTGCGCCCCGGACCCCCATTCGCAGGCAGAGCAGGAGGCCAAGCCATGAAAGAGCAATTTTCCGCCCGCCTGGTTAACGTCCACTTTGGCGAGGACGACCGCTGGCAGGGCAAGCCGCTCCATGAGGCCATCCTGCAGCATTGCCGAGACCTCGAAATCGCTGAAGTCATCGTGTTTCGCGGTATTGAGGGTTATGGTTCCGGAAGCCGAATTCGCCGTTCCGGCCATTGGACTTTCTCCAAAGATGCACCCATTCAGGTTAGTATCATCGACACGGAGGAGCAGATTGCGCGGCTCTTCCCCTTCCTTGACGCAGCCGTTCAGGAAGGGCTGGTTGCAACGTCCTCGGTCGAAGTGGTTCGGTATTTCCGAGCCCCTTCCGCCATCGCAGCACACGAGTAATCTCTTGCTGATTCCCTTCGCCGCCCGAGATTTCGCTTCGACCTTGTCCTCGTAAGCAGCGTGTGAGTCGGATCACCGAATCCTCCTCGCACCATCCGTACGCTGGACTCGCAGGGTTCCTCGCAGGATGAGTGACAACCATGATGTTTGCAAGTGAAGACGAAACCGTCATCCGCAATCTGCAAGCCGCCTATGAGGGCGAGTCCAACGCGCAAGCACGTTACAGGGCGTTCGCCGTCAAGGCCGATGCCGAAGGGTTCGCCGGCATCGCCAGCCTCTTCCGCGCCGCCTCCCGCGCCGAGCAGATTCACGCCAGCAATCAGGCACGCGCCCTGCGCCAGATCGGCGGAGAAGCCAAGGCCAATATAGCACCCGTCAACGTCCAGGGCACGCTTGAGAATCTCAACACCGCTCTCAAGGGTGAGCAGTACGAGATTGACGTTCTGTATCCCAAGTTCGTCGAGCAGGCTTCGGCGCACATCAACGCCATGGCCTCACGCGCCTTCGGCTTTGCCCTCGAAGCGGAAAAGACCCATGCCGAGCTCTACAAGGAAGCCATCGCCGAGTTCGATTCCGGCAAACCGGATTCCTGGATTAGCACCGCGCGAAACTTCCAGGTCTGCCCCGTCTGCGCCTACACTTCGCTCGCCTCAGACCAGGTCAACTGCGCCGTCTGCGGCTATCCCGCCGAGCGGTTTGAGACCATCGCCTGAGCTGCCATTCGCGCTCAATGCACAGACGTGAACGGTGAGGCCGGCAGCCCGGCTCCGTTGAACAGATTGCATTGCGGGCTGTTCGCCCAGCCATATCGCACATAGAGCGGCGCGGCTACCTCCGCACTCGTTGCCACCACCGTAGCGCCTTCAATCCGCGCCACAGCCGGCACAAACTTCCCGTCTGCGCCCGCCACCTCAAAGCCCGTCAACTCGCCGCCTTTGGCCATCAGCCCTTCGCCGTCCCCAAACCACGCGCGAATCGACGTGCCCGCCGGCGTGGCCTGCCGGAACAGCGGCCCTGCGTACTCCACCTTTTCGCCGTAGCTCAGCGCCCGAGCGGCCAGCGCCAGCCTGTGCCCCACGTCCACCTTGTCTGTCGGATGCACGTCCTCCGGGTTGCCAATATCGATCGTCACGGCCATCGCAGTGTTCGACATCTCCAGCGTCTTCCGCTGCTGTTCGCGCAGCGTTGCCCAGTCCTCGGCCGGCGTCGATTTGAAGTTCGAAATCTGCACATAGAGAAATGGAAACGCTCCAATCCCCCACTCGCGCCGCCAGTCCTCAATCATCGCCCGAAAGATGTGGTTGTACAGCGGAGCCCGCGCCAGCGCGCTGTTGCTCTCGCCCTGATACCAGATCACCCCGCGAATCGGAAACTGCGTTAGCGGCGCAATCATCCCGTTCCACAGCAGCCCCGGAGCCCACGTGTCCAGCGGCGGATGCCACGCAAACTGCGGCGCCGGCTTGCCCGCCGTCAGCGCCTCTTCTCGCTGCTTCTGCTCGTCCCTTTCCTCCAGTAGTCCGGTCGCCTGGTGGTCCGTCATCTCCCCGCGCGAAACAAACAGCGGCGCCAGCGAAGCATCCTCTCCCAGCGCCGTCATCCGCGTCCATGACTCCACAATCGTCCCGCCCCACGTCGAATCAATGATGCCCACCGGCACCTTTTCCCGCTCCCGAATCTCCCGCGCAAAGTACCACGCCACCGCCGAGAAATCCTTTGCCGTCTCCGGGCTCGAATCCTGCCAGCCGCTCGTTGCAATGTCCGGCTGCGCAAACGTGGCGCTCTTCTTCTCCACCATCAGCAGTCGCAACTCTGGAATTGACGCCTTCGGCAGATCCTCAGCCGCCGTCGCCGCCCGCCGCATCTCAAACTCCATGTTCGATTGGCCCGAAGCCAGCCACACATCGCCCACCAGCACATCGTGAATCGTCAGCGTCTGCTCCTGCGCCCCGGCCTCACCCGCCGATTTCCCTTCCACCGTCATCGCAAACGGTCCGCCCGCCGCACCCGGCTTCAGATACACGCTCCACTGCCCCAGCCGGTTCGCCGTGGTGGATTCCGTCTCCCCGCGAAACGTCACCGCAACCGTCTGATCAGGCGCCGCCATGCCCCACACATGCACCGGCAGGTTCCGCTGCACAACCATGTGGTCAGAAAGAATCTTCGGCAAGCTCACCTGGGCACACAGCATCGTGCACGGCATCGTCGCAAGCAGCAACAGGAATCGCAGGTTCACCACAGTCCTCGCACTTTCGTTCTTTGCCCAGCGCCTCGTAGAACACTCCCCAGGCTCAGCAACCGGAAAGCAAAAACGTAACAGAACAGACCCGCCATCGTCAGCCCGCGCGCTCAAGCCTCTGCCGTATCACCTCTTTTGCACACCCGATAAAGCAACTTTTCCGGTTCCCGCGGGTCCAAGTTTCTGAGGCTGCAATAAGCTCGCTAAGCCTCGCGTTTCTGGCTGGAGGGCCGCGGGGGGCCGGTTTTGTTGCTTTGCTGTCCCCTGTTTCTTCGTCACCCGGTACAGATCGTTTGCATCCGCTTGTACCAGCGGAAAATTCCGAAAATGGAGAAGTTCAACCCGACCGAGGAGATCCGATGCCTGCTCTGCGTCTGTTGCGCAAAACTGGATTCGCTCTCACCGCACTCGCGCTGTTGACTGTCGTCTGTCCACACTGTCCTGCCCAGGCCGCCCTGCTCATGGAGCAGCCCTACGGATTTTTTGGCGCCATCAATCCCACCGGCCACACTGCCATTTATTTCGAGCGCATTTGTGCGGAAACACCCACCCAACTGCGCCATTGCCACCCCGGCGAGCTCGGCGCCGTCATCTCCCGCTACCAGGGCATCGCCGGTTATGACTGGATCGCCATTCCACTCATTCCTTATCTCTACTCCGTCGAGGATGTCTCAAGCGTTCCCACGCGCGTCGACAAAAGCACCGTCCAACGCCTCCGTGACCGATACCACGAGGAGCATTTGCTCAGCCTCGGCGAAGACGTTCCCCACGGAAACCTCCTCCGCGGAGGATGGTCAGAGCTGGTCGGCGTCTCTTATGAGCGCCGTATTTATGCCTACCTCTTCAACACCACCGAGCGGCAGGACGACGCCTTCATCGCGCGCATGAACAGCAAGCCCAATCACTCCCACTTCCAACTTCTGTTCAACAACTGCTCCGACTTTGCCCGCAACATCCTCAATCAGTACTTCCCCCGCACCTTTCGCCGCAGCTTCTTCCCAGACGCCGTCATGACCACGCCCAAGCAGATTACCTACAAGCTGGTCCGCTATGCGCGCAAACACCCCAGCACAGACCTGCGCGTATTCGAGATTCCTCAGGTGCCCGGCTACCGCCGCATGAGCCGCTCCAACAAGAGCATCGCTGAATCGCTCATCACAACTGCCTATGCCATTCCCATTGCCGCCGTCAATCCCTACCTCGCCGGCGGGCTCTTTGTGGATTACCTCATCCGCGGCCGTTACCACCTCATGCCAAAGCATCCGCGAATTCTTGAACCCGCAGAACTGGCGGAGTTGGCATTCGCGCCCTTGCCCTCCCGGGAATTGACATCCAGGGAATTGACATTCGAGGATTCGGCCGCGCAAAATCCCCCTACCGGCAGCACTCCGGAGCAGCCGATGCCAGCCGACGACTTTTCGCCGTCTTCCGCGACGTCGCCGGAGAATCCCAGCCTGACGGAAAGCACGGATGCCCATGAGCGATAAAACGCAGAACCTGAAAAACCATGCTCGCCTTGACCCCGCCTACCACATCCTGGTTGCCCTCACGCTGATTGCCAACGTGGCCTACGCCATCGTCCACGTGGTGCGACATCCCGCCTTCGGCTCGGCATGGTACGTCTTGCTTTCGGTGGTCGCGTTTGTTGCGGTGCTAAGGATGCGCCAGTATCCGCTCAAAGTGCAGGACCGCGTCATTCGTCTGGAAGAGCGGCTGCGGCTGCAGTCGCTTGCCCCCGCCGAGTGGCACGCGCAAATTTACCAGCTGAGCGAAGATCAACTGATCGCTCTGCGGTTCGCCGGCGATGACGAAGTGGTGGAACTGGCCAAGCAGGCGCTTGAACAGAAACTCACCCGCAAGCAGATCAAGGAACGCATCCGCAGTTGGCGCGCCGACGACTGGCGGGTATAGGGCCCGTAGGAAGCCCGATCCCGTTGCCCTTCAAAGCTCCGTGGGTTTGTCCTCGCCGCTTCCTGTCGAGCCTTCCTCCGGAGATAGTGATTCCTGATCGAGCTCGTGCTCCTCGCGGTAGTGATCGACAGGCATCTTGCCGTCCCACCACGCCCAGTTCATCGGGTAGACGTCCGGGTCGAAGAAGACCTGGTAAAAGTGCCAGATGACGATGGCCAGGGTGGCAAGAATCGCCTCGTAGAAGTGCACCACCGTGGCCAGGTCCACCCACCAGCGCGCCAACAGGTCGCCCACCCAGACCTTCGCCCAGATCATAATGCCGGTGAGACCCATCAGCGCTGTTCCCCAGATCATCGCCCAGTACTCGGCCTTCTCGGCATAACTGAAGCGGCCAAAGGCGGGCTTCTCGCGGCGCAGACCCAGGTGATAAGCCATCATCTTCCACACATCAAAAGCATCCCGCGGACGCGGCGCGATGTCTCGAAGGAGCCGGCGGCCCTCAAGGGTTGCGGCCAGGTAGAAGGCGTGGTAAATCCCAATGCCCAGCAGCACCACGCCGGCCACGCGATGCACGACACTGCGCACATGCTCGCCCATGCCCAACAGATGAGCAAACCATGAATCAGGAAACTTGAGCGCGAAGCCCGTGAGCACCAGAATGAAGAAACTTGTCAGCAGAATGAGATGCTGCCAGCGCTGCTGGGTAGACATCCGTACCATGCGCGGATTCTGCATGCGGTGGATCCGGGCAACTTTGCTCCGCCAGATGATCGCATTGTGCAGGAACATAGCACCAATGACGAGCACGATGAGGAGGATGTAGACAATCCGCACCCAGAGGATGACGCGAGCGCCGATGTCCATCGGGTGCATGCCATCCTCCAGGTGCACGCGGGTCTGCGTAAAGCGCGCCGTAACCCCCTTGTGGCACTTCCCGCACGTTGCGTCCAGGTTGGCGTGATTGACGGTGGAGCGTGGATCGCTGGAAGGCAGAATGTTGTGCACGCCGTGGCAACTTGAGCAATTGGCGACCACGAGAGATCCGCCCTTGGAGGCGAGCCCGTGATAGGTGTCAAAGTAATCGGCAGCGCGATTGCCGGGGACGCCGAATTCGCGCGAAAGACGAACGCCCGCGTGGCAGCGTGCGCAGACGTCCTGCGAAACGTTCTTCTCCGCCACCGGCGAGTTCGGATTGTGGGGAGAGAGGATGGAGTGAATGCCGTGACAGTCCGTACACCCAGGGGACTGCGAGTTGCCGCGTGCCACGGCCTGCCCGTGAACGCTCTCGTTGAAGATCTTCTCGATCTCCCCATGGCATTTGCCGCAGGTGGCGGGCACATTGAACTTGGAGATGGGCGAACCGGCGTCATTGGCAGGCAGAATGGCATGCGAGCTGTGGCAATCCGTGCAGACAGCCGCCTTCAGAGATCCGTTCTTCACGGCGCTTCCGTGCACGCTGTCCTGGTAGGAAAGGAACGGCTGATTGCTGGCCCGGCCTGTCCCCATCAGAAATCTCTGCCCGTGGCACCTGCCGCAGGTGACCGGAATATTCGCGTGGTTGACCGGCGATACGGGGTCGCCGCCGGCAAGCACGTCATGCGCCGGGCCATGGCAGTCCTGACAGGTAGCAGCCGGGTTTCTGCCTGCTGGACTGGCCTTGGCATGCCTGCTTCGCGCATAGGCCAGTTCTGCACGCGCATGACAACGGCCGCAGGAGACCTTTTCCGGAGTAACCTCGTGGGTCGCGCTCTTCACATCCGCGTGGCAGTCCACGCAAGACAGCTTCATGGAGCCGTGGATGGAATGTCTCAGCTTCTTCGCATCCACAAAGAGGCTGATTGTCTTCCCATTCTGTTCCGCAGTGAGAGCTGTGTCTCCGTGACATGCGAGACAATCGGAATCTTTGGGCTTCTGCTCGGCATGTGCCCGGCAGATTCCGATGAGCACAGACAATACGAGCAACAGAAGAACGATGTGTCTGCGCAGGTTCACACAAGAACTATGAACTGTGTGGGCATGGGGGGGGCAGTGACTGCAGTCACGGGGCTTTGCGAGCGCGCCACAAGGGTCTCCCGGGCGCCCAGACCGATTGGCTCGCAGAGGGGTTCTCATCTAAAAAAAGTAGGCCGTGAGAGTAAGAATCAGCAGCAATGTTCCGAAGAAGATGGCCGCGAAGCCCACCACACGCGCAAAGGTGACGAACCACGTAGCCGGAGCTTCGCCAAGCCGGGATTCCAGCTTGCCCGCCTTTGCCAGGCGCTCGTACTCCATGGGGCGCTTCTCTTTGAACTCCTCCTCGCTCTCCACTCCCGTGAAGACGACCATGTCCATGGGAAAGCTGTCAGGACGCAGGTGCGTGTTGACGAAATGGATCGAGAAGATGAAGAGGATCGCCAGCAGCCCTTCCTCGCCGTGAATCACGAGAGCGGCATTGAGCGCCCAGCCCGGCAGGAAGCGTGCGAAGAATGGAGCAAACCACATGGCATATCCTGAGAAGCCAATGACGATCATGCCCCAGAAGACAGCCCAATAGTCGAACTTTTCCCAGTAGGCATAGCGCTCAAAATGCGGCTTCGGGCCCAGGCCCAAAAACCAGCGCAGATGGCCGAAGAGATCCTTCACGTCCTTCCAATTACCGACCATGGAAGTCACGCCCCAGAAGATGCCCTTTTCCCGCTGGGCAAAAGCGCGACTGAAGATGTCCTTGACGTGGACGAGAAAAGCAACGGTGAGAGCAAGGGCACAGAACTTGTGGAAGAAGAGGATGGCGCCGAACCCGCCGACAGCGGAGGCCAGGCCACGGGCCCAGAAGCTGTCACTGAAGCGCAGTGGCAGGCCCGTCGCCGCAAGTCCAAGAAACGTGGTGAACAAAACGGCGTGCAACCAGCGCTGCGAACGCGTAAAGCGGACAAAGAACCGCATCGGCCCGCCGTTCGATTCGACCTTCAGGGGTACTGCTCGTTCCAACTCAGGCATCTTTGTCCCCGTCTTTCTCTTCTCCATTCTTGATCTGGTCGTAACGTGAGCGGATCACCCACAGCAAAGTGTGAATCGCGAAGAAGGCCAGCACGCTGATCAGCAGCACGTTCATAAATAGCCGAATGTAGTAGAGCGCCGGATTCAGCTTCCGGTCATTTGCATTTACGTGCGGCTGATATTCCACGAAGCTGGAGTTGGCGCCGGCATGGCACTTGCCGCATGTCTTGATGAGGTTCTGCTTCGCGATGGGCGAGTTTGGATCGGAAGCGGGCAGCATTTCATGCGCGCCATGACAGTCCCAGCAGCGGGCCGTTTCCACGTATCCACCCAGAAGTCCAAGCTGGGAATGGAATGTGTCGTGATAGGTGGACAGCTTGTCCTTGTGGCAGTTACCGCAGGTGGGAGTCGACTGCATGCGGAACTCCGCGTCCGTGGGCCGCACGATAGCGTGAGCCGTGTGACAGTCCGAGCAAACAGGAGCCTTCAGGTCGCCCGCCTTGACTGCTTTGCCGTGAACGCCCCTCTCATATTCCGCGGTGATCTTGGCGTGGCATGTACCGCATGTGGCCGGAATGTTGGTCTTGTAAGTCGGGCTGAGCGGATTCTTATGGCTCAGGATGTGATGCGATCCATGGCAGCTTTGGCAGTTGGCGGCAACCAGCAGGCCTTCCTTGCTGAGCGCAAAGCCATGGATCGAATCCATGTAGGACGCAAGGACGTTTTGCAGGCCGTGTTTTTTGGCCATGGCCTCATTGCCGTGGCAGGAGCCGCAGGTGCGCGGAATGTTAAGCGGATAGACATTCGACCGAGAGTCCAACTTGGGAAAGATGGCGTGCGCGTTGCCGTGACAACTGGTGCAGGGATGTTCGGCGCCGTCGGCATGCACGCTGTCCTTCAATGCGGAGGCTTCATCCACATGGCACTTCTTGCAGTCGACGGGGGCCATGTGATCCGGGTGCGGATATGCCTTGATGTCGGAGTGGCAATCATTGCACTGCAGAGCACCGTGAACACTGGCGTGGAAGACATTTCCATCGACGGCGATGCTGTGGCCGGAGGCGTCCTGCATGGTCTTGTCGCCGTGGCAGGCCAGGCAGTCGGTCTGGGCTAGCAGGCTGTGCGAGGTTGCGAGAAGAAGAAAAGCGGCAAGCCAGACGGCCAGATGAATCGGTGAACCTAAGGATGTTTCCCGTCGTGCGGCCTGCGCCATCCTGCCGTCTTCTTTCTCCATGCAGGTCGAGCCGAGGCTTTCCTGCGCGGCCTGCCGGGCGGAAGTATGCCGCGCGGCGGGAGGCCAACTGGTGCGAGATGCTGTTCCAAGGAAAGACTGTTCCGCGGAAAGCCGCAGTGACATGTATCACACGCGGCGCAGCGCTGTTCCAGAGGAGTGCGCACTGGCTATGGATTGAGCGGTGGAAGTGCGGGCGCGGATGGAGTGGTTCGGCGTCAGATGACGGATGCCACATCGGTTTCCCAGGTCCCGATGTCTCTTCCTAACCCCTGAACATGGGTGCCCCGAGTCCTGCTTTTGGGACCTGGGATAGCGATCCCTCCTGCCTTGCCGTAACTCATCTTAGCCCGGAGTTGCGCGGAAGGTGCAAATTCGTGCGCGGCGTGTCATGGGGCGTGTCATGGGGCGGTCATGGATGGATCGGCGGCAGCGCTGGCCGCGGGTGGCTGGCCGTGCTGCCGTCCGTCAGCCGCAGCGCCCACTTGATCGCCTCAAAGTACATCGTGCGAATATCCGGGTCCTGCCAGGACTCCGGCGTGTGACCCAGCGTGGAGTAGAAGACGCGGCCCTTTCCGTACATCTTGCACCATGCCACGGCAAAGTCGTGGTCCGCCCTGTGAATGCGCGGATTGTTCGCGTAGTCCAGCTTGCGAGGGTCCAGGCTCAGCAGCACATTCACCTTGTCCCGCGACCAGTCCTTCGGCTGATAGATCTCGTCGTACTTCACAAACTCCTTCGGAAAATGCCGCACCGCCGGAAAGTCGGGAGCCTCGTTCACAATCGGCGCATTGAACGTCATCCACGGATGCTGGTCAAACCACCCGCCAATCATCTCCCCGTACTCGGGCCACGTGTAGTTGGTGTCCAGCGCCGCATGGATGCCCACGAAACCCTTGCCGTCATCGTGGATGAACGACATCATGTCCTGCTTCTGGCTGGCGTCCATGTCCAGCTCGCCCGTGGTGCTGGCAAACACAATCACGTCAAAATAGTTCAGATTCTTCGCATTGCGCCCCAGGTCTTTTTTGGTCAGCAGCTCAGTGTCGGTGCGCATGGTCGTTTCCCACAACCCGCTTTTCTGGCCCATGTTGTAGATCGCGGCCATCGCGTCAGAGACCGAATCGTGCTCCCAGCCCTTCGTCTCTCCAATCACCAGCACATGCCTCACGTGAATCTCCTTTGCGTGCGGCGCAGGCGGAAGCCCATCCGCGCCCTGTGCTGCCGCCCTCGCATTCCCCGCACCAAGTGCCAACCACGACCCCAACAGGCCGCAGGCAATCCTCCGTAAAGTTTGTTCAGTCCGCACAGTCCCTCCAAATGTCCGCAGCAAGTCTAACGGCCGCGTCCCGTAAGCGCAATCGTCCGTGCGGTATCCCTGCCATTTTCGAGCCGTTCCATTCACTTTCTGTGCATTTCTCTGTGTTAGCTTAAGGTTTGGGAGTACGCAAACGCACCATGAACACCATCACTTCATTTATCAAACACCACTATCGCCACTTCAACGCCGCGGCCCTCGTGGACGCCGCTAATGCCTACAACGAACTGCTCGCCTCCGGCGGCAAAATGTTTGTCACCATCGGCGGCGCCATGAGCACGGCCGAGCTCGGCCTTTCCCTGGCGGAGATGATTCGGCAGGACAAGATTCACGCCATCACCTGCACCGGCGCCAATCTCGAAGAGGACGTCTTCAACCTCGTCGCCCATGACTTTTACGAGCGCGTCCCGCATTACCGCGACCTGACGCCCGCCGACGAAGCCAAGCTGCTCGCGCGCCACATGAACCGCGTCACCGACACCTGCATTCCTGAGATGGAAGCCATGCGCCGCATCGAGAATGAGGTGCTGAAGGAGTGGGTCCGCGCCGACCAGGCCGGCGAGCGCTTCTTCCCCCACGAGTTCATGTACAAGATCCTGCTCTCCGGCGATCTCGAAAAGTCCTACCAGATTGACCCCAAGGACAGTTGGCTGCTTGCCGCTGCCAAAAAGAATCTGCCCATCTTCGTGCCCGGCTGGGAAGACTCCACCCTCGGAAACATGTACTCCGGCCACTGCATCACCGGCGACGTGAAAAACGTGCATACCGTCCGCACCGGCATCGAATACATGATGCGCCTCGCCGACTGGTACACGGACACCACCGCCAAAACGCCTCTTGGCTTCTTCCAGATTGCGGGCGGCATCGCGGGAGATTTCCCCATCTGCGTGGTGCCCATGCTGCACCAGGATCTGCAGCGCAACAACGTGCCCCTCTGGGCCTACTTCTGCCAGATCAGCGACTCCACCACCAGCTACGGCTCCTACTCCGGCGCCGTGCCCAACGAGAAAATCACCTGGGGCAAGCTGGGCGAGAACACGCCGAAGTTCATCATCGAGTCCGACGCCTCCATCGTAGCGCCGCTCATCTTCGCATACGTCCTGGGCTGGTAAACGGTATCGCGGCAACTTGCAAGGGCAGGCTTCGGCCTGCCCTTTCTGCTTTCAGTCCATGCACCCATTCGCCAACCGTCCATGCCCTAACACGATCCCGAACACGCGCCCGGTCCCGTGTGACACAATACTTCTTCGAACAAACAGCCCTCCCGCCGAGACTCAAACCGGGAGCGCACTCCCCGGAGGGACTCCATGCAACGTAGAGACTTGTTGAAGGCAGCCACCAGCGGTGTGGCTATGGTCGCAACACCCCTTCTAGCCAGCGCCGCGGTGCAGGAAGCACATGCGCAAGCTGCCGGCTCCCACGCACCTGACGCCTACAACGTGCGCACCTTCGGCGCCACCGGCGACGGCACCACGCTCGACACCGCAGCCATCAACCGGGCCATTGACGCAGTCGCCGCTGCAGGCGGCGGCACGGTACTGTTCCCTGCAGGCATGTACCTCAGCTACTCCATCCACCTCAAAAGCAAGGTGGGGCTCCATCTCGACCAGGGCGCGGTCATCATCGGCGCTTCCACCCCCATGGACGGCATGCTCACCGGCGGCTACGACCACGCCGAGCCGCAGGGCCCCTGGGAGCCCTACCAGGACTACGGCCACAACCACTGGCACAACTCGCTCCTCTGGGGCGAAGGACTGAGCGACGTGTCCATTACCGGACCCGGAATGATCTGGGGCAAGGGCCTCTCGCGCGGATGGGACACCGAGATGGCCCGCCCCGACTCGCGCAAGCCTGGCGTGGGCAACAAGGCCATCGCCCTGAAGAACTGCCACAACGTTCTCCTGCGCGACTTCAAAATACTCGAGGGCGGATGGTTCGGCATCCTCGCCACCGGCGTCGATAACCTCACCATCGACAACCTCATCATCGACACCATTCGCGACGGCATGGACATCGACTGCTGCCGCAACGTGCGCGTCTCCAACTGCACCGTCAACTCGCCCTACGATGACGCCATCTGCCCCAAAAGCTCCTTCGCGCTGGGCTATGCGCGGCCCACGGAGAACCTGACCATCTCCAATTGCTTTGTCACCGGCGGCTACGTGGTGGGCTCAGTGCTGGACGGCACCTGGAAACGCATGGAATTCGCGCCGCACCGGACGCCGACCGGACGCATCAAGCTCGGGACCGAGTCGAACGGCGGCTTTCTCAACGTCACCATCACCAACTGCGTCTTTGAAAGCTGCCAGGGATTTGCTCTGGAAAGCGAAGACGGCGCCATCGTCGAAGACATCACGGTCACCGGCATCACCATGCGCGACATCCGCACCGCGCCTCTGTTCCTTCGCCTCGGCATCCGCATGCGCGGTCCCGCCAGCCTCAAGCCCGGCGTCATGCGGCGCGTCATCCTCAGCAACATCACCAGCTCCGGCGCGTCCATGCTGCCCTCCATCGTGAGCGGCGTACCCGGTCATCCGATTGAGGGCCTGAAGATTAGCGACGTCTTTCTGCAGCAGGTGGGTGGAGGCTCGGCTGCCATGGCCGCATTGAATCCGGAAGAGCGGGCGGATGCGTATCCCGATCCAAAAATGTTCGGCGATTTGCCCGCATGCGGGCTCTTCGCGCGCCATGTGCGGAATCTTCAGGTCAGCAACCTCGACGTGGAGACGCTGAGCCCGGACGCTAGGCCAGCCTTCTGGCTCAATGAAGTGGATGGCGCGGACTTCTTCCGCGTCCGCGTTCCGCAAGGCGGCGGACCCGCATTTGATCTGCACAATGTCAAAGATTTTCGCAGCTTCGCCAGCCGCGGCATGGCGGATATCACCCTCTCCAGCGTCACCCAGCGGAAGATTTAGGTCCGCTCACACAATCCGGCTGCATTCCTTCGTAGGAATCGCGACCTGCTCCACAATTTCCAGCCCGAATCCTTCGAGCGCCGGAATGTGCATCGGCGTGTTCGAAAGAAGCCGGATCCGCCGAATTCCCAGGTCGGAGAGAATCTGGCCGCCCAGTCCAATGGCGCGTAGAATGCGCCCGCTCCGGTCCTGCGTTCCTTCCCGCGCGCGCAACTCGCGGTGCAGGACTAGCCGGTCCTCATCGGCAGGCATGCCATGCCCCGGCACCGCAATCCCATTCGGCGCAAACACCGCCTCGCTCACCGGCTTGTGATCAATCTCGAATCCGCGCGAGGTGTTGTGCAAATACAGAATCGCGCCGCACCCTTCCTCGGCAATCATTCGCATGGATTCGTCCAGCACTTCGCGGCAATGGCAATCGGCGGCAAACACGTCTCCCGCCGTGCAACGCGTATGCACCCTCACCAGCACCGGATGCGTGCATGGCGGACGCAATGCGCCAACGTAACCGGGAATCGTCGCCGGGCCGTCCTGCGCCGCGGGACAGCCGGAGCAGAGATCGCCGCGCACCAGCGCAATGTGGCTCTCGCCGCCGTTCACTTCACTTTCGTAGGCGATCATTCGGAACTCGCCATACCGCGTTTGAATCCGCGATTCGCCCGCGCGCACAATGTAGCGCTCCGTGCGCAGTCGGTAGCGAATCAGTTCGGCAACGGTAAGAATCCGCAACCCATGCAGTTCGCAGAACGGGATCAAGTCCGGGATCCGCGCCATTTCTCCATCGTCGCGCATGATCTCGCAAATCACGCCCGAGGGATTCAGCCCCGCCATGCGCGCCAGGTCCACTGAGGCTTCCGTCTGCCCCGCGCGCACCAGCACGCCGCCTCTGCGCGCACGCAGCGGAAAAATGTGGCCGGGGCGCGCCAGGTCACTGTACGTGGAGCCCGGAGCAATTGCCGTCCGAATGGTGTGTGCCCGGTCGGTTGCGGAGATCCCCGTCGTCACGCCTTCTCGCGCCTCAATCGTCTCCGTGAATGCCGTGCCGAACCGCGAGGAATTCTGCTGCGTCATCGGGAAGAGGCGCAGGTAGTCTGCCCGCTCCTCGGTGAGGGTCAGGCAAATCAGGCCGCGGCCATACCGCGCCATAAAGTTGATGGCCTCCGACGTCACGTGCTCGGCCGCAAGCGTCAGGTCGCCTTCGTTCTCCCGATCCTCATCATCCACCACCACGACCATTCGGCCGGCACGGATCTCCTCAAGCGCTCCGGGAACATCCACAAATGGCGGCTCAAATATTTTTGCAGTCTCGGGCATAGCGACCCTCCTATTCTCGCCCATGCCACCCGAAACAGCAAAAGCGCCGCGAATGCGGCGCTTTTACGGAATCAACACTGGAACTACGGCACTACAACGTCGATTCAATCTCAAAGCCCCAAGCTTCGAGAAGGGCCTCGGGAATATACTTGGAATTCTTGTTCCGGCGAGCCCACTCACGCAGGCGGGTGGAACGGATGTACTGATCTGGAGTGAGCTTGAACTCTTTGACGATCTGCTCAAAAGAAGTGACAGTGGGCACTACGGGGCCGATGGGCTCCGGCTTACCCCAGTTCGGATTACCACGACGCTTTGCCATTATTTGTAGTCCTTAGAGTGGATGGATTTTCCGTGTACGGCCTCACGTGCAGGCCGGGGGCCCCATGGTGGCTCTGAGGCACCTTCCGTCTTCTATTATAAGGATTTTTTCTTCAAAAATCAATATATTCTGGCCCGGCTTGATGCCTGTCTCGTGGTCTTTCGATTTACTACACATTTCCATAACCTACACATTCACAAGCCACTTCCATACCTTATCCGCTCTCCTTCCGCCCGCTCCTCGTCTCGTTAGCCTGTCGAAAACTGGTCCCAAATTCTTACGAATGACGGATACTCTTTTGACAACAAAGGGTCGAGTGTTACTTTCTGGTCTCTCGCATCTCTCTGGTCCCTTCGCAATTGCCGTGGCGCCGTTCCCCAGCCATGCGGTGGGCCTGAAAGTGAGTCGCAATACCCTCCAGATGACCCACAGACGCGAATTCCTGAAGGGGCCCAAGTCGCCCTGAGCTTTCTGTGTGCAGGGAGCGCAAGTCAGTTTTGCCCTGGACCGAATTCTGGCTCGAGCAAAAACACACGCAAAGCTGGCGAGGTGGGCAGCAGGAAAATATCTCGGCCTCTCGGAGGCGCCCAACTGCGAAGTGTCCCCGGAGCTTTCCCGCGAAGGGAGCTTTACCGCGAGGGAGAAGCGATCGGCGGATTCCGTGACGCGCAAGTCGTCAAGGTGAGCAGCCAGCATCGGCACGCATCCGAATCACAGGTCGATGCCGGCTCTGCCCAATTCAACTCCTCTACCACCACTCCATGGAACGCCCGAACGGCACCTTCGCGCTGGACTCCGGTTTCGGTGTGCGCAGCAAAAGCAGCGGACAAGGCACCAGCTTGACGAGCTTCTCCGCAATCGATCCGAACACCTGGGGATACCACCCGGACAAGCCATGTGTGGTGATGACCACCAGATCAATGTTCTCGCGCTCAATCGCTTCCAGAATCGCACCGGCAACGTCATTGCCCACTTCCACGGCGGACGTGACCTTGATGGTCTTTCCCCGCAGCGCCGCCCCTGAAACGGCAAACCGTTCTTCCGCTTCCTTCTTGCCCTTTTCCACCACTGCTGCCTCCGTAATGGAGTCCGGTAGCGAGACATTCGGGAAGGCCGGAATCACGCTCAAGAGGAAGATCTCGGCATGAAACTTCTCCGCCAGCTCCGTGGCGGCATCCAATGCGGCGCGCGAAGATGGGCTGAAATCAATGGGAACCAGAATCTTGGTTGGGATGGCGGTGGAAGCAACTTCAGACATTTCGATCTCCTCGCAGAACTACGCAGAGCCAGGCCCCTGGCAAGGGTCTCAATCTCCGCAAACCATCTTAACAAGCCAGAGCATGCCGCGCGGCGTGACGAACCGCACACCTCTTGCGCAGTCCTCGGTCGTATGTTCCGCTGGGCGACCATCACACAGTATCGGAATGCTACGGTAGTAGGCATATGCACTCACCCACCGCAGCAGTCCTTGGAGAGATCGGGATTCCTGTTCCCATTCGCGAACTGGCCACGAAGACCTGGGACGTGATTGTGGTGGGCGCCGGGCACAACGGACTCGCCTGTGCCACGTATCTCGCTCGCGCCGGGCTTCGCGTCCTGGTGCTGGAAAGCCGCGCGCGCGTGGGCGGTGCATGCACCATTGAAGAACCGTTTCCCGGCGTGCGGATGTCGCCCTGTGCCTATCTGGCAGGCCTGCTGCATCCGCTCGTGGTGGAGGAACTGGATCTTCCGCGGCGCGGGTATGAGTGGACACCCGCAGTGAATGGGCTCTTTGTTCCCTTCCTCGATGGCTCCAGCATTCAAATCTGGGACGATGACGAGCAGTGCCTTGCCGAGGTGCGCAGCCTTGCTCCGGGAGACGTAGAGGGCTTCCGCGCCATGTGCGATGTGGTGCGCAGGCTGCGGGACGCGCT
>Ga0307375_10002630_pt1 | contig 18257 bp, 13 predicted proteins | sample TR1MG_FD_202531 | JGI IMG/M metagenome (GOLD analysis project Ga0307375, IMG submission 202531) | Soil microbial communities from Risofladan, Vaasa, Finland - TR-1 | ecosystem: Environmental > Terrestrial > Soil > Coastal area > Acid sulfate soil | place: Finland: Risofladan, Vaasa | collected... | reverse complement strand
CGGCCTCGGCCAGCACGTTGCGCACTCGCACCTTGAGCGACGGCGTGAGCTCCTGATCCTCGATCGTGAGTTCCTTGCTGATCACGGCCACTGCCCGGATGTGCTCGTACTTGACCGGGTGCGTGCGGTTGAACTCGGCGATGGTGCCGCGCAGCGACGCGGCCACCACGCGATCGGCCCTCGCGCGATCGCCGCCGAATTCCTCGGCAATGCGGAAGAAGTCGGGGAAGATCAGCGCGCACAGGTAGTCGCGCCCGCTGCCGTCCACGATCACATGCCGGATGTACGCATTCATACCGGCCAGGCGGTTCTCGATCTCCGTGGGCACGACCTTCTCGGCGTTCAGCAGCTTGAACACCCGGTCCTTGCGCGCCACGAGCTTGAGTGCCGGGCCGAGCAGTTCGCCGAGGTCGCCGGTGTGGAACCAGCCGTCGCCGGGGAGCGCCTTGGCGGTGGCTTCGGCGTCGCCGTAGTAGCCGCGCATCACATTGGGTCCGCGAATGAGAATCTCGCCGTCGTCGGCGATCTTCACGGTCACGCCGGGCAGGGGATAGCCCACCTTGCCCGGCTCCGCGCGCGGTTCGTTGAGGTCGGTGAGCGTGCAGCAGGGCGCCGTCTCGGTGAGTCCCCACCCCTCGGCCACGGGGATGTGCCGGGCGGCGAAGAATTCGCTGAGGTTGGCGGGCAGCGGCGCGGCGGCGGTGAACACGAACCGCAGCTCGGGGTGGAAGATCCGGTGTTCGTCTTCCGGATGTGACTGGATGTGCGCCACGAGCTGCTGGTACACCTTGGGCACGCTGAAATAGATGGTCGGCCGGATCTCCATCCAGTTGCGCAGCAGCACGTCGAAGTCGCGACCGTACGAGTCGTCGATGGCGAGGGGGGCGCCGTTGTAGAGCGCGCTGTACTTCTCGAAGATGCCGCCGAAACTGTGGTGCCAGGGCAGATACGACAGGAACCGGTCTTCGGGGCCTATGTCCCAGATGGCGGCCAGCGCCCGGCGCTGCGACAGGATGTTGTCGTGCGTCAGTTGCACCCCCTTGAGCGCGCCGCTCGTGCCCGACGTGTACATCATCAGGCAGGGCGCCGCTGGGTCGAGCGTGGCACCGCGCTCCAGGAACGCCCGCCGGCGCACGTCGTCCGGACCCGCGCGGAAGGGTGCGAGCACGCGGCCGAACTCGACGAACGTGACCACGGTGCGCGCGCTCGCCGGCGTGCGGACGCGGGTGCGCCAGGTCGCGTCGGGCAGCACCACGACCGTGGGCGCCGCGTGGGCCAACAGGTCGCTCGTCTGCGCGGCCGAGTAGCCGGCGAACAGGGGCGTGTAGATGGCGCCCAGGCTCATCGTCGCCAGCTCGGCCACGAGCATCTCGCCGCGGTTGGGCGAGACGACCGCCACGCGGTCGCCGTTCACGACGCCGGCATGCTCCAGGTAGAGGCCGAACGCGACGACGTCGTCCACCAACTTCCGCCAGGTGACGTTCCGGAACTTGCCGCGGTGCCGCGCTCGGAACGCAGGGCGATCGCCGTGCCGCTCTGCGTTGCGCATCATGAACGCGGCAATCGTCTCGCTCGTGCCGATGGGCTCGAGCAGCGACCGGATGCGGTCGCCCTCGCGCACGCCGGCGCGGGCATGGGTTCCCTGTCTCATGCCGGAACCTCCGGGCCCACCGACACGGCCCCTTCGCGGGCGGCAAGCGCGGCGCCGAACGCGCCCATCTCCTGCGGGTGCGGCGGCACCAGCACGTCGGCGTGCATTTCCTGGCCAAGCAATCGGGCCATGGTCGGGTGGTAGGCGACGACGCCGCCGGTGGCCACGACGCGGCCCTGGAGCACATCCATGGCCACCACGCGCTTGACCAGCGACCGGTATGCCGCCATGGCGAGGTCGGCGGGCCGCTTGCCGGCGCGGATGAGCGTGAGCAGTTCGGTGCCCGCGAACACGGTGCAGAAGCTCGAGAGTTCGAGCGGCTCGGTGGATTGCGCGGCCAGCGCGTCCAGGCGATCGATCTCCACGCCCAGGCGCAGCGCGATCTCGTCGAGAAAACTCCCGGTGCCGGCGGCGCACTTGCGGTTCATGCGATGGGCCAGCCGCTGGCCGTTGGCGTCGAGGCGGATGACCTTGGCGTCCTGGCCGCCGATATCGATCACGAGCATGGGACCCTGCACGTAGAAGGCGGCGCCGCGCCCGTGGCAGTCGAGTTCCGTGCGCGAGCCGTCGGCGAACGCCACGCTCTGGCGGCCGAATCCGGTGGCCCAGACGGCCTCCACGTCGGCGCGGTGGAACCCGGAGCCCTCGAGGGCGAGGGCGAACGCCGATTCCGCGGCGGCGGCGAGGTCGGCGCCCGAGCGCACCACGGCCCGCGCCAGCACGCGCGCGTCGTCATCGATGACGATGGCTTTGGTGTTCCACGAGCCGCTGTCCACGCCGGCGTATCGCTTCATGCGCGGGCTCCCACAGGCCGCGCGTCGGCCAGCTGCTCCACGAACCCTTCGATGTTGGTGCGGGCCTGTTCGTCCGAGAAGCACCGGAGATCGTTGACGTCGCCGTCCAGGGAGAGCGTCGGGATGCCGAGCCGTTCCGAGATTCGCCGCGGCATGCCGTAGCGCGTATTGGAGTTGTTGGGGCAGGTGCGGCAGTCGTGGAACACGATGCCGTCCGCGCCGTAGAGCGTCACCATCCGTTCGATGTACGCCTCCTTCGCCTCCTCGGAGCGCACGATGAACAGCTCGAGCGACGCGCGCGCCATGGACCGAAGGGGATTGGCCGGGTCAAGGGCAGAGAAGATCCAGCTGTTGCAGTACGTGGAGGCGACCACGGCGGTGCGGAATTCCGTGAACAGCGACGACAGCGCGCGCAGGCGTCCCCACACCGGCATCCCTTCCCAGTAGAGGCGGAACGCCTCGCGGGGCACCGCCGCATCGTCGGCCTGCCGGCGCTCCTCGAGTTCGGCGAGGAGCGCCCGGTAGTAGTCGCACGCCTCCGGCGCGCCGCGCAGAACCACGGCGGGGCCCATGTGGATGGTGCCGTCGAAGAAGGTGAGTGGCGCGGGCACGTGCGTGGCGGTGCGCAGACAGGCTTCCCAGAGGTCCGAACATTCGCGTGACACACGGACCGACTCCGCCAGTCGCCCGGCGTCGAGCCGTGATCCGGCCACCGATTCCAGCGTCGGCAACAGGCGCTCGAGTTGGATCGCGACGCCGTCCACGTCGTCGTCGCGCACGCGGTCGATGCCGCGCGGCGAACGCACGCCGATCACGGGCACGTTCCAGGTGCGCCCGTACCACTCGAACCAGTCGTGCACGTCGCGGCACTGGTTGTTGTTGAACACCAACACGTCGGCGCGCGGAATGCCGCCGAGGCCGAACGCAGAGAGCGGTGTCTCGCCGGCCAGGTAGGCGCCCACGTCGCTGGTGAGGTACGAGCAGACGTCCTGCGAGTACCCCTGCGCGTGGGCCAGCGGCATGTAGCGGTTGGCGCTGCGCGCGGTGCCCAGCATGGCGGCGTGGTTCTCGGGAAAGAATACCTGGAATCCGAGCGCGCGCAGCAGTTCCACGGGACCGACGCTCGAACACCAGGCCACGGGCGCGGTCCTCCGCTCGGCCGCCTGGCCGATGGCGCGGTAGTACCGGCCCATGGTCTCCTTGAGCGTCGCGGCGCTCTTGAGCGTGGTCATTGCAGGGCCCGGAGCGCGGCGCCGAGGGCGCCGGTATAGATCGCGTCGGGCACAGCCCGGACCGGGACGCCCGACAGGTTCTCGAGGGCGTGCAGGACGCCGGGGAAGAACTCGACGACACCGCCGCAGACCACGATGGGGGCGGAGAACCCGCCGATCTCGACGATGCGCTCGGCCACCGAATGCAGACAGCCGAGCGCGACCTCCTCGCGGGTGGCCCCCTCGCGCAGCCGCTCGAGCACCTCGCCGCCGGAGAACACCGAGCAGTAGCTGCTCACCGAGGCCGGCGTGGCGGCGCCCGCGGCGAGTTCCTGCAGGCTCGCGGGGGCGACGTCGAGGTGGCGCGCCGCGAACATCAGGAAGCTCCCGATCCCCACGGCGCAGCGGCGCACGCCGCGCGCGTCCACGCGGCGCCCATCCTCGTCCACGTGCATCACGTGCGGGTCGCGGCCACCGATGTCCACCAGCGTCATCGCGTGCGGCGCGTGGTGGAACGCCCCCAGCGCGTGGCAGCAGGCCTCGGTGGCGGTGGTCGTCGCGTCGCGCACGCAGTTCATGGCGAATCCGGTGGCTCCGACCCCCGTCAGGTCGGACGGCTGGAGCTGCGCGTCGTCGAGCGCCGCGGTCAGCACCTCGTAGCTGCACGCCTGGAAGTAGCCCCGCGTCGGGGCCACGGCGCGGCCGAGAATCCGCCCGTCGGCGCCGGCGACCACCGCCTTCACGCACTCCGTCCCGACGTCCACGCCGGCGGCGGCCCTGGCTCCCTGTTCCAGCATCGGCAATGCTCCTCGCCGCCTAGTGGGCGGCCAACCCCTCGACGTGCAACTCGATGAAATCGGACAACTGCCCCTGCAGGCGCTCCGTGGAGAAGAGACGCAGGTCGTGTGAATCGGCTTCGAGCACGAGCGACGGCACGCCGGTGGCGCGTTCCGCCCGCACCGCGAGGCCGAAGCGGACATGGCTGGCTTCGGGCGTCGTGCGGCAGTCGTGGTAGATCGTGGCGTCCACGCCGTACGCGTCGAACTGCGATGCCAGATACGCGGTCTTGAAGTCCTCCGACCGGTTGCCGAACACGCCGGTGTACGCGCGCGCCATGCTGGCGATCGGATCGTGGCGGTCGAGCCCCGGCAGCACGAACTCGCCACAGAACGTCGATGCGACGATGGCCACGCCGGCGTCGGCGAACAGGCGCGACAGCGGGCGCAGCGCGCACCAGATGGGCGGACCGTCCCAGTAGAAGCGGTGCGTCTCGCTGGGCACGGCGCCGATGCCCTGCGCCACGCGATCCTCCAACTCGTCCTTCAATTCCCGGTAGTACGACACGGCTTCCGGCGTGCCGCGCATGAGCACCATCGGCGCCAGGTGCACCACGGAGTCGAAGAACGTCATCGGAGCGGGCACGGCGCGGGCGAGGGCGAGGATGTCGTCCCAGAGGGCGCTGGCGTCGGCGCTGTCCCCGACCGTGTCGCTCAAGCGATCCATCTCGAGCGTGCGACCCGTGGACGTCTCCAGCCGCGAAATCAGCCGCAGGAGCTGGTCCACGGCCGCGTCCACGTCGATGGGTTCCAGATCGTGCAGCGCCGGCGGCGGATGCAGCCCGTCCACCGGCACGTCGTAGTGCGAGCCGTAGAACTCGAACCAGCGCAGCAGCTGGTGCCCGGTGTTGGTGCTGTACACCACGAGATCGGGACGGGGCACACCGGCGATGCCGTGCGCGGCCACGAGCGGACTCGTGCCTTCGAGCAGGGCGCCGACGTCGGCGCGCATGCCCGAACTGGCGAACTGCGAGAATCCGTGCGCTGTGGCGCGTGCGATGGCGTGCCCACCCTGGCGGGTGGCGGCGATCAGCGCGGCGTGATTCTCCGGGAAGTACGGGGCGATGCCCAGCGCGCGCACGATCTCCACGGGACCCAACGCCGAACACGCCGCCACGAGACGCGACGGGTCGTCCGAGGCCGCCGCGAGATCGCGGTAGTAGCCGTGCATCATCTCCTTGAGCCGCCGTGTGCTCTCGAGCGGCGGTCCGCTGGGCGTCATCCCACCGTCCGCCCCGCGCAGGATCGGAGCGCCGGCCATGGAAGGACGGTCCAACCCCAGCTTCTCGGCGATCGCCTGCTTGTTCAGGAACTTCTGGCGCTCGCGCGAGTGGATGAAGTCCACGATGGCGCGGTTGTGCGGCGCCGGCAGGCCGAGGCGCGCCGCCTCGTCCGCCACGGCGCCGTTGAGCGCGTCCACCTCGGTGCGCTTGCCGCGAGACAGATCCTGCCACATGGACGGGCGGTTCTTGCCCAGCGCCTTGAGCGACCCGATGATCGGGCGGAAGGGGTCTTCCTCGTCCACGATCGGAATGCCGCGCGCCCGCATCACGGCGATGATCTCCCCGCAGAGGTCACGCATGAAATCCATCAGATGCTCGTCGGCGAGCATCTCGCGGCAGGTGAGGCCGGTGAGCGCCGACGTCGGATTCACCACGGCGTTGTGCAGCAGCTTCTGCCAGATGGCATGGTCCACGTTCGGCACGGCCTCGGTGGCCATGCCCGCGGCGCGGAATACCTCGGCGATGGGCTCGATCAGCGCGCGGTCGGCGCCGCCCAGCGGCGCGATCTGGATGGGCTTGATTCCCGCGCGATAGTTGAGCCGTCGCGGCCCCGCGTGCTGGATGCTGTGATACGTGATTCCGCACAGCACGTGCTCGGGGCCCACGAGCCCGGCGATCTTCTCCGCGTTGCCGATACCGTTCTGCAGCGACAGGAACAGCGTCTGCGGCCCGCACGCCGGCATCACCGCCCGCACCGCGACCTCGGTCTCGTAGGTCTTCACCGCCACGAACACCAGGTCGAACGGGGCGAGGCCGTCCACGCTCGACACCACGGTCACCGGTACGCACACCTCGTCCTCGCCCACGCGGCTGATGAGCAGGCCGGCGTCGTTGAGCAACTGCGCGCGGGCCTTGTTCACCTCGAGAAGCGCCACGTCCTCGCCGGCGCGCGTCAGGGAGGCGCCCACGAGGCCACCCAGCGCCCCGGCCCCGGCGATCAGGATTCGCATATTGACCCGCCCCCTGCCGCGCCCGTGGCGCCGCTCAGCGGTTGTGCCATGCCGGCCTCCGCTTCTCGAAGAATGACGCGATCCCCTCGTTCACATCGTCCATCCCCATCAATTCGTCGAGGAACACCCGCTCGGCCTCGACGCGCCCCGCCTCGAACGGACGGCCCTGCAGCCGGCGGACCATGCGCACGTTCAGGCGCATCACCGCGGGACTGGCCCGCCGCAACTCGCCGAGCACCGACGCCAGTGCGTCGGGCAGCGCGTCCCGCGCCACGACGCGCGACACGAGACCCATGGCCGCCATCTCCGCCGCCGCGTACGTGTGACCGGTGGCCGTGATCTCGATGGCGCGCGCCGGGCCGACGCGCGCCGACAGCCACGACACGCCCACCGGCGCGAAGAAACCCAGCCGGATCTCGGGCTGCCCGAAGGTGGCCTCCGTGCTGGCCACGAGAATGTCGGCCATGAGCGCGAGTTCGAACCCGGCGCCCAGAGCAGGACCGTCCACGGCCATCACGATCGGCATCTCGCAGGCACCGAACGCCGCGAACAGCCGGCTGAACGCCGCGATCATCGCCGGCGCGTTCTCCGGCCGGTGCTCGCCCACGTCCGCGCCCGCCGAGAAGGCAGCGCCCACCGCCGTCAGCGACACGGCGACCACCGTCCGGTCGGCCTGCGCGCGTTCTACGGCGGTGGCGAGCTGCGCCATCGCGTGGGCCGTGAGAATGTTGAGCGGCGGCGCGTCGAGCGTAACGTGCGCGATGGCATCGCGCACCTCGTATTGCACCGTCGTCCGGGCCTGCGCCGTGGAGGCCGCCATGTGTCCGCTCCCGCCGCGCGTCGCGGCTATATGTACTGGCCTCCGTCCACCTTCATCACGGTGCCCGTGATGTGCCGCGCACACGCCGAGCAGAGGAAGGCCACCGCCTGGGCCACGTCCTCCGGCTCGGCCACGCGGCCCAGCGCCGCTTCCTGCTTCGCCCTGTCGACTACCTCGGCCGGCAGCGCAGCCGTCATCTCCGTGCGCACCAGCCCGGGCGCCACACAGTTCACCGTCACGCCCGCACTTCCCAGTTCGCGCGCCAGCGTCTTGGTCAGCGCGATGACGCCGGCCTTGGACGCCGCGTAGTTGGCCTGGCCGAACTTCCCGCGCAATCCGTTGATGCTCGCCATCGTCACGATGCGTCCGTGCTTCTGCGCGCGAAGCGCGGGCGCGATGGCGCGACAGTACGCGAAGCATCCCTTGAGATTCACATCGAGCACCTCGTCCCACTGCGCCTCGGTCATCTTCCAGATCACCGCGTCGCGGGCCACCCCGGCGTTGGCCACCAGGATGTCCAGCCGGCCGTAGTGCTGCAGCACGCGGTCCATGCAGACGGCGGCCGCGTCCACGTTCGAGACGTCGGCCTCGATGGCCATCGCCTGCCCGCCGCGCGCGCGAATGGCGTCGGCCACGGCACGCGCCTCGGCGATCGCCCCGGCGTCGACGAGGGCCACCTGACACCCCTCGTCGGCCAGCGTGCGCGCGACCGCGGCACCGATCCCGCGACCGCCGCCGGTGATGACCGCCGTCTGTCCCGCCAACCCCAGGTCCACAGTGCTCCCGGTGATCAGGCGCCCGAGGCGCCGTTCAGTTTCGCGCCGCACTGTCCGCAGAACGCGAACGCCGAGGGGATGCCCTTGGCGCCGCACTCCCCGCAGGTATGCTCGTACGGCCCCCACAGGAACTCGCTGCTCCCGCCATCCAGCTGCCGGCCGCGGATGCCGCGGTAATCGATCTTCCGCTTCTCGACGAACGCCTGCATGCCCTCGTAGGGCTCCAGCGTCGTGAAGTGCGTGGACAGCCAGTCACGCGCATGGCCGATGGTCGCGAACCACGACGACTCCTTCCAGAAGTTCACCTGCTGTTTGGTGTACCGCTGGCATTCGGGAAACGTGTTCAGCAGCTTCTGCGCCAGTTCGTTCACCATGTCGTCGAGCTGCGCGCGTGGCACCACGCGGTTCACGAGGCCCCATTCCAGCGCCTTGTCGGCGGGAATGCGCGGATTGAGGAAGAGCATCTCGCGCGCTCGGCGATCGCCCACGTGAATGGACAGCCACTGCGTGGCGCCGCCCGCCGCCACGCTCCCCACGCTCGATCCCACCTGGCCCAGATACGTGTCGTCGGCCATCACCGCGAGATCGCACGCCAGTTGCGACTCGTTGCCGCCGCCCACGGCCATGCCGTTGATGCGGGCAATGGTCACCTTGCCGCTGCGGAAGATCGACTCGATGTAGCGGCTGAACAGGCCCATGTACTTGAAGTACTCGTGCGGCCGCTTGGTGTAGACCGACGCATACTCCTTCACATCGCCGCCGGTGCAGAACGCCTTCTCGCCGGCGCCGGTGTACACGATCACGCCCACTTGGTCGTCCTGCGACGCGTCGTCGAACGCGCGGATCAACTCCCGCAGCGTGTCCGTGGTGTACGCGTTGTAGGCCTCGGGGCGATTGATGGTGATGCGGGCGACGGAATCCTTCTTCTCGTAGAGGATGTCCTTGAAATTCAGGCTGGCCGCCGATTTCGAGGTGAAATAGTCGATGAGCGAGGTCATGGATGAGTTCTGGTTGATGTCATGCCGGCAGGTCAGTGCATCTCCACTTTCACGACAACCGCGGCCGCCGAGTCGCCGGCGGCGCATCCGGTGAACAGGCCGTATCCGCCGCCCTGCGTCACCAGGTCCTCCACGAGTTCGATGATCGCGCGCAGCCCCGTGGGGCCCTGGGGATGGCCCCAGACGAGCGAACTGCCGAACCGGTTCATCATCTCCGGATCCAGATGCAGGGATCGGGCCAACAGCACGTCGTTCACCGCGAACGGATTGTGCGTCGTGGTGCTCGCCAACTGGTCGGCGGCGATGCCCGCCCGCACCAATGCCATCTCCGCCGCCGGCACGATCGCCATGGGCATGAACCCCGGCTTCACGCGCGCCTGGCCGTACGAGAGGAGGCGCACCTCCACGTGTTCGTCGCGCGACAACGCGCGGGCGCGGTCCCGGCTCCCCGTGAGCACCATCCCGGCGCTGCCGTCGGCCGGGTGGGTCTGCGTGCCGAAGGTGACGCTGCCGCCGTCCAGCACCGGGCGTAGCGCGGCCAGCCCGGCCGCCGTCGTGGGGTATACTCCCTCGTCGCCGGTGACCGTGGCCAGCACCTTCTTGCCGCGCTTGATCTCCACGGGACGCACCATGAACCGCCCGAGGAACGCGCCGTCGTCGGCCAATGCGCGCGCGTACTGGGTGTAGCGCAGCAGCGTGATCTCCTCCTGCGCTTCCCGCGTGATCGCGCACTCGCGGGCCACGTTCTCCGCTGTCTGCAGCATGGAGTTCTTGGCGTACGGATCGTGGCCGAAGCTGTCGAGCACCAGGTCCTCGTGCTCGCCCGTGCCGCCGGGCCCCCCGGGATTGGGGTAGTACACGTGCGGCCCGTTGCTCGTGCGGTCCACCGCGGCAGCCAGATACACGTCGGCGCCACCCGCCGACAGCTCGTGCGCGCCTTCGACCACGCACCGCGCCGACGTGGCGCAGGCCTGGTTGATCGTGGGGCCGCTGATGTGCCCGAGTCCGGCCAGGCCGGCATACCACGGGGCGCCGTAGAACGAACCCTTGCTCGCCACCGTCGTGCCCAGGCTCATGCCGTCGATGTCGCGCGGCGCGATGCCGCGCGCGTCGAGCGCCCGGCGGGCCAGGTCGGCCGCGAGCGGGATGGGGGCCAGGTTCGCGAACGCCCCCTGCCACGCGCAGAACGGCGACGACCAGTACGCGCCGTAGGGAATATAGATGTTCTCGAATTGCATATCGCTCACCGTTTGCGCACTCCGTTCAGGATCAGGTCGATCATCTCCTCGCCGATCTCCTCCACCGTGCCGAACCGGGCGGGGTCGTACCACATGAAGATCCAGTTGAGCATGCCGAACACGAACAGCGACGCGTGACGGCTGCGGCGCGACGTGCCCTCGCCGCTCTCCCCCATCAGCGCGCTCACCACCGACGTCATGAGCTGGTAGTAGCGGCGGCGCAGGGACTCCGTGGTCTCGTAGCGCTCGCCCTGCAGCGAGGCGAGTTCGTAGGTGCACACCTTGAGTTCGTTCGGATGGCTGGTGAAGAATGCCAGGTGTCCGATCACGAGCTGCCGCAACCGCGCCTCGGGCGTGCCCGGCTGCGCGGCCCGGTCTTCCTGCGCCGCGAGCAGCGCGAAGAATGTCCGGTACTGGATCTGGTAGAGCAGTTCCTCTTTGGAGTCGAAGTAGTGGTACAGCCCGGCGAGACTCACGCCCGCCGCGCGACTCACGTCGCGCATGGACGTCGCCTCGAACCCCTGGTCGGCGATCAGGCCGGCGGCCGTCTCGAGGATGGCCTCCAGCTTCTGCTGTGTCGCGGCCCGGGGGCCGCGGCGGCCGGTGGCCGTGGACTCGTTTCCGCTGCTGCTCACCGTCATCAACGCGTGGCTCCCGAGGTCGGCCGTGGGTCGGAGGTCGGCAGGCGCGCCGTGGCCGGTGACGTCGCGCGCTGCTTGAGCCCGTGCAGGATCTTCTCGGGCGTGATCGGGAGTTCGGTCACCCGCACGCCGCAGGCATCGTAGATGGCATTCGCGATCGCGCCGAGCATCGGCAACAACGATCCCTCGCCGATCTCCTTGGCGCCGAACGGGCCGCGGGGCTCGTAGCTCTCCACGGCCACCGACCGCGTCTCGGGGGCGTCGCAGATGGTCGGAATCAGGTAGTCGTGCAGGTTGGGGTTCACCAGCCGCCCCCCGGCGCCGACCACCGTGTCCTCCATCAGCGTCTCGCCAAGCCCCATGATGATGGAGCCCTCCACCTGGCCGTGAAACGTGAGCGGGTTGATCACCGTGCCCGCGTCGCTGAAATCGGTGACCCGGTCCACGTGCACGAACCCGGTCTCCAGATCCACCGTGACCTCGGCCACCGCCGTCGAAAAGCTGTAGGCCGGCGACGTGCCCACCGTGCTGCCCTTGAACCCGCCGCCCAGATCCTTGGGCGGCTGGTAGGTGCCCGTGCCCACGATCGGTCCGTGCTTGGAAAACGCCAGCCGCGCCGCCGCGGCCCACTCCATGCCGACCTCGGGGAACTGCTGTACCGAGATCCGCCCCCCGCGCGCCACCAGCGCGCCGGCGTCGCAGGCCAGCGCATGCGCCGCCGCGGCGAGCACCTGCCGCTTGACCGCCATCGCCGCCTCGCGCACGGCGTTGCCGCCCATCAGCGTCACGCGGCTCGAATACGACCCGAGATCGAGCGGGCTCAGCGTCGAATCGCATTCCGCCATCCACACCCATTCGAACGGCACGCCCAGTTCCTCGGCCGCGATCTGCACCAGCACGGTGTCCGATCCCTGGCCGATCTCGGCCGCCGCAATGTGCAGCGACACGGCCGTGCCGTCCTCGTGCACGCGGATCATCGCGTTGGAATGCGGAAAGTCCGACCGGTAGATCGGATACCCGGCGCCGGAGACGAACCCGCCGCTCCCCACGCCGATCCCCTTGCCCGGCGGCAGGTGGCCGCGCTTGGCCGGCCAGTCGGTGGCGTCGCGCGCCCGCTCCAGCGTGCGCGTGAACTCGCACGACGACACGTCCAGCGCGTTCACCGTCCGCGTGTTGGGCTGCATCGCGTTGCGCAGCCGGATGTCGATCGGGTCGATCCCCAGATCCTCGGCGATCATGTCGAGCAGCGACTCGAACGCGAACCGCGGCTGCGGCACGCCGTGTCCGCGAAACGCGCCGCTCGCCGGCAGATTGGTATAGACCCGCACCCCGTCGTACTTGTAGTGCGGCATCTGGTACAGCGTGGGGAGCATGGAGCCGGCGTAGTACGCCGTGATCACCCCGAACGACGTATACGCGCCGCCGTCGAGCACCACGCGCTGCTGCACCGCGGTGATCGTCCCGTCGCGCCTGACGCCGATCTTGAGATCGATGGTCTGCTTGTGCCGGCCGCGGAAGTGGCGGAACATCTCCTCGCGTGTGTACTCCATGAGCACCGGGCGCCCCGTCTTGCGCGACAGGATCGCGGCGCAGAAGTCCAACGGCGTCGCCTCGGCCTTGGCCCCGAACCCGCCGCCCACCGCGGGCCGGATCACGCGGATGTTGCCCATCGGAATGCCGAGCGTGCGCGACAGCGACCGGTGCAGATAGTGCGGCGTCTGCGTGGACGACCAGAGCGTGAGCCGGTCGCCGTGGGGCTCCCACTGTGCCAGCGCCGCGTGCGGTTCCAGCGGCGCCTGGTACGTGCGATTGCCCACGAACCGCTGCTCGCGCACCAGATCCGCCTCGGCGAACCCCTGCTCGACGTCCCCGAAGTGCCATTCGACCCGCGTATTCACGTTGTTGGCGTAGCGCGGATGCTCGGGATGCACCAGCGGCGCGCCAGGGGCCATCGCCGCCTCGGCATCGAACACGGCCGGAAGTTCCTCGTACTCCACCTCGATCAGCGCCAATGCGCGCTCGGCCGTGGCTTCGTCCACCGCCGCCACCGCCGCCACCTCGTCGCCCACGTACCGCACCCGTTCGCGCGCGAAGATCTGCTCGTCCTCGCGCGCCGGACTCACGCCGTACCATGCGTCGGGCACGTCCTGGGCCGTGATCACGGCCAGCACGCCGGGCAGGGCCCGCGCCTTGCTCGCGTCCATGCGCGTGATCACGCCGTGCGCGATCGGGCTTCCCAGGATCTTGCCGATCACCGTGCCCGGCAGGCGAAGGTCGGCCGTGTACTTGGCGCGCCCCGTGACCTTGTCGGGTCCGTCGTAGCGCGTCACGGCGTGGCCCACCACGGCGTGGTCGCGCTGCTGGTCACGCTCGCTGTCGTCGTGGGGCCGCGCGTCCAGCGGCACCCCGTCGAAGTCCTGCCACGACCGCACCGCGCGAATCATTCGCGGGTACGTGGCGCACCGGCAGAGGTTGCCGCTCAGCGCATCCTTGACGTCGTCCTCGCTCGGCGCCGCATTCCGGTCGATGAGTGCCTTGGCCGACATCAAGGCGCCGCCCGTGCAGAACCCGCATTGGAGCGCGCCGTGCTTGACGAACGCCTTCTGCAGCGAGTGCAACTCGCCCCCCGTGGCCAGGCCTTCCACCGTCGCGATCGCCTTGCCGTCCGCCTCCACGGCCAATTGCAGACAGGCGTTCACCGGCTCCCCGTCCACGTGAACGGTGCACGCGCCGCAGTCGCCGGTGCCGCACCCGCGCTTGGTGCCGGTGAGACCCAGGTCGTCGCGCAGCACGGCGAGCAGCGTCGTCTCGGCCGACACCGCCACCGTGCGCGGCTCGCCGTTCACCTCGAGGTGCACCAGATGCCCGCCGGTCACGACACGGCTCCCGCGCCGCGCGCGCGCGTCAGCGCCCGCGCCAGCGCGCGCCGGACGAGCACGACCACGAGGTCGCGCCGGAACACGTCGGATCCGCGAATGTCGGAGATCGGCCGTGCCGCGTCGGCGCACAGGGCGCCCGCCACGGCAAACAGGGCGTCGGTCGCGACCTCGCCCTGCAGGAGGCCCGGGATCGGCGTCACGAGGAACGGCACCGGCCCCACGGCACCCAGTGCCACCGCCGCGCGGGCAATCCGCTCGCCGTCGAGCACCAGGCTCGCCGCGGCCGACGCCACGGCGAGCGCCATCCCGCGGCGCTGCGCGAACCGCTCGAAGCTGGTGCCCGTGTGCGGCGCCGCCGCCGGAATGAGAATCTCAGCCAGCACTTCGCCCGGCCCCAGCACCGTCTTGCGCGGGCCGGCGAACAGAGCATCGGCGGAGATGGTCCGCTCGCCGGCGCCCGACACGATGCGCAGCCGCGCCCCGCCCACCAGGGCGGCGGGTGGCAGATCGGCGCACGACACGGCGCGACAGAAGTTGCCGCCGATGGTCGCGAGGCTCCGGATCTGCGGACTACCCAGCGCCCGCGCGGCTTCGGCCAGCGCCGGCAGCCAGGCCCGGACGTCAGGCGAGGCGGCGATCGCGCCCACCGTGGTCAGGGCGCCGATGCGCAGGGTGTCACCCTCGCGCACGATCCCGCGCAGTTCAGCGATGCGGCCCAGCGCGATGAGATGCGTGGCCGTCTCGCGGCCGCGCCGGTAGTCGGGCACCAACTCCGTGCCTCCGGCCAGGAACGCCGCGTCGCCGGCAAGCGCCTGGCCCAGCGCGCACGCTTCGGCCAGTGTCGCTGGCCGGTGGTAGGTGAAGGGCAGGGTGGCCACGCCGCGCCTCAGTGCACCGTCGCCGCCGACCACGCGACGTCGGAGAGTTCCAGCTTCCGGAACCGGAAGCCGCCCCACAGCGCCGCGCCGATCGCCCCGGCATAGATCGCGCCCTCGTCGGTCACCACGTCAGCCGCCCCGCCACCGGTGCCCGGCGCTTTCTTGGCCATCGCCTCGCGCAGCGCGGCGAGCATGCCCACGTCCCCCGCCAGCCCGCCGCTCACGAACACCGGTCCGTCGAACTGCAGCGATCGCAGCAGCCGGGCGAACCGGTCGGCCATGCTCTGATGCACGCCCCGCAGGATGTTGGCCGTCGAGATCCCACGCGACACCATGTTGATCACGTCCGTTTCCGCCAGCACCGCGCAGATGGAACTCACCTTCTCCGGCTCGTCCGCCTCGAGCGACAGCGGCCCGATCTCGTCGTGCGACACGCCCAGGTAGCGCGCGATGTTTTCCAGGAACTGACCCGATCCCGACGCGCACTGACTGGTCATCTTGTAGTCCAGCACGCGGCCCTGTGCATCCATCGCCAGCGCGCGCGTGTGCAGGGCGCCCACGTCGAGTACGGCGCGCGCCGGCGGCGCCATGTGCAACGCCCCGCGCGCGTGCGCCGTCATGCCGTAGAAGTGCCCGGTGGCGTACGGGAATTCCGCGCCCTCACCGGTGGTCGCGATGTAGTGGATGACGTCCAGACCCGCGGCGTCGGTGGCCGCCTGGAACACCTCGTCCACCACCCGGGCCACCACGCGGCGTCGAATGCGCGCCGACTGCTGCGCGAGCATCGTGGCGCCCCCGTCGGCGTCCGTGCGCATGATCACCACCTTCACGGCGCCGCTCCCCACGTCGATTCCAGCGCTCAGCGTGCTCATCAGGCCACCATCCGGTTGGCGAACAGCGCGGCACCCAGCGCCCCGGTGTAGATGCTGTCCGCCGAAATGTTGATTGTCCGCGCCCCGTAGTTTTCGTCCACGAGATCGCGGATGGCCCGCACGGCCGCGGCGTTCTTCGCCACGCCGCCGGTGAACGTGAACTCGTCGCTCACGCCACCCGACCGGGCGAGCAGGCTCATGGCCCGCAGCACGATCGCCCGGTGCAGGCCGGCCAGGATGTCCTCGCGCTTCTGGCCCAGCCCCAGCAGTTCCCGCAGCTCGGCGCCGGCGAACACCGTGCACGTCGAGTTGATCTTGACCGCGTGCTGTGACTGCTCGGCCAGCGGCCCCAGTTCGTGGAGCCCAAGATTCATCTCGTCCGCGATGTAGCCCAGGTAGCGCCCGCAACCGGCCGCACAGCGATCGTTCATCTGGAAGCTCGTGACGATCCCCGCCGGATCCACCTGGATCGCTTTGGTGTCCTGGCCGCCGATGTCGAGCACCGTGCGCGTGTTCGGAAACAGCTCGTGCGCCCCCAACCCGTGGCAGAGGATCTCGCTGCGGATCTGCTCCTTGGGGAAGGGCAGGCGCGCGCGCCCGTATCCCGTGCCCACGGTCGCCACCGGCGTCAGGTCCGTGGCCACCGCATACTCCACCGCCGCGGCCAGCCCCTGGGGCGCGCCCACGCGCTTGAGCGCGTCGGCAATGTGATCCCGGAAGTCGAGGTCGAGCGGCTCGTTCTCCACGCGGATGATGCATTTGTCGTACACGCCGATCAGCCGGTCGAACGACACGCCCGTGGGATCGGCCACCTCCTCGGCGATGCGCATGAACGCCGAGCCGGCCGCGTCGCGGAAGAAGTCCGAGCGCGTGGCCGGCGGCTCGCGGAACAGCGCGATCTCCTCCTCCGCAATACGTTCGCAGATGCGCGCGATCGCCGCGATGAACGGTTGCTTCAGACCCGCCGGCGCCGACTGATCCGCCTCCTCGCGCATCAGCTCTTCCAGCCGGCGCAACTGGTGCAGCATCTGTTCGAGCACGAACGCGCGCCGCAGACGGGCCACGGAGTCCTCGCGTTCGGCGCCGGCCAGCCGCTGCTGGATGAGCCCGAAGCGGGCGTTGATGAACGCCTCCGTGCGCGCCACCGCCGCCGCCAGGTCGTAGTTGGAGCGCGAGTTGGTGATGCCGCGACCCAACATCTCGCCGTTGCCGTCGAGGACGACTGCCTTGGTCGTCGTCGAGCCGAGGTCGATCCCGATCACGCAACTCATGCGACCGCCTTCCGACGCGCGTCGATCATCTGGAAGTAGCTCTCCAACCGGTTCTTGATGTTGGCCGACGAGAAGTACCGCGGATCCACCAAGTCGCTCTCGATGAACGCGCCGGGCACCCCGGTCCGCCGCTCCACCTCGCGCAGGATCATCAGCTGGCCGGCGGAGAAGGAGTTGCACGACTTGATCGAGTTGATCACGAACCCGTCGGCCTCGTAGTCCTGGATGTACCGCGCGATCGTGTCGATGCGCGACGGCAGGTTGAGGTTCGTGTAGCAGCCACTGCAGTAGTCGGCCATCGTGCCCAGCGGATCGTTGGGATCGTGGCGGAACCCGGTGTCGTAGGTGCCGCCGACCTTGGTGTACGTGGACGCCACCACCACCGCCTTCTCGTCGGTGAACATCTTCCAGAAGTCGCGGAAGTGCGTCCAGCTCGGCGGCCCTTCGACCACGAGGCGGTACCGCTGGTCGTCCAGCGAGCCCGACGGCGTGATCGGGCCCAGACCGGCCGCGGCGCGTGCCTCGATCTCCTCGCGCAACGCGCGATAGTACTCCACGCCCTCTTCCGTGCCGCGGAAGGCGCTGAAGATCGGTCCCACGTAGTACACCGTGCCGAAGTAGCCATCGATCGGACTCGGCCGCTGCTTGGCCGACTCGAGCACCGCCACCAGATCGTCCTCGGCCCGCGCCGAGAGCGCCAGCCGGCGGCGCAGCTCCTCCTCGTCGTACTTGCGGCCGGTGGCCTTCTCCAGCGCCGGGATCACCGTGTCGCGCAACTGCCGGATCATGTACTCGCGGTGTTCGGGCTCGAGCACGCCGTCGCCCTGGTAGGGCACGTGGAAGAACACCGCCGGACAGTCGTACTCCTCGCGCAACAGCTCGAACCACTTCATGAACGTGTAGCAGCCGGTGTACGACAGCAGCAACAGGTCGGGCTTGGGCAGCTTGGTGCCCGCCGGCGAGATGTTGCCCGACTTCATCATGCCGATGTCGCACTTCACGTAGGCGCACACGTCCTCGGAGTGGCCCGACCGCTCGGCCTCGGCAATGTACTCGCCCGACTGCTTTCGCATACCCGATTGCAGCGCATTGATCTCGGGCAGCACCGGCAGCGCGCCGAACGAACGGATGAGTTCGGTGAGGTTGCCCGGCACGAACG
>Ga0307375_10002628_pt1 | contig 18259 bp, 32 predicted proteins | sample TR1MG_FD_202531 | JGI IMG/M metagenome (GOLD analysis project Ga0307375, IMG submission 202531) | Soil microbial communities from Risofladan, Vaasa, Finland - TR-1 | ecosystem: Environmental > Terrestrial > Soil > Coastal area > Acid sulfate soil | place: Finland: Risofladan, Vaasa | collected... | reverse complement strand
TCGCAATATTCAGCTAGTTCTCGCTGTTTAATTCCGTTAACTTTAAGTCTGTATTTTAATCCCATATCCTCAACCCCTCTAAAATAGAAAATATAGAATATATTACCATAATTTTATTTTTTAGACATCTTTAGAATAAACTCTCTTTCCAAAAACTCCTTAGTTTCAAAATAGTTAAGTCCGTATCTTTCCTTAAAGATTTTAGCGTATATTTCTTCTCGATGAATGCTTATACTTTTATCAGCAAAAATTCCCAACTTAACTTGTATACCCTTTACTTCTAAAATATTAACAATTATTTTCTGTTCTTCTATTATTAAGTTTTCACCTTTATTTCTTTTTAAAACTAGCATTATCATATCTCCAATTTAAAAATATCCCCATCTTCATCTTGATAATCTTCATTTGATTCATCTTGTTTCCCGATAGCCATATCAACTCCTTCTTCAATTACTTCAAATAATCTCGATCTGCAATATTCCCCTGGTACAATTCCAGCTTCAGCTTCAGCTTTAACTTGACTTGATTTAAGTCTATCTTTGAATGCTTCTACCTCTTCCCAATTTTCCTTAGTAAAATCACCAACTTCGATTTTTAGTTCTGTTATCTCACATAAAAGACTTTTCATACCTTCAAGTATTTCATTAACAGTTATTAAATCTAACTTCATAACGCCTAGTTTAATCTTAGTATCAAGTTTGCTAATCCTGGTACCAAGTTTGTGCAATCCATTCTCTAAATCCATAACCTTATCTAGTTGAGTTTTTTTTGGTTTATTATTTCTCATTAAATATCTCCTTTTAAAATTAATAATTTTTATGCGCAAAAAGAAAGTATATCTTTAACGCTTCTATTTTTGTTTTAAATATGCCCATTGCCATGCTCATCCGCTATTATCGTTACTATCGTTATATTTCTTTTTTTCAACTTAAGATTCCGTCATCCATAAATAAATTTTCTAAAATCTGCAATACTTTTTAGTGATTCCTCAGCATCTCTATTATTTATGTTTATTTCTATTCTATTCAGATAATTATCAAATTCAGAAAATATTTCTTTCATTAAGCATTTTTTTCCCTTTTCTATAGCATGTTTTACCTCAGAATCTTTTGCGCGATTATGAAATGCTATTCTTATACAAAATTTAGCTTTAAGTAATCGAACAGACATGTAATTATCATCACATCGCGTGATTTCAGTATCACATGTGATAAGTCTCAATTTTTCATTAGAAAAATCATCATACCGTTGCCCTATCTCGTGTCCCATACATAAAGACTCATATATTTTATTCATTCTCGATTCTCTCCTGAACTTCTTCACGTTGAACTGAGATGCTTTTTGGCGCATCTATTCCAAGTCTTACTTGCGAGCCTTTCACACCAAGCACAGTAATTTCTATCTCACGGCCATTAATGCAAACTTTTTCTCTTATTCTTCTAGTTAAAATCAACATGTCATTCTCCTTTTTTTAGTTCAGCAAGCGCGTTATCGAAAACTTCTTTAGTAACTTCTTTGTTCAGCAGCCAGTACCCTTCTATTTTGTCATCAATACCAACGCATAAAATACAGTTAGAGCAGATACGGCAGTAGTTGCAATTGTAGCATCTGAAGCAGTCGTAGCAGCTATAGCAGTCGTTGCAGCTGTGGCATAAAATGCAGTCTTTGCAGTCGTAGCAGTTTTCGTAGTTTTCGATAGCAATACTGTCTCTAGATAGTTTGTCAAACTCCTCCAGCAGTTCTTTTTTATTCATTGTTATTCTCCTTTTTTTCTGCTTGTAGATAAATCAAGAGTATGAACGAAAGGAAGCATGCAACCGATCAAATTTGCTCGCGTTAAATCAGTGCTGATTAAATTAGTAGCTATCATTATAGCATCTCTAAAATCAGCTCCACCTGCATTTGCAAATTCAAGACTGGAAAAACTTAAGTTTGCGCTTTTAAAATCAGCGCCTTGCAGTTTTGTATTTTTAAAATTACTACGACTTAAATTTGCACGAGAAAAGTTAGCAAATCTTAAATCAAGATTGCTAAAATCTTCACCCCTCAAATCTTTTCCGCTGAAGTCTGCTTTAGCCCCGCCATTTTTTGCAAGAAATAGCTGATGTTGTTCAACCATGTTATCAAATTCTTCTTTAAGCATTTTCAAATCTCCATTTCTGTTTTAGAATTTTTTTAATATTGATTGTTAAATTCATATCTACGAATGAATTCTTTTTTAGATAAGCCGTTTCTATGCCCGCAAAAAAAATAGCAGTTAGCATCTTCGCTAAACCTAAAGACCTCTCCAGTCTGATCATCAAATCTATATTTATCCAGTTTCATTTTAATGCTCCCACTTTTTAAATGTTGTCATGTCAAATCTACGATTTATTTGTATAGCGTCATTGCTACAAATACAATTATACGCATATTTTGCTATGCGTCAAGAGTTTATTTTAATTAATTTCGTTTTATTTCTGATAATTTCATTAGCTATATATTAAGCCTAAACTGATCCCCCAGCCTCCCCCAGTATCACCCAGTCTCACCCAGTATCACCCAGTATCACCCAGTATCACCCAGGGCTTGCTAGACATTCATAGACATTGCTAGACATTCATAGACATTGCTAGACATTGCTAGACATTTCACGCGCAAATAACTTTCTGATCATTTTCTGAGCTACTATGTTTTTGAGCAAGCCATTTTTGATTCTCAAGTTGTATTTGTTTTGCGCAATCGCCGGCGCCGCTGATCACCCAAGCCTGTCTATTATTTAAGCAAATATCGCCTGGCTTATAATTATTGTACAGCTCGACAAATTCTTTTCTACGCCAGTCCAGGTTATTTTCTGTACAATTATTGATATTCAATGTGTTGCATAAATGTACAGCGACGGGATTTTCGCAATGAATTGACAATCTAATGCTGTCTAGCAGATAAGACCAGGCATTTAAAGCATCTTTTTTGCTCGTGTCGCCCTTTTTTATATAAAACAATAGCTGAGCTGGGGTAGGGAAAAAGTCTTTGCTACGAGCCTCATTTGTGTGCTGATCAATGGCTGTCAATAATTGATCAATTGTGTATTTCTCGAAAACATCTAAAAAATTTTGAACATCATACGCAAAATCATCACGTGTTTTTTTTAAACGCAAGTCTCTTGAGTAAATTTTATACAAAGTTAACAGCGCGCAATTGATTTCACCCTTGTTCATTTTCTATACCCTCTTGCATTAAATCTATACACTCGTTAAAACTCAATTCAGAGCTTTGTATATTTTTTGACAAATCAATAAAACGTTCTGTTTTTTCTGAATTTCTAAAAATCAAATCTATCGACGTGTGATTGTTTTCGATATTGTACTGATTTTCGCCACACCCGACGATTGCATTTTTGCAATCTTCAATTCCGTATTTTTTTAAAGACGAGCTAATCAATCGACGACGCCGCTCGTCAAGAACAACTGCGTTAGTTTTCCCCATTTTTAATTTCCAAAATTCAAAAATTTCTATGATTTCATTTTTGTGCTGAAAATCTTTTTCTGAAACATGCGTCACAATTGCGCTAGCAATTTGACATGTATTTTCCCTTCCTTTCCCTGTTCCTTTCCTTTCCTTTCCTTTCCTTTCCTGTAAGTAGGACTCAGGTAGTCCTACGGTAGGACTACAGTAGTCCTCAGTTAAATCTATTTTTTCTTTTATTTTTGAACGACTTGGATTATTTATTTTTTGATGAAGCAGGAAGTTTTTCACTTTTGCGTACGTTCTCCCATCAACCCCCTTGAGCATGTCTATATAACCTATTTTTGAGAGCTCAATTAAGACTGTTTTAATAGTGTGTGAGTCCTCAGGTAGTCCTACGGTAGGACTAAGGTAGGACTCCGTGAATGGAAATATTGCACTTTTTATCAGCGATGGATTTGCATTAAAATAACCCTCATCATCTGCTATATTTAAAAGCCCTATCGCCGCTAGGCGGGCATATGGTGAGCACATTGCAAGCTCTTCATTTTGCCAAAATTCAGGTTTTATAGTTCTAATCCTTGCCACAATATTTACTCCAATCTATCGTTATGTCCGGGCGCAAAATTTCAGGGTCATAGCCAAATTCCTCCTTAATTTTATTGCACATATATAATGATGGGTTGCTGCTGAAAGAAACCCAGCGCGATATCATCGCCTCACTCGTACCTAATCTTTTCGCAAGCTCTTTTTGTGAACCTGCTATAAAAATCATATTTTTTATAGTATTCGTTATTAATCGTTTTTGAGTTTTTGTTAACTCTATTTTAAGTTGTGTCATTTTTTCCTCGTGTTTTCGAGCCAATCACTACTAAGCGTGTGAGACATTGACCATGGCGAATGTCTCACACGACAAGTAGTAAAAAAGCCCTTTATTTAAAGTATTTTAAGCGTATAGTTACAAACATAAAGTTACGCTTTATTTTAAAGAAACGCAAAATATTTCTTTTTATTTTTTAAAAAAACAGTATAATGATTTTAACTTTTGGAGAAAAAAATGGAAAACTTTAAGAAAATTTATTGGGATAAAATGCTCAAAATTAGGGACTCAAAAAAAACGATAAATGGTCCGAACGAAATTTCACTAACAGAAAGAATTAATTTATCAGCACTAAGGGATAAAGTTTATAAATATGATTCTGAATATATGATAGACGACATCAATAAGCTTACAGACTTGATATATCAAACAACTAAAGAAAATCTAGGTTTTTATGTTGAAGATAAGGTTAAAGAATTTGTAAAATTTTCAGTTGAAAGGCTTGTCGAATATCACGCTACCGGACTTGAGGTTGATTATGATTCATTAGAGAAGGAAGAAATATAATGTTAAGTATTAATGAACTAGAAAAATTATCAAATCACGACGGCAAAGTGTCGTTCGAAACAAGCACAGGAAAATACAAAGGCATTTGCATAACGTCGACTGAAGGTGGTGAAAAAAATTACTTGTTTATGACAAATTTTAGCAGAATGATAACTTCAGATGAAGTTATTAAAGCAAAAATAATAGGATGGAAAAAATGAACGATTATCAAACAGCAAGGCAAAGATTGATTAATTTTGATATTAAAAACAAGAATATTTTTAATAAATTATTATGGAGGATAAAGCAGTGTTGACTATTGAGCAGCTGAGAGCAAGAAAAAAAGGAATTGGGGGGAGTGATGCAGCTGGAATTTGCGGCATGTCGAAATGGAAAACTGCTTACGATATATATTTAGACAAGACAGAAGAAAAAAAGGGGAGGGAGGAATTTGTTGAACACTTATATTGGGGTAATAATTTAGAGTCTGCAATTATAAAAAGATATGAGGAAGACACAGGAAATAGCGTTACTAAATTTAATGAGACACGTTGCAGCTCTGAATATGATTTTATTTTAGCTAACGTGGACGGTATCGTTGAGAATAAAAGAATATTGGTTGAAGCTAAAACTAGCAGATATCCAAATCAATGGGGTGAAGCTGGAACAGCAGACATCCCTCAGGAATACCTCATTCAGTGCATGCACTATATGTACGTTTATGATTTAGATGAGGCTCATATTCCGGTTTTATTCATGGGTTGCGACTTTAAAATATTTAAATTTAAAAGGAATATAGAATCAGAAAAATCATTAATTGATATCGAAAAAAACTTTTGGGTAAATAATGTATTAAAAAGAACCCCGCCGATTCTAACAAATACAGAAGACGCAAAAAAAAGATTTAAGATATCAAATGATAGCGAAATTATGGCAAATGGAAAAATAGAAGCCGATATTAGTCAGCTATCTGAAATAAAGGAAAAAATAAAAACACTAAAAGAAGAAGAAGACTTAGTTAAGTTTAAGATAATGGATTATATGAAAGAAAATTCTGTTTTAATTAACGCAAGCGGCTATACAGCTGCAACATGGAAAAGCAGTGAGGTAAATAGATTTAATACTGTTGAATTTAAAAAACAACATAAAGATTTATATGATAAATTCACAACAAAAACAACACAAAGGAGACTATTAATAAAATGAGTAACTTGGCAAAAATAGAAAATAGTTATTTCGCACCAGATAAGCTTAAAAATGCGCTTGAAATGTGCGAGCTTATAGCGCAATCTGGCTTTTGTCCGAAGCCATACGCCGGAAAGCAGGGCGACGTTCTAGTAGCTATAGAATATGGCAGAGAAGTCGGTTTAAGCCCGATGCAGTCATTGCAATGCATTGCAACGGTTCACGGTATACCATCGCTATATGGCGACGGGTTTATGGCAGTGATAGAGTCACATCCGGATTACATTGATAAAAAAGAAATATTCAACGATGAATCTGCAACTTGTACAATGTATAGAAAAAATAGAGAGCCAGTGTCTAGAACATTTACAATTGATGATGCAATGCGCGCTGATCTTGTCCGAGACAAAACAAGAAAATATCCTGAGAGCAAAAATTTCTCTGATGCTTGGAAAAAATACCCAGGGGTTATGCTGCTATGGCGCGCTCGAGGGTTTGCCGGAAGAACTCTATTTCCTGATGCTCTGAAAGGTATGATTTTAAAACAAGAAGCAGACGATATAATTGATTCTAAAGCTTCAGAAGAAAATGAAAAGCAGCAATATATAGTAAAAAATGAAACTGAAAAAGTTAATGCAATATTTGATCAATTAAAATCTAAGGCAGGCGATATAAAAGAAAATTGTGAAACTAGCATTGAAAAAAATGAAGAAACTATTATAGATGAAGCTGTAGCCACAGATGTTGTTGATGCTCAAAAGGAGGCGCTGGTTGTAAATGTTCACTCGCTTATTGGTGCTAAAAATATAGAGCAGGCTACGGTTGATAAATGGCTAGCTAAGGCTGGTGTAAGCAACCTTGGCGATATGAGAAATGAAGACCTAGAAAAAATAATTAATTTTATTTTAAAAACAAAAAACTAACCGTTGACCTATAGTAAAATATGCGTATAATGGTTGTTGCATCTAACATTAACTTTTTAGGATTTAAAAATGAAAATTCAAATTGACTTAACTAATTTCCAATGGGATCAAGTAATAAATTGGCTTGGCAAGATTGGCAAAGACGAGACAACTATAGCTAAAAAAATTAAAAGCTTTTTAGTTGAAGAAAAGCCAGCTAAAAAAATAGTAAATAAAGTAGCAAAAAAAACAGTTAAAAATAAAAATAAAAAGTAAATAACAGGGACTTTAGCTCAGTTGGTTAGAGCAGTGAACTCATAATTCATTGGTCCGAGGTTCGAGTCCTCGAAGTCCCATTTTTTAAGTAAATTTAAGTAAATAGGATAATTAAGGCGATGGTAGCGGCGACGGATGATGACTATATATGAAGTTTCAAAATATAAATAACGATAATAATTTTATGAGAGACTTATGGACAATAACCTGAGGTATTCGTTGTTAATGCTATGTATTGCCGCGGTAGGGCATAGTCAGCAGTATATTGAGCCTTACGCTGGTAAGTTTATTACAGCGATATTAGGAGCAATAATTTTAACTATCATTACTGAATCAGTAATAAAACAAAATAGAAATGCAGCTAATGCAGCTAATGTAGATAATGTACATAATGAGGTTAAAGCATTATCTCTATCGCTTGAATTAGTTGCTACTATGTCCATGTAGATAATTAATATTTAATGAAATAATATAGGAAAAAAAATGAAATTTAAAAAACTAACAGAGCAAGAGCTCGCTAATTTCGATGTAACATCATTCAAAGACCCGGGCAATCTTATGGATGGGGAAGCAGAATTTAAAATTGTTAAGTCAGAAGAATACACCACAAAAAGCGGGGTTTCTTGCTTAAAATGGTACATTGAATTCAATCAGGAAGGAAGGAGCGGTAAGGCTGAAACTTTCGAATGGCTACCTAATGATAAAAACATGTGGCTATGGTCTTTTAAATTGAAAAGCATGGGCTACGAAAGCGGCGGTAAGTTCTGGGAATATTACAACGGAAATGTAGACCCGGACATTTTCGCTGGTAAAAAAGGGAAATGCAAAATTGCAATTGAATCAAACGAGTACGAACATAACGGAAATGTAGTTTCAAAAAAAATAGTTGCAATAAAACAGTACATCAAAGCGGATAAAGTTAGTCACGTAGTTGGCGCCGGTGAAGTTAAAAAGGCTTCTTCTGATAACATTGAAGATGATGATTTGCCTTTTTAAAAATCACCATAAATATAATTTGAAAGGATATAAGAATGGAATATTTAATTAAAGAATTTAATGACATTAAATTTTTTGGAAGGAAGTTTAATGAAATATACATGAGCAATTTAGATGATCTATATTGCTCAGTATGCAGTTACAAATTCGAAGGAAATTTTACAAATCACATTTGCATTAACAGCGAGGAATCAGAATGCAAGATTTAATTGAAATAGATAATGATAATATCTTAACCGTTTTTTCTAATGATGATGGGCTGGCGCCAATAATCGGAAAAATTAAAAACGAGGTTGATAGCTTTAATCATGACTTGTCTACAAAATCAGGCAGGGCTGCAACTGCTTCACTTTCAGCTAAGGTTTCAAAGTGTAAAGTTAAGCTAGACGACTTAGGCAAAGGGCTCGTTTCTGATTGGAAAAAAAAGGCTTCTGTTGTAGATAAAAATAGAAAACAAATGAGGGATACACTCGATTTACTTAGGGATGAAGCTAGAAAGCCGTTGACAGAATGGGAAAATTCAGAGAAAGAAAGAATAAATTTAATAAAGAACAATATTCTTAATATCGAAAATCTGGCAGGGCAGCCATTTCTTGATTCAATAGCTATAGTTTCTAATATTGAACAATTATTATCTATTGAAATAGATGATAGCTATAGTGAATTTAAAGACGAAGCAGAAGACGCAAAGAAAGAATCGACTAAAAAGGCATATGAAAATTTAAAAGTAGCTACTGATAGAGAAAATAAAGAAAAGGAAGACTTAAGAATTAGGCAGGAACACGAAAGACTTTTAAAAGAAAATGAAGAGCTTAAAAGTAAGCAGGAAGAGCATGAAAGATTAATAGAAGAAGAAAAGCAAATAAAATTAATGGCATCATTAAGGCCAGCAATAGAAAATGCAGATAATAGAATAGGTGAAGAAGAAATAAAAAAAGAAGAAGAAAACTATTCAATAAATATTAATGAAGGTCCACCTAGCATTAATTATAAAACTTTAGAAGGCGACACAATATCTAAATATTTGTTTATTAATGAACGAAATTTAGAGAAAATGTCAATAGATAAAAAATACTATGAAAATCAAGATGAAGCTGGGATTTATATAAAAATAAATAATATATCAGACTTCTTTAGCTATAAGGAAGTTGATGAAATTATAGAAGTGCTGGCTAAAATGATAGGGAAAAATATTTAAAAAATGAAAAAAAACACACAACATAACCAAAATAGAAATGTTTCATTTTTAGGATTACTTACGGTATTGATGATTATATTGAAGATATCAGGTTCAATTGATATAGGCTGGATATACGTTTTGTCTCCTATTTTAATCCCAGCAGCTTTTATTTTGTGTGTTTTGTTCGTTGCAATGGTTCTAAGAGTTTTAATTTATTTGTTAGAAGGGAAATGATATTTAAATTTGAAATACTTGGACAACCTTACTCAAAGGCTAACAGTAGAAGAAAAACAAGAAGCGGTCTTATTATAAAGTCAAAAGAAGCATTGCAGTATGAGCATGATTTCGCGCTACAGTGCCCTTTTCTTGATGAGTTGATAGAAGGCTATATTAAAGTTGAGGCTTTCGTTTTTTATAAGTCGCATCGTTCTGATCTTGATATATCGTTAATATTAGATGGGATGCAGGGGCGAATATATAAAAACGACAACAAAGTTAAGGAGCATATTTTAAAAAGCTGGGTTGATAAGAATAACCCTAGGGCATATATTAAAGTTTCAAAATCAAGTATAGATAAAGATTTTGAAATAAAACTTAAGGAGTTTTTTAGATGAGCGAAAAAGGAAAAGAAACAGCAAAAAAATATAGAGAAAGCGCAGAAGGAAAGGCAAGTATTGAAAGGTATAAAAACAAAGCATCGTTAAATAATTATAAAAAAGATGATAATAAATGAGGTTAATATGATGAACATTTTCGACTTAGAGAACTTGAATGATCTTAGTAAAACAACTAAAGAACAAATTATGCCGAGCAGGCTAAGGCAAAATACAATTAAACTTTTAGCATTATTTGAAATAAAAGCCCATCTGTCTATAGATGAAATAGTAGTTGGCATGTACAGGAAATATAAAGAAAATGTAAAGCGAACATGGGTAAGCTCTACTATTTTTAATTTAAAAAAGATGGGAAAAATTAAAAGAGCTGAAGGTAAGGATGGATATTTTGAAATTAAAGATATGTGATTGTCATTTTTCCGGTGCTATAATAGACTTATATTAAGTCTTTATTAAGTTAGGTATTTAAAATGAACCCATTTTCTATAATAGCGGGATTAGCTAGTAGCTTAATACCTAAGATATTTTCAAATAAAGATGATCAAGAAAAAGCTAAGATTGAGCTTTTTAAGATGCAGCAAGCTGGTGAATTCAAAGAGCTCGAGGTTCAGTTAAGCGCAATAGTAGCAGAAGCTAAATCAAATGATAAATGGACTAGCAGAGCACGCCCAGGTTTCCTGTACGTCATGTATTTTATGATACTAATATCATTTCCTATGGGGATATTACACGCTGTAAATCCTGAAATATCAGCAAGCATTGCCGTTGGCATGAAAGAATGGCTTTCAGCAATACCAGAATATTTGTGGTCAGTTTTTGGGATTGGATTCACCGGATACGTAGCGGCCAGGTCATTTGATAAAAGCAAAATTTTAAATAAAAAATGATGAATTGCTCAAAGCATCCAGCATCAAAAGTAAAGAAAACAAGCTATACTCGTCAATCTTTCATTGCTAAAAATGTATTCTATGAAAATAAAGAATGGCATAGTCATGATGAAAACTTATACAGAGAGACTTTTATTTGCGATAAAGGTTGTGTTATGATCCGTAATTTTAAAAAAGAATGCAATGCTTGCAAATGTAGTTATGGCGCTATCAGCAAAGACAACGCCATAATTAACAATTAAGAAATAATAGAATTAAACAAAATAGTAAAAATAAACTTTATTAAAAATTTACCTAAGTCTAATTTTATATGAAGAAAAACAATTATTATAACTATGTTGAATAAAACATAGTAAGAAAATAGCTTTCTTAGATTTTTAGCTTTCTTTTTGTTAGATAAAGTTATACCAAATTTCTTAAGTATTTTCTTGATAAACGCCTCTTTTATTTTCATGATATGCCCCCCCAATCCTCTAGGTTGCACTCACTTAATAAAATAAACTATGGTAAAAGTGCCGTTGCCGTGTAGGATTTTGTCTCTATTTCTTTTAAATTATTTTTCACTATATCAATACTACTGTTTAATTGTGATACTGTTTTTTTTAATCTTTTAAGTTCTATAAAGTTTTGCTCTATTAGATATTTAAAATCAATTTCTTTCATCGAAAAACCTTGTTTAATTTTTTCTTAATTATAGTGATTAAAAAATAAAAGTCAATTTAAATCTAATATTCTATTGTAAGCGTTGCTATCTCTGAAACAATAGAATTGTTGGCATTAGCGACACCCCATTGCACTTTAACATCAAAAACATTGGCGGCGGTAGTATTGAAAAGAGTACTTTCGACTTCTCTTATAGATATTTCATTTGAAGATGAGCCTGGATACCTAAGCTCGCCGGCTGTATATATAGAAGCTGTCCCAGCAGCGCCGATTTGTCGTATAACTAAGTTTAAATCAATGTTGAAATATTTAATAGCTGTAATATCTGATAATACAGATGTTGAAGCCGTCGCTATCAAAATATTGCTTGTTGGGCCGGCATATACTTTTAAAATTAAAGTTTGACCTGCTCCGTTAGTTCTTAACGCTCCTTTTATGTCAAATTTTAAAGCGCCGCCAACCTTAAATGTGTTCGCTGCAACAGCTGCTGATCCAACGCCAGCTCCTAAGATTGAGGTTTCTACTGTAGTGTTTGAAACCACTTTCGCCGCCGTCTGGCTAAATCTACCCGTTAGCGATCCTCCATTTAATTGAAGATCCGGGGTTTGCAAATTAATTTTTGAGCTGCCGGTTATATTAAAAGTTCCAGCGCCGCTTATAGCTCCAAAATCAATAAACCCTGGGAGCATGATTGCAGCAGCGCTAGCGCCGGAATCTAAATTCTGCACTCCAAAAAACATATTCATTGGCATTGCCGTTGCGGTCCCTGTGCCCGACTCGACTCTGAAAAATGCACCGTCGGTTTTCATTTCTCCATTAGAATTGGTAGCGCCGAAAACCAAATTAGCTACACCGTCTCCGAATAAGGCCGGGAGGGGCGCATCTTTTGAACCCCTGCTTTTTAAAAAATAAATAGTGGTTGGATCTATTGCCGAATTATTAAATGTTTCTAATCCTAGGCTTGACGCGGGATCGGTAGTTAATGCCGCCGTGGTCGATGCTAAAAATGAAGTGTTTTTAGCTACGCCGTTTACTGTGACCGTCGTATCTGATGTTTTCGCAGAAAATGAATTTCCTAGCGTTTTTTTAAATTGATTTGCCATTATTTTTTATCCTCAACTAACAAACGTTGTATTTTCTTAAATTACACATGTAAGATCCGTGACTATGATATTATTGTCGGACAAGTCATCTTGAATATAAATTTTTATATTGTCAGATGGATCAAGCTGGGTCGTCGAAAGCAATGTTAACGTACAGACCGAATCAACCGACGGCCCTACTAACGATTCCCTTACAATCTATTATCTCTTGCTCTGTAAGCTTTTCCATACGAGAATATTATATTCTTTTTATAGAGAAGTTTATTGTTCCTATGTTTATAGATACAGGTGTCCCTCCGGATTGCATATACCATAGTGTTAATCTATCTGAAGCTGTTAATGGTATAGCTATTCTTTGATTTGCCATCGATACGGGTTGACTTGAGTCAGTCGTATATTCTGCACACATAACGTTTACTGTCCCGATTGATCTAGGAGTAAGTGGCTGGTTAATAGTATATCCGAAAAAGTTTCGTCTGTTGCCACCTGAATCAACGCCAGCACTTACTCCTAGATAAATATCATATAATCCAGTTTCCCCTACAATTATTTCACCGCCAGCAATGCTAGATATGTTTGAATTATTTAATGGAAGCGTTACTATTGGCTCCCAAACTCCTGTAGTAGCAACGGTGAGGCTTATTACTGGCGAGAAATAAGGGGATGATGCAGTCGGTACGCTTACTTGCTCAAGTTGAGAATAATTTAATTCTTGATATCTAATGCCGCTAGCAGTAGTAGAATCAGCGACTAGTTTAGAATCATTAGGACCTACAGCCTCTCTTATATTTGATGAACCATTATGTACAACTAAGTCGCCTTTCGTCGTTGTTGGGGCAACTCCATCGTAAAAGTTTGCATTATTTAATAAAAGGCTATTTGTTGATAAATTTATATCATCAGAAAAATCTATAGAAGCTGATGGCATGCCAGAACCAATATTGTTAGCTGTTATATTCGCAACAATTAAATCTTTTATTTCACTTGCCATTTTTATATCTAAGAAGTGTATGTTGTTTGTCGTGATAACACAACGGATAAAGAATTAACTACAATGTCATTTGTAGATAAATCATCTTGAATGCGGATATCTATTACGCTTCCATTATTTAAACTTTCTATCGTTGATATCGTTAATGTGTGTAATCCATCAACTGCTGGTCCTAAATAAACTGGCGTAAATCCTCTATTTATTTTTGAACCGCCAACATATATAAATGCTGTTACTGTACTTGTTGCCGCAACAATTTTTGCTGATAGATTTACAACAATGCTAAATACTCCTCCTGACCCGGTATAGATTAATGTTGATCCGGATTGTATGAAGCTAGCATTTAAAACTCCGCTGTAGCTTCCTGCAATAACTGCTGGCGTCGCTGGCGATACAATTGTTGTAGCTGTTGAGTTGCCATTAAAAAACATTGTTCCATATTGCGGGGAGGTAATTGTGGGTGGCGCTGGCACAACTGGTATGTCTGAAGTGTAGGCCACCTCCCCAATCTCGAAAGGGCCGCCAACTTGTTTATGAATCTGGTACCTAAGCGTATCAGTACAAAATGCTATTTCACCGGCTTCTGGGCTAGTCATAGTTCCGTGTTCTGCTGAAGTCATACTCGGAAATATGCGGCCGCGTTTCCCGCTTGATGCTGCCACATCTTTTAACGGCTTAGCAGAAGTCATGGATGTTGTTCCATCGCCAAAATCATAAGAATTTTGTAGAGTAACATCTTCAAAATTGGCAATAAGTTTTCTAACGCCAGACAAGCTTGTTGCTAGCCTGTTTTGATTTACGTTGTACCAGAGCAACTCCTTGGTCGGAGACATTGCAAGCAATCTTGATTCCTGAGCATCGCCCATCGACGGCAATATCATGCCCTTAGGATCACCACCTAGGTTTCTAAAGTCTGCAATTGCGTAGCTTGATAGACTAGTAGCAGTTCCGCAAACCATGCCGCCAGTTGCTTTTAAAAAATCTTTAACTTCATAAATGTTTGTAGATTCAAAATCTAAATCAAAAGTTGCACCAGTACCAGTGCCAGTGATTGCCGTGGTAGTTGCATTAGTTAATGGTGGAAGTGTTGTATATTTTCCTCTACTTATAACAAAATAACCAGTTATTGCAGTTCCAGCAAGCGATGCAACAACCATTTTTATTTTTTCTGGGCTGCCGTCAGTTATTTCTAATTCATCACCTATTGCATATCCTGAACCACCATTAACTTTAGTAATTCCTATGTTGTTTTTAGCGGACTGCTCGAAAGAATAATTTTTTATCGGAACGCCATTGGCTAGCTGAACATCTGGGCCATTATTATACGCTAATTGTCTTGAATCTGCTTCCCAAACCGGCGATGCTCCACCCAATACACTTATATTCCATTTTCCAGTTGTGGAATTAAAAATTCTTGATCCTGGTGCTATATCAGCCATCCCAGCAGTTGGTAATGCGTCAATTTCTGCTTGTGTTGCTGAATTTGGAATTTGTATTTTTACATTTGAAACCATTATTGAACCTCATACAATGCGTTTATTGATAGCTCGTAATCCGTTGCGCCGCCCGCCTCAAATTCAAGGTGCATTTTGTCCGAGCCGAACGCGCTAAGTCCGCGCATTTTTGAATTGTTTGAAAGCCCAGTAGGCGGGCCATTATTAATTGTAAAATTACCGCCAGCTTGATCAACTGTAGTAAATCCCGGAGTAAAGGGCAGATTAACAAAAATCTGATTCGAGCCTCCGGCGGACGTTGCAAAATTTAGCGTATACGTCAAGCTAACTACAGTTCCAATCCTAATATAAAATGCTTTTTTTATAGTTGGCGTGGCTATGATACTTCCAAGTGTTGAATCAATGCTTAATACCGGGACTCCGCTCGAGTCATCGCTAGTACCCGATTTAATGCCACCAATTGATGAAACTATGCATCCTAATGAGCTAACCGTCACATCATCACCTTTGCTATTTCTTACAAAAATATCTATAGTATCACTTTGATTTAATTTTAAAATTGCTTGAACAGATATGTTTTCGAATGATGGTGAAATTCCATCTAAATCTTGGTTTGGCTGCATTTTATCAACTTTAATACCATTTTTATAAATAACTGGAGTTAAAACGCCATCTGTTCCATTCAATGATGCCGCAATGGATGCTCTCACAATAACTTCACGATTAGGAATATCCGCAACATATGTAAGAGTTCCGCCTGAATGGGTAAAACCTTCAAGCTCTCCAGCGATATAAGTACCTGTGATTTTAGAATCTGTGCCAGGGATTCCAATTACTGTTGGCAAAGCGTTATTATTAAAATACATTTCTGCATATACGATATCAGACAAAGTTTCGCTATTGTCTATTTTTATCCAAGTATTTGTGGCTGTATTGAATACCGCAATATCGCTAACCTGCCAATCTGTTACACCATCTAAGTTAGTATTTCCTGCAACGATAACTCTATACCAAATTCCTGGCTCACCTGGAGTTGAACTAACAAGCGTAGGATCGTTTAAGTCAGCATCCCAATTTAAAAATCCATTGAAAGGTGGTGGAGTAATGCCGCCGCCACTTCCACTTCCGGCTGATCCGCTAAATATTTTCTCAAATGGAAGTTTGGCCATTTTTTAAACCCCTGAATAAAATAGTATAGTTATAGTTTGATCAATTTTAGATTGTAAAAAGAAACTAGGATGTTCATTTTTATTTATAACTATAATGCCTGGATCAACTATGAATCCATTGGTAGGACTTCCTGGTGTTGGAAAAGACTTAGGCCCAACAAAATATAGCCCCAAATCAACCAAGCTTTTACCGTTAAAAAATACCCTACCTATTTCTTTATCTGGAGGTGTAACAGCAGGAAGAGTGATCTCAACCGGCGTTAAAGCTAAAAGCTCGTGAGTTTGTGAAAAAATATCACCGCCAGTTGAGTCAAATGGCAACTTTATGCCGTTCGGGAACTCTCTTCTATCTGTTTGTATTTCTAGCGCTATTGGCATTTTATATTTCCTATTTAATTTTATATTTCTGATTCTGCTGTCCAATGGAATGCAAGATCTCTAAATGTTGAATTACCAACATTTGTCGCAAGAACTGCAAATGAACTATCACCTATGTTTTGCAAAACAGGTATAACTTGTCCACTCTCAACGTCTACAAATCCAGGGGTGCCGATTTCACTATAAGTTAAAACTGTTGGCGTTTTGAATTTTGTATTTTTAAATTGAATAGTTCTCTTGACAATATAAGTGGAATTATTATTGCCTGATTCTTGCGTTGTAAATAAATTAAGCGTTTCATTCGAACCTGGAACAATATTGATAGGATAACTTTTTTCATAGTATCTTTGGCACAAAGCTAACTCTTCTTGAAAGTTCCTTGGTATATAATTATGCCTGATTGGGGACATTGTATAAGAAATTCCTAATGGATCTAAATTATATAAATTGTCTGAAAAAGTTAATTTCAATTGAATATAGCTAGTACCTTGGTTCGTTCCTAAAACTTTCCCTTGTATTGATGGTAAATCAAATATAAAAAACTGCGGTGCATACGATGAATTTAAATCAAGAGTTCCAACAACTGTGTTAAAAGGTGCGGAAGGTGACCCGCCAGTACCGAAATTTTGCACAACTTCGATTAATACTGTGGTTGATGGATCATGAGAATTTGATGGAATTGACATTACAAGTGAATTTTTTGAACCAGACAAATTAACTACATTTTCAATTTTTTGCGAAAGAACGCAAACACTTCCAGCAACCGTTCTTGAAATATTTAGACCGCCAGTCAGCTGACCTGGTTGCGGATACGGGCTAACGGATGGTGGTATAATATCAAATCTATTAATTGTTGTTTCACCAGCTGATTGATCCCACAGCCATCTGTCAGCCGCGTATCCTGAGGCTAACCCGCTGAAAGAGTTAGAGCTACCTCTTTGAGCTATTCTAAAACCACCATTTATTATAAAATTATAATATCTTGATTCTTTTTGTGCTAATGATTCAGGTATGAATGCCCTAGACCATACGGAAGGGTTTGATATTGGGTTGGCGTTAGTATTTATAGCATTGCTGATATAGTGTATGTTATCTGATGCTAGTACAGCTGAACCAATTTGATATTCTGTAATTGCATCCCATCGATTAATTCCGAACTGATTATTATGAGCTATATAGTTATCAACTTTATTTTGCCAAAAGTTAAAGAATTGGAATGGTGGTTTTTCTGCTGAAAGCCAGCCTAAGTCTATTTTAACAGCGCCAGGATCAACTAAAGAACCGCCAGCACCCCATACATATTGCACGTCTGGCTTGGTTACTGCTGCCAATACCTCCATGCCTACCATAAACTCTTTTAAAAGTCCCAAGTCTTCATTTTCTAAAACTTTAGATTCTTTTGATCCTAGATTTAATGATTCCTTTAGATTTTCAACATCATTTATCTTGCAAAGATTGCTACAGATTTTTGAGCCAACATCAACATAATATAATGTGTCGTCATTACCTAATATGTAATAATACTTAGCATCAGATATTTTTAAATCTTTAATGTTTCCTTTAAATTCTGGAATTAATAAAAACTTATTTCTTGTTGCTTTTGATTTAGAACTTGTTTTTTTCATATTTTTACCTAAAAGAATCCAGCAAA
>Ga0307375_10002627_pt1 | contig 18265 bp, 15 predicted proteins | sample TR1MG_FD_202531 | JGI IMG/M metagenome (GOLD analysis project Ga0307375, IMG submission 202531) | Soil microbial communities from Risofladan, Vaasa, Finland - TR-1 | ecosystem: Environmental > Terrestrial > Soil > Coastal area > Acid sulfate soil | place: Finland: Risofladan, Vaasa | collected... | reverse complement strand
ATTCCCTGGCCTCGAGAAAATAATCGAGACATATCGTCGTCGCGATGCGCCGCAGGAGAAATACAAATTGGCAGCATAGGAAAAGTTGGCACTGTCTAGTGAAATAATTCCGCTCATCAAAAGAGTTTTGCAAGAGCCTCGGATGTCTGCCATTTTTCTCGCATGAGCATGGTCTTTTGGTTGCCAAGAGTTAGCGCATAAGTCCGTACGCCATCTTTAAAAATCGCCGTGAACACCTCTGATGATGGGCGGCTTTGGACATGGGGAATAGATTGAGGCTAGCGTCGGCTGGGTGGCGACGGCGACTCGCCATCGCCGACTGCCAACGGAAGCCGATTGGCCTTCCATTCAGGGAACCCGTTATGCAGCCGCCGGGCACGAAACCCATGCTTGCGAAGTTCTTGAACAGCCTCAAAGGCCAGAAGGCAGTATGGCCCCCGGCAGTAAGCCACGACTTCACGGCTCTTTGGCAGACTTATCAGGCGATGGGCGAGCTGCTCAAGCGGGATACTGAGCGCACCTTTCACGTGTCCGGCCAGATATTCGCGTTCCGGTCGCACATCGACCACCGTAGCCTTGCCAGCCCGCAAAAGTGGTAGAAGCTCTTTATGGCTCATTGGCGCAAGGGCGTCGTCGGACGTGAAATGTTCGCGTACGATCTGCCCGATTTCCGCCACGTGCCGTTCGCCCATATTCTGCAAGGCTGACAGAAGCACCGTCACCTCGTCACCCGTTAGCCGGTAGTAGATCTGAACGCCACTCCTGCGTGATGTGACAAGCCCGCCGTCGCGGAGGGTCTGCAGGTGATGCGAGGTATTGGCGATCGACATGCCGGTCAGATGCGCGAGCTCGTCTACGCCGCGCTCACCCTGGCTTAGCGCCTCGAGCAGTTCCAGACGGCCAGCTTGGGCGAGCGCTTTCGCGACGCGTGCCAACTGCTCGAATACCAAGCGCTTCGGCTGTATGGTGTCTGTCATATTTCCCTCTGTCCTTACGATTTCCAAGAAAATAAACCGATAGTATAGCAGTATTAGCAGACGTCCCCTGTAGCCAATACTGCGGCTCCGGATCTCAGCTCGGGCACTGATCCGGCCGGTCCGTAAAATAGATATATAGCATCGTATTCACGGCGGGCCTCTATCGAGCATTCGGCGGGGCCGGCTAACCGCCTAGTCGCGGTGATTCCAGTCGGCGCCCTTGCAAATCGTCTGATACCCGAGATTTCCCCGCAGTATATAAGCTGCAATAGTTGCCAAAAATAGACCGATCTCGCCCTCACCGCGCCGACTGACAAATGTCCGGATCGTTGGGTTGGCTCATGCGGATTTCCGCATGAGCACGCCCGTTATCGAGCAATACATGACGATCGCAAATAGTGCGAAGTGCACAACTGCCGGTATCGTCGACCCACTGCCCGCGTCGATGTATATGCCATACCACTGCGAAAATATCCCAAAGAGGCCAGCTACCCGTAAATTAACCGCACCGCGACACCAATAATCGAATACGACAATCGTAGCGACACCAAGGCCCATGGCGATGGTAGACGCATTTCGGCTGCACATGCAGAACAAAGTGCAACGTAGGCACGACGAGAATCCCACCGCTACCGAACAACTCTAACAGGAACCCGGTACCGGTTACCGACCAACCCCGGTATCGCTTGCATTTGCTATCCCCATTAATATATACTGATCATATAGTATATTAAGTATTTGAGGATAGCTATAAAGTATCCATAGATAAACAGAAACGGCTTGTGTGTCAGGCGAAGGTGCCAGTATTAAGAGTCCGCACGGCCTCTGGCTGTGTTTGCCATGCTGCTTTGATTCTGACAGGTCAGCCAATAGGTGATCGCGGCCCCGTTTGCGCTACCTTGAAGCCCGAGCCAACCCAACTAATGCAAGCCCACAATCCACGAAAGGGCCAAGGTCATGCGAAGGAGTATCCTATGAAGAAGACTATCATCATCGCGGGCAACGGGTTCGCATCCCTTTTCTTCATAATGTATTTCCTTGATAGTCCGATATTCCCGCTCATGGCCTTTGTTTTTCGCAGGATCTATTCTCGCTATAATATCACCCTGATTGGTAATGGAGCGTTCACCTACTTCCCAGCGATTCCCGAATTCCTCACCAAGAAAAGAAATAAACGAGGTATTACGGTCGACATACGCCCATTTTTGCGACGCAGGAATATTCGGTTTGTCGAAGGTCGGATCGTGGATTTACGGGATGGCGGGAGGACTGTGATCACGGACAACGGCACCTATACCAATGACGCCCTATTTCTTGGGATTGGACCGTCTTTTCGGAAGGACGATATTCCAGGCACGGGAGAGCACACATACTCGCCCTGCTATGGGCCCGATGACATGGATCGCTTTATCGCCAAGCTTGATTCATTAGATAGCGGGATCATCTATATCGGCTTTACTATCAACAAGAAGGATGGCTTTGTCGCCGGTCGTACGGGTCCTATGTATGAATGCGCCTGCCTTCTTGATTCCGCATTGAGAGCGAGGGGCGTTCGTGAGCTCTTTGAGATTCATTTTTTCTCCCCTAATCGCAGTCCAGGAGACACGGGTCCGCTCACAGACCGGTTGGTGGAGCGGGGGATAATCCTAGATGATGGTTATGCACCCAGTGCGTTCGTCAAAGGCGGGATGATCGATCAAGACGGGACGTTCCGAAAAGCGGACTTGGTACTTTATTCGCCCCCAATGACCGGTCCACCCCTTATACAAAAGTCGGACTGTCTGCCCGCTTCCGTTGGCGGCCATATTGATGTTGATCGATATGGCCAGGTCAAAGGTTTACAGCAAGTGTATGCCGCAGGCGATTGCGCCGCACATGAGGCGCCCCCGTCCTGGGTACCCCATCAGGCGCATATGGCGCAACTGCGCGCGCAGGCCGCGGCTCGGAATATGAGGGCGACGTTAACCGGGGTGAGTGCGACCTGTCCTTATCGCCATGAGCTGTCGTGCATTCTGGATATGGAGAACGACGCCATGTGGATGCATATTTCAGAAGACGGCAGACCACCCTTTTGGAACCTTTTCCCGAAACGATCAAGGCATCTTATCCGAGTCAAAATGGTGCTCGAGAAAGTTTTCCTTTTTTACCTCAGGCACCTGTAATCACGGTGTTTTGATAATCCGGTCTTGTAGTTTCTGGGTAACAAAAAAGGGCGCGAATGTCGCACGTGTCTTTGGAGATGAGAATGAAAGAAGAATTCGGATTATCCACCCTATGCGTGCATGGCGGAGAATTCAAGGATGTTCATGGAGCTCCGCATACCCCGTTGTATGACACGACGACCTTCGCGTTTGATTCAACCGCGGATCTCCTCGATGTTGTAGAGGGTCGCAAGGCCGGCAGCCTCTACACACGCTACGGGCTCAATCCGACGATTCAAAGTCTGGAAGCGAAGCTTGCGCTGCTGGAAGGGGCGCAGTCGGCACTTGCCTTCGGATCCGGCATGGCAGCCGAGGCCGCACTTTTTCTCGCCCATGGGCGTGAGGGTATCGTTTGTGTGGGCGATGCCTACGGCGGCACGCTTGAGCTTCTCGAAAAACAGTTGCCGCTCCTCGGCATTCCTACACAACTCTTGTTGAGTCATGAGGAGGACCGTTTAGTATCATTTCTTAACGGGTCAAAAAGGCTCGTGTTCTTCGAAACGCCCACAAATCCCGCGCTCGAAATCATCGATATCCGCCGTATGGCGTCTCTTGCCCATGATCACGGCGCCTTGGTTGCTGTCGATAACACGTTCGCCTCGCCCGTCAATCAGCACCCCCTGGCGTTGGGGGCCGATATCGTTGTGCATAGCGCCACCAAGTATCTCGGTGGCCACAGTGATCTCACGGCTGGCGCTTTGATGGGGTCGGAGGTACTGCTGGCGCCCATTCGCGCTTGGCGTAGCAACTTTGGACAGACCATTGCGGTAGAGACGGCGCAACTCCTGGCGCGCAGCTTACGTACGTTGGTGGTGCGAGTGGATCGTCATAATGAAAGCGCGTTGGCGGTGGCCCGTGCCTTATCTACGCACGCCCGCATAAACCGCGTATTTTATCCAGGTCTTGAAGATTTCCCCGGGCACGAGGTTGCCAAGCGCCAGATGAAGGGTTTTGGCGGCATGGTTACCCTGGATATTAAGGGAAACAGTGCCGATGCAACGCGCGTGGTCGACTGTCTGCAACTTATGAAGATTGCGCCCAGCCTAGGCGGTGTCGAAAGCCTTGTCACGCAGCCAATTACCACTACCCATCATGGCCTTCCTGCGCCGGAGCGGGCACGACGCGGAATCACCGACACGATGATCCGCCTCTCGATCGGGCTTGAAGACCCCCAAGATCTGGTGGCCGATTTGTTGCGGGCATTGGGATGACCGCGCCCGTCTACCTGGATTATAACGCGACGACTCCGGTTGCCCCGGAAGTTGTTGCGGCGATGCAGTCCTTTTTTGAGCGGGATTTCGGCAATCCTTCCTCCCCTCATGCCTATGGTGTGCGGGCTCATGAAGCCCTGATGGTGGCCCGTGGGCGGGTGGCACGACTGATTCGCGCGCGGCCCGATGAGGTGTTATTCACAAGCGGCGCGACCGAGGCCAATAATATGGCCATTCAAGGGATAGCGCGTGCGTTACCGGGTAAACGCCACCTCATCACCTCTGCCATTGAACACCCATCGGTTCTCGCTCCGATCATGGCTATGAAAGCTCAGGGTTGGAATGTGACGGTTCTGCCTGTCGATCACTACGGCCGGGTCCAGGTCGCAGAGGTCATGGGCGCGATCCGTGCGGATACGGCGCTGGTCTCGATTATGCACGCCAACAATGAGACTGGTACTTTGCAGCCGATCCGTGACATTGCCGCCGTGGCCCACGCCAGTGGGGTGTTGATGCATACGGATGCGGCCCAGTCTGCCGGAAAAATTCCGATTGATGTCAATGTTCTTGGTGTCGACCTGCTCACACTCGCCGGGCATAAGTTCTATGCGCCAAAGGGCGTGGGCGCTTTGTACCTAGCGGCTGGACGGACGAGGCCTCTCCCGATCACGTTCGGCGCGCCACAGGAGACTGGCTTGCGGCCAGGGACCGAAAATGTGCCGGCTATCGTGGCGCTGGGAATGGCCGCCCTGCTCGCAGACGAGCGAATAGAAACCTCCCCTGCGCACCTTTCTCGGTTGCGGGACCGTCTCCATCGTCTTCTAACTGACCAGATTCCGGGCCTTCGGATCAACGGCCATACCGATGAGCGGTTGCCCAACACTCTCAATATCTCATTTCCAGACATTAAGGCCGAAGCGCTGCTTGCAGCCGTTGCCTCCGATGTTGCCGCCTCAGTCGGTTCGGCCTGCCATGGCGGCGATGCCGGTGGGAGCCCAACGCTCAAGGCCATGGGTTCTAGCGGCGAGCGGATGCAAGGCGCCATCCGTTTCTCCGTGGGCCTTTATCTGAATGAAGCGCAGATCGATTATGCCGCATCTGCGATAGTTTCTGCTTGGCGACAACTGACGGGGCGACCGGTGGAGATTCGTTAGCTCGTCAGGTGACGGTAGATATCGGAGACTTTGAGCGGGAGCTTGCGGACGTCATCGATCAGCACGTAATTGGCCGCCCCATACATATGGGGGAGGTAGTCCCGCGCGTCGTTATCAATGGTGATGCAGAAGGCATGGATTCCATCGCGCTTGGCCTCGAGCAGTGCCTGCCGTGTGTCCTCGATTCCATATTCCCCACGATAGCCATCATAGTCATCGGGCTTGCCATCGGAGAGCGTGATGAGGAGCTTGGTGCGCGCCTCGACCCCGTTGAGCAGATGGCAGAGATGCCGAATGGCAACACCCATGCGGGTATAATCCTGTGGTTTTATGCCAGTAATGCGTGCCCGCACCGTGTCGTTGTAGGGTTCGTCAAACTGTTTTATTCGGTATATCTCGCAGCGTTTGCGGGTAATGCCCGAAAATCCGTAGATCGCGTAGCGATCCCCCAAAATCTCAAGGGCCTGGCAGAGCAGGACGAGGGATTCCCGTTCCGCATCGTTGATCCAGCCTTTGGTTGAGCCGCTCATGTCGACCATGAACATCACGGCAATATTGCGGGCGAGACGCCGGTTGTGCATAAACAAACGGTCGGTTAATTCGTGACCACACCGGAGATCGGCGAAGGCCTCGACGAGCGCGTCAAAATCGATCTCATCCCCGTGTTTCTGGCGACGCTGGATGGTGTTCTCGCCTCTTAAGGCCTCAAATGTCTTTCGCAATCGAGCGGAAAGACCGCTGTATTTGCGCAAAGTGTCGGCCACAAAGGGTTCGCTTACCGGGTGGACATCGAGCTCCCGTAATACGCACCAGTCTTTCCGGTAGTGCTGCCGCCGGTTATCCCATTCATTGTAAAGATAGGCCCCCTCCTCATGGTAGGTACCTTTCCACACGTCTTCGGGCTTCTTTTCGGCGCAAGCGGCATATCCCCCATCGCCTGCTGGCACCAGATACTCATCCGGGATATCCCCTAAGTCTTGGGCGATGGAGTGCATTAATGTTCGCACGTCGGGTGGTGGAATGAGCGGTTGTCCGTCCAGCATGAGCACGGTGCTGCGCTCTTTGTCTTGCTGGGTCTTGACGCTAAAGCGGCGCTCGCCTTCGGCCGCCTTGGGTTCTTTGTCCGCCAAGAGTTGCTTAAGCGCCGCCTGAAGGGCCGCCCGTTCTTGATCGAGACGCTCGCTCATAGTCGTTGCGACGGCTTGCGCATCCAGGACGCCTTGGTAGATATGGGGGGTAGGCAGCGGCTCACCATACAAGGCGTCAAGCGCCTGATAAGTATCTTCAACAGACGCATCTTCAGCGCGTAAGCGCGTTGCATGCGGCGTCCATGTCGCAGGTTCTTGCGAGGGCTCTTGCAGTTTTTTCAATTCGCGGTAGAGGCCCGGCAGTTCACGGCCAAGGCAGGCGTCCAGTCGTATGGTCTCAAGGGCGTAAAACAGGGCTAGCGCATACCCGGCGTCGGCAAACGTTTGGACGTGATCCAGTAAGCGCCGTGGGTTGGTTCCTTGGAAGGTTCCAAACCACGTCTGTGCCCATAGGTGCGCGGCGGTGACCTTATAGAGTCGAAGATTGTCCGCGCGCGTCGGAAGCCGCGTGAGTTTTTGCGGGAGGTAGACCGTCGTAGTGTTCGTGTAGGCCTGTTCGTTCGCCTCAAGTTTCAGTTTGCGCCCGGAAAGGGCTTGTAAAAAAAGCTCTAAAACGGGGCCTACCTCATCGAGATTCACGGAACGCGCCTTGCTCCGGCGGTCTTGCGCGAACGCAGCGATATCTGCCAGTGCCGCGACCGCAGGGTAGAGTCCTGTCTTGTCGTAAACGTCCATGGCCTGGATGATCCAAGCCTCGGTGTCTTCGGTCGGCATCTGTTGCAGGGCTTCCGTAACATGGCTTGCGAAGTGGAAGGCGAATTCAGGGTTGGTCTTGGCGATGACCCCAACCCAATGGCGTGCAAAATCCTGTTTGTCACGGGCGAGCGAAGCCAATGCCAGGGCCGGGACGCGTGTGGTGCGCCGAATCGAAAGCGCCGCGTCGAGTTCCTCGTCCAGCCATTCTTCGATTTCGGCCGCGCTGAAGGGATCGAGTTTAGGCATATGATTTTCCGAATACCCCGAATTGTTTGCGCCAGCCATTTATTGTGCCTCGGCGTTTGCTACACTTATGCGCATGAATCTCATTTTCTACCACAGGCCTTATTGTCATCTTTGCGAAGAGATGGACCGCGCTTTGCGAGCGCTCGCCGCCGAACTGGATCTTGTCATTACCCCGATCGACATCGAGAGCGACCCTAAACTCGAGGAGCGTTACGGGATACGGATTCCGGTGCTCGTCTGTGACGACTCCGAATTGTGCCATTACCATATAGACGAGGCCGCCATTCGGCAATTTGTCGCCACTAAAAGAGCGACGCGCTCAACTCGTTGATAGCCGCCAGCATTTCCGGATCGTCTGTTAATGCCTGAGCAATGGCCCCGCGGCACGCGGTCTGCGGGCTCACGCCGGAGACCATGAGTTTGGCGGCGTGGACAAGAAGCCTCGTGCTAGCGCCCTCTTCAAGGCCGCTCCCTTTAAGATTACGGGTCATGGTCGCGAATTTGACCAGTTTCGCGGCCTGTGCCTCCCCGATGCCGCTTTCGTGGTCGACGATGCGTTTCTCGAGATCGTGATCGGGGTAGTCGAACTCAAGGGCCACGAAGCGCTGCCGAGTACTTTGCTTTAAATCTTTCAGTACGCTCTGGTAGCCAGGGTTGTAGGAGATGGCGAGCGCGAACTCCGGCGTGGCGTAAAGCACCTCGCCGGTTTTCTCGATCGGTAGCACGCGTCTATCGTCAGCGAGCGGGTGAATGACGACCGTCGTGTCCTTTCTGGCCTCCACGACCTCATCGAGATAGCAAATGCCGCCCACGCGCACGGCCCGGGCCAGGGGGCCGTCGACCCATACGGTCTCACCTGCGGTAATGAGGTAGCGACCGACAAGATCGGAGGCCGTGAGATCGTCATGGCACGATACCGTGATGAGCGGTCGCTTAAGCCGCCAGGCCATATATTCCATGAACCGCGTTTTTCCACAGCCCGTTGGCCCTTTCAGCAACATCGGGATCTGGTTATGGTAGGCGCTTTCGAATAACGCGATTTCGTCGCTCTGCGACTCGTAGTAAGGCTCCTTTGTGACAAGGAAGGCCTCAGGGTTCACAGCATTTGCTTTCACGGTTGCCCTTTATGCTGGAGGTACGGGTCCTACAGTATGCCAAAAGTGATCGGTGAACCAAAAAGTTATTGACGGGAGTCCGATCCCTCTTCCACAATACCGCGGCTTATCAGGCACGGAGACCCTCTCGCGTGCTGTCGTTTAAGCTTAATGCCCCGGCTCTTGCTAGCGCCTTTTCTCTATGGCGGCATAGAAAGATTTTAGCTTGGCTGCGGCCGTAGGTGGCAGCCAAACGTATATAGTGACCGGCCTTTCCTTGGTGAGCCCCTGGCTAGCTTTGGCGAACGCCACCCTTTGAGGAGGTTGTTTCATGGCGGACGTAGTGGCAACAAACGAAACCATCGTGGTGGTTGGCGGCGGTATTAGCGGGATGACCGCGGCCGTCGAAGCTGCCGAAACGGGTAAGAACGTCATTTTGCTCGAGCGCGCCCCGTCCCTTGGCGGTCGGGTAAGCCAACTGTATAAATATTTCCCGAAGCTGTGCCACCCAACCTGTGGCATGGAAATCAATCTGCGACGGCTACGTGCCAATAAGCGCATCAAGGTGCTTACGCTAGCCGAGGTTCAGAAGGTTGACGGCAAGTCCGGCGCCTACAAAATGACCATCAAGCTTCATCCTCGGTTCGTCAACGAGAACTGCACCGCCTGCGGGGACTGCGGCAAGGCGGTATCGGCAGAGATTGCCAACCCGTTTGACTACGGCATGAGCAAAATGAAGGCCGCCTACCTGCCTTTTGCGATGGCCTACCCCCAGCGCTACGTGATCGATCCTTCGCTTATCGGGACCCCCGAGGCCCAAAAGGCCAAAGACGCATGTAAGTATGAGGCAATCGACCTCAACATGAAGATCGAGACTATCACATTGACGGCGGGCGCTATCGTTTGGGCGACCGGCTGGCGCCCCTACGATGCGGCAAAGATCCAACCATACGGTTACGACCGCTTTGATAACGTGATCACGAGCGTCGAGTTCGAGCGCCTGTCGGATCCGCGCGGGCCAACCGGGGGGCGGATTGTTCGTCCGTCCGACGGGAAAGAGGCGAAGAACGTGGCCTTTATCCAATGCGCGGGCTCCCGTGACCGCAATCACTTAAAGCACTGCTCCCGCATTTGCTGCATGGCGTCACTTAAGCAGACGACTTATATGCGTGAGCGGTTCGGTGAAGACGCAAAGTCCACCATTTACTACATCGATATTCGCGCGATCGACCGATTTGAGGATTTCTACCAGAAGGTGCAAGCCGACCCGACGGTGAAGTTTGTGAAGTCCAAGGTCGCTAACATTACTGAGGATCAATCGACGGGCGATGTGATACTGCATGGGGTCGATACCGAAGGCTACCATCGCTACGACGCGCGTCATGACCTTTGCGTGTTGGCGGTCGGTATGGAGCCAAGCGTGGACATTAGGACTATTGCCGACGTGGCCGTGGACGCAAGCGGCTTTATTGAAATCAACGGGCCTAACGGCGGCATATTCGGTGCGGGTTGCGCGTCGAATGCGCTTGATGTGAATCGCTCGGTGCAGAGCGCTACGGCGAGCGTGCTGCGCGCAGTCCAGGTTGTCAACCGCGTAGCTAAGGCGGAGGGTTAGATCATGGCGGATATGAAGATTGGCGCTTACGTGTGTCAAGGATGCGGTCTCGGCGAGCGCTTGGATACCTTGGCGCTGACGCAAGTCGCACAAAAAGAAGGCAAGGCACATGTGGTCCGGGAGCACGAGTTTCTGTGCAATAGCCAAGGCGTCGCGATGATCCAAAAGGATATCGACGAGGGCGTGAATCGCGTCGTCATCGGGGCCTGCTCGCGGCGCGCGAAGCTTGAGGCATTCAGTTTCGCCGATGTCGCCATATCGCGCGTCAATCTCCGTGAACAGGTCATTTGGTCGCAGCCCGCGACGGAAGAGGCCCGTGAACTCACTCAGGAGATGGCCGCCGACTATCTCCGCATGGGGTGCGCCGAGGCCAAAAAGATCGTCGCCCCGACCGCGAATACCGAGACCGGCACTAACAAGCGCATCCTGGTCGTGGGCGGGGGTATTACCGGCATGACATCGGCCCTCGAGGCCGCGCACGCCGGTTATGATGTCTTGCTAGTCGAAAAGACCGGGACGCTCGGCGGATACATGGGGAAGCTTTTCAAACGCATCCCGTTTCGCGAGCCTTATACCGATCCTCAGGCGACGGGAGTCGAGGGTTTGGCTGTGGCGGTGTCGAAAGATCCCCACATCACCGTGTATTTGAATTCCACCACGACCCGTACCAGTGGTTCCCCGGGCCAGTTTAGCGTTGATATTACCGCAGAAAGCGGCAAGACCCAGACTGAGAAGGTGGGCGCAATCGTTATGGCGAGCGGGTCTACCCCTTATGACGCCACGCGGCTACCGGAGTTCGGTTACGGCAAGAGCCAGAATATTGTCGATCAAACAGGCATCGAGGCCATGGCGGTCGCGGCCCACGCTAAAGGCGAGCCTATGCGCAGGCCGTCTGATGGCAAAGAAATCAAGAGCGTTGTGTTCATCCAGTGTGCGGGCCAACGTGATCCGACCGGCGCTCACCTTAAATACTGCTCCGGCCATTGCTGCAGCACCAGCATGAAGCAGGCGATGTATTTTAAGGAACAGAACCCGAACATCGATACGGCGGTCATTTATACCGATCTGCGCACTCCTGGGAATGGCGAGGATTTTTACCGTAGTGCGCAAAAAAAGGGTGTCATCTTCACTAAAGGCAAGGTCGCATCCGTTGATGTGAGCGGTGATGGATCGACAACGGTCCATTTCCATGACCTCATTCTCGACGATAAAGCCGCTACCATGAAGGATGTGGATTTGGTCGTGCTTGCCACCGGTCAAGTCCCTAATTCCGGCATCAATATTGAGATCAAGCCGGACGCGGAAGATGTCGATATGGGTGTTCAGCAAAACGGCGAACACGCGGTGTCCGTTCTGAATCTCACATATCGCCAGGGTCCGGATGTTCCGCAGTTGAAGTACGGGTTTACCGATTCCCATTTTATCTGTTTCCCCTACGAGACTCGTCGGACCGGGATTTATACGGCCGGGCCAGTACGCCGTCCTATGGATATCGTCCAGGCGGTTGAGGATGCAACAGGGGCGGCGTTGAAGGCGATTCAAGCCGTAGAGAACGCGGGGCTGGGACGTGCCGCCCATCCGCGTTCAGGCGATTTGAGCTTCCCCACGTTCCGTCGCGAGGGCTGCACCCAATGCAAGCGCTGCACGGTCGAGTGCCCTTTTGGGGCCATCGACGAAGATGAGCAACGCTACCCCCAGTTCAATGAAAGCCGTTGCCGGCGTTGTGGTACCTGTATGGGCGCCTGCCCTGTGCGCGTGATTTCTTTTGAGAACTACTCTGTCGATAGCGTGGGGTCGCAGATCAAGGCAATCGATGTGCCAGATGAGTTTTCCGAGAAACCCCGCATTCTTCTTTTGGCTTGTGAAAACGATGCTTACCCCGCGCTTGATATGGCTGGGGTGAACGGGCACACATCAAGCGCCTTCGTACGGACGATACCGGTTCGGTGTCTGGGTTCGGTGAATATGATCTGGATTACGGACGCGCTAAACAGCGGCTACGATGGCGTTATGATGATGGGCTGCAAACACGGTGATGATTACCAGTGCCATTTCGTAAAGGGCTCGGAGCTTGCCAGTTACCGCATGAGCAAGATTGACGACACGCTGAAGAATTTGAATCTTGAGGCGGATCGCGTACGGCTGCTCGATGTGGCTATCACCGATATAGCGCGCGTGCCGGAGTTGATTAATGACTACGCGGCCAAGATCAAAGAGATTGGCATGAGCCCCTTTAAGGGCTTCTAGGGAGGTACGGTGAGCGATCTCAACACGGTAATGGTGGACCAATACCGCAACGACTTCCTAAAGGAAGTCGAGGCGAATGTTGAAGAAGGCCAATGGGTCAAGATGTGCATGCAGTGCGGCGTGTGCTCCGGCTCGTGCCCGCTGGGGGCTGCTTGGGAACATCCGCCCCAAGAAATCTTCATGATGATCCGTGCCGGCAAGCGCGACGAGGTCCTCAAAAGTGAGTCCATGTGGATGTGCACTTCGTGCTACAACTGCATCGTTCGCTGTCCTCGGGAGTTGCCCATTACCCATATCATGCACGGTCTTGCCAACTATGCGCATAGGCTCGGTCTCGCGCCCAAAATGAATCCCACGCGGCGGTTTGCCAAGATTTTTTGGAGCAATATTGCCAAATCAGGCCGGGTGAACGAGATCGAGTTGTCGGTGCGCCTCTATTTTATGGATGGCCTTAAGGCCGGTATCGCCAAGGCCTGGAGCATGAAGGATATTGGTCTTGGGATGCTAAAGACTGGCCGGCTCAATCCCTTTGGGTTCGTGAACCACAAGGGTTGCAAGGATAAGAAGGGCATCCATCGCATGCTGAAAAAGGCGCGAGAGATCGAGGATCGACGTAAAGGTTTTGTAGCCTAAGGGGTTCCATATGGCCAGAAAAGAATATTCTTTCTATCCCGGCTGCTCCTCGGAGCGCCGGACCTCCGCCTCGAACTATATGGTGTCCGTCGAGGCTATGTGTAAGAAGCTCGATGTGAAGTTAAACGAGATCCCGGACTGGAACTGTTGCGGAGCGTCAATCGGTTATGCCGAAGGCGGGGAATTGCCGCGCCATGTCATGAACGCCCGTAATCTTGCGATATCTGAAGAGGTCAATAAGGGACAAGACGTAGTGGCGACTTGTGCCGCGTGTTGGTTGGGCGCTAAAGAGACCAAAGACCGGCTCGCTCATGACAGCAGCTTGCTGGCCGAGACCAATGAGGCATTGCGCGAAGCCGGTATGAATCTTCAGTACAAGGGCGAGCAGGAAGTGCGCCACATGGTCGAGGTTCTGATCGAGGACTTGGGCTACGACGAATTGAAAAAGCCGGTGGTCAAGTCACTCGAAGGGATTAAGTTTGCGGGCTATGTGGGTTGCCAAACGAACCGGCCTTTCGGTATTGCGGGCGAGTCGTTTGAGAATCCCAAGTACCTCGACCGGCTTGTGGAGATCGTGGGTGGTGAAGCGCTCGAGAAGTACGACCAAAAGGTGACTTGCTGCGGCGGGGCGCTGGCGTTCTCCGAACCCGAAAAGAGTCAGGTGCAGATCAAAAAGATCGTAGAGTCTGCCTACGATCATGGTGCCGATATGATTGTGACCCCATGCCCTGTTTGCCAAATGAATGTCGAGGTCTACCAAGGGCAAATCAATAAGCGGTACGGAACCAAGTTCAATATCCCGGTGACCTACTATAGTCAGCTCATGGCGGTGGCCTACGGTGGGACCGCGAAAGAAGCGGGATTGGATGGCCAGATCATTCGTGCCCGCAAGCTTGAGGAAATCGCAGCGAAGAGTGTTAATCGCTAACACTCTGGATTGCGTTCCGGGGCGTTTAAGCGGTGCATGGGCCCCGGGTCTCGGTTTTGAGATGAGGCCCGCGCGCCTGGGGTAACTCATGGCGATGATGTGAGCGCAAGTTTTTGGGTTTGCGGAGCGAGGATTGTGTCTTCCGCGATGTCTTGCCATCCGATTACTGACAAAACCGCGGTCAGCTGCGCTAGGTGTTTGGTACGGTCCGTTAGCCGCTGCGTAACCGACAGATTCCACCAAGGATCGTAATGGATTACGGTATCGCTCTCCGTTAAGCCCACCAAAAGACCGGCGCACAGTCGTCCTCTTTTGGCCAATTTGCCGCAAGAGATCGCGACACCTCTAGTCATGATGCCGGTTCGTCGGGCATAAGGGTGGCCACGCCGCTCCTACTTGTGCTAGCCGCCGCGCCCAGGGACACTACAATCCCGACAGGCGTCGAAGATGCGTGATGTACCTTGTATGAGCGAGGCCTGCATCCGTGCACAGTGGCCGAAATGGCGCCGATCCCCCTTACTTCCAGTGCTCGGCGTAGTTTTGGACAGAGCAAGCCCCCTCCCCACGCATGCCCCACCCAGTAAACAGTATCCGCGACGTTGGAGTGCGCATAGCTTTGGGCGACTTTTGAGTGGCCAGTTCCCTATTCGGAGCCAGATGGCACGAGGTTAACTAGAAATGCGCCAGGGTGGCCCCCTGTAAGTGTGTAAGGGCTCGGAGATGGTGGATTTCCGCTGAGTTATAAGGAGGAGAAGCTTACGAGATTCTTCGGCTGACCAGGAGGATTTCATGAAGGTAGGCGTGGATTACGGGCTTTTAAGGCTCGGTGTTGCGGACACGAGCGCAAGGAACCTGTCGGTATCGGTCCCGCTATAGTCGTTTTGTCACAGGGAAATCCGATATGTCATCTACCGCGAGAAGCAAGGAAGCGGCGGGTATTTTCAGGGCGGCGGCCAACCGCCCTAAGCAGTCAATGCCGATATTGCGCTTGCGGTTCTCAAGATCGCTGACATACGCCCGGTTAATGCCGCTTATGGCCGCGACATCGTCCTGAGTCAAGCCGCGCGCCAATCGCGCGCGTCTCAGATTGATTGCGAGATAGGAACGTTCGTGCACATTGCCCATTTACCCCAGTCTATTGTATGTACAAGCGTATTGGCAAGGCTCTGGCTGATGCATTTTTGTAGACTCACGTTATGGACACACTGGCCAAGCGCTTGCGTTACGCCCGAGAGCGATTGGGGTTTTCGCAATCGGAATTGGCAAGGCGGGTGAAGGTAAGGCCGCAAGCCATCCAATTTATTGAGGCGGGCCACGTGCGTCGCCCCCGTAGTCTTGTCGAAATTGCCAAAGCCCTCGCCGTTAACCCTGAGTGGTTGTTGTTGGGGGAAGGGATAGTGGAGGTCGGAGTGCGTGAACAGCCGCCGACTTACCAGGGCGAGCCTTCATTGAGCGAAGAGGCGGTCGCGGTTGCGCGACTATGGATGGAGTTGCCCCGGAGTCAGCGGCTTGCGCTCAAAGAGGCGCTCCTCGCCCTCCTCAAAGCGCGCCCCTGACGCGGCTATAAGTTTGGCGGGCCCCCCGAAGACGCGTGTCTCTCCCTCTTTTGGGATGTGTCGATCCATGAACTTTCGCAAACCTGTTCTATGGAGTTTTCGGCCAAAATCGAAGCCATCTCGGTAATGGTCGGCGGTTCTGCGTGTAACGATTAAACCATCTTTTTAGGATAGATCTGGGTATCCCATAATGGGTGTTGGTACTGAATGTCTTCGTGCCGAATCTCCCCTTTAGGCATGGGCAGATTCAGGCGTGGGTTCTTTTGGGTAACGTTCCGGTACTGCCCGGGCGCCGCACTAGTCCCGTGTGATCGATTGGGGCCTTATTGAACGAGAGGGGGCTTTAGGCTCAATTTTCTTGGGGCCGCTCCAAAAAATGTAGGCGCATAGGCTTGACGGGGACCTAGAGATTGCACATAACGCGTTGTTATAAAAAGATAATATTCAAGTCCGCGGCACTGGTACAGGGTTTGCAGAAGGGGTAGACACGGGAACATTCCCGTATTGGAGAAATGCATATGTCCCTTAAAGTCCTTGTCTCTGTTGCTCTTCTGGCGTTAACGGTGGCTCCTGCTTTTGCGGTCACCTCGCATATCCGGGCAGATCGTGCCGCTTTGTCGGCTGCGCGCGTCGCTCTTCATAAGGATTATGTAAAACGCGGCCATGATCGTCATAGCCTGTACTTGGCTACCCATCACCACAATACCAAGCTTGCGGCCGTTGCCCGTCACAAGATCGCGGTTGATAACGCCGCTATTCGTCGGGATTCGGCGGCATTACATCGCGCTCGGGTAGCTCTCCATCGTGATTCCGTGGCCCTTCATCATCCGGCCGCGCCCACCCATAGCTAAGTCCCTCCGGGGCGGCCTCGCTCGGGGCCGCCCTATTCTTCTTTTTCCTGTGATATGGCCGTGCATCTGGTTTCGCTTCGAGATCGTGGGCACAATGGCTTATGTCCGCTCCCGAGCCACTACAGCTCCCCTCTAACCGTGTCTCCTTCGTGGAGATGTTGGGTCATACCGTAGCGAATATTACGCCATCGGCTATGGCCACTGTCACGCTTTCCTTGGTGGTAGCCGAGGGCGGATTGCTGACTTGGGCGGTGTATCTGGCCGTTGGGTTTTTGATGTTGCTGGTAGCCGCCCAAGTGGCGGCTTTGGCGCGCGAGGTACCGGCGGCCGGTTCTTTATTTGTCTCCGTTAGCCGCACCTTACACCCCTTGGCGGGTGTCCTGAGCGGCTGGTCTATGGCGGGCGGCTATCTCGGTGCGCTACTTGCGGCACCTATCGTTGGCGGTCTCTTCGTGGCTAAGGGCTTGCATGTGGTGGGTGTTTCGGTGCCTTGGCCCTTTGTCGCGGTGGTTTTTTCCGTGTTTGCCTGGGCGCTTACCGTGCGTGATGTCGGGCTTGCCACTCGTTACAGTCTCTTGATTGAGATAGCCTCTTTGTTGGTAATCCTGGTAATTGGTGTGATGACGCTTGCGCATACAGGTATCCGTGACAGCGTTCAGTGGCGCGCCCCGTTTCACGCAGGCCCATTCTTCCAAGCCATGACCCTCAGTATTTTGGCCTACGGAGGGTTCGAAACAGCCGCGAATTTTGGGCGCGAGGGCATGCTGCCCAAGCGCGATGTCCCGCTTGCGATTCTTGCTGCCGTGCTCTTTAGCGCGGCGTTCTATGTGTTTATGGCCTATGTCGAAATGGCAGGTTTTGCCAATAACGCCTACAAGCTCGCCCACACCGAGGCCCCGTTGAGTGCCTTGGCGGTGAGCGAGGGTTTTTCAGGCCTTGCTCTGCTCTCGGATTTTGCTATGGCAATTGCCGCATTAAGCGCGACTATCGCCACCTTGAACAGTCTCGGCCGCCTCCTGTATTCCATGGGTCGTCACCGCGTCTTGCCGGCGGCGCTGGGCGAGATTGGGCGACATAGGACGCCGGCTCGGGCTCTGCACGTTTTGGGGGCGCTCACTACGGGATTTGCGGTGCTTGCGGGGGTGATGAGATGGTCACCGCTTGTGATCGTGAATCTCTTCGGTGTCTTTACGGCGCTTGGATTCATTGTCATTTATCTCTTTGCGATGCTGGCGGTTCCGGTGTTGAGGCATCGCCGCGGCCTGGCCCCCTCCTGGACTGCGACATTGGCGCTCGTCACGGCCGTGCCGCTGCTCCTTTATGTCTTCGGGCAAAATTTTTGGGGGGCGAGCGGCGTGACTCTTATCGCGGCTTACAGTTTTATAGGTTATCTGTTTTTGGGCGCCCAGCTCTATAGGGTTTGGCGCAGACATAACACCTCTGCCCTCGCGGATTTTACGCTTGCACGTGACGATGACTAAGGGACGCGCTCTCGATAAGGATGCGCATCTTCCCGCGACCCTCCACTGGGCCTCTGTCGCGACCCGTATCGGGCTTGTACATATCGCCTATCACGATCTATGCCCCTCCTTTGTGTCCCTCGATCCTGTGGGCGAATTTTGTGCCTGGGTGCAGGGGAGAAGTGCCAGGTCTTTGATTCCGGACAGCGAGCCTCCCGGGTCTTTACGGGTGGCGCTCCATGCGGCCA
>Ga0307375_10002625_pt1 | contig 18271 bp, 18 predicted proteins | sample TR1MG_FD_202531 | JGI IMG/M metagenome (GOLD analysis project Ga0307375, IMG submission 202531) | Soil microbial communities from Risofladan, Vaasa, Finland - TR-1 | ecosystem: Environmental > Terrestrial > Soil > Coastal area > Acid sulfate soil | place: Finland: Risofladan, Vaasa | collected... | reverse complement strand
AGCACGCGGAGAAAACACAATAATCCCCGCTTTCCCGGCGCTTCAGGCTGTACTTTTCTCCATCATTCCCACAAAGCGATCAAACAACTTGTCCACGTCGTGCGGTCCCGGGCTGGCTTCGGGGTGTCCCTGGAAGCAGAACGCGGGTTTGTCGGTCAATTCGAAACCCTGCAGCGTGCCGTCGAACAGCGACACATGGGTGACGCGCGTATTCTTCGGCAGCGTCGCCGCATCCACCGCAAAGCCGTGGTTCTGGCTGGTAATCATCACGCGCCCGGTCTGCGTGTCCTGCACCGGATGATTCGCGCCGCGATGGCCGAACTTCATCTTCAGGGTTTTCGCCCCCAGGGCCAGCCCCATGATCTGGTGCCCGAGGCAGATGCCGAACAGCGGCACGCCGGCCTCGATAAATTTTTTCGTCGCCGCAATGGCGTAATCGCACGGCTCGGGATCGCCGGGCCCGTTGGACAGAAACACGCCGTCCGGCTCCATCGCCAGCACATCCTGCGCGGCGGTCTGCGCGGGCACCACGGTGATGCGGCAGCCGCGCTCGGCCAGCATGCGCAGAATGTTGTGCTTCACGCCGAAGTCGTAGGCCACCACATGGAATTTGGTATGTTCGGCCTCCGGGTAGCCCACGCCCAGCTCCCACTCGCAATGCGTCCACGAGTACGATTTCGGACAGGTCACCTCCTTGGCCAGATCCATGCCCTCCAGACCGGCAAAACCGCGCGCCGCTTCAAGTGCCGCAGCCTCGTCGGTACCGGTCGCGATACAGCCGTTCTGCGCACCCTTCTCGCGCAGGATGCGTGTCAGCTTGCGCGTATCGATCCCGGCGATCGCCACCACGCTGTTGGCTTTCAGGTACTCGGGCAAAGATTTCGTGCTGCGGAAATTGCTCACCGTCATGGACAGGTCGCGGATGATCAGGCCGCTGGCAAAAACCTGACGCGATTCCACATCCTCGTTATTCACCCCGACATTACCGATGTGCGGATAGGTCAAGGTGACGATCTGTTTGCAATAGGATGGGTCGGTAAGGATTTCCTGGTAGCCGGTCATCGCGGTGTTGAACACCACCTCGCCGACGCTGCGGCCGGAAGCCCCGATGGAAATGCCGCGAAATACCGTACCATCGGCTAATACAAGAATGGCAGGGCTCGTTTGCGACACCGGATGACTCCCAAGACATATGACATAAAGAAGCGGAACGAACCGTGTGTTCATTCCGCTTTGGATAGGTGCGCATTATAGCCGATAGCAAGGGGGGTATCAAATCCGACCTGCGTGTGCATTTCTGCACCAAAGCAGTTGCGGTCTTCGCACATTATGCGATTCGCGACGCGCTGCGAGTCATAATCAACTCAAAAAGTCAGTGTGCAACAATGTACAGACAGTGGTCAACTTTCCCGTTGCAGATAAGAATGCCAGCCGCCGAAATGGGTAATGTCTTCCGCATCAGCGACCGCGTATTGCTCGCAGATGAAGCCCAATACCTGCGAGCCATCGGCCAGTGTGAGGGTGCCAATGCCGAGCGGTGCCGGAATGCCCGCAACGAACGAACCAAACTCGCGTGCCACCATTTCCCATACTTCCACCTCAATCGCACTGCCAGTCTCGCCGGTTGCGACACGCACCATGCCCGGCCGGTGCGGCGGTCCGCCGGGCAGCGCATACAGTTTGTAATCCGGGCTGCTCCGGGTGCGCACGACCAGATGTGCGCCGCGGCTGGTGAGCTGGTGATTGAGCGGCAGTCCCTCAAGGTGTGCACCGCACACCGCGACACGCACGCGCCCTTGCTGTGATTTTGCCATCGGGACTTCAGTCGCGGCGATCGCACCGGTTTTCAGCCGTTCGGCCAGATGCAACAGGGGAATGTCCTGATGGGCCGGTGCCGCGAGGGTGATGCCGAAGGGCAATCCGTTATCCTGGAAGCCTGCCGGAACAGCGATGGCGGCGTAGTCCAGCAGGTTCATGAAGTTGGTGTAATAACCCAGGTTCGCATTCAGGCGGATCGGGTCGGCCAGCATTTCGTCGATGCGATAGATGGTTCCGGCAGTCGGTGTGACCATGCAATCGATCTTCTCCCACACCGGATCCGTTTCCTTGCGCAGCGCTTCCAGCTGGTACATTCCGGTGAATGCGTCCGCTGCCGAAAACTTCTTTGCGCTGCCGATGATCTCGCGCACCACAGGATTGATCACCTCGGGCCGTGCATCGAAGAACTCGCTGATCGCCGCATAGCGTTCGGCCACCCAGGGTCCTTCGTAGAGCAGGCGCGCGGCTTGCAGGAAAGGCGAAAAATCTATTTCTATCGAAGTGCCGCCTATCGCTCGCAATGCATCGCAACTGCGGGCAAACAATTCGGCGGCCTGCTGGTTGCCGAAGAATTCCAGTTGCTCGGCACGCGGGATACCAAAGCGGAAAGTTGCAGCACTTCCGAAATCAAATCCATATGCAGCCATGGGGCGCGAGTAGATATCCTGGTCATCCGGACCGGCTGCAACAGACAACACACTGGCAGCATCATCGGTATTGAGCGCAAATATGGAGACGCAATCAAGGGAGCGGCAGGCCGGAACCACGCCGCGATTGGACAGCCATCCGCGTGTCGGTTTTACGCCGACCAGATTGTTGAAGGCGGCCGGGACGCGTCCCGAACCCGCCGTATCGGTACCCAGGCTGAAGCTGGCCTGGCCCAGCGCCACTGCGACCGCCGAGCCCGCACTTGAGCCGCCGGAGATATATTCCGGGTTGATGGAATTGCGGCATGCACCGTGCGGTGAACGCGTGCCGTTCAGCCCGGTGGCGAACTGATCGAGGTTGGTCTTGCCGATCGGGATCGCGCCCGCGTCGATCAAGCGCTGTACCACGGCGGCATGGTGTAGTGGTTGGTAGGCGAATTCGGGGCAGCCCGCCGTGGTCGGTGCGCCCGCCAGGTCGATGTTGTCCTTGATGGCAAACGGGATGCCATATAGCTGCAGGCCGGCGGGATCCTTGCCCTGCAGCGCGGATACATACTTCTGTATTTCCTCGAGCGGCAGGCGATATATCCAGACGCGGTGGGGATCGTCGCCGATACGCTCAACGATGTCCTTCATCACATCAAGTGGATTGAGTTTGCCGTCGAGATAATTCTGGCGCAGAGTAACAATATCAAGTTCGTGTTTCATATAATTTTCTCAATATAGCGAAAGCGCAACTGCCGACTGATGCAGTTTTAACATCCTAACATTTACCGGAATTACGTCGGACTCTCGTCCGGCGATTAATCCAAGCCAGGATTTATTCCTTGGCAGGACAGGAAAAACTGCGATTTCTCGGATTGCTCATCACTGGATAATCGTTCAGGCTGACATGCGCGGATACGATACGCCAGCCATCCTGGAATCTAACCCATGTCTGGCTTTGCCGACCGACCACCTTGTCGTCACGAACAAACTCGGTGTTGGTGGTCGCGAAGTTCTGGCCAAACGTGGTAATAATCGACTTGAACAGACTTCGCTTCAGCGTGCCCGTATCGCGCGAACTGCGAAAAGCCCTGATCGCATCAATGCCGTACAGGTTTTCCGACGTACCAAAACGGACAACCGACTGGCTATGCCAGAAACACCGGTCCAGTACACCCAGGTCATTGTTCATCAGGGCTGTCTCGTATTGCTCGAACATGCTCCTGACCTCCATCAGCACATGTTCCAGATTGATTTCGGCAGACATATTCATCTCGCACCGCTGCTTGTCCTGCTGCCGGACAAACCGGATTTCTCGAGCGCGTTGGCAGCCCGCAGGCAGATATCCTCGCGCCACGGCGGCGCAATCAGTTGCACCCCCATCGGCAGGCCCGATCCGGTCCACAGCGGCGCTACCACCACCGGAAGACCGATGAATGAAATCGGCTGGGTAAGCAGGCCCATGTTCGGGCGGGTCAGCAATTCGCGCTCGCCGATCCGGATGAACTGCTGGCCCAGCAGCGGCGCGGTCACTGGCGTCGCCGGGGCGATCAGCAAATCGTAGTCTTCGAACAGCGCCAGCACCCGTTCGAGATACCAGCGCCGGTAGCGTTGTGCCCGCTGATACCAGACGGCCGGAACCAGCGAACCGGCGATCAGCCGCTCTACAGAATGCGGCTCGAACTCGTCGATGCGTTCGCGCAATGCATCCAGGTACAGCGCGCCGCTTTCGGAAGCAGTGATCAGATAGGCAGCAGCACGAGCCTGAGCCGCACCTGGAATTTCAACCTCGTCATCGGCATGTAGCGCCTTTGCGGCGACATGCGAAGCCCAGCGTGCATCCTCGTCGGCATTGTCATCGAAATATCCGGCGAGTCTCGCAATGCGCAGGCCTTCGATACCGCGTGGCAGTTCGGTAACCGTCGCTTCGACAGGCCGCTGGGCGCAGGCAGGATCGAGCGGATCGGAACCCTGCATCACGTCGTAGGCCAGCGCCAAATCAGCAACAGTGGTTGCCAGCGGCCCAAGGTGATCCAGGCTGGCAACGAACGGCAGCGAGCCGGTTTTGGATAAACGGCCATAGGTCGGTTTCAACCCGAACACGCCGCACAACGAAGAAGGCACCCGGATCGATCCGTTGGTGTCGCTGCCTATACCGATCGGCACCAGCCCAGCCGCGACGGCGGCCCCGGTACCGCCCGAGGAACCGCCCGCCGAACGGGACAGATCGCGCGGATTGTGAGTCGAACCGTAGTGGGTATTCTCGGTCGTGAAACCGTAGGCATAGGCATCCATATTCAGCGTGCCTGCCAGCAGCCCGCCTGCACCATGAAGCCACTCTACCAACTTGCCGTCACGACGCGCGGGGGGATTGTGCGCATACAGTCTGGCCCCTGCCAAGGTGGTGATTCCCTCCACGTCAAACAAGTTCTTCACCGCATAGGGCACGGCAGCGAGCGGCAGCATGCTTGCACCATGTTTGCGCGCGGCATCCAGCAAACGCGCCTCTGACAATGCGCGCTCGCCGGTTATTTCGATGAAAGCATTCAGTGCCGGATTGGCAAGCCGGATCCTTTCCAGGCTGGCCGTCGCAATTTCGCCGGCGGATACTTCTCCGCTACCAAAAGCCGCAATGCACTCGGTTGCAGTAAATGGAAAATTACTCATAAGCGGAATATGCCGGCCAGTTCGATCTCGTCGGGTATCGGTTCAGTTGCAATGATCCGGCTCATGCTGGCAAGCAGCAGGAATTGCTTTTCGGTTTCTGCGCGGCGCGCTTCGTTCAGTTCCAGTCCGTGCAGCGCCAGGGCCACATCAACGTATCGGGTGAGTTCAGTATTCATGTCCTTATCCTTCATATCATGGCTCCATCAGGAAATTGCTTTCGCCGATGCAATCTTCGCTAGCGGCGCAGTCCACCCGACGATGCCGCCCTGTGCGCGGATCATTTCCAGCGTGGCCTGCTTGAATTGGGGGAAATAGCTTTCCGTTGCGTCCTCGACCAACAGGCACTCATAGCCGCGATCATTCGCCTCGCGCATGGTCGTCTGCACACAGACTTCGGTCGTCACACCGCCCAGCAGCAGGTGGGTGATGCCGCGTTCGGACAGGATGCGGCCGAGTTCGGTCGCGTAGAACGCGCCCTTGCCGGGCTTGACGATGACCGTTTCGCCGTCCAGGGGCGCGAGTTCCTCGACAAAATCGCTGCCCACCTCGCCATTGATCAGTATCCTGCCCATCGTCCCCGGATCGCCGATGCGCAGTTTGGGTTCGCCGCGATTCAGCTTCGCCTTCGGGCAATCCGACAGGTCCGCAGCATGCGCCTCCTTGGTGTGGACAACGAGCATCCCCGACGCCCGGCACCAGTCCAGCAACCGGCGCGCAATCGCGACGGTCGGCACAAGCCGTGCAACGTCATTACCCAGCGTCTCGCCGAATCCGCCGGGCAATATGAAGTCGCGCTGCATATCGATCATGATCACCGCGGTATGGCCGTGAGAGAACCGGAAGGGATAGGGCTGCGCGTCCACTTCAAGCAATTCCGGGAGTGATATCGGGCTGTTCATTGTGCGTCTCCGGTTGCATCATGACCGCCTGCCATATGGTGCCCCAGCACCCTGACATCGGCCTTGTCTGCGGGCGTTTCGAAAACAATTGCGCCGTCGCTAATCACGACGATGCGGTCGGCCAGTTCAAGCAACTCGTCCAGGTCTTCGCTGACCAGCAATATTGCCGCCCCTGCGGCGCGTACAGCCATCAAGCGGGTGTGCGTCTCGGCGACCGCGTTAAAATCAAGCCCGAACACCGGATTGGCGACAATGAGCAGATCCACCGGGTTCGACAATTCGCGGGCCAGCACTGCCCGCTGCACGTTTCCACCCGACAGCGTCTGCATCTTCGCATCGATACCGTCGGTCTTTACCCGAAAAGTTTCCACATATTGTTGCGCCTGCCGCCGCAGCGCCTGCCAATTGATCAGGCCATGATTCGCCAGCGGCATCCTGTCATAGTTGCGCAGTGCCATATTGTTCGCTACCGACAAACCGGATATACAGCCATTGCGTAGCGGCTCCTCGGGCAAGCTGTACACCCGGTGGCGCAAGATTTCCGAACGCCGCCCCGAATAGGGCTCGCCGCTGACCCGCACCTGCCCGGCGGATTTCTGGCGCTGGCCGATCAGCACTTCCACCAACTCCTTCTGGCCGTTGCCGGAGACGCCCGCGATGCCGAGAATTTCCCCCGGTCGCACCGCAAGATTGACGCCCTTCAGCACCGGCAAACCGTTATCGCCGCGCGCGCCCAGATTTTCGATCACCAGCCGCGGCGTCCCACTTGCAATCGCCGGCCGACTTTCCCGCGTCGCGGTATCACGAGCGAGCGGACTGCCCACCATCATCTCGGCCATACGCTCGGTCGACAGCGTCGCGACACTCCCGTTGCCGGCGTATCGTCCGCGCCGCAGCACGGTGACGTCGTCGGCATAGGCCGTCACCTCGCGGAACTTGTGGGTGATGATCAGCGCGGTGAGTTCTTTTTTCCGGGTAAGCTCCTTCACCAGCCCGAGCACCTCGTCGGCCTCGTCGGGGGTCAGCACCGAGGTCGGTTCGTCCAGTATCAGCAGCCGCCGCTGCAAATACAGCTGCTTGATCAGCTCCACCTTCTGTTTTTCGCCGGCTGAAAGCGCGCCGGCCTGCTTGTCCAGTGCTATTTTGAACGGCAGGGTGGCCATGAATGCGCTGAGGTTTTCGCGTTCCTGGCGCCAATTCAGAATGGCAGGCAGCGCGCCGCGCGCAAGCACCAGGTTTTCCGCGACCGTCATGCTGGGCACCAGCGTGAAATGCTGGTAAACCATGCCGATCCCGAATTTCGACGCTTCGCGCGGCGTGGGAATCTGGACCTGGCGGTTGTCGATCAGCACTTCGCCGGCATCGGGGGTGTAGAACCCGACCAGGCATTTGACCAGGGTGGATTTGCCCGCGCCATTCTCGCCCAGCAGCGCGTGAAAACCGCCGGCCGGAATGTTTATCGAAACATCGTCCAGTGCGACAACGTCGCCGAAGCGCTTGCTCAGTCCGACGACTTCGAGATCGAGTGCGCCGGTTTGTGGCTCCGTGATGGCCCCGATTAAATTCATTGCTGTATCCCCTCCAGAATCGCGCTGCTTGATGCAACTGCGCCGAACACACCGCCCTGCATTTTCACCATGCTCAGCGCCGCCAGATGATTGCCGTAATCGGTAGCCGCACAACCGTCTTCAACCAGCAGGCACTCGAACCCGCGATCGTTTGCGTCGCGCATTGTAGTGTGCACACACACGTCGGTGGTGATACCGGTCAGAATCAGGTTGCGTATTCCGCGGGTGTGCAGGATCAGCTCCAGGTCTGTTGCATAAAACGAGCCCTTGCCGGGCTTGTCGATGATGACCTCATGCTGCAGCGGCTGGAGTTCGGAAATGATTTCCCAGCCCGGTTCGCCGCGCACCAGCACCCGTCCGCATGGCCCCATATCACCGATGCCCGCACCGATCTGGCGTGAGCGCCAGCGCTTGTTTTCCGGCAGATCGGACAGATCCTGACGGTGGCCTTCCCGGGTATGGATGATCGTATACCCGTTTGCGCGCATCGCCTTCAACAGGCTACCGATCACCGGGATGGGCTTGCGCGTCAGCGAAATATCGTAGCCCATCTTGTCCACATAACCGCCCGCACCGCAGAAATCCGTTTGCATGTCGATGACGACCAGCGCGGTGTTTTGCGGCGCAAACTTTCCGTCGAACGGCCACAGGTAAGGCTCGGCAGTGATATAACGGCTCATCTGTTCCTCTTGTCGTTCGATTCGTTGCAATTTGACGATTCCATCATTCCTGACACCGTTGCTACTGGCGGATCAGGCTCAGTTCGCCCGGCGCGCCGGAAATTTTGCGGTTGGGCGCGCAAGTGGCAATCAATATGCCCAGCGTCAGCACATAGGGTGCCGCATTCAGCAGGTAATAACCGCTGGTGATGCCCATCGCCTGCAGCGCCGGCCCCAAAGCCCCCGCTCCGCCGAACAGCAGCGATGCCCACAGACAGCGCAGCGGTTCCCAGCGCGCGAAAATCACCAGTGCCACCGCGATGATGCCCTGGCCGGAGGACAGTCCCTCATTCCAGCTGCCGGGGTAATAAAGCGAGAGGAAAGCGCCGCCTGTGCCGGCCAGAAAGCCGCCGATCATGGTCGCCTTGATCCGGACCGGAATGACCTGGTAACCCAATGCGCGAGCAGCGTCTTCGCTGTCACCCACGATGCGCAGCTGCATCCCCCAGCGGGTATGGCGGAACGCAAAATGCAGTGCAACCGCAATCGCGACACCGGCTAGGAACAAGGGATTGATCTGCAGCGCGGACTGGATCTGCGGCGAACTCGACCAGAAGCCGAACGGGATCGACGGCAGTGAAGGTGCCTGCGGCTGGATCAGCGGCTTGCCCAGGAAGAATGCAAGCCCGGTGCCGAGCATCATGATGCTGATACCGATCGCGATGTCATTCACGCGCCGCAAGCTGCACAGCACACCGTGCAACAGGCCAAACAACGCGCCAACGATCCCGGCAGCGACAACACCCAGCCACGGCGACCCGGTGTAGAGTGATGCGCCATAGCCGGACATCGCGCCCATGATCAGCACCCCTTCCAGTCCGAGATTGATACGCCCGGATTTTTCGGTAATGCATTCACCGAGACTGACGAGCAGGAACGGCGTGCTGACCCTGATTGCACCCGCAAGAATTTCAAGGGGCACACCCCACCATCCTATCGCAGCGGTCGTTCCAGTCATATCTTCTCTCCACCATCCGTTGTTATGGGCACCGTTGTGGAAGCAGTAACCGCCGCCGGTTTTTTGCGTGCGCGGAACCGGCCGGTCAGGGTATCGCTGGTCAGTATCACCACGAATACGATGCCCTGCAGGACCAGAACCGTTGCATCGGGCATATCCAGCCGGCGCTGCAGCATTCCTCCGGCTGCATTGATTCCGCCGAGCAGGATGGCCACCGGAATCACCGCCAGCGGGTTCTGCCGGGCAATGAAGGCGACCAGAATGCCGGCATAACCGTAGCCGGCGACAACCGACGAGTTTGCCGCACCCTGTACGGCAGCGACTTCGATTGCGCCCGCCAGGCCGGCCGCTGCGCCGCCGGCGGCTGCGGCACCCACGATCCACAGGTTTACCCGCAGACCCGCCATTTGCGATGCGCGGGGATTACCGCCAACGGTCTTCAGCGCAAAGCCAATGGTGGTAAACCTGAGGATGAACCAGGCAAGGAGTGCGCACAGTGCACCGATGACCAGGCCGTAATGGACTTCCAAGCCAGGGAGATTGCCGATCATATCGGCGGCACTGATCGGTGCCGTAGAGGGTTTGTTAAGGCTTGCCGGGTCCTTCAGCGGACCTCCGACGAAAAAATTCAGCAATGCGATGCCGATATAGGACAGCAGCAGGCTGCTGATCGTCTCGTTGACGCCGCGGTAGTTGCGCAGCCATCCGGACAATCCGATCCAGAACGCGCCGATCATCGCCCCAACGATCAGCATGCCGAATTGCGCGAGCAGCGGAGGCAATCCGCCCAGCGCTGCGCCGACAACCGCAGCCCCCAGCGCACCCAGCGCAAGCGCGCCTTCGCCGCCGATGATGACCATCCCCGCCTGGGCAGGAATCGCAACGGCAAGCCCGGTGAGGATCAGCGGCGAGGCGCTTAGCAGGGAGTTCTGCCAGGAAAAACTCGATCCGAACGCACCTTCATACAACAGACCGAACACATCGAGCGGGGATTGACCGATCGCAAACACGAATGCTGCAAACAAGAGCATTGCAGCCAATATCGCGCCCGCCGGAATCAGCATCGCTTCTGCGGCAGGGATGAATTTATTTGGAAGATATTTTGGCATCGTCGCTTGGCCAGGATATGAGTAAGTTGGCGGCGAAGTCCTGCAACCACTTCGCCGCCCGCTATTTAGATACTGCCGATTACCCCAGCAACGAGATAATTCATCTGCTCCAGCGCAACATCTCGCTGACCCTGATTGACGCCGGCAGCAATCACTACTTTCCCGGTGTTATCCATGAGCGGGCCTTTGAAAATGGTATACCCCCCCTTCATCATCTTGGCCTTTATTGCATTGGCCATTTCCTTGCCTTTAGCGGGGACCGCCGGGCCATACGGGCTCATTTTTACGAACCCCTCCTTTAGCCCGCCACGCAGGAAATTGATCATCGGCTTGCCGACCAGGGTATCTTCCACCAGTATTTTGTATGGCGTTGCCCAATTCCACTCCGCACCCGTCAGGTATCCCTTGGGTGCCAGCGCTGCCTGGTCGGCATGATAACCACAGGAATAGACGCCGCGCTTCTCGGCTGTTTCGATGATGACCTTGGGGCCGTCCACGTGGCAGGTCAGCACATCGCAGCCCTGATCGATCAGGCCGTTTGCCGCCTCGGCTTCCTTGACCGGCATTGACCAGTCCCCGGTGAAAATCACGTGGGTTGTGAACGATGGGTCAACCGACTGCGCACCCAGCGTAAACGAGTTGATGTTGCGCAACACCTGGGGAATGGGTTTGGCTGCGATAAAGCCGATTTTCTTGGTCTTGCTGACATGTGCCGCAACAATTCCGCTCAGATATTCGCATTCGTCGATATAACCAAAGAAGCTGCCGACATTCTTGGGGTCCTTGTCTGTCCAGAGACCGCCACAGTGTGCGAATCGGACATTCGGATATTTCTCCGCCATCTTCAGCACGTACGGATTGAAGTAACCGAACGAGGTCGCAAAAATCAGCTTGGCGCCGTCCTGTTCGATCATCGCCTCCATCGCATTCTGGACCGCAATGGTTTCCGGCACTCTTTCGTCTTCGACCACCTTGATGCCCGGCATCTTCTTGATGATCGCGGCAGCTTCCGCATGCGACTGGTTGTAGCCGAAATCATTCCGCGAACCTACATAAATTACCCCGACCGTCATGTTGCTGGCCGCGAATGCACTGCGCCCGCCAAAAGAGAGTAAAGCAGTCGCTGCAGCGGTGGTACTCATGGTTACCAGGACTTTGCGGCGGTTCAAGTCAATCTTTCTCATGATAAGTTTCTCCTGTGTTTGGTATTGTTCAGAAATGATATTCAGCGCGAATCATCGGTGTCTTGGCGAACGCACCGCTCCCTGCCGGGCCTGACGCGTCATTCCCGAACTTGTTCTTCCAGTACTGGTATTCCAAACCAAGCTTGAACGTGCCCTTCGGTCCGCCAGTCAGCATGCCGACGTCGGCCATGATCTGACCATCAAAATCGGTTTCCGGCTTAGTGTCCGCACCAAACTCATCCTTGCCCTTGGAAGCGATGTAATTCATGAAACCCTCAAACGAGAATGCCGACGAACCGATCGGAATGCCCCATGCCGCGGTCAGCATTGGATGGGTTTTGTAGCTGTAGCGCGGGATGCTGAATGTGCCCGGTGGAGTCGAGTTGAAGTTCCATCCGGAAGGCGCATTGCTTTCCCACAACTCGAGCAGGCTGACATTCAGGAATCCTGGAACGTTAATCATCACGGTCGGCCCCGCTACCAACATCCGCTTCTTGGAGTTGTAACCCGTGTCGGTCTTGGTATTGGTGTCGAAGCCGAACGTGACGCCAACATCCTTTACGATGCCAAACTTGTACTCACGGCCGGTTACTTTGCCGATATCGACCGTATTGCGATAGACGATGTAAATTTCCTGTGCCCCGTTTGAGGAGCCGATTGCGGAAGGATCCTTGTTATCCGAATAAAGCATATCGACATTGAAAAAATTGGTACCATATTTGTAACCGCTGACATGCGTCAGGTTAAAAATGTTTTTGCTAATGTCATTGGTTTCGTATGGCTCAGCAAATTTCGTTCCATAACGCCAACCGATGGAAGTGTCGCTCCATTCCGCTGCATGTCCCAGCATGCTCAATGAAACGCCTATCACCCCTACGGTTGCCGCCAAACCACGGGCGCTTCGCTTTGATGGCCGCGCCTCCCCAACACCCGCATGCCCCTTTAACCTCTTTAACATGTCGTTGCTCCTCAATAATCCAAACGTTATATACAATTGACCTTACAAGTAACCTGCACGATGACCTGTTACGTTGTATACAACAATGTATGCAAATGGTGTGCCACCTAAAACAGGATTTTTCACTACTCCTTGATTAATATTGAAATATTATTTATGGCAGGGGTCGACCAATTTTAGAATGCAATGCGGGACGAAAGGAATTGCACCCGATCTGTGCCGGTGAACCGCTGATCGCACCAGAAACGTGCATGCAAATCCGGGTTCCCCTGCCGACTGGCGGTTTGCTATCATGTTGTCCGGTCGGTTATAAGGATTACGCTTTACCCGCCTGACTTGCCCAGTAACTTAAATGACGCCCATCCAGATGACCGCTGAACAGAACAAGAAACACGAACCCAGGACAATCGCGACCAAAGATGTGTACCTGACACTGCGGGAAATGATCCTCAGCTTCGAGCTCTATCCCGGCAGCCGCGTCACCGAAACAGAATTGGCCGACCTGTTTCAGGTCAGCCGTACGCCCGTCAGGGAAGCCTTACTCAGGCTTGAAAACGAGGGGTATCTGACTATTCGCCCGAAGCAGGGCTGCTTCATCAAACAGATCGATATCGACGAGCTGTCCGAATATTACAAGGTGCGCACCGCGCTGGAGAAAGCGGCAATCGAAGATGCCTGCAATCACATGCCCAGGGAAGAACTCGATCGTTTGCTCAAGTTATGGGATCCGGCAAAGCGGCCGAAAAAACTGAGCGCCAGCGCAATGGAGGAGAAGGATGAGTCCTTTCACATCGCACTGGCCCTCGGTGGAGGCAACTCCACGCTGGTAAGGTATCTGCAGGACGTGAATGATCATATCAGGATAATCCGGCGCGTGGATTTCCAGGACCCGGAACGGATCCAGCGCACCTTCCAGGAACATCATGAAATACTGCTGGCCCTCCTGGACAGGGAAATGGTCAAGGCACGCGCACTCATGGGCCAGCACATCCAGCGCAGCCAGGATGTCGCAAAAACCCTGACGCTGACACAGCTCGCCCGCAAGAAAACGATGGCCAACCGGTTTGCCTCGTAACGGTTGTGCTAATGAAATTGCAGGGCCGCCGCTGCACAAGATGCCGATTTATAATCCCGGCAAGCCACCTTAGATGAAGGCGTGATTCGCCAGCCGAACGATGAAACATTCCTACGACGTAGAAGAAGCAAATTTCGATGAACTGGTCGTGACCCGTTCCCATGAAGTACCGGTGCTGCTCGATATCGGCGCGGAGTGGTGCAGCCCGTGCCGCGTGCTGGGACCGATGCTGGAAAAACTGACTCTGGAATACGACGGCAAGTTTGTGCTCGCCAAAGTGGATGCCGACGAGAACATGCGCATCGCCGGGCGGCACAAGGTACGCGGTTTCCCGACAGTGATCGCCTACAGCCGCGGACAGGAGACCGGCCGCTTCCACAGCGCGCAACCCTTGCACTTCCTGCGCAGTTTTATCGACAAGCTGGTCGAACATCACGCCTCAGTCGACCCGGAAGCTGTGCCACAGGCGAATTGATTGTTCCAACGCGGCAGTCACGAACTGACCGACTCTGCCATCGCGCCGGGCGCTGTCAGTCACTATCCATGGCCATGTGTGTGCCGACCATAATAAATACAGCGCTTATTTGAGATTACCGGATATGTTTGAAGTCATTGTGTTGGCTGTCGCGCTGAGCATGGATGCATTTGCCGTTTCCATCGGGTTGGGGTCCAAAGGAAATACCCGCGGACTGGGAATGAAGGCGGGTATGTTCTTCGGAGCTTTTCAGGCATTGATGCCGTTCATCGGCTACCTCGGGGGCAAGGGGGTTCTGGGCTGGGTGGATGCCTACGCCCACTGGATCGCATTCGGATTGCTGGTGCTGGTCGGCGCGAAAATGATTTACGAAGGCCTGCACGAAGGCATAGAAGAAGACATCGCTGCGATCACCAACAAAATGATGTTGCTGCTGGCCATCGCGACCAGCATCGATGCGATGGCTGCGGGCTTCAGCCTGACGCTGCTCGATATCAATATCTACCTGGCCTGCCTGATCATCGGCGTGACAACATTCGCATTCAGCTGGGCTGGCGTTCAGATCGGCAAGCGCAGTGGCACTTGGCTGGAAAGCAAGGCCGAGATATTTGGCGGGGTGGTATTGATCCTGATCGGGATCAAGATGCTGCTTGTTTAGTTTTGCCGGCATCTTACGCCGGCGCTGTTCAGCTACGACATGTGCAACTAACGACAAGCAAAACCACTTCAGAAAACTGGCTCACCGTTACGACGAACTTCCCCGTAGCTGTGCCCGCATACGCGTGCATTATTTGTTTTTCCCCGAGGAACCGAATCGTCCGGCGGCAGAAGTCAAAGCCGAGGTCAGCGAGGCCGACTGACCGAGCACAGCCATCAGCACCCACAGTGCGCAGGCGAGTATCGCAGCGATAAACACCCAGTTGTAAATGTTGTGCAGCGCCGCATTCATCATCGGATTCAGTATCAACAGCGCGACCGTATAGGCGATTGAAACAACAATCAGGCTCACCACCGGCAAAATCAAATGCTGCAGGAAAGACCAGCGTCCGCCGTATTGCTGCAAGGCAATGGTCGAGCGCTGACCCAGCATCCAGAAAGCGCCCAGCGCGGCACCGTAACCCAGGAACCGCACCAGGTGTGCCGCGTTGAGCTTCCCGCCGAAGACGGATGTTTTAACGAACAACTCCATGCTGCCGATCGCAGCGGCCAATATCAGCGCGACCACAATCACTGCAATAAAACGTACTGCCCAATTCCAGCCTGCGTCTGCTTGCGTGTCGTTTGTCATTTTGATTTTCCCCTGTCGGTTGAATGAACTTTTAGGCTGCCACTCACTTGAGCCCCAGCACATCCTGCATGTCGTACATTCCCGCCGGATTCGCCTTCAGGAAGCGTGCCGCGCGCAACGCGCCTATTGCGAACGTGGCGCGGCTGCTGGCCTTGTGGGTAATCTCGATGCGCTCGCCGGTGCCCGCAAACAGGACGGTGTGATCGCCGACAATGTCGCCGCCGCGCACCGTGGCGAAGCCGATGGTGGAAGGATCGCGCTCGCCGGTGACGCCTTCGCGACCATAGACTGCACACTTTTCAAGATCGCGCCCCAGTGTTTTCGCGACCACTTCGCCCATGCCCAGCGCGGTGCCGGACGGTGCATCCACCTTGTGGCGGTGGTGCGCCTCGATGATCTCGATGTCGTAGCCCTGCGCCAGTACACGCGAGGCGGTTTCCAGCAGCTTGAACACCAGATTCACCCCCACGCTCATGTTGGGGGCGAATACGATCCCGATCTGTTGGGCTGCCGCACCGAGTTGCGCCTTCTGCTGCGCGGTGAAACCGGTGGTGCCGACCACCATGTTTACGCCCAGCTTCTGGCATATGGCCAGATGATGCAGCGTGCCTTCGGGGCGGGTGAAATCGATCAGCACATCCGCGCCCTTGAGTGCGGCCTCGACATCTGCGCTGACTTTGACGCCGCAAGGCGCGCCGAATATTTCTCCGGCATCCTTGCCGAGCATCGCGCTGCTGCCATGCTCCAGCGCGGCATGCAGCACCAGATCATCGGACTGGAACACGTTTTCCAGCAGGATGCGTCCCATCCGTCCGCTGCTGCCGGCAATGGCGATCTTGATTTTGCTCATGCGCTATCCTTTTGCTTGCCCGTCAGCTTTCGCCGGCGCAGCCCCGGCAGGGGCGCTGTCGTCGACGATGCGCACCAGCTTGTCGCCCTCGAAATACAGCGTCATTCTTTGTTTGTCGACGATTTTTCTGGCATGTTCATAGCGGTATACGTAGTCCCAGCGGTTCTGCTGGAACACATCCTGGATCAACGGCGTGCCCATTACAAAAAGCACCTGCGGCTTGGTCATGCCGACCTTCAGATTCGCGCGCATCTCCGGGGTCACGAAATTCCCCTGACGGATATCCATCTTGTAGGGTGTTAACAGGGGTATGTAGAAGCTGGTGCACGATGACAGCAGCAGGGAAAGCAAAATAATCTTGATACGCATTGAGAACCTCTATAAATCCGTTTTCCGGGCGAATCACGGCGTCGCGTGCTCGCTCACTCCTTGTCTATCAATCTGATATGCCTCGTCGTTCGCTGTGCGGCTTCTTGAGCTTCATTCCGCAAAACGAATTTCTGGAGGTTCTCATAACAGCCCAAATCATAAATCAGTGCGATGATACCTCAAGCGGACATACCGAGCATCTCCGCCGCATGTTTGCGCGTCGTCTCGGTGATCTTCACGCCGCCCAGCATGCGCGCGATTTCCTCGACGCGCTGTTTGCCATCCAGCAGGGTGATGCGGCTCAGCGTGACGCCATTTTCCACCGCCTTGCTCACCTGCCACTGCCGGTCGGCCGCAGCGGCGACCTGCGGCAGATGGGTGACGCACAGCACCTGGTAATCTTTGCCCAGCTTTTTAAGCAAATTCCCGACGATTTCGGCAACGCGACCGCCGATGCCGCTATCCACCTCGTCGAAGATCAGCGTCGGCACACTGGCCAGCTGGGAAGTGGCCACCTGGATCGCCAGACTGATGCGCGACAATTCCCCGCCGGATGCGACCTTGGCCAGGCTGCGCGGCGGCACACCGGGGTTGGCGGCAACCTGAAATTCGATGGCTTCCATGCCGTATGCGCCTGGCTCGGCCAGCGACTGCAATGACACCGCAAAACTGCCCCCCTGCATCGCCAATGCCTGCATCGATTCGGTGATTTCCCGCGCCAGTTTGACGGCCGCCTTGTTGCGGGCTGCGCTCAGTTTTTTTGCCGACGCAAGATAGTTCTGCCGCGCGGACGCTTCCTGCTGTGCCAACTCCGCAACATCGGCATCGCCGCCCAGCTCCTCCAGCCGCGTCACGATACCCTGCAATGCTTCAGCCAAATGTTCGGGAGCCACACGATATTTGCGCGCCGTATCCAGCACGGTCTGGATGCGCTGCTCCAGTTCGTGCAAACGCTGCGGGTCGGTATCCATGCGCTGCTGGTAATGGCGCAACGCATACACGGCCTCCTGCAATTCCGCCTGGGCACTTTCCAGCATCTGCAGCGTTTCGCCCAGGCTGGCATCGTGTTCCATGCCCTCGCGCAGGCGCACCATCAACGCATTGAGTTGCGCAATGCACGCGTTATCCGCTTCGCCCAGCGTCTCGATACCGAACGCGGCGGTTTCCAGCAGGCTCGCCGCATGGGCCAGCCGCGCATAATTCTCCTGCAGCGCGTTCCAGTCAGACGCCTCAAACGCCAGGCCGTCCAGCTCGCTGCGCTGAAACTGCAACAGCTCGCGCTCGGCGGCCACTGCATCGGCATTCTCGCTCAGGCTGATGCGGCGGCGGCGCAATGCCTGCCAATCGTGATACAGCGCGGCGATCTGCTCCGCCGCGTCCGCCATGCCGGCATAGCCATCCAGCAGCATGCGCTGGGCATCGGCACGCAGCAACGATTGATGCGCGTTCTGGCCGTGTATATTCAGCAACTGATCGCCCACTTCACGCATCTGCTGCAAAGGGGCGGTCCGACCGTTGATGAAGCCGCGCGAACGTCCGCCGGCATCCAGCACCCGGCGCAACAAACACACGCCGGTATCGCCCTCCAGCTCCTGTTCGCGCAGCCAGGCCTGCACGTGCGGCAACCCGGCAATATCGAATTCGGCGGTGATCTCGGCTCGCTCGCAACCGTTGCGCACCATGGCCGCATCGCCGCGCTCGC
>Ga0307375_10002624_pt1 | contig 18276 bp, 11 predicted proteins | sample TR1MG_FD_202531 | JGI IMG/M metagenome (GOLD analysis project Ga0307375, IMG submission 202531) | Soil microbial communities from Risofladan, Vaasa, Finland - TR-1 | ecosystem: Environmental > Terrestrial > Soil > Coastal area > Acid sulfate soil | place: Finland: Risofladan, Vaasa | collected... | reverse complement strand
GCCTGTCGTTTGCGATCCGGCTCAAGCAACTGCAGCCGACTACCACGGTGTGTGTGATCGAGAAGGCCTCGACCATCGGCGCGCAGATCCTGTCCGGCGCGGTGATCGAGCCGCAGCCACTGGATGCCCTGCTGCCCGGCTGGCGCGACAATCCGCCACCGATCTGCGTGGCCGCCGGTGAGGATGAGTTCTGGCTGCTCAGCAAGACCGGCGGGCGCAAGATCATGGTGCCGCCGGGCATGAAGAACCACGGCAACTTCATCGTCTCGCTGGGCGCGATGTGCGCATGGCTGGCGCCGCAGGCCGAGGCGCTGGGGGTGGATGTATTCCCCGGTTTTGCCGCTGCCGACACAATCTATAACGAGGACGGCTCGGTCGCCGGCGTGCGCATCGGCGACATGGGCGTGGCCAAGGACGGCACCCACAAGCCCGGCTACACCGAAGGCATCGACATCAAGGCCAAGGTCACCGTGCTGGCCGAGGGCGCGCGCGGCAGCCTGACCAAGCAGCTGGTCAAGCGCTTCAAACTCGACGCCGACAGCGACCCGCAGGGTTACTCGATCGGCATCAAGGAGCTGTGGCAGTTGCCGCCCGGCCGCGTCACCCCGGGCAAGATCGTGCACAGCTTCGGCTGGCCGGCGGACACCCACACCTACGGCGGCAGCTTCCTGTATCACCTGGACAACGACCAGGTGGCACTGGGTTATGTCAGCGGACTGGACTACACCGACCCGAATTACCAGCCATGGGAAGCCTTCCAGCAATGGAAGAACCACCCGCTGACCAAGCCGTTGCTGGACGGCGGCACGATCCTGTCGGCCGGCGCGCGCGCCATCGTCACCGGCGGCTACCAGTCGCTGCCGAAAACGGACATGCCCGGCGCGCTGCTGATCGGCGACACCGCCGGCCTGCTCAACGTGCCCAAGGTGAAAGGCACGCACCAGGCGATCAAGAGCGGCATGCTCGCCGCCGAACATCTGGCCGCGAATGATCTGAACAGCGCCGGCTTCGACGCGAAGCTGCGCGGCTCGGATATCATGAAAGAGCTGAAGAAGGTGCGCAACGTCAAGCCTGCCTTCAAGAAGGGCCTGTGGTTCGGCATGCTCAATGCTGCATGGGAAACGGCCACCGGCGGGCTGTCGCCGTGGACGCTGAAGAACAAGGCCGACTGGTCCAGCCTGCACAAGCTCGGCGCCCAGGAAGAACCCAAACGCGACTACCTGCAGCGCACCCTGGCCCCGCGTGACCGCCTCGCCGGTGTCTACTTCGCCGCCACCGAACACGACGAAGACCAGCCGATCCACCTGCATGTAGCCGACACCTCGATCTGCGTCGACCAGTGCGCCACCGAATACGACAACCCCTGCACCCGCTTCTGCCCGGCCAACGTCTACGAGATCGTCAATGATGAGGCGGGCAAGCGCCTGCAGATCAACGCCGCCAACTGCGTGCACTGCAAGACCTGCGACATCAAGGACCCTTACCAGATCATCACCTGGGTCACCCCTGAAGGCGGCTCCGGGCCGAATTACCAGAACATGTAAGCCTGCACGGCTGCGCCGAACCGTAGGAGCCCACCCTGTGGGCGAAAGCTCTGATTCGAAAGCTCTGATTCGACATCTCTGCAAGGCATCGCTCACGACCGAAGGAAGTCCACTCTTGTGGACATGGTGCGCTCCTGCGCGATATTGCGCAGCCATTGCTGCCATCCTGCGTCACTGCCTCGACGACGTGGATCTGAGATGTTAATCAACCGGATGAGGACTTTACCCTGATCGAAAAACTGCTTTGGCGCGCCAGGCGCATCGGCTTCCTGCTGCAACGACTGCGCGGCAGCATCGCCCTGCGCGGTTGGCGCAGCACGCTGGCACGGGTGGCACAGGAGTTCCGGCAGCGACCCGAGGCCGATGACGCCTTGCAGCTGCTGTCGCTGGACGAATCCTTCGCATCATTCACGCTACCTACCTCGAACACGCCACGCGTATCGGTGATCGTGCCGATGCACGGCAAGCTGGCGTATACGCTGGCCTGCCTGCGCTCGATCGCCCGCCATGGCGCCCAGGCGGCATTCGAGGTGATCGTGGTCGATGATGCCTCGCCAGACGATAGCGCGGCCACGCTGGCCCGGGTTGAAGGTCTGACCGTGCTGCGAAACACCAGCAATCTCGGTTTCGTCGGTAGTTGCAACGCCGGTGCCGCGGTCGCACGCGGCGCGTTTCTGCATTTTCTCAACAACGACACCCAGGTCACCGCTGACTGGCTGGACGCCTTGCTGCGCTGCCTGGAGGAAACGGCCGACTGCGGCATCGCCGGCAGCCGGCTGGTCTACCCGGATGGCCGCCTGCAGGAGGCCGGTGCGCTGGTCTTCGCTGACGGCAGTTGCTGGAATACCGGCCGCTTCGAGCCGCGCGATGCACCTGCTTTCGGCTATCGGCGCGAGACCGACTATGTCTCCGGTGCGTCGCTGATGATTCGTCGCGATACTTTTCAGCGCATCGGCGGCTTTGACATGCGCTATGCACCCGCCTATTACGAGGACACCGACCTCGCCTTCTCGGTGCGAAGACTGGGTTTGCGCGTGTACTACGAGCCTGCCAGCACGGTGATCCACTTTGAGGGGATCAGTGCCGGAACGGATCTGACCCGCGGCATGAAGCGCTACCAGCAGCTCAACCAGACGAAATTCGTCGACAAATGGGCAAGCGAGCTGGCCTCCCAACCGGCGCCCGGCACGGCGCTGGAGCGCGCCGTTCATTGGCGCTCGCGAGGTCGCGTGCTAGTGATCGACGCGATGACGCCCGAGCCCACCCGCGACTCCGGCTCGCTGCGTCTGGTCGCTATTCTGCGCCTGCTCGCCGAGCAGGGCTGGAGCAACATCTTTATCCCCGATGACGGTCGTGCCAGCGACCAGGAAATGGCAGCCCTGGGTAGCCTCGGCTGCGAAGTGCTGGGCAAGCCGTGGCTGTCGGATCCGGCACGCTGGTTGCGCGAGCATGGCGCCGAATTGCACGCGGTGTTGCTGTGCCGGCACAGCGTGGCAGGCCAATATGCCGGACTTGTGCGGCGCCACGCGCCCCAAGCCAGGCTCATTTTTGACACGGTGGATTTGCACTTTTTGCGCGAACAGCGTGCCGCCGAACTGAGTGGCAACGCCGACATGGCGCGTATCGCCGAGGCCTCAAGGCGAAGCGAGCTGGCACTGATCGAAAAGTGCGACGTCACCCTGGTCGTCAGCCCGCACGAGCAGGCCTTGCTGGCACAACTGTTGCCACAGGCACAGGTGGAGGTGCTGTCCAATATCCACGAGGTCCACGGCTGCAAACAGCCGCATGCCGAGCGCCGGGATCTGGTTTTCATCGGCGGCTACGGACACCCGCCCAACAGCGACGCGATCCGCTGGATCGCCTCGGAGATCCTGCCGCACTTGCGCCAGACCATGCCTGAGCTGCGCCTGCATGTACTGGGCGATATGCCCGCGGCCGTGCGCAAGGAATTGTCCACGCCGGGCCTCGAACTGCACGGTCGCGTGGCCGATCTCAGCCCCTGGCTCGACCACTGCCTGGCCACCCTGGCCCCGCTGCGCTTCGGCGCCGGGGTGAAGGGCAAGATCAACATGGCAATGAGTCATGGCGTGCCGGTGATTGCCACCACGCTCGCGGTGGAGGGCATGCAACTCAGCGCTGGCATCGACGTGCTGATCGCGGACCATGCCGACGCCTTCGTCGAGGCAGTCGCGCGCCTGCAGCGGGACGAAGTGTTGTGGGCTCGCTTGTCCGAGCACGGCCTGCATAACGTACGCCAGCATTTTTCTGCCGCTGCCGCAGCTGCCGTCCTGCATCGCATACTGGATTGACCACGACGCCAGCAACGCCGATGCTGCGACTTCACCAACCCTAGGCTGTCATGTCCCCTCGCGACTTTACCAAGCGCTGCGTCTTCTTCATCTTGCGCGCCGGCTTTCGACTGACCCCGATGCCGCTCGCCACGAGGGATCGTTGGCGCCAACGCTTTCTGGATCGGCACGCCGACCTGCTGCCGCGGGGCCCTCGCGGCCAGGTAGAGAGTGCGTCCCGATCCGAACGTCGGCCGCGCGTGCATGCGGCCGGCCGCGCCCTCGGCTACATGCCACACCGCGCGCTGGCACTGCCGAACCCCTTGCCGGCCACGCTCGTGGCGTTCTATCTGCCCCAGTTTCACGCGATCCCCGAAAACGATGCCTGGTGGGGTGAGGGCTTTACCGAATGGCACAACGTCACCCGCGCCCTGCCGCAGTTTGAGGGACATGCCCAACCGCGCCTGCCGGGCGAGCTGGGTTTCTACGACCTGCAGCTGCCCGACGCGATGCGCCGACAAATGCAGCTGGCGAAGGCTTATGGCATCAGCGCGTTCTGCAGCTATTTTTACTGGTTTGCCGGCAAAACCTTGCTTGAGACACCGTTGCAGCAGTGGCTGAACGACCCGTCGCTGGATCTGCCCCTGTGCCTGTGCTGGGCCAACGAAAACTGGTCCCGCCGCTGGGACGGCCGCGCCCAGGACATCCTGATCGGCCAGCAGCACAGCGCCGCCGATGACCTGGCCTTCATTGAACATATCTCCGGCTACCTGGCCGATCCGCGTTATCTGCGGGTGGAAGGCCTGCCGCTCTTGCTGGTCTACCGACCCGGCCTGCTACCGAACCCGAAAGCGACCGCGCAGCGCTGGCGGGAATGGTGCCGGGCCAACGGTATCGGCGAGATCCGGCTTGCCTACGTACAGAGTTTCGATCGGGTCGATCCGCGCGATATCGGCTTCGACGCCGCGGTGGAGTTTCCGCCGAACAATCGCAGCCTCACCCCGATCACCGCACAACAGCAGCTGCTGAATGCTGATTACAGCGGTGACGTTTACGATTGGCGCGAGCTGGTCCGGCAGTCCACGACGCAGGCCGATCCCGACTACACATGCTATCCCGGCGTCAATCCGGGCTGGGACAACGAGCCCCGCCGAAGTGGCCGTGGCCGCGTGTTTGCGCATGCCTCCCCGCGCGGTTACCGCGACTGGCTGCGCCATGCCGTGGCCAGCGCCAGAAGACGCCAGCCGCTGCAGCCGCTGGTGTTCGTCAACGCCTGGAACGAGTGGGCGGAAGGCGCCGTGCTGGAGCCGGACACCCGACTGGGCCATGCCTGGCTGGAAGCCACCCGGGCAGCCTTGCACCCCGTGCCGGAGGAGGACAGCCGTCCCTGCGCCGTCATTCACGTCTGGTATCCCGAACTGCTGGATGAGATAGCCGCGGCGTTGAACGCCAGCGGCGTGCACTGGCGCATCGTGATCACCACCGCGATCGAGCGCGAGAGCCAGGTGCGCGAGCGCGCAGCTCTTCTGGGCCTAACGGCCGAGATCGAGGTGTTCGAGAACCGCGGCCGCGACATCCTGCCCTTCCTGCACGTGGCCAATCGGCTGCTGGACGAAGGGGTAACCACCGTACTGAAGCTGCATACCAAGCGCTCGACCCACCGTGAGGATGGCGAGATATGGCGGCGCGAGCTGCTCGATCGACTGCTCTCGCCCGAGCGGGCAACGCGCATCGTGGAAGCTTTCCGCGAGAGCAACACCCTGGGCCTGGTCTGTGCCGATGGACACCTGCTGCCGCTGCAACGCTACTGGGGCGACAACCGAAGCAATGCCGACTACCTCATTCGTCGCCTCGGTATCCCGGCTCCCCAGATCGAGGAGGAAAATTTTATCGCTGGCAGCATGTTCTGGCTTCGCCCTGCCGCCCTGCGCCTCTTGCTGGATGGTCTGCTCAGCCTGGAGGAGTTCCAGGCTGAGGGCGGTCAGCTCGACGGCACCCTGGCGCATGCCGTGGAGCGCATGTTCTGCCTGATGGCCAGCGCCGACGGCTACCGCACCAGCAGCGCCGCCAGCCTGCTCGGCCTGCCCGAGACCGCGGCAGCAACCTATTCGTACGCCCGTCGCAGCGGCTGACGGCGACAGCCTCGGACAGCGACCGAAAACCGCTCATTTCGTACGATCATTTACTGACAGGTACAATAGGCAGCTTGCCCCCGGCAGGGGCGACTCACACGGTCAAGGAACCACGCATGAAGATTCTGGTCGGCTACAAGCGCGTCGTTGACTACAACGTACGCATCCAGGTGAAACCCGATGGCAGCGGTGTGGTTACCGATGGCGTCAAGTTGTCCGCCAATCCGTTCGACGACATCGCGCTGGAAGAGGCCCTGCGCCTGCGCGAGAAGGGCGTGGCCAGCGAAGTCGTGGTGGTCGGCATCGGCCCGGCCGACCTCACCGCGCACCTGCGCAATGGCCTGGCCATGGGCGCCAACCGCGCCATCCATGTGGTCACCGCGGATGCCGTGCAGCCGCTGACCGCCGCGCGCGTCCTGCTCAAGCTGGTCGAGAAGGAACAGCCCGGGCTGGTGATCCTCGGCAAGCAGGCGATCGATGACGACGCCAACCAGACCGGCCAGATGCTGGCCGCGCTGTGGGACCGCCCGCAAGCCACGTTCGCCGGCAAGGTCGACATTGCTGACGGCAAGGCCACGGTGACGCGCGAAGTCGATGCCGGCCTGGAAGTGATCGAGGCCGAACTACCCGCCGTGATCACCACCGACCTGCGCCTGAACGAGCCGCGCTTCATCAAGCTGCCCGACATCATGAAGGCCAAGGCCAAGCCCATCGACACGATCGAGTTCGGCTCGCTCGGCGTCGAGGCGCATGACCACCTCAAGACCACCCACTACGCGGCTCCGGCCAAGCGCAGCAAGGGCGTGATGGTGAAAGACGCCGCCGAGCTGGTGGCCGCGCTGAAGCAAAAAGGCCTGCTATAACCCTCATTTCCCTGTAGGAGCCCACCCTGTGGGCGATGCTCTTTCTACCCGCTATCAAAAGCATCGCCCACTGGGTGGGCTCCTACAAAAAACGCTTCGGAGACACACATGAGCAAGATCCTGATCATCGCCGAACACCTGGGCGGCAAACTCAACTCCGCCACTGCACGTGCTGTCAGCGCCGCCGTCGCGGTGAAGCCCGACAGCATCGACGTACTGGTGCTGTCCGACGCACCCGACGCGGTCGCCGCCGAAGCGGCGAAAATCGAGGGCGTTAGCAAAGTGCTCACCGTCGCCAGGCCCGAGAACGCCCACCCACTCGCCGCCGTGCTGGCGCCGCAAATCGCCAAGGCTGCCGCCGGCTACAGCCACGTCTTCGCACCCTCAACCACCTTCGGCAAGGACCTCGCCCCGCGCGTCGCCGCCCTGCTCGGCGTGGCCCAGGTCAGCGACGTGATGAGCGTGGAAGCCAGCCACACCTTCAAGCGCCCGATCTACGCCGGCAACGCGATCATCACGGTCGAGGCGAATTCCGCGCACACCGTGGTCGCCACCATCCGCACCGCCTCCTGGTCTGCCGCCGCCAATGGCAGCAGCAGCGCACCGATCGAGGCGCCCAGCATCGACGCCACGCTGCCCACGCACACGCGCTTCGTCGAACTGCAGCAAGGCAGCAGTGACCGCCCCGACCTGCAGAGCGCCAGCAAGGTCGTCTCCGGCGGCCGTGGTGTCGGCTCGAAGGAAAACTTCGACATCATTTACAAATTCGCCGACAAGATCGGCGCCGCCGTCGGTGCCTCGCGCGCTGCCGTCGATGCCGGCTACTGCCCCAACGAGATGCAGGTCGGCCAGACCGGCAAGATCATCGCCCCCGAGCTCTACATGGCGATCGGCATCTCCGGCGCGATCCAGCACCTCACCGGCATCAAGGACGCCGGTACCATCGTGGCGATCAACAAGGACGGCGAAGCGCCGATCTTCGAGGTCGCCGACTTTGGCTTGGTCGGGGATTTGTTTAAGCTTATTCCAGAACTTGAGGCTGCGTTGTAGAGCAACTGGAAGCTTTATACCACCCTCTCAATTCTTCTTTAGCCTCTACTATATGCCATCAATCTTTTGAGAATAACCATGGCACTGTCCACTAGATGTCTAGCTGTCTAGCTGTCTAGCTAGCTGCCTAGTGCCTGGCGACTATTGCCACGATTACCATCGAATATCTCATAAAAGCACCTGCAAGTTGGTGGTAAGTTCCCAAAAACTGCTGCGTACGATTTTTCACGATTCGGCTAAACTGCTCTTACCTGCTGCAAGCTAAATATTTATAACCGGCGTGACCACTAATTTTAGAGAAATTATCTTATGGATACGCGCGCCGTTTGCAACGCAAAGATGTCCATTGGACTGAGATCATGGCATCTAGTCTGCAAATCTTGCGGCTATGAAGGCAGCACACTTAACGACCACATTCTTGACCAAGCTCCCGCGGGAGACCAAGATGAGGTGGCACGAGAGGATGCGCTTGAGACGCTGAGGCGATCCAATTTCAAGCGTCTAATGGCAGCAATCGTCGAGCGGATATCGCACGCTCCGTCCCTCCAGCGCCCCTTGCGCTTGCTGGATGTTGGCTGTGCGCACGGCTGGTTCCTAGAAGAAGCCATTGGAAAGTACGATGCGTCGGGCATTGAGCCGAATCATGACGTAGCCAAGGCAACTAAAGCCAGAGGGCTTCACGTCCGCGAAGGCTGTTTCCCCCATGCACTTGATACAGATGAGAAATACGACGTCATCGTATTTAACGATGTTCTTGAACATATCCCCGATATCAACGCCACGCTGCAAGCCTGCTGGCACCATCTAGTGCCTGGCGGTCTGGTGGTGATTAACGCCCCAAATCGATCGGGAGCACTTTACCGGATTTCCAAGAAACTACTCCGGTTTGGTCGATCAGGAGCTTTTGATCGCATGTGGCAGTTAGGCTTCCCTTCGCCACATGTCCACTATCTCGATACCAGTACTATTCTGACGCTTGCGGAGCGACATAGCTTTAGCCTTCTCGCTAGCGAGCGGCTTCCGGCCGTATCAATCTCGGGTCTGTACTCCCGGGTGCGCTATTCGAAAGAAGTGTCGCCGTTGAAGGCCTCGCTATTGACACTTGCAGTTGCAGCGGCAATACCCATTTTGACTCTGCTTCCTCCAGATATCAAGGTCTGGTTTCTGAGTCGTGAGCAGGAGCCTTGAAGCGTGCCGGGATCATGACCTTACGTATCTCCAATTTATGTTAAGGCCAAACGTCCGATTGAGTGGTGGCAGTCAGTCCCGATTACCGTTTGTTCGCTGTGCAACGGCTAGCACGTCATAATATGGTGGTAGTTTTGTTCGCGAAAAAAAGGTGCAACTCAGTACTTCGACAGCATGGGATAAAATATGGCAATGGAGCACGCGATCGCATTGATTCACTGCGCCGCCAATACACTTTTAAATGCACGATCGACGCGCCGGGGTGATTTCCTTTGGCTTTTTAGCCCGTGTGGAATGGCGTTACATGCGCGCCTCGCTCCTGCAGAAAATAGCCCAAGTCTTCATCGTCAACTGCGCGCCACTCGTCTGCTAGGCGAGCCCGCCGTAAGGATAACAGCACTATGACCCAGCGCATTGGAGTTGTGATACCGAGCTATAAAGTTCGTAGCCATATATTGCAGGTCATCGCATCGATAGGTCCAGAAGTCGATCGCATCTATGTTATCGATGACTGCTGTCCCGAAATGAGCGGCGATTTCGTCGCCGCAAACTGCGTGGATCCTCGCGTAGCTATTCTTCGCCACGAGCGAAACCAAGGTGTCGGCGGAGCAGTGATTAGCGGCTACCGGGCTGCCATTGCTGAAGATATCAAAATCATCGTGAAGATCGATGGAGACGGCCAGATGGATCCGGCGCTGATTTCAGACTTCATTGCACCGATTCTTTTGGGCGAAGCTGACTACACAAAGGGCAATCGCTTCTTTGACCTGGAACAGATCCACGCGATGCCAAAGATGCGCCTCTTCGGCAACGCCGCCCTTTCGTTTCTCACAAAGATATCTTCGGGTTATTGGGATCTTTTTGATCCTACCAATGGCTACACGGCCATCCACCGTGACGTCGCTCGCCATTTACCCTTCGACAAAATCAGTCGGCGCTATTTTTTTGAAACAGACATGTTATTTCGTCTCAATATCCTCCGAGCCGTGGCGGTCGATGTACCGATGCACGCGAAGTACGGAGACGAGGTAAGCAACCTGCACATCTCAAAGGTTATTGGCGAATTCCTTGCGAAGAATATGCGCAATTTCTTCAAGCGTATTTTTTACAACTACTACTTGCGTGACATGTCGCTTGCTTCGTTTGAGCTTCCGATCGGCATTCTTTCCGTACTGTTTGGACTGTGCTATGGCGCGGCTCATTGGATAAGTAGCGCAAGCTCTGGAACGACCGCGTCAAGCGGCACCGTGATGCTCGCAGCCATGCCTATCCTTCTCGGAGTTCAGCTGATCCTGGCTTTCATCGGCTACGACGTGAGCTCCACCCCCAAACGAGCCGTACATTCCAAACTGGGGCGATCGGCTCTAATGAAGGCAAGCGAATCGTGACCTACTTCATTGCACTCATCTGCGTGGTCGGCATCGCCTGTGGCCAAATCCTGTTCAAGCTGAGTGCTACATCACTTCAGAAGACGGGCAGCTTCTTCGACCCATCGACGCTGATCCTGCTCTTTTCCTCGTTCGCGCTATACGGCGTCATGACCATCGCATGGATCTGGGTGCTGCAGAAGGCAGACCTCGGCAAAGTCTATCCCCTGATGGCCCTGGCTTTCCTCATCGTACCCATCGGTAGTCATTTCATTTTTGGCGAGCGCTTTCAGCCGCAATACTTTGTTGGCGTGGCCTTAATTATGGCCGGTATCATCGTAGCCGTGAGGTCAGCATGACAATTACCACGCTCAAGGCTCAACCTGCCCCGCGCTTTTGGCCGGCGCTCCTTTTGATCGCCTTCCTAGCTTCATTCATCACCGCGACGCTGGCGCCCCCCTTCAGCGCGCCCGATGAGTTCGATCACATCAAACGTGCCTACATGTTCGGGCAGGGCCAGTTGTTGCTGCATTCCGAGAACGGCTCACCGTCAGGCGGTAACATTGATGCCGGCTTAGCGGAATACATGGATTTTTTCACTGCCCTGCCTGGCCACAATGCCCAGAAAATTTCCGGCACCGAACTCATTCATGCAGGAGAGGTAGCCTGGAAGGGCAAGAACCTTTTCGTAACGCCGGTCGGCACGTCCTACTACTTCCCGGCGCTGTATGCGCCCCAAGCCATCGGCTTGATGGCTGGCAAAACGCTCGGTTTTTCAGTGAACAGGTCGTACCGCCTGGCACGCCTGCTTACCCTGTTCACCTGCCTGGTGCTGCTGATACTTGCCTGCCGCATCTTTCCACCACCGCCCGCAGTCATCGCGGTACTCGTATTGCCAATGAATGTGTTCCTGTTCGCGTCTCCCTCGCTGGATGGGATAACGACGTCAACTGCAGCTTTGGCTTTAGCGACGTTTATGCGCATTGCCGTCCAACGGCGCGAGGTACGGGGCTGGGTGGTCTGGGTTTTCATGGTGTCGCTGGGCCTCGTTTGCACCTCGCGGGCAAATGCCGCACCCTTCCTTCTGCTGCCGTTCGCAGGCTGGTGGTTCACACGGGACCGGCGTCATTTGCTCGCGGCCATCATCCTCGCCGTGGTCGTGGTTGGATGGACCGTGTTCACCATAAATAGCACAGTCTACCCACCTGGCCCGCGACACATCGACCAAATGGCAAGGCTGGCGTCCTACGTCATCCACCCGGGAGCGTTCTTTAAGATCCTCTACGCGACACTGGCGGACGCTGGCGTCCGTGGTTACTACATCAGCTCATTCATCGGCTCACTGGGATGGCTGGATACGTCCCTACCGGTATGGAGCTACCGGATTTTCGGACTGCTGTTCCTCATCGCCGCCGCCTTTTCATTTTCGCGCGATGCCGTCGCCGAACAGCCGTTAGCGTGCAGCCTGCTGGTTCTTTGCGCGATCGCCACGCTGCTAATGACCTACCTGGCGATGCTGGTGCAATGGACTATAGGCGACTCAGCGATCATCCAGGGCGTTCAGGGCCGCTACTTCATGATCCCGGCGCTCGCCATCATGTTCGCGCTCGGCGGTGATCTCACCCCGCGCGCCAGCGTGACCTACCGTATCGCAATCAGCGCCGCGGGTGCCATCGCTCTGCTGGCGGCCTACCTTGTGCCGCAGACCGTTGCTATGCGCTACTTTATGACACAGGAGCCTAAGTCCACGTCGTTCCACAGCTCGCTGGCAGCCACGCAGGCGCTTAGTCGCGACGCCGCCATCCCGGTAGCACTGAATCCGTCCCAAGCCGCGCAGCCTGCGGGGCTTTCAGGTATCGACATCATGTTTGGCACCTACAACCGCAGCAACCCAGGTGATGCCGAACTGCGCGCATGGACCCGAAACGGCGAGACCACGACCGTGCAGTTTGCACTCTCCTCGCTAGCGGATAACACGTACCACCACTTCCCTCTTGAAGGAAAACCCTACGTTGGCGCAGAGATCGTGTCCCGCGGTGGCGAGGGCGTTAGCGTCTGGACAGTACGGATCGGCGATAACGTGCAGATGGCTTGCGTCGCCACGCAGGATAACTCAGAACATACCACTACCACACCGGGCTGCCCCGCCCTATAGCGAGGTTCGGGGCGCCTCTCAGTAGCCCCGAACCTCGTGCAACCTGTGTTTAGTCAACTCGTCATGATTCACCGGGTGGCGGTGTACGACGTCTTCAAGGAGGGCAATGAGTTCAGCAGCCTGTTCGTCGAACACGCGGATCATGTCGATATGCCGGTTACGATAGCCGTCGAGACTATCGGGGTCCTCAAAAAGGCGTTTGACTGCTGCCTTGAAACCGGCACCGTCGTCCTCCAGCGGCACGACGTCACCGTTCTCGCCCGGCACGATGTCCTCCACGGCGCCACCCGCATCGGTCGCGATCACCCATACATCCCTGATCATCGCCTCACGCACCGTTAGCCCAAAGCTTTCCTTGCACTGGGTGGGGAACAGCAGTACGTCTACGCCATCGAAGAAATCATCAATGGTTTCCTGGGTGTACGCCGGGACAATACGCAGAGCGCCCGGGATACTCCAAGTGGACTCGAAGATCACGCGTCGCCCAAGGTTGAGTGCGCCGTCGACCACCAACAGTTCGTAGTTTGTGTGCTCAGGCATCTCGCGCAGCACCTGCTTGATCAACTCGCTACCCTTAGCGGGACCTTCGCCACCGACAAACCCCAGTCGGAGCGGCCTACCGCTGGATGGACCGCGCGCTGCTTTGCGACGGGGCGGTACGACGCCGTTCTTGTTGACGACGGTGCGCACAGGACTGAAGCCGTTGTCGATGTAGAGACCGCGGAAGAACTCACTTGGCACGATCAGACGGTCGGCTTGAGACAGCACCTCGTGCAGGCGGAACTGACGATAGGGATTGAGCGCTGGATTGACGACACACTTGGCGCAGACGCTGAGATCCACCTTTCGCTGGTGGCAGTATTTCCCTTCGTTGGTAATCATGAACTGACGGGCGCAGATCCACCACGCGTCATGCGCCGTTACCACGAACGGGATTCCCTCGGACTGACAGACTTCCGCCAGCTGCACGCCGAAGCCTTGGATGGAATGAAGATGGACAACGTCCGGTGCCCAAGCTCGAAGAATTTCGCGGAACGCGATCGTGGGATAAGGATTGTCAAAATCGAATGCAGGGTTGCCTTCGAATGGCAGCCCCATCGCGAAAACCTCGGCTGCGGACGACTGATAGCGAACCACTTTATAGGGATGCACCTCCGACGTCGGTAGCGAGGTCAGTATGCCGTAGTCGATGCTCGCCCCCGCATTGATTCGTCGCGCCACCTGCTCGGCCACGATAGTCGCCCCGCCGAAGCTGCGCGGCTCAAAGAAGATGTTGACGCCGAGCACGCGCAGCTTATTCTTACGGTACTGACGGAAAGGCGCAAGAACAGGCTCGACCTTTTCCCGTGCCACCGTGGCCGGCGTGTAGTGCGCAGCCACGTGGTCGTGCGCCTCTTGGCCAACCTTGAAGCGCAGATCCTCATCCTCGATGAGGCGAATCAGTAACGCCTCCCATTCTTCGGTATTGGACGCTAGGAAACCTGTCTTCCCGTGCTCGATCGTACGGCTGAACTCCACTGTCGAAGAGCATACGGAAGGCAGTTTGAGAATCGCCGCCTCAAGATATTTAATGTTCGATTTCGCGTCGTTGAAAACACTCGGCTCCAGCGGAGCAATGTTCACTTGGCATCGCGCGAGCCGCTTCATGTAAGTCGCATAATCCGAAGTAGGCAAGCGCTCGACCTGGCTTTCCACCGCTTCAAATTCCGGCGGAAGTTTCAGCCACCCGATGATGGTCAGGCGCACGTCGTAGCGTGCCCGCAATACATTGAGGATGGCAGGCGCGGCCTGACGGAAGTCGGCGTCGTGCGAGGCCGAACCGGAGCCATAACCGATGCGGATCAATCCGTCAGGCTTTTTCGGCGTGGCGTTGATCTCTTTGGCAATCCAGATGGTTTCATCGTCAAGCGCATTTTCGATGACGTGCACTGTCTCCACCCCGGTCCTGCGCATCGCGTCGGCCAGCGAGGCCGTAGAGGCGATACAGGCGTCACACGCGAGCATGGCTTCGCGATAGAGAGGGACGCCGCGCAGGATGCCTTCACGAACCTCTTTATGTAGATCATCCAAGTTCGAATTGGTCTTATAGAGCTCGGCGTCAAAAATCAGGTCATCTACCTCCCAGAACGTCGGAACGCCAAGCTCCTTTGCCATGCGGATAGTATCTAACTGGGGCTGAAACCCCGGCACCCGATAAAAAATGACCATCGTGTGAGTCTGTAGGAGGTCACGCGCCGAGGCCACGTCATGCCATGGCACGACACTGCAATCTACGCCGAGATCCTGAATCATGTGCTGCTTCTGCAGTACCCGATATTTGAGGCATTGCGCCAAGCTCATCTCGGCAACAATTAGGACGCGCTGGCGCAGGCGTGTTGTCGCGGACTGCGGAGGCGTCAGCGCATAGAGCGGCACTAGCCCCAACTCTCCTGCTGCGCCACGCAGTCGTCGAAGCGCTATTCGTGGATGTGATACCGCATCGACTGTGTCGCGTACAGTCTGCTGCCAGCCGCGTGCGACGATGCGACGAGGGGCTAAAATAGCCGCCCGTAGCCCGCTTTTAATCACCTCGCGCGCATAGCGGATCACTGTGGACACGCCACGGAATGGTGCGGTCATAGCCCATGAATGCGAACCCAACAACTCATCGACCTTTGCCCTGGCAGCGAGCAGGTTTTGCGCGGCGGCCTGCGAGGCGATGTCGGCATTTTCTAGCGCGCGGGTAAGCGTCGCGATCTTCCGCTCATAAGATCGTCGTGAATCTTCAGCCTGCCGAAACAAGTCATCCTTCTCGACAATCGCGCGCGCGCCCCCCTCCAGCTCACTGGCCTGTGAGGGCAGGCGTGTAGCCACCGCCTCACGCTGGAAATCGGCCTTACCCGTGCCACGTTTGCCAATGCCGGATCCATATGTGCCCAAGCTATCGGCGATCGCATTACCTTTGTGCTGCGTGCCGAAGATTTCACGGATCCGCGAAGGTGCGTCGCCACCGACAAGCAGGAGGCGATGTCGACCGCCGTCACCTACGACGAATGGGTAACAGTCACAAATCTCATCCCATGCATCGCGGTCGATACCCGCAACAAGTGGACCACGAACCATGACGACTGCGCTGTCTGACAATTTGGGCAACCAGGCGTTCAGCAAATCACGCTGCGATCGGCCGTGGCTTTCGGGCGACAGGATCAACAGGTCGATGGCACCCTCGGGAAATATGCCGAGTGCATGGTCGAGCGGCATCTGCATGGCATGCGAGAACGTCGCGTACAACATTTCGTGCTCGGCGATTTCCTGCGCTGAAGCCGGCAGGCTCCCTTCCGTGTCCAATGAGTAGACGTGCGACGGCAGTCCGAGCAACTGGACCGCTCGACACCAAGCCAGATATGCGTCGCCGAGCGGCTCACCAACATCCGCGATCAATGCGGGCTTGAGCTGCTCTACCAGCCAAATCGAAAAAGGATGTGCCTCCCCTTTAATTACGCCACTCTTCAAGGAATCGATATCGTCGAGAAACACTGCATACCTCTCTTTTTTCGGCTACCCAGCACCGCAGTATCCGCCATGTTGCGCCGGTTCAAGCGCTGACGTAAGCCTCGTAGGCGGACACAATCTCTTCGGTCGGTCCAAACATTCGGACACCACCGTGATCCATCCATAACACCGTATCGCATGTACGACGAATTTCCGCGTTCGAATGCATCGCTAGGACAACAATCTCCGCCCGACGATGCAAGTCGGCAAGGCGAGCCTGCGCCTTGTGCATAAACGACGCATCGCCCACACCCATGACTTCGTCAAGCAGTAGAATCTCGGCATCTACCGCGGTTGAGATGGCAAACGCCAGCCGAACGCGCATGCCACTGGAATACGTGCGAATGGGCAGATCCAGGTAATCGCCCAACTCGCAGAAATCCGCGATCTCCTGCTGCTTTGCCTTGAGCTCGCTGTCGGTCATGCCGAGCAGCAGACCCCGCAGGCGGATATTCTGTAGACCAGTGGAGTTGTCGTCCATGCCTAGACTAATGTCGAGCAGCGGCACCACTTTGCCTTCACGCGCAACCTCGCCTGCGGTAGGAGCGTAGATTCCTGCCATCACGCGCAAAATTGTGGACTTACCCGCGCCGTTGTGACCGATTAGGCCAATCCGTTGACCGCTCTCGAAGCGAACCGAAACATCCGAAAGTGCGCGCACGATCACAACGCCGTCGTTGCCTTCGGCGATAGCGTTCCGGCGACCGAGCTGTGCTAGTTGACGCTTGAGCGACCGGCCATGTACTTCGTAGATGGGGAGATCGAGCGTGACGCCCTTGAGTTCGATGAATGCCATGGACGACCCTTCAGATCCAGTAGGAAATGCGCTTGAGGTAGCGACTGGTAACCGTTAGTGCGAGAAGCCATCCGACGATGGCCATGCCGATGGTCAGCACGTACGTTTGCATGGACGGCACCTGGCCGAGTAATGGCTGACGCACGACGTCCAACAGGTAGGTGAGCGGATTTAAGCGAACCAAGAAAGAAAAGCGAGTAAGCGCTTCCGGGCGGTACATAATTGGGGTGACGTAGAAGGCGACCTGCACCAGCGAGGCGATGATCTGGGGAAGATCTCGGAAACGTGCGGAGAACAGTCCAGTCAGCATGGCCATCCACGTGGCGTTCAAAGTGAGGATCACCAAGCCAGGGATAAACAAAGGCAGCGTGGCCCAACTCGGCACGCCGAAAATCGCGAGCAGAAGAAGGATGATGACGAAGTTGTGGGCGAGGATAATCAGGTTCCGCCAAGGTACTTGTAGTACGTAAATGAGCTTCGCCGTGGCCACTTGACGAATGTAGGCGGCGTTGGAGATGTAGGCGGTGCTGCCCTCTTGCACCGTACTCGCAAACATGCCCCACGAGACGAGGCTAGCCGCGAGGTAAGGTAGGTAATCGCTCATCTTCTGGCCAAACAAGGTGCCATAGACGACGCCGATAGAAGCGATCACTACGCCCATGCTGATCGTCAGCCAGAAGGGGCCTAACCGGGATCGGGCATAACGTTGCCGAATTTCGATCCAGCCAAGGAGCATCCAAAGCCGCCATGAAGCCATGCTTTGCTTCAGGTCAGTCACCGCAAATTTCAACATGTACTTAGACCCTAGGGAATTCAAACTGGGGTTGTATTAAGCGCCAAGGCGTTACAACGACCAAATTTCGTGGAAATCGAACCTGAATCATCCCCCACCTGCGCGCCGAACAGTACCCGGTGCTTCGACCACTAGGCGTTACGGCTGCCGTCACGCGGAAAGGGCTTTATCCAGCTCTTGGCGCAAATCAACCAAGTCTTCGACCCCTACTGACAGACGAATGAGGTTTTCACCAATGCCTAAACTCTTGCGCTGGGCCGACGGAATGGATGCATGCGTCATGATCGCCGGGTGTTCGATCAGGCTTTCGACGCCACCGAGCGATTCAGCCAACGCGAACAGCTTGCAATGCTCTAGCATGCGTTTGGCCTTTTTCAGGCCGCCCTTGATCTCGATGCTGATGATGCCGCCGAAGCCATCCATCTGGCGTTTGGCCAGCGCGTGCTGCGGATGGCTCTTGAGGCCGGGGTAGATCACCCGCTCGATCGCCGGGTGCGCCTCCAGCCACTTCGCCAGTTCCAGCGCGCTGGCGCAATGCGCCTGCATGCGCAGGTGCAGGGTCTTCAGGC
>Ga0307375_10002622_pt1 | contig 18282 bp, 14 predicted proteins | sample TR1MG_FD_202531 | JGI IMG/M metagenome (GOLD analysis project Ga0307375, IMG submission 202531) | Soil microbial communities from Risofladan, Vaasa, Finland - TR-1 | ecosystem: Environmental > Terrestrial > Soil > Coastal area > Acid sulfate soil | place: Finland: Risofladan, Vaasa | collected... | reverse complement strand
GTAGAGCCAGTCGATGACCAGTTCGCGTCGTATTGGCTTGAGGATGCCGCCGTAGAGCGCGCCGGTCTCGGATCGCAATTCGCGCAGTTGCTCGAGGAGGTCGGCTCCCTGCTGCCTGGCTGCCGGGACGAGGGGGCGAGCTGGGGATGGCGTGGCCGCATGGGTGAGCAGGAACGCCGTGGTTTCGGCCCTGTTGATCAGGTTGCGCGCGGCCAGCAACCAGGTCTTCAGGATGGGGCTGCCGTTGTCGGATGGCTCGGACAGGGCGCGAAACAGGTCGAGTCCCAGGCGATACTCGGCCAAGCGGTCGTGGCCGGCCGCCAGCTCGTGATCGATCCGACCGTCGGCGGCGAGCCGCGTCAGACTGCGCTGTACGTGGTCTTCGGGTACGGGGACCGCGTTTTTGCCGAACCCGAGCGTCCGCACATCGTTGAACAGCCCGGGCTTGGCCAGCAGCCCGCAGGCCCGCCAGAACTCGGGGCGGTCTGCACCGAAGTGACGCCGGGTGTACGCTTGTTCGAACGCTGTAATCGGCCCGTGCGGATGCCTGGCAGCATGGGGGGCCAGTTCGATGATGGCCCGCTGAAGTTCCCAGGGATGAATACGGATCGTCCAACTGGTAAGCGCCGAGCCGTACAGATGGTTGGCGTGGCCTTTGCGGACCGAGTCGTACGTGTTGATCATGTGCAGCCAGTGACGCGGGGCAAAGACCGAGTCGGCCCCGCTGGCTGAGGACGGACACGTAACAACGTCGAACCCCCGGGCCACGAGGCAGTCGGCCGTGTAGAAGGTCTCGGGCTCGCGGCCGGGCTCGTCGCCTTCGGGGAAGAGGGATTCGCCGAAGGTCGCAAGCGTCTCGGGTGAGAGATCTTCCTTGCGTTGCAGCCCCTTGCCCCAGACGCACACCTTGCCGTTGCCGCGATAGATATCGTACATCCAATCGAACAGGACGATCTTGCGTGACAGCCGGTCGATCGCCTCGTGGTGGTGCAGGATCATGTCGGCCCAGATGCAGGGCCTGACGCCGCGTTCGATCAGCCCGGTGCAGACGGCGTTGACATGGTCGATATAGAGTTGCGAGAGCGAATGCCGTTCGGCGTAGGCCTTGCAGTCGGGGCATGCCCCGAGTTGCCAGGCTTCGTCGGCGCCGATGTGGAAGTGGCGGACATCGCCGAAGAGGTCGAGGTATTCATCGATCCAGTCGCGCAGGAACGGCACAAGTTGTGAGTTGCGGGGGCAGTACTGGTCGACGCGATCGGGAGTTTCAGCCAGATGGCTGTAGGGGCGGTGCCGCAGCACGTATTCGCAGTGGCCGATGGTTTGCAGCAACGGAACGGGTTCGAGGCCGAGACGGCGTGATAGAGCCAACAGCTCGCGGAACTCGTCCTTCGTGTAGGCATCGGGTGGAGCGCACCGGGGGCACGTGTCCCAGGCGACGGCGTCCTCCAGCTCCCAGAGGATGGTGTCGTAACCCAGGCCGGCCAGGTCGGTCAGCCATCGCTCGAGGTAGTCGCGCTTGAAGTGATGCACGTTGAAGTCGATGTGGAAGCCGATCATTCTGCACCCTCCTGGGCCGCGTGGCCCCCTTGACCGTCCGAGCGAGGAGGGTCATTCGATATGGATCTTATCGAGTGAAACCCATCCTGCCTGATCCTGCTCGGCCACGGCGAATCGGATGTCCGGCATGTTAGTGCGGGTGTTGACGATGGCGGCGTGCAGCATGGCCGTTCCCGGCTTGAAGGACGATGGAAGCTCGATCCGGTCGCGAAGCCACACGTCGCCGGGCAGCCACAACGTCATGTCGCGGTCGACCAGGACAACATGCTGGTGTTCGTTCTGCGTGATTCTCAGGGCGACGCGGTAGTGGTCGCGGTAGAGCGGCGCGACCCCGACGTTCTCGATCCACATAGTCCACTCGAAGCGCTGCCCGGGCCGGACCGTAACGGGGTATTCCAACTGACGCAGCACGAAGCGATAGCCGAGGCGCTTGCAGGAATCGAGCAGCGGTTGGGTCCATTCCTCGGGCAGCGCCGTCGATTTGGGCATGAAGACCGAGCCGTGGTACTTGAATCCCTGCCTGAGGTTGAAGTCGAGATCATAGACCAGTTGCTTCTGGAGGTACCAACCCATGGGCACGCCGCATGTTTCGAAGACAACGGGGCCGTTTTTCCAGGCTTCGTGAGCGTCGGCTTCGCAGACCAGACGCGGATAGGCGTCCATGGTGTGGTTCCAGGCCAGCCGATGGGGGATTACGTCGTTGCCGCGCTCGCGGAAGTCACCGAAGCAGTCACACCGCCAACCGGTGCCGAGGTTCGTGCCGTACTTGATTTGTGCGACCATGGCCAGCACGGGCGTCTTCTGGAAGGCTGAGACATACAGCTCGGCCATCCGCTTCTTGGCGTAGTCGGAGCATTCGGCTGCTCCCTCGCCCCACGGCCCGATGTGGGCCAGGTCGAACGACTCGAGGTCGGGGTGCCCGTCGTAGCGGGCGGCAAATTCCCTGACGACGTTGCCCCACCATTGGTGGAAGTCGTCGCCGCTGTGGTCGGGAACGGCCTGAGAGCGGCCCTTGATCGTCTCGGTCTTCAGCGGGGCGGCATCACTGTACCACTCAGGGACCTGAGGCTGACGCGACGAGCCGTAAGGCATGAGTCGCACCTGAAGCGTCTGGCCTCGCTGTCGGGCCGTCTCCAGGGCTCGATCGATGACCGTCCAGTCGAAGCGGTTCTTCTCGGGCTGAAAGACGGTCCAGAACCAGCGGCAGTAGGCAACCGGTGACGGTAGGTACCCGGGGGTGACGCCGGGGTGCTTCCGCTCGGGGAAAGCTGTCGGTCCTTCCTCCGACCAAGACGTGCCGTCAAAGAGAGGATCGCCCTCGAAGTGCTGAAAGGTCGCGCAGCCCTTGTGCGGGTTGCGGAAGTACTCGTTCGACTCGGTAGGTCTGGCACGCCATTGCAGATCACTCATCGACTACACCTCCTCCTGTTGTCGTGCCATACGGCGACTCGGTATGGACGACGTCGTCGGCGCTTTAGGTGAACACCACGTAAAGCACGGGCACGGTCACGACCAGCATCGCACTGGTGAACAGCCAGCAGCTATTGGCCAGATCCTCGTCCAGGTTGTAAAGAGCCGGTGGGATCAGCGAGTTAAAGGCCACCGGCATGGAGGAGATCACGACCGCCACGCGGAAACCCAGTTCGCTAATGAGCCCGTTCCGCATGCACAGGTAGGCTGCCGTTCCGGTGACAACCGGGGCGATCAGAAACTTGATCGAGGCGGCGGCGAGGCACTCGGGCCAGTAACGTCGGATCCGCGAGGGCGCCAAGGTCAGACCGACCGCAAACGTGAGCAATCCGACCTGTGCGGGCATCAGATATTCATTGATTGGCAGCGTCCACGTGGGCGGGCCTGTGGGATGGCTCGGGCTGCTGTAGTGCAGGAAGTTCCACGCCACGCCGACGAAGACGGCCGTGAGGGGGACAAGGGTGACCGGGTGCCTGCGAAATGACGCGATCAGGCCCGTGTGTTGGGGTTCGAGGTCGGGGCTGAACGTGCTGCACCAGGGATAGAACACCCCGAAATAGAGCACGTGCTCCAGCAGCTTGAGCAGGTAAACCTGCTGTAAGCCGTCGTTGCCCCATACAGCGAAGACGATCAGACCACCGAACGAGAGCATGTTGGTCATGGCTGCACAGCCGAGAAAGGCACCCCCTTGTCGCGGCGGCAGCTTGCGCAGGCCGATGTATGCGCGGCCGAGCGAGGCCTCGAGCAGCAGGAACCCCACACCGATCGAGGCCAGAACCAGTACGCTGGTGCCGGCCAGAGGGTTTTTGAGCATGGCGGTCGTGGCGATCGGGGGCACAAATGCGGCGATGCAGATCAGTTTGAGGGTTCGCGACCATCGGCGGCATGTCTGCTCGTTGGACGGATCGCGGGCCAGGGCCCGCTGACGCACGATGTATCCGGCGATCATGGGCAGGACGATGATCGAAAACACGTAAGCGAGCTTGTCTACCAGGGCGGAGGCGGGAACACTGCCGGCAATCATGCTTGCACTCTGTAGCGGATTTATCGGTGGCGGTCCAGTTGGCGCCGTCAGCGCTGGGATGCGTCGCTCGGCCGATTCATGAGAGAGTAGGCGAGGAGTTGCCGAACCGGTGTCGTCACGTACACTGTGCGGTATACTTGGTAGGCGAGCCGTCGGATGTCGCCTTCGCGACGAGTGTATGCGTGCCGACAGGAGCTGGGCGGCGGGCTTGCGACGAGGGCGGGGCGGGCGCTACCATCATCGTAGTCGAGTCGGGGACCATGAGGCGACCGGGAGGAGATTCGATGACACGCAAGCAGACCCTACAAGGCGGCCTGGTCGGTGTGACCGTCGGCTCGGCGCTGATACTGACCGTCGCGGGTTGGCTGTCGGCTGCCGCGCAGCAGCCAGCCACGAGCCAGGCAGCGCCCGAGCAGCCAACCCAGGAGACCATCCTCGAGGAACTGCTGAAGGACCGACCGACCAATGCGCCGATCTCGCCCACGGTGCCGGGGCAGGCCCCCGAGCCAGCCGAGGTAGCTGCCACACAACCGGCCGAGACCGGGGTATCGGCCGGCCACCTGTTGCCCGACGGTTATATCATCTCCAAGCGAATGGGTCGCCTGGTCCGTGAGGGGCCTTGGTGGGTCTTTGCGTTCGAATCGGACGGTAAGGCCATGCAGGATCCGCCGATGCGCCTGTTACCGTGCAAGTGGCTGGAGCACATGGAGTCGGCATCGGGCGGCGGCACCCGAGGCGTGCGGTTCATCGTGACGGGACGGGTGACAGCGTATCGGGGGCTCAACTACCTTCTGTGTGAGAATGTGCTGATCGTGCACGACCTGGGCAATTTCAAGTAGGAGCCCGTCCTGGCAATAAACTCGGACGGGGGGCGATTCGTGGGGTGTGGCCGGTACCAGGGGGTCAATAACCCAGCCGGCGCAACTGGGCCTCGCCCATGCCAAAATGATGGCCGACCTCATGCAGGACGGTTCTTCGGATCTGGTTGACCACTTCGTCCCGGGTTCGGCAGATCCGTTCGATATTCCGCTGGTAAAGGACAATTCGCTCAGGGATTCGAAGCATCTGTCCGACGCTGCGCTTAGTCAGGGGCACTCCCCGATACAGGCCGAGCAGGCTGCGCCGATCCTTCATACCGAGGTCGGCCATCGTCTGGGCATCGGGTGAATCCTCGATGTCGACAACCAGGTCCTCCATGTAGGGACGGAAATCGTCGGGCAGACTGTCGAGGGCCTCACTGACCGCATCGGCGAATGCCTCATGAGTCAATTGCATTGAGTTGCACCCCGCCGTTTGCACCGGCCCGCGGCAGCACTACAATTCCACCGGTGAAGCCATTCTGGTCGCGACGATTGCAGAAGGAGTATAGGCCCGTGGTTGGTCGCGCTACAAGCTTTGTGCTGTCGGCTGCTTTGGCGATCCTGGTCGGCTGTCAGCCGGTGGCCTACAAGATCGTTCCGGTACCGTTGGACAAGGACCTGGAGGAGACCGTGGTCGGCGGCTCGCGGCGTGCGGCCGACAAGGTCGCCGTCGTGGATGTGTCGGGCCTGCTTGTGGATGAGTATCGTCGGGGCCTGTTGGTGGAGGGTGAGAACCCGGTTGCCTTGCTCCAGGAGAACCTGGACCGAGCGGCGGAGGATCGGCGGGTTCGCGCCGTGGTCGTGCGGATCAACTCGCCTGGCGGGACGGTTACGGCCAGTGATTTGATGTATTTGCAGATACGGTCCTTTCGGGAGCACACGAGCAAGCCGGTGGTTGCGGTTCTGATGGACGTGAGCGCCAGCGGGGGGTACTACGTTGCGTGTGCGTGTGACTACATCGTGGCCCATCCCACGACGGTGACGGGCAGCATCGGTGTGATGATGCAGACGTTTAGTCTGGCCGGCACGATGCAGAAGCTGGGCATTCGGGCTGACGCGATCAAGTCGGGTCCATACAAGGATGCCGGGTCGCTGCTGCGCGATCTGAAGCAGACCGAGCGTGACGTGTTTCAGAAGCTGATTGACGAGTTTCACGAGCGTTTCGTGCAGGTGGTCGACACGGGGCGCCCGGGCCTGTCAGCGGAGCAGATCGAAAAGCTCGCCGATGGGCGCGTGTACTCGGGCAAGCAGGCACATGAGCTAGGTCTGGTCGATCAACTCGGGACGCTTGCCAACGCCGTCACCGCGGCCTGCGAGCGGGCCGGCGTTGCCGAGGCGCGGGTGGTGCGCTACCACCGACCTGACGCGTGGCGGCCCAACGTGTATGCGGGTGCGCCGTCCGGTGCGCCGACCACGGTCAACCTGGTCAGCCTGCAACTGGGCGACTGGCCGGCGTGGTGCGGACCTCGATTCCTTTATCTCTGGTCTCCCGGCCTATGAGGTAGACTCACGGTATAGTCGGGTGTGAGGAAGCCGGTTGTGACGCGGGCGCGGTCGCCGGCGGCGCCGCCTGCGTTGTGGTCGGCACCTCAGCCGGCTCCATCAACAGGTCGGCCAGGATGCGCTCGGGGACGGGGGGCGTCCAAGCATGCCGCAGTCTGCTTTGGCGATCGATCAGGAACGTAGTGGGGACATCGCGCACGCCAAGACCGTATACTAGCGGCGACTCCCAGGCCTTCGTGTCGCAGTAGACCGGCCACGGTACCTGTAGTTCCTCGACGTACTTGGCCAACCGTTTCACGTCGGTGTCCAGACTGATCAGCACCACCTCCAGCCCCACGGGCTGGAGGTGCCGGTACATCTGCAGAAGAAGCGGGACGGCGGCTGCGGTTTCCGGGGCTGCCGTGCTCATATAGTGGAGAAGCACAACACTGCCCCGCAGTGTGGCCAAGTCAACCTTGCGGCCGTCGATGGCTGTGAAGCGCATGTTCAGGGGGGCTCCGATCTCGGACTCGACGTGCAACATGCCGGTGGCGATTCGGCCCGCGCGCGTACCGGCACACTGCTCCTTTAAAAGTTTCAACAGGTAGTCGGATTCACGGCGATTGCGGGGCCTCAGGTCTGACGCAACGCTCAACACGGTCATGGCCAGGGGCTCGCCGTCCGGGTAGAGCTCGGTCAAGCCATGGACCTCGGTGAAAATCGACCACGCTGCGCGCCATCGCGAATGTGTCTCCCTCAAAACCATCGCCGCCTTTAGATTCAACTCGGTGCTCAGCAGAGCAGCAACCGCCCGGTTGGCGCTGCTGCGCTGCCGGGCGCTCCGCACGATGGCAAGCGCCTGCTCCAGCAGCGAGGCGTCGGGCCAAAGCGAGTGTAGATTGACCGCCGCCTGGGCCACCTGCTGGGCGGCGGCGACGACCTGCTCGTCCTCAGTAGCCTGCTTAAGGAGGCGCTGCCCGACGCGGAACATCAGATAGCCTCTTTGAACGCGACCGGTGGGCAGAGCGATATCGGCGAAGTTCGGGTCGCCCATCCAGCCCGAGACGGCTTGGGTGATCTGCTTTGTGGTGGCGTCAGCGGCAAGCTCGCCCACTTTCTTGTCGGCCTCGGCCACCGCGTTAATGAACTCCTGGTCGTCCTTGGGATAGGGTTGCTCATACCGCAGGACGCCGATTCCCCGGTGATCTTCAACTGTGGCACCGGGCACCGGGACGTGGCTGAACTGTTGCGGAAAAAGCTCTTTGTCCACCGCAAGCGACTCGGGGATCAGCACGAGTTTGCCTCTCTCGATTGCGGCGCCGGCTGGGTCGGCAATGTACCGTCCTTCCGCCGGGATCCACGTGCTGCCGGCCTGGACGAACCGGTCGACCACGAGCCGGACGGCCGGACGCGATGGATTGGTTCCGTGCTCAATCTGCCTGGGAAAGAACCCACGATCGGGATCGAGCCAAAGCCGGTAGTGCACCGTCGGCTGCGGCTGACGCCATCCTTTCGGTACGGGCATGGGCTGTGTGGCGATGATTTTTACACAGCGGACGCCCCCGACCTGCTCGTAGTCGGTTACGATGAAGTCCACCTCCGCCAGCCATCGATCGAATCGCTGGAACGCGACGCAGAGCCCCCACATCCTCGGGTCGCCCAGGATCAGAGTGCCGTGATCCACTTCATGTCGGTAGATCAGATGCTGCCTGTAGACTCCGCCAGCCCACGGTACATCACTAAGCACGGCGCACTCGTCCGGGCCGACATAGATCTGTTCAGTGGTGTAGAGACCAAGGCGCGAGCCCCACGTCAGGGCGTCCGCTGAAATGACCAGCATCTGATCCGGGGTGTATAACAGGGCGCGGCGCGAGGGCGGGCGCGGGACGATCGATTGTGTGGTGGGTAGCGGCCAGTAGTAGTGATACTCAACCTGAAGCGAGCGAAGTTGCCCAAAGCCCTTTCGCGCCGCAGCACGAATGGTCTCAGCCGTTGGCAGATCCTGCGGCGCGGCGGGCAACATGAGAGCCCATAACAGACACGACGAAGTGCTGAACATCTTTCTCTCCTATAGTCTGCACCGCTGACACTTTCACTTGGACCGCGCTGACAGCCGCCGTCGCGAGCACGTGAGCGTCCCTTGCCTGGGGGCAGCTGTCAAGTCCTGGCCGTGCCGCCGCTGGCGCGTTAGCTGTTGACACGTTGACGTACGAGCAGTACCACGCCGCCATGTGGCTTGCGGCGGTCATAGGTCTGATGGGGCTGGCGAGTCTGGCCTGTGTTGCATGGTGGCTGCGACGCACACGACAACGTCTCGGCGATGACCCCGTGACTCAAGATGCGCTGGATTGCTGGCAGCGTCTGTCGGGGCCGCAGCGCACGAGCCGGCTGCAGGCGGTCTCGAAGGCGAACCCCGATGCGGGGGTGGTGTGGTATCTACTGGGTTTGTCGCTGCTGGCGGAGGGGCAGCGCGCACAGGGAATCCGGGCGCTTCAGGTGAGCTATCATCGCGAGCCGGCGTTCGAAACGGCCGCTCTTCTTGTCTTTGCCTTCCAGAAGCTCGGCGACGGTGGCATCGAGGGGCTGCTCGAGTGCCTAATCGAGACATGGGAGGAGTCGGGCCGTCCCATGCCGGCGGGCCATCGACTCGAACGGTTCATTCTCGATCGTCTCGGCGGGGACTGCGTGACGCTGACGCATGCGTCGGCGCTGGGGGCAGCGTTGTGGCGGCTGCCTCTGCCCGAGCTGCGCCGACAGGTGACCTCGGCGTTGAGCTCTCCCGCTCCGCCGCAGTGGGCTCGGCTGCTGCGAATCGAGCTTTGAAGGTGTGCGTTAGCCTCCGGCGGGGCGGAGTTCGTCGAGCGCTCCGCGAAGAAATGTGATGCTCTGGTATGCCTGACCGTCCGGGTCGCGCTGCTGGAAACCGCCGTGCAAATCGACCGACAGGAACCCGTCGTAGCCGATGTCCATCAGCTTGCTGAGAAGCACGTGCCACTGGATGCTACCCGAGCCGGGAGGAAGCCGCTGATCGGACATGCCGTCGTTGTCGCTGACGTGTACGTGCACGATATACCGACTCATGATTTCCAGGAAACCTACCAGCGACGTGGCGTGCCGTGTCATGAGGTTGAGAATGCCGGTGTCGAAAGTCAATCCCAGTGCCGGCGAGCCGACCTCTTCGATCATATGGATGCCGGCCCACGGCGCGTTGATCAGGTACGCCACGCTGTACTTGAAGTGCAGGGCCAACTTGACGTTCTGGCTCTCGGCGAGCTTGCTCAGGCGGCGCAGCGATGTGCGAGCGCGTTCCCAGAAGCCCTTGAAGGGCGAGCGATAGGGCCAGCAGTACATCCCTTTGATCTGGACGACGGCACATCCGCAGCCCGCGGCGAAGTTGATCGCGCGTTCGGTTTCCGTGAGCCCGGCGTGGCGCTTGTCGGCGTTGCCGCTGGCGATATTTGTGCCGCGGGCGACGTGAGCCTCGCTATGTATGGAGCAGACCGCCAACTTGTACGAGTCGGTCATCGATCGGAACATGCCGGGGGCCATGTGTGGCAGTCGATCCAACTCGACCCCCTCGTAGCCGTACTGTCGGGCAACCTCCAGCGAATCACGAAAGTGGAGGTACTGGAACACCTTTGTGCACAGCGCAAGCTTCATCCACAACTCCTCGGGCTCGACCCGACGTCCTGGGGCAGTAGGCTACCAGTTGGCTCGGCTTGGGGCAACGGCGTCCACACGGCGGGCCGTCCCGGCGGTTTGGGCTTCGGACGCAAAGTCGGCTAGAATCAGCATCGGCGTTTCTGCCGCCGGCACGCCGGATCGTCTCCGGGGCGGTGAGGCGGACGGAGTCTCTGGCATTGATTATCCCGATCGGCACCGACAGTCCGCTGGATCGACGGCCGGTGGCCAATTACGCGCTGATCGGGGCGAACCTTCTGGTATTTTTGGTGCTCGATTGGCTGGGCGGTGCGGCGCTGGCACCGCTCAAAGACCGCCTGACGCTTCACGCCGACGAGCCCCGTTTGTTCGAGTTCGTCACGTACCAGTTCCTGCACGGCGACGGGATTCACCTTTTCTTCAACATGCTGTTCCTGTGGGTGTTCGGCAACAGCGTCAACGCGCGGATGGGGCATGTGGCCTATGTGCTGTTCTACCTGGCGAGCGGGGTGTTTGCGGGCCTGGGATACGCCTGGCTGAACGTGCACAGCCTTCTGGGTGCAAGCGGTTCGATTGCCGCGGTGACGATGGCGTACCTGGTGCTGTTCCCTCGCACCAACGTCTCGATCATCTACTGGTTCCTGTTTATCGGCCACCTGCAAATACCAAGCATGATCATCATCCTGCTCAAGATCGTGCTATGGGACAATATCATCAGCCCGGCCCTCGATCCGCAGGCGACCAACGTAGCCTACTCGGCCCATCTGGCGGGGTACTTCTTCGGGTTCGGGGTGTCGCTGCTGATGCTCTGGCTGCGTGCCCTGCCTCGCAGCCCGTTTGATATCCTGTCGCTGATCTGGCGCGCGTACCAGCGACACAGCCTGGTTCAGGCGTTAAGGAGTCCCGCGGCCCAGGCCCGCGCCCGCTATGGTGACATGGCCCGCACCGACGGGCGAGCCGAGCCGCACACCAAGCCGCAAGCGCCCGAACAGCTCGACGAGGCCGATGCGCTGAAGGCGCGCATCAGCCAGGCGCTGGGCCGGAACGACCGATCCGGCGCGGTGGAGCTCTATCAGCAGTTTGTGGAGGTGGCGCCGCGGCAGGTCCTGTCGCGCCAGCAGCAGCTTGATATCGCCAACCAACTGATGACCGACCGGCATTATGTGCTGGCGGCGGGAGCGTACGAGGCGTTCCTTCGCCACTATGCCGACACGCCGGACGCCGAGCAGGTGCACCTGTTGCTGGGCATCGTCTATGCGCGTTACCTCGAGCAGTACGCAGCGGCCGAGCCACACTTCCGGCAGGCGCTGGAGCGCCTGAGCGACCCTCGGCAGCGCCAGCAGTGCCAGGAGTGGCTGTCCCAGGTGCGAGATGTCCTCGGCGGCGATGCCGACTAGTGGCTTGCCGGCCTGTGCGGCGGCAGCGGTCGGGCCGGCGTGGTCGACTGCAATCGGGTCAGCCGTCGCCCGTTGACGGATTCGCCCGGGCTGCTATGCTGAGTGAGTTAGGACGGTTTGCGCCGCTAGCTCAATTGGATAGAGCATCGGTCTACGGAACCGAAGGTTGCAGGTTCGAGTCCTGCGCGGCGCGGTTTTTCGTTCCCCTGAAAGGTTGCATCGGTTTTTTGCCGTGGTTGCGGGCTGCGCACCCTTACTTGCGCAGCTTCATGTGCGTCAGCTCGGCGTTCATTTCGCGGATGCGCCGGGACATGCCCTGAACAATGTGGAACGCCAGCGATGGATCCTCGTGAACGCGTCGCATGAGGGTCTTCTTGTCGACGCTGAGCAGCCGGGCTTCGCCCAGGCTCCGCACGGTGGCTGAGCGGGTCTCGCGCTCGAACAGGGCCATCTCCCCGAAAACGTCGCCCTCGCCCAGGACGGCCAGCCGAATCTCTCCGTCAACCGACAGGTCGCTCCTGCCGGGCGCGGCGTCTGGCGGCTTCGAAGAGGAGTTCCGCCTCCCCGTTTGCCGGCTAGCGTGTTGTCAGCCATAAGACACTGATGGGTCGTGTAGCCGCGACGTATGGGGCCCGGTCGACCCACCTCCAGGACGACAAAGTTGCCTGTGGCGGCGCGTTCGCCGCGACAGTAGCATGGCTGCCGATGAGTTGGCAGTCGACACGTCGTGTCAAACCTCTATTGCCAAGTGTGCTCGCGCGAAGGGCATGGATCCTAGCGCCGGTGCTCGCCGTCGTGGCGGTAGCTGGTGTCGGGCAACAGCGGGCGTGGGGGCAGGGCTTCTCGTTGGGCGTGGCGGCCGGCGACGTGACCGACAGATCGGCCGTGCTCTGGACGCGCAGCGACGAGCCTGCCAACCTCATTCTGGAGGTGGCTACCGATGAGGGATTCGGGAACGTTGCTGTGAGTATGCCGGTCACCGCGGGGGCCGAGACGGACTACACGGTGAAGGTCGAGGTCGGCGACCTGGCGGCGTCGACATTGTTTTTCTATCGCTTTATCAATGCGGATCATCCCGAGCGGCGCAGTCGAGTGGGACGGTTCAGCACCACACCGCCGACGGAAAGTGCGGCGCGATTCCGGTTTGTTTTTTCGGGTGACTCGAACGCTGCCTATTCGCCCTGGAGACTGATGGAGTATGCGCGAAGCGAGCAGGCTGATTTCTTCCTCTGGTTTGGCGATGTGACGTACGCTGATCTGAGCCATCCGGGTTCGCCGCCGGCGGAGGACCTGGCGGGCTACCGCGCCAAGTACCGCGAAACCCACGCCGACGGCCCGATGCAGGACCTGCTTGGCGAGGTGCCGATATGGTGCGGGTGGGACGACCACGAGGTGTTCGACGACTACGACGGAGGCGAGCCCCAACCACCGGTGACCCGCGAGCGGATAGAGCAGGCGTATCAGGCCTTCTTCGAGTACATGCCGATTCGGGTGCAGAACGCTGGGGGTGACGAGTTCCGGACCTACCGGCGGTTTCGGTATGGCCAACTGGCTGAGTTCTTTCTGATTGACGGCCGTCAGTACCGGCAAAGCCACCGTCCGCCCGAATGCGACGGCACGTTCGATCCGTACGGCCTGGTTGTTGAAGCTCGCGACCAGGATTGCGTCGATCGGCTGGAGGCCGAGGACCGCACCATGTTGGGGGCCGAGCAGTTCCAGTGGCTGCTCAATGGCCTGGCCGAGTCGACAGCACGCTACAAGTTCATCGTCAACAACGTGCCGTTGACCAGTTACGTGGTGCGATCGACCGACCATTGGGATGGCTACGACGCGGAACGTCGCGCCTTGCTGGAATTCATCGACGCGGCGGGCATCACCGGCGTGCACAGCCTCGTCACCGAAGTGCACGCCAACGTATACAACCCCGATGTGGCGAGCTTCTTTCGCCAGCATCGCCCGGGGTATCGCCTGAGCGATGGTTTTGCGCTGCCTGAACTGGCGGTGGGTCCGATTGCGGCCGGCACGTTTCGGTTCGAGACGTCGCTGGTGATCGATCAGTATCTTCCGGTGCAAAACTGCCTGGAGTCGACGATTCGCAACTGGGCATTCGACGCAGCCATAAGTCGCATCGCAGAGTTGAACGAATGGGCGTTCTATGAGCTCGATCGGTGGGCCTATCTGCTGGTCGACGTTGGCCCGGAGGGAGTGACCTTCAGCTACCGTGGCATCGAGCCGGGAACTGCTCAGCCCGCGCTCCGCACGCTCTACACCGTGGGCCCCGCGGGTCCACCGTGCGTAGGTATCGGGCTGCTCATCGTTTTCGTCCCGGCCGTGTGGCTGGTCCGCGTGGCGCACGCGAGGCGCATCGGCAACCGCCGAGCGCCCCGGCCAAGCCTTCCCGACGCAAGCCGATGAGCCGTTCTGCCAGCCGCTGGTCGGCTTGACACAAGGTAGCTCAGACCGTCGTGGCTTCGGGCGGAGTCGACGATGTCGCAGGGCCTGACGGCGCACGCGCCGCTACGAAGCGTCGTCGGTGTTTTCCGGGGGTTGGTGGGCTTGGCGGCGTCGACTGGCTTCGGCCAGCACGCGTTTTTCCTCCGGTGTAAGGCTATCCACACCGTGCTCGTGGATCTTGGCCAGGATGCGGTCGATGGTTTCGGCGTCGGTGTGGCGCTGCCCTTCGGGGCTGCTTGGGTCGCGCGTGTCCTGATCCGATGTCTTCGGAGGTCCTCCCAATACTGACGCAAGACGCCGGACGGCCGATGACGGGTCCGCCTTGGTGCGGTGTCGGCCCGAAAGCGAGAAACCGCCCGAGTACGCCCACCAGACTCCGACTGCAAGCCCCGCCAGATGGCAGAGGTCGCCCCCGTAGTTGGGCCCCTTCTGCCAAACGTTATACACGTACCAGACGCTGTAGAAGATGACACAGGTTCTTATCCGCACGGGGAAGAGGAAATACACGTAGACCTCTGCCTCGGGAAAGAGCACCGCCGCAGCCCCCAGCAAAGCCAGCACGCTGCCCGAGGCGCCAAGACCGGGCAGGAGTGGGTCGATAAAGCCCACCAGACCGGCCACCGTCAGCAAGACGTTGCCGGCAATTCCCGCGAGGGTATACACAAGCAAAAACTGCCGCCGCCCCCATACTCGCTCCAGGGCCGGGCCCAGGAAGTAGAGAAAGAGCATGTTGATAAAGATGTGGGTGAGGCCGGCGTGCATATACGTGGCCGTCAGCAGCCGCCAGAACTGCCCGTGGAGCACGGCCTCGCCCTGCATGACGCCGAAGTTGACGATCCAGTTATAGATCCTTGGGCCGCCATAGAACATGAGCACAAAGACGATGACGTTCGCGATGATGATGGCGGTGGTAACGCTTATCCCGCCCGCAACCGGGCCTCGGTAGTAAGGACGTCGCGGTTGGTCGTCGTGGTCACGGTGAGCGTAGGGGCGATCTTGCCATCCCAATGAGCTTACTCCTTCCGGTCGGCCAGGCCTGCCGCTGCTCTATGCCCATCATAGCACGGCCTCGTGCCGCGGTCATGGCGGGCAAGGCTGCCTTACATGAGATGGCTGGCGATGACGGGACGGGGTTGGTGTGGGATTTTACTCGCGGGGCGTAGCCAATGGCGAAAGCTTGCCGCCAAGTGTGTCGAGTTGATTGCGATAGCTGCGGGTGCGTCGGATGTGTGGTTACAGGCGTCTGGCTTGCCTGCCCGACGGCGGGCAGAGCCACCTTAAGGGATACCTGGAACAGGTATCGTGACGCATGAAGCTGCTTGAGAATCGACCAAGCATGGCCCTGGCCCGGCTCCCGTCGCGCGAGATGGTGCGTCCTGCGAACTGTACGTTCACCCACGCCTCCCGCGCTTGGGGCTGGCCGCACCATGGATCGTGAGACATTCGCTCTTCGGCGAAGCAGCCGACCGTTCCTCGGGGGCAGAGCGAGGGATGGCCGCCATCACGTTTTTCAGCCAACTCATGGTCGGGACGGGGAGCGGATCGGCGCCATGGAGAAGCGCCGCGTAGGTGGTTACGTGTGCCATGAAATAGGTAAGGAACAGGGCACGCTCGAGAGGATTGTCTCCCTCTGCGCGGATGACCGCAAGGTCGGCCTTGTTCTGAAGAATAAGGTCACGCGTCCTTCGAAGCCGTAGCTCAATGCGTGGCTCGCCGTCGGCCGACTCGAAGAAGATGAACGTGAAGGGCACCCGCTGCTTGCGCGCTCTTACCGCCTCCACGTGGGCACGGATCGACTCTACCGCGTTGTGCAAATCCTCCGGCGCCACACCTTCAATAACGTTAACCTTCGCCCGCTCTCTGAACTGAGTAGCGGCTTCGTGCATAACCGCTTGCAGGTTGCGGTCCCCGACCAGGTAGGGAATGAGCGGACGCATCCCAGCCACATCCTCTGAAACGTCGTTCCTGCGTGATGCTCCGTGCAGCGCGAACCACGCAAGCCGTTTCGCTGGGTTCCGGCGAGTCGGCACTTCCGGGCCAAAACGGGATCGCCACACTCGGAGTTTCTTCGTGATGCGCTCTCGATTCAGATACCGTACCGTTAACCTCCCTCGCGATCCAAGACTCAGACCCACTGTGGCGAGAAATACGAGCGAGGCCGTTGCCTGGAGACAAACGCTCTCTCTTGGCTGGAAGACATACGCCGAATGCTTTGGGTCGTCTGGTAGCTGAACGAAGGGTATCCTGGCGTCTCGCGCGATCCTTCCCAGTTCTCCACCACGGGCAATGGCGGCAAGCAGTCTGGTGCGGCGCCTGACAAGACGCAGGCACTCCAGCGTTTCTTCCGTATTCCCGGAAAAGCTCGCCAATATCGCCAGGGCGCCCGCGCCGAGATCATCCGTATATGGGCTGTCGGCACGCACGACGCGGATTGGCGTCTTGGATCTGCGGGAGTTCTCGATTACCTCTCGCGCGATATCGTGCGGCGCAGCGCTTCCGCCGAGTCCGTAGAATCTTACCTCTTGTATCCGGGCGCGGGTATGCAGCTTCTTAAAGGCGTGGGCTGCACCCTCAGCACGCTCCCACATGGTCTGCACGTGCTTGTCCCAGCGCCCCAGTCGGTCAAGCATCCGCGACCTGTCGAGTAAACCCCGCCAATGAGGATCGTCGAGAAAGTTCTGCGGACCGACAACACGCAGCGCACATCGGGCGGCCGCCTGTATGCTGGTCGCGGCGTCGATCATCGTATTGTACTTCTGTTGTTGGCCGCGTTTGAGGCCGTCGGGGGTGGGACGATATAGAAGCGGTTCCTTTCGTCTGATGAGATCAGAGAGTCCCTTCAGGATCAGCCTTTGCTCCTCGGCAGAGTCCAGCGCCCTCGTCACCAAAGCGCCCGCCGCCGCTTCGGCTCCGTCGGCGCCCTTGGGGCGGGCGACCTGCCGAATCAGATCGCCAACTCGACCAACCGAATCACCAGCCTGTCGCCGTCGGGACGAGGCACTGCCGGCCTGGCCGCGGGGCTTCGCCTGGTTCGTTCGCGCCATGTGAAGACTCCGTGCTTTGATAATCAACGTGACTATCGCAGGAAGAATTATCGCCTTTGTTCGGTCGAGTATCAACCCGGTACAGATGCCCGGCAACCCAAGCAGGGATCTTCGCTTCAGCCAAGCAGACCAGTGGCGGTTATCGCCCCAAAAGAACTCGCCGCCCGCGTAGGTCGGTGCGACCGCAAGCCACGAACACTAGAAGCCCTCTGCCGAACGGGAAAGCTAACCGTTGCGCGCGCACCGGTTCCATACGCCTGAGTCGACGCAAGTACTCTGGCCGGGCCTGCCCTTGCCCACAAGTAATCCTTCCTCGCACGCTGCTGCTGTCATGGAGCAGAGGCATGCAGGCGGTGCTGAGTAACGGAAGTGGGTTAAGAGTCTCAGTCGTAGGGAGGTTCGGCACCGTGGTTCCAGGTCGGATATCCTTCAGATGCCGAACGGGGACGGTAACGCTCGCCGCTTGCAGACGAATGCAGGCACGAACTTGCCGTGAAGAACCTGCTCAACACTGGCAGATCATCCGCCCGCCGGCGGTGCTGCCGGTCTTGGAGGCCATGGCCAGCGATCCAGACAAATCCGTGATTCTCGTCGCTCGACACCAGGAAGGGAAGTACAAGGTGCCCGCGATTTTCGCGTCTGTGGCAGGAGAGCGGCACCAGTATGCGTCAAAACTGATCATTGACGAGCAAACAGCCGAGAGATTGCTTCGTTATTGATTGGGGATCGCCGGAATGTTGCGAAGACCGACGTCGCCTGGCTCGCGAGGACGGGTCCAGTCGTACTGTCACGGTCTACGCCCTTCTTTCGTCCAATCATGGTGAGAGATTCCGGGTTCTTCTCGCGCAACGACTTGGTTTGCCTTCTCGGTCACGGGGCGGCTGGCAATGGCCCGAGCTTGCTGCGGATCATCTCGAGTTGATCGCGGTAGCTGTGACTGTGCGGCTCGTAGCGCAGGGCATCCTGTTCATAGTGGAGGGCTTTGGCGTATTGACCGTTTTCATAGCAGGCTCGGGCGGCCGTATCCAGGATATCGGGCAGGTAGCCCGTGCCGAACGTTTCGCATGTCTTTAGGGCACGAAGGACCAGCTTCAGCGACACTTGCGGATTGCGGTACGACTCGGCATCGGTGGTGGCACGGAACCACGCGACATGGTTAAGGATGGCTGCTGCCTCCGGGTCACAGCCCAGGGCTTGGTCGAAGCACCTTAGTTCGACTTTCGCACTTTCGGAAGGTGATGAATGATCGTGGTTTAAGCAAAAACAAGCCTCCTGGCCGATGCGTTGGTTGTAGGGACAACGCATGGAGCAAGGAGGCTCGCCGTGACTCTTGT
>Ga0307375_10002621_pt1 | contig 18285 bp, 7 predicted proteins | sample TR1MG_FD_202531 | JGI IMG/M metagenome (GOLD analysis project Ga0307375, IMG submission 202531) | Soil microbial communities from Risofladan, Vaasa, Finland - TR-1 | ecosystem: Environmental > Terrestrial > Soil > Coastal area > Acid sulfate soil | place: Finland: Risofladan, Vaasa | collected... | reverse complement strand
TCCTTTAGACGCATGATGAAGATGGTCGATCCCACTCGCGCACCGACGCAACCCAAAGTTCAGCTCCAGATCAACGCCTCGCACCCGGTCATCCTCAGACTCAACCAGGTCCGAGAAACCGACTCTCAACTCGCTCGCGATGTCGCAGAGCAAATCATGGACAATGCGATGATCCAAGCCGGCCTCTTGGAAGACAACAGAGCCATGGTGCCACGCCTCACCAAGATCCTCGATCGTGCCCTTCAGCAGCACCAAAAGTTGTAAGAACATCACGAAATATATTGCGTAGCCGCACCAAAAGCTCAGGCCCCAAAATATATAAAGCCAGCGTTTGTGAAACGAGGTCAAGAGTAGTCGTTAATCAGCGTTCTAGCCCTCCAAATTCTGGGAGTTCAATAGAATGATACAAGGGAAGGGAAACGAGGAAATGGAACCAACGAGCTCCAGTGCAGAGGATGTGCGATCAATAGGATCTTCTGTTTCATTAAGGATGTACACCGAAGCTATGGCCAGTCACGAATCACGTGAGAGAGACCAAGATATCACGTACTCGAAGAAGAAGCGGGCGCCGAGTCGTTGCGCGCTTCCAAAAACTCTTCCCACACCGGCACATCGCACAGCAACATAGCCAGCACCAAAGAATGACTCAAAGGCTTAGATGTATCGAACAGTGCCTCTTTCAAGGTTCTTCCTGCCTCACTATAATCACTGGCGTCAGGGTCGCTCAGAATGATATCGTCGTTCGTCTCCGTCATCTTCTTGAGTTTTTCGAACATTGGGGACTTCTTCACAGCCTGCGCATAGAGGGTGCAATAGATCTGAAGTCTAGCATCCATGTAACCAAGTTTCTTGCCGTCCCAAAGGGAATACGCAGGCTTCGCGCCCTTGCCAAGCGGGAAGCGTTTGGCTTTCGAACTCGCCCAGCCATCCTGCGCCCACTCCCAATACTCTGCCGTCGGTTCACCTTTCTCGTCACACATGTGCCCATATACTTTGCAATACTGCCATGCATTCTCTACGCATTGAGACACATGGTCTAGAAACGAGAAGAGGAATGAGAGGAAAGTTAGGGCTCGCGAGGAGCCAGACTCTAGGAACACAGCATGGTACTACATACCTCCATACAGATCGACAGGTCCTAGGATGAATGGAGAGAGCTGTTTGCCCCAGCTCTTCGATTGGGAGGAAGTATCTACGAAGTTCGGTTGCGACGCCAGCTTGCCGGCTTTTGAGGCTCGCACGAGTCTTACAAGACATCCAGTAGCAGTTCTCCCTTTCAATCGCTCATCCAAACTCAATCCACTAGACATTTCGGAATGTCAAATGATCGACAACGTTGAATAGAGTGAACAGACGCCGTGTTTAAGCCGAACTGAACCCGCTGTTTTGATCCCCAGATTTCGCGTGATCAACTGGAGTCTAGAGAACAGTTCAGAAGCGAAAACGACGGAACATGTTGAGTGGTATGTAATGGTAGTACATTTGAAGAGTCATTGATGCTGACGTGGCACTTCAGGAGAAAAGATTCAGAAGTCTGACCAGCGCCTCTCCTCGTGCGCGTGTGCTTGCTCTCGACTCCAACTTCCGTTAACAGTGTGATATTTCCGATATGCGTCCCAAACACGGGTACTTATGATACCAACTCGCAGTTGAACGAGAGTTGGAGGGAGGAGTGGTGCCATGCCTTCTTCGGTGAATTTCGCGCTTGACCAGAGGCACAGACTCGTCACACTTCGCGGAATACTTAAGATGTCATCATCATGCATTGCAGGAAGCCATATGCTGAACTTAGTCAAGTTTGGAGGGAGGTTCACCAACGCAGCCGGATCAAGGCCCTCTTCATTGTCCAGCTGCAATGAAGTCAACGTTCTTGGCAGTAAACTTAGAGTGGCATTGGTGATAACGTTAGATACTCTGAATTGAAGGGCGGTTACAGTTGTGGGAAGGCTCAAGAGGTCGTTTGGCGAGAGAGTCAGTGGGGGTGGATGTATTCCTTTAGATTGCAGCTCCAAGAAGATGTACTCCACACGAAAGAAGACAGACACGAATTGGGAAGGCCAGCGATTGAAATTGGAGCCATTGGAGCCGAAGTTGAGGTAGGAGACGGATCGAGTGAGTCTTAGGTGCAAACGCTTCGCTCCAGTGAGCCACAGACGCATGATTTCTCGCGCCTCACATCGTTTTACAATTTCCTCCATGGTTTCTGGAGGGAGAGTCTCCATGGCGAGGTGTTCGGTCAATGAAGAGCTGAACCATGCGTGATTGTAGGAGGACCCTACCACTCCATCCCTAGTTGTTGCACAACATTGCCCAGATCTGAAGGCAGATGCATCTTTCCATCAATTGGTTGTGATGAGACCCATCTCAAGCGCATCGATGAGGATGAGGGGAGCAGTTGAGGACGCGACGGAGATTCGCACGTTTCCGCTGCTCGCCGAAGGTACCAAGCGTACGGAAGGGCCTCTATTGAGGCTGAGTGTCCCATCAAGCTTCTACTTCCTCCCCAGGTCTTGATTTCCGGTCTTCACTCGATGTTGAAACACTGAGGGCGATAGAAGGTGAAACCACCCAGAGTCTGGCGCAAACGAGCTAGTCGTAGAATATGTGAGTGTTTGAGTACATTTAGAAGAAGTCATAGATCTGGTAGATCTTAGCATTGGTCCATTGAGCATAGCACTTGCGTATGAAGGACAGCAAAGCCGGGATTTGGATGGAGAGCGAGACATAGACGGGTCCTTCTCCAGCAGCGCCTTCACTCGTAGGCGCCTCAGAATTGCTGCAAACGGACGGGAACTTGTAGTTGAAGTTCACAGTTACTCCCTTTACGGCCTCAAATTGCTTGCACAGCTCCTCCCAGTGCTTGGACGGAAGTTCCATCTTGGTGTGAACGACGGCATGGTTGGAGATTTGTAGGAGGATGGCGCATGGCGATTTCAATGCAATGTTCGTGAGCACCTCTGTGAATGGCTTAAACGTGGGGATTTGAAGAACGACGAGGCCTTGATCGAATTCGGTGAGCGGGACGATGCGCTTGTCGACGTGCGCCCACGAGATCTTGCTGGGGACCATAATGAGTAGTTGTTCGACCAATCGCGAGGAATCGTAGGAGTCGCCCAAAGAAGACTTGATGGGAAGAGCGAGTAGTTGCATTTGAGACATGAGGAGGGCCATCACAACGCCCGGAACAGCGTCGATCAGGAAGCCCTTCTCCGAGAGTGCACCAAAGTAGCCCTTCTTCTCTGCCACTACGCCCACGATCTTGAATAGCACTTGGAAGTAAATCTTGAAGACATCCGTGAATGGGAACCGATACCAAGGCGTGTGGTTCATCGAGGCACCAAACATCTCCACGATCTCGACTTGCATCCACTCCGAAAGCTTGAACCACGTGAGATACTCGTGATCGGCATTCAAATTACCATCAAGATGCCCAGATCCGGCCAGCAGCTGACCTAGTTGTTGACCAATCTTGCGGATTTTGCCCGTGGCGCTGGATACGTCCGGCAGCGCACGGTACTGGATCACGAATTTGGCTCCACCAAGCAGCAGGCTTCGGTCAATTTCGATATTCGCCGTGTCCAATTCGCCGTTGGCCGTGACTGCAAGCTGAGCAGACGATGTCACATCCTGATCGTTCGCCTTGAACATGCCAGTGAGAGACTTCTTCACGAAACGCGCAGAGACAACGTGTAATACACCTTCAATAACGCCCTTTCCTTCGTAGTGCAAGATGGGGCAGATTTCGTCCAGAGTGCGGGTAGCAGGGGAGGGAAGACGGTTGCTAGGCTTGGCGGAAATTTGCTTCAACCGCATCGTCTGCGCCTTGTTCCAGAGCGATACCAGGTCTCCCAATCCAACAGCAGTTGCCATGAAGCTATGTGTGCGAGATAGTTGAATGTGAGGGGAAGAGAGAAGACCGAGCATGGTGCGGTTCCAGGGAGAGTCGGCGGTGCTCATCATCTCCATCGTTGGTAGTGTGCCATTCGTCCTTACTGCCTTCAGACCATCTCTAAACGCGGTCCAACTATCCTTGTCGAGCTTCATGAGGACCCATTTGGTAAATGCCTCCACAGAACCACCAGAAGGCGATAGAGAGATCATGAGACTCGTTGCGCTTCCAGAGAGTCCTAGCCCTCTGATCACTTGATGCACGTCTGCTATTTCAGGGAACTGATGCAAAAGGGCATCCATTTCAGAACGTACTTCGGTCTCGGGGATCTCAGAAGCCTCAGCAATCGCAGAGGGAGAGGCGTCTTCAGCGACCGAGGCGCTTGAATCCGCCTTTGGCAACTGCGTCCTCTTCGCCACCTCTACCTCTTCTTCCTTCTTTTGCATATCCAAGAACATTCCAGCAATACGGTCGACGATGGAGATGATGGCGAGCTCGAAGATGCCACCTTGTTGTGAACGCGAACGAAGCACCTTGATGAGAAGGAAGAGCTCCTCAGGGAGGTAGGAACCAGCGAAATCGGAATTGGGCACTGCAGCTTCAGCAAGTGGTTCAAAGCGGGCCAACATCATGAGAGCGGGACTGACGTAGTCCTTGACGATCAAAGTGATGGATTCAGCGAGACCAGGGATGTCTTTTGGGATGATGGTGTTCACAGCGTTGATTAAGAAGTCCTGAAGAGACGGCAACAGCTGTTGAAGGGTCTGAAGAACGCCTTTGATACCGGTGAGTCCAATGCGCGGAAGTTGGTTGAGCGCAACGTTGGGTCCTAGCTTCGACACGTCCGGCGGCAACTTCATGAGTTGAATGGAATCGGTGAGTGGATCAGTGAGCGTGCGAATGGAGTATTTAGACTCGAGCGCGGGACGGAACTTGGGCCTCTTCTCGAGGAGGGAGGAGGTGTTGGAGCCGTCCTCGGACACTTTGATGAAACAGAACATGATGTCCTTCGTGGGGTCGTCCTTTTGCATCTCATAGATCATAGAATCACGGAAGCCACAAGATTCGATGAGCAGACGCCATTCCAAGGCAGAACGGAAGCCACGAATCTCATTTCTCTCGGAAGCTGCCGATGTACCAGTCAAAGCGTTGAAGATCATGTGAGCACAGTCAAGCATGGGCATGAGTTCTCTGTTGTCATCGAGATCGTGTTCGCGAGTGATGAAGATGCCACCTGGACGAAGGATGCGATGGACGGAGACCAAAAAGTCTTTCACTTGTGTAGGCTCCAGATGATGAAGGCCTTGATTCATGGTTACTAAGTCCACCACACCATCGGGAATAGCGGCAAATTCACGACCGTCCTTACGAATATGCTCATAGTTGATGGGAACGAACTCGCCAATGAGACCTGGATCCTGCGAGCCTCTTTCCAAGATCGCCGCGATGTCAGAGTTGCCACCTTCCTTGTCGTGAACCACCCATACGTGGCCCTTGATCTTCATTGCAGTTCTCAAAGGCACAACCAGCTTTCCATGGTCACCAATGGAGCACATCGTGTGGATCTTTCCAAAACGACCCAGTCTCGACATGACGGACACTATCTCGCGCACCAGCTCCTTCTTTTGCTCGCTAAGCTGCTTCACATTCTTCCACGCCTTGACGAGAGACGAAATCGGACCGGAGGTCTGAGTCAAACCATCAACAATGGACATGTAGATCTGATTGTCGTCCTTCAGGCGCGGATCCCAGATCGCGCGGTTGATCAGCCGGAACAGTTGCGTGTTGTTGCCAATATCCAGCACTTCAGTCAAGAACACATCCAAAAACTGACTGCGGAGGTAGGGGTGCTTCATCAAGCGACGGAAGGAATCAGAACGATGAATCGAGACGTTGCGGAACAGGTCGTCCAATTCAGCTCCACTGATGACTTTCGTAGGTACAATCAGCGAAAGATCCACACGAGGCTTAGCAGATAACGAAGAGGGGGAAGAAGTGGCACTTAGATCTGGAGAAGAGGCAGATGAGGAAGAAACATCTTCCGAGGCTGTCGAGCCTTCTATCACCTCAACGACTTCACCATGGTCAGTCTTCTTCTTCTTCTTGCGACTCTTCTTTTTGGGAGATGTAGAATCTGAGAGAGTATCGGGATTGCCAATCGATGGCGATGACGATGGTTGAGAAATAGGAAGTGGAGGAGATGCTGGCGTGATGGTCGCCTGCGATGATGTACCAGATGAAGTCTGTTGCAGTGCCGAAGGTGTAGCTTGCGCGAAGTTCATGACATGTTTTGGCCTGCTGCCGAGGGCGTAGTTCTCCCACCATAGGTTCGAGAAACGAGCGTCCGGGTCGTACTTGTTCTTGAGCGAGCAGAAGTGTTCGAATCCAGGATATGCCGCAAGTAGTTGTTCCTTGGAGTAATGGTGTTGATAAGGGAGGTAGAAGGTGCCGCCTTCGGCGAGAGTGATGTTGGCAAGCTTGTTGTGGTAGGTGCCGAGGAGTTGGATGGCCTCCGACGTTCTCCTGAGTCTGTAGTAGAGTACAAATGCGTAGCACCCACCTGGGGAGGCGGCATATGGAAGCACGGAGTCCTGATCGTGTTCTACGACGCGAATGGTGATGTTGAGGAGAGTGAGTAACTTCTCGAGGTGAATCTCACCAAGAACGATCTTCTTCGCCTCGGATGTCCAGGATGCAAAGTTCTCCTTGGGCACGAAATACTCTTGTAGGATGAAAGTATCGTCAACGAGAAGAAGAGGGGAATAGAGACGAGCCAAGGGTTCAGCGGATTCGAAGAGGAGGAGGTTGCGATCGACGACTTCGTTCCAGTCCAGCGCGACTCCCAATTGCTGCTCCACTGCAAAGCGCACTTCTCTGAGCGGACCTGCAAACCACTTGTATAACAATCTACTCGTGTTGCTCATTTCCAGGGGCTTGGTTCCAAGGTTCGATACGGTCGGTGTGGGGCAAAAGCGGCGGAAGATGTAGACCTCTGCGAGATCGAAGTTCGTGATGTTGATGCGCGCCAGTTTCACCTCGATATCGTCAGCGGCTTCCAAACCGGTGTATATGTGAGGAAGCTCCTGCAAGGGGACCATCATGGTGTCCATGAACAGGCGAACATTGGGATTTGTCTTTAGAACGACGTCGTAGATGATTCCGAACAATCCATAGCCACCAAGTGCACAACGGAACAATTCACGAGCCTCATCGGATTCAGCAGTGCGAGAGCATTCAACAATGGAGCCATCGAACTTCACCAAGCGGAAAGAGATCACAGATTCGGCGAGACAAAAGTCGGTCGTGATGCCGTGGCCGTTTACACTCATCGTGCCGCCAATCGAGAAGGAACAATAGGATTGCAATGTACGGGGCGCCTTGCCAAACTTGTTGAGGTATTGAATCAGATCAGCCCACTGAGCACCGGTACCAACCACCACATTGCCGTCTGGAAGCAGCTTCATCTCGCAGACGAACGCCATGTCGATGACCACCGCGCCAACGCTCATCGTATGACCTCCCATCGAATGCTTCGTTCCTCTCACGCACACACACTGATCACTCGCCTTCGCTGCTTTCACAATTCGCTGAACATCGTCAATCGACCGCACGTGGTAGACTCTAGACACCTTTGTTGCATTCAAACGGGAAACATCGTCCACAACGACCTCTCCTTTGCTCACCCAATCGGGCCAACATTCCTCACGATTACCATTCACACTGTTATCAGAAGTAGAAGACATCCTGACCGAAGCAGACCAGAGGAAGGAATGCTTCAAACTGCAAAAACCCAACGCCAACAAAGACTTACAACCACTAACAGTGTACCATTCACTCTCTGATCCACCCAAGTATACAGCTTTACACGATGGTATTGACAACAAACACTGTTTTCTCTGCAGCAGGACTAGTTTAGCACGAATGTCATGATTACGAAGTTGCGGAGAGCCCTTCATGTGCGGACGCTGTGTCCTCCATTGTTAATGACTTCGCCACCATTGCCTCTTATTTGATGGCACGTACTCAAATTTCATCGACCATAGGGCTTATGTAGCCATGAGAGAGTAGGGTGAGCAGTGACGGTTGATACTGCTCCGAGCAGTTATTCCGGCTGCTTGCTGACGTTGGACTTGGGCACTGCTCAGTTTGGAACTGGAACACGATGTATGTTGGATGCGTGGACACCTTTCGGAGGCTATTTGGTGATGGGAGGACTGCGGCTTAAGGAGGATAGGCCGGAACGAAGGCCAAGCATCAACTATGAGGCGCCTCCAATTCGTATTGATGTGTCTCAAACTAGATGTGGAATGGTGACGACTTGAATACATATGGATTGGGCACTCTCAGGAGGAGTTCATCTCTTGGCAAATCTGACTCTCGTCCAGCAGTCCTTTCTGCACTCCGATTTGCGTCAGGTCCCGCGCGATGGGAGTTCCTAGCTACTTCAGGTGGCTTGCAGAGAAATATGGTAAAACAGTGGTGGACGCTTTAGAGGATTTGCCGCAAACAGCCAATGGACAGGAAGTTCAGCCCGATCTCTCTCTCCCGAACCCCAATGGCGAGGAATTCGACAATCTCTACTTGGATATGAATGGAATCATCCATCCCTGCTCGCATCCCGAAAACAAGGTTCGTACGATGTCATTTGAGTCATGTTTTTCTCGTTTCGCGCGTTCCTGCATTTCGTTCTCGATTTTGGCCTCTGTGCCTCTTTCATTGGCGATTTTACACCCATCCTCTTTGATACGTGCTAGCATATCGAACCTTTACAAATCTTCTTGATCGTTTGAACGAAGAGAACTGACGCTTTTCTGGTGTTTCCAAAGCCGCAACCCGCTAGCGAGTATGAGATCATGGAGAACATCTTCGAGTATGTGGATCGATTGTTCAGTATCGTTCGTCCTCGCAAAATCTTCTATTTGGCCATCGGTACGTTGTTTGAAGTCCTCAAATGCGTGATTTACAGCGAGCGATTTTGCATCCTGTTTCTAACCCATTCAGTGGCCCTGATGTATTTGTCTCACCCCTTTCATGATCTATTCACTGTGTTGTTGGTTGATGTTTCAATTTGGTGTTCGGCAGATGGAGTGGCGCCTCGAGCGAAGATGAATCAGCAGCGCAGTCGTCGTTTCAAAGCAGCGAAGGAATCTAAGGATGCAAAGGAGTTGAAGCGTAAAACTGAAGAGGAAGCCTTGACAGCAGGTCGAATTACGCAGGCAGACTTTGATGCGGCGAGAGCGGAGGCACTTGGTTCCTGGCACTTCGATAGCAACTGTATTACGCCTGGTTCTGCGTTTATGGATGCCGTCGCCAAGTCTTTGCGTTGGTATGCATATCAGCGTTTGACGACGAACCCGGCGTGGAAGAACATTCAAGTGATCATCAGTGATGCTAATGTGCCCGGTGAGGGCGAACACAAGATCATGGACTACATACGTCATCAGCGATGCACTCCTAATTACGATCCCAATACGAAACACGTGCTTTGCGGGTTAGATGCCGATCTCATCATGTTGGGACTTGCGACGCATGAGCCGCACTTTTACATCCTTCGCGAGTTTGTGGCCTTCGGCAAGACCAATGAGAACGATCGCTTCGCGAGAGAAGGCGGACAAGCGGAGATCTTCCATCCCTACCAATTCCTACGAATCAACGTACTGAGAGAATACCTGGCGGTGGACCTTTTCGTGCCGAACCTTCCCTTCGAGTGGGACCTTGAGCGTGCCATCGACGATTACGTCTTCCTTTGCTTCTTCGTCGGAAACGACTTCTTGCCCCATATGCCGACGCTCGACATCCGCGAAGGTGCCATCGAATTGCTCATCGAAGTCTACAAACAGTGCCTGCCGCGACTCGGCGGCTTCATCACCTGCAACGGAGAGATTGACCTCGCTCGCGCTGAAATCCTGCTACACGAAGTTGGAAAGCTAGAGGATGCGATTCTGCAACGTCGTGTCGCAAGAAACCAACAGAAGCAACGCAGAGACTATCAAAGAGAGAAGCAACGCGCTCGCGAATCCAACCGATATGAGGACCTCAGTCCTGGGATGGTCGTCGATTTCAACGCATCGGATAGATTTGGAGGCAGAGGAGGTAGAGGAGGAGGTAGAGATGGAAGCAGAGACGGTGCAGGAGGTCCTCATGGTGTTGGTTCGCCCTCCAATCAATCCGCAGCTCAACAACTCCGCGATCGCATGAACAAGGGACCCAACAACATCCAATCTGCAGTGGCGGCCCCGCAACCTCAACACATGGACTTGGACCCCTCCATCCCGCCTCAGTCCCGTGCGCCCGATCAAACACCGCTGTTCCCTTCTGCGACCGAATCTTCAGTGAAGCCATATGTGAATCAAGAGGCATTGGAACCCAAGCTCGATGGTTTTGAAGAAGGCGATAACGTGCGTCTGGGCGACACCGACTGGAAGTCCCGTTACTATAAGGCGAAGTTTCGCATCAACTACGCAGAGGAGCACGCGAGAATGAATGAGATTGCGCGCGAGTACATGGAAGGTTTGGTGTGGGTGTTGCGCTACTACTATCAAGGCTGCTGCTCTTGGACCTGGTACTACCCCTTTCACTATGCTCCCTTTGCCGGCGAATTGAAGGAAGTGCCTGCGATGGGGCCATTCGACTTCGACCTGGGAGAGCCATTCACGCCATTCGAGCAACTCATGGGCGTCTTGCCTGCTGCCTCTGCCGATTGTCTGCCTGAACCCTACCGCGAGTTGATGACGAGTCCTACATCACCCATCTTCGACTTCTACCCCGAGACGTTCGAATTGGACCTCAATGGCAAGAAACAAGCCTGGCACGCAGTCGTTTTGCTGCCCTTCATCGATCAACACCGCCTCATCGCTGCCGTGCGCCCCCTGAGCCGCGCACTCTCCGAAAGTGAACGCTTTAGAAACACCATTGGAAACGACGTCTATGTGATCACTTCATCGCACTTCAACGCTGAAATCCTGCAACAAGTTCAAGAGAAGGGCGCCCAGCGAGCACTCAAGTATCGCAAGAAGATGGCATCTGAAATCGATATTCAGCTCAAATTCCTCTCCGAAAACCCTACGCCGTTGAATACAGAGCGCATAGGCTCAGTGGCAGGCAAAGCCACGTTCTCTCTTTGGTCGCCGCTCAAGGGTTCCGATGTAACCGCTCCTATCGCTCAATGTGGCCACATTGAGAACATCGATGCCCTCTCCGTCATCTACCACCATCCTCAATACGAAAAGGGTTTCCAATTCCCCGCACGTCTGCTAACGAACGTCACCATGCCGAAGCAGTTGCTGACACCTGACGACAAGAAGCGCCCCGCTCTGTACCCGGCTGGTGCCTCTACGAACGTCATTCTCGATGCAGTACTCAACAGCTTCACTGGAGGCAATAGAGGAGGAAGAGGAGGAAGAGGAGGAGGCAGAGGAGGAGGTGGAAGAGGAGGACCAGTGAGACACGGGGACCGCAACGAGGAGCGCACGAGCCCGTACGGTGGTGGACGCCCTGATAATCGCGACCGATACAGAGACCAAGGAGATGACTACCAAGGAGGTTCGTATGGCCGAAGAGAAGGATTCGAGGACAGAAGAGGAGGTGGTGGCGGAGGTGGCTACAACAACAGCAACCGTGGTGGTGGACGTGGTGGAGGTTATTCCGACTCGCGCGGTGGTGGCGGCGGTCGTGGCGGCTACTCAAGCAATCGTGGTGGATATGGTCAGCAGAACAGTGGACATCAATCTCCTTCCTATGGATATGGCAATGGCGGTGGCGGTGGCGGCTACAACAACGGCGGACGAGGTGGATACCAATCTCCTCATCAGCAGCAGAGAGGCGGCTACCAATCGCCTCATTCTCCCCCCTCCGGACCCCACTACTCTCATCAGCAACCTCCTCCATACTATGCACAACAACCGCAGCATCAACCACTTGCGCATCTCCCTTCCGTCTCCGCCTCACAAGGCCTCTCCGCTGCCATCGGACCCATGCTTGCTGCATCCGCTCAATCTCTGGGCGTCCCACAACAACCATACCAACAAGCTCCTTCTCAAGGATCATTCCAACTCTCAAGCGTGAATCTCCAGCAACTCTATCAGCAACAGCAACAGGCCCGCTCTTACAGACCTCCCTACTGAGCATGCCTCTCGGTCTCCGACACCCTCTCAACGGACTACGCTTTACGAACTTGTACTTCATGTATGAAAAACCAATCATCTTTGAAACACAACACTCCTCTCCTCACTTTCCAACAGCTACAGTGGTTCGTTTCTTCCCAGAGCCCTCTCGCTACCATTTGCTACCGCCAGAGCCTCAATCGATCACCCCAGGTAAACTCACTCTCCTCACTACTTTCATGATGTCTAGCTTACTAATGTCATAATGGAGACGATCTATGTATGATGTCAAGGCAATGTAACAATCGCTTTACTGTTTCACAACCAACCTTGTGAGTTTCCTTCCTCTCTTCTCCCACAGAGGCCCGAAATGCACCCGTGGTTGCGAGAAAACGAAGGTGCTGAATTTCGCTAGAAAACACCTACGGAGTGCCTCACGGTGAGCTCAACGGCCACGGACATAAACGAGCAGGTGTATCGACTGCATACCACGTCCTCACGATCCCTCAATTGAGCTCGCATCATTGGAATCGAAGAATTTGATAGAAGCAGATCAGATGATCTGGTAAACGGGGGAACCCAATTCGGGGGTGTGAAGATACATGGATACTACATTGAGTCCTCTCAGTTTGTGGGGTCAGATGCAGAGAGTTTGACGAATTCGTATGCTTGATGTGGGCGATCAATCGCGAATTTGCGGTAGAGCTCGAGACCAGCGATCGCGGCGCACGAGATACCAACAATGACTGCCCACGCGATTGTGAATCCGATCGGAGCGTGTAGAGACTTGAATCCCAAAAAGATAGTAGCAACAGCGAGCACGAGGGCGAGGCGTCCGAACCACCAGTGAGAGAACTCCCAGAGCACACGGATGATGGACTTATTCTGTCCGACGCTTGCGGGATTGGGTCTGAAGATGGCCACGACGATCTGTATGCATCCGAGGATCATGACAGTGAGTCCAATCTGAGCGTGGCCAGAAGAGGTGTGGAAGTGGCGTCCTGAGGTCATGACGATGGCGAGAATGAAGCCGGCTATGGAGATGGCGAATCCACCGAACTGAATGATGCGATGTACCTTGAACCAGATGGCATTGGGCAATGGTTTGGCGTAGCGCGCGAAGAAGGCACCGAATTGAAGAACGACACCCCAGCTGATGAACATGAGAACACCGTGAGCAACCTTTCTCGGATCGACGCTTCGGGACTTCGAAGTACCGGTCACGAAGTCGATGAGCAGTTGAGCCTTTGCATTGCCGGTGTGGGAAATGAGATAATCAGCGCCATTGGGTCCATAGGCGATGACAACAGGGGTGTTGGAGCCGGCAGTGAGGGCGATGGGGTTGTTGCCTGCCGTCACAGATCGCTTGGCTCTCACCACAGTCCACTGAGCTCCATCTGAACCAATGTATTGAGCAGAACAGACGTCGGTGAGTTGGATGACAGGGTCGATGATGATGTTGGCCAAACGCTTCCCGTCGAGCTTGTACGAGTTGATGCTTCCGCGCCATCCAATGATTGATTCCGCGCCCACCATGCCTCCATTTGAATCGGCGATACCAAGTCCAACCCATCCAGTGGTCTTTGCGGCAATAGCGAGCGATAGATGGTTCTCAACGGGTTGCATCGTCCAAGCGAATTGGAATCTTCCGCTCAGCGCCTCCAGGAAGTGATCGAATTCTCCAGGAGTGGGTGCATTACATCCAACAGGTAAGACAGGAGAAGGGGCGGTGGGAGCGGAGGGGACTGCAGGAGTGACAGAGCCAAGAAGCGCGAGAGTCGTGGCCATCTTGTTGGGCTTTCCATGTCCTGAGATGACTCCTTTCGGCGCGCCAATCTTGCCCATTGCTGCGACCACGTTCATCATGCCAACTTGAACTGGGTAGTCGCATTGAAGGTCTCCAGTGACGAGAAGACGATTGAAGGTGTATTGGATCGTTCCAGTCGGTTCGCCATTCACAGCGGGCGTGTAAGTACCACTGTAGCTCAAAATGTCGTCTCTGCAGCTACCTCCTCTCTTCGTGTCCAAGCAGACACCGTCGATTCCGTTTCCATCGCTAGGGCAACCCAAATCCTTGTCAACACCAATCTTGTAATCTCCAACAGCAACGTTGCCATTAGCATCGACAATGCCTACGTAGACGTCAGAACCAAGCATTCTCGGGAGAGCGCCATTCCAACCAAAACCGGCCCAAGAATCAGACTTGGCAGTGACAGTGACGGAGATTTCGGCTTGAGGGTCTAGAAGGGCGTAGTCAGCCCTGCTAATGCTGCTGCGAGTGCTGTAGATGGTCCAGTCCACTTGATGTCCTGGGAAGAGACTGACAGATCCTTGGTAAACCACAACGCGGGGAGCAGGGGCTTGAGAGATGGGAACTGCAGTGACAGGCGAGGGAGGAGGTGTGGCGGGAGATGTAGTCGGAACAGGGGAAGAGGGGGGAGTAGGGCCATCATAGAACACCACCCTTGCGGAAGCGTGATTGGCGTCTCCATGTGCGGTCAGGCGGCCAAGAAGGGCTCCAGGTCTGCCCATGGCAGCCACCACAAAGGTGCCTCCGGGTGTGATTGGGAAATCGCACTTGTCTCCAGTTGCGAGCTTGCGTGAGAAGCTGACGGTCATCGTTCCAATCTTTGCACTGCCAAGTGGAGGGAAGTAGGAGGCACTAGAGGTCAGGATATCGTTGGTACAGCCTTGTTTCGTGTCCGGACAAACACCACCTTGCTCGCACGTAGGGTCCTTGTTCTTGCCAATCTTGTAGTCATTCACTTGGAAAGTTCCATTCTCGAATGCCCAGCCAGCATAGACGTCAGAGAAGATCATCTGATCACCAACAGTGTTGAAGCCAAAGCCAGCCCAAGAGTCCGTTTCCGCAACGATCGTGAAGGCCGCCACTGCGTCTCCGTCGATCGCTGTCTTTCCAAAGGCAGGAGAAATAGTCCAAGAAACGTTATACCTGCCCTCCATTAGGCTGAGAGAGTTGACAGGCGAAGCAGAGGGAGAAGAAATGACGCCCGGACCGCAAAGTTCGCCGCCGGTGTGCATCATTTTGCATGGGATCTTTTGGATGTTGGTGTTTCTCAAGACGATGTCGGAGAGCTTGGTCGATAGAATCTCATTGATATCCTGCTCTGTGAACTTGGACACGGCGGTGTTCTCGAAGTAGAAGCGGTCGCCATCTCTGCTGCACGTGTATTGATACTTGATCGCAGTTCCCATCAAATCTCCAATGTACGGATAAGTCTTATGGTCTTCAGCCAAAGCACCGACGTAGGCGTCCACCTTGTTCACATCGCCACCGTAGACGTCGCTTAGAAGTTGAGCCAGAGTTGCGTTGGAAGTGATGTCCGAGAAGGCCAGAGCGGCCGGCAATTGGAAGTACTCGCGTGCCTTGTTGTACGAAGGAATGCCATGATCTCTGCCGCGCTGAATGTTGCGGGCGCCCAAATCGACGCTGTTGACGCCCTTCTTCGAGGGTTGATGGAAGAGGAAGTTGCGAATCGCGTCCACGTAGTAGGCGTCCACCTCCATCTGGCGTGTTCTCGTCATGCCGTTCAAGATGGGCTCGGGGCCTTCGCTTTGCCAGCAAGGCGGGTTGAAGTAGCATTCCTTGAGACGCAGGGCGCCTTGAGGGATCGTGTTGCCCTCCTCATCGGTTCTCGGGATGTGCTCCAGTACCTCACTGTGTCCGTAGCGGAACAGAGCAGTCGCAAACAGCAAGTCCACCGTCGCGTCCACATCGGCCTTGTATCCGGCATATGGAGAGAGAGATTCGCCGATCGTAGCGGGGATGTACTCGTTGAAGGTGACGTGTTGCAGAAGCGCAATCACCCACTTGCGTGCCTCCTCAAATTGGACTTCACCAGGCATGGAAGGGTTCGCAGCGCGAATGCGCGCACATTGACGATTGTGCTCACGAACGAAGATGGTGTGCAGCGTCGTGAGACCGGGATTCTCGTTGGCGCGCACGTCTCCAGCGGCAAACAAGTACGTCTCCGGCACCTTGCGCGACGGGTTATCGAAGCCAACATCCAGATAATTGCGAGGCAACATGGGACCATTCGGACTCGCGGTCGTATTCAACTCGCAGATGTTATCCCCAAGACGAACCGCCTGAGTCAACTTGGGGGTGGAGCCGTACACCGACGAGCCATCGATGTACGATGTGATGCCGTTAAACTGATCGCGCATGCCATCCACGGGATTCGTCACGTAACGAGAGCGAGAGAAGTTCATGAAACGCTCACCGACGGGGTAGTACTCGATGTAGGGATCGTCATCAGGGACCGAGAAGGGCCAATTGTCCGTCGCGTCCGTCGGCGTGAATGTAAGATCGTGATCCAAGAATTGACCCCTGAAATAGACAGAAGAGACGGTTAGGCACGTGTTTACCAGCGAATTGGCAGAGGCTTCTACTGGGACATAGGGACGAAAGGGGCGTACCAGAAGACGTGCGTCGCGGAAATGGGATCCTTGGCTACCACGGAAGCGAGACTACCTGAGGCAAAGATCTTATTGCTGATCAAACGAGGGGAAGGGCCTGCGAACAATGAGCCACATGAAGTCAGCAATATGAGGTGGAGGAGGGGCGAAATCGGGTAGAAAAGGAACGTACCGCTTGGTGGGGAACCGTCAGGGCCGTAACTGCGACTGTAGCTTGTTCCAAGGTAGGTACCATGAAGGAATCTCGAGCCCACTGCACCCTGAGAAGGGTTTTGGAGGTTGTTGCAGGAGCCGTCGAAGGTGCGGTATGGGTAGGAGCTATCGCAAGACCAGGGGCTGCTCGTTGACTCTGTTTCTCAGCATGGTGCCGTGTAAGCCAGGAAATGAGGCGCGAAGTTGTTTGAAATGCAAGCATAGAGCAGGTCACTGTTAGTATTAGGTCACAATACGAAGCGAGAGGGGTGGAATGGCCTCAGAACCTGGAAACAACGGAACTTACACAAAGGCACGTACGGGCATCTATGAATGCGACAGCAAACGTCACCAACAACAGCGCCACTACAATACGAGCCATGGTGAATATTTGGTGCGACAGCAAGTGTCACCAACACTGAGAGCCAGAAGGGAATGATCGGGCTGCTCGGAAAAGGAGAAGGAAAAGTGCAATTGCTGGGGCGGCCGCCTCCTTTTCCTGGATGAACACGAACGGCTCCGTGCCGATGGAGGCCGATCACCCAGAGGGCATCAGCTGGTTTCCGAGGTACTCCGGGCTTCCCAGGGTGAGCTAAAGATGGAAGCGGACAAACTTTCGAATTATCCCCGAAGTGCTGCTTTCCAGGGTTGCAAGTCTTCGTGTCACATTCTGCCTACTCTTAGGTTCATGTCAAGCTCCCCAGTATCTGTGAAGTACTATTTTGGTGAGTTAGTTGATCGATCAGGCCGAGGCGGGATGCAGACTGCTCTCGAAAGTTGCCCAGACCAACAGGGCCTTTCCCGATACGAAGATTGAAAATTTGCTTGGTTGACTCTCAGTCATCTTATTGGAGCAATGATTCCATGCCATCGGGATCGGAAGATGCTACAGATGGCAGCTCTGGGTGGGGAGCGCGGCGCGAATCGTCGTATCACGCACGACGAGCTGTGCCAGAGACGAGGGCTCAACAAACCTTTGTGATGGATAGAAAGGGGTGTGTACGGCTGGTTACCGGGTTGGATATAGCTGAGTTCGACCTAGAGTAAGGGATGAGAGGGAGGCCTTCCGTTCCTCCTCAACCTGGTGTTCGGACACTCTTGTGTAGACCTTGATCCCTTCGGTATCCTCTCATTGGCATCTTTTGGTGACCCCTTCGTTGTTGGCCATTGTGATTGCTACGCCATGAGTGACAAGGATTCAGAATCGCTGTCAACTATGTGGAGGGAGTTTGTGGGCGACTTTGTGCAACTCTGTGACGAGCTTGGTTTGGATAATGGTGTTAGAAGCACGAACATTCAAGATGTCTTGCGTGGAATACATGAGGTTTTGGCTGACAGACTGCGTCAAGTGAGAAATGTGCGAGATTTGGGCCGCCGTTCGATTTCTACCCGTTCGAGCAAGATTGCCTTCGTTTACAAACAGCTTGGTCGCGACGAGACTAAGGCTCATGAATTCATCTCAGAGCACACTGGTCCATCAATTCCCCTCTTGCAGAGTCAAGATGCTCTTATGCGACACTTGGATGAGCTGGTTGCGGTGCGTGCCAACGGTCACCTCCTTCTTTGCCCTGTTTTGTCCTTTGTTTGCCTCCGATCGGCTCTAATGTTATCTGTTCTTCGTGTCTGTTTGTACACTAATAGGAGAGAAAGGCGCTGGTTTCT
>Ga0307375_10002620_pt1 | contig 18286 bp, 27 predicted proteins | sample TR1MG_FD_202531 | JGI IMG/M metagenome (GOLD analysis project Ga0307375, IMG submission 202531) | Soil microbial communities from Risofladan, Vaasa, Finland - TR-1 | ecosystem: Environmental > Terrestrial > Soil > Coastal area > Acid sulfate soil | place: Finland: Risofladan, Vaasa | collected... | reverse complement strand
CGGCCAGAGGGTCTATGAACATGCGCATGGGAATCAGGCCTCCAGGGCCATAAGGAGGGCGGCCACCCACGCCGGGGATACTGCAGATGACAACGTCATCGTGGCCTGGCCGACTATGAGCGTGACCGTATCGCCTACGCAGTGGGGGCCGCTTGGCTTGGGATCGATCGGTGCTGGCAGGCCCCGGGGTGTGATCGCCACCGGCACGAAGGCTGCGGGAGGGGCGACAGGCTTTACCTCTCGCCCCCTGCGGCTTGCCGAACGCCCGCGGAGCTCCAGGCTGCGCCGATAAAAGTACGTCAACCGCAGCCCGTGTCGGGCGCAGAAGTCACGTGCACTCTCAGGGCTTACCTCGTACTCGGCAAAGAGCTCTTGCCAAACCTCATGACTGCGGATCTTCGCCACTCGCTTAACCTCCATCAATGTGATGGGCGGGAAGCGTAACGGGATCAGGGACACTGCGGCAGGGTGGGGTCTATGGAGCGCTTACGGTCAAATCGCCCCGATCGGGCGGCCCGGCGCAGGCAATACTGGTCGGGCTCCAGATCTTTCGACAATCGCCCAAGCTCTTTATAGGCGAAATCCTCCTGGTCTGGCTGGTAATAATGGGCGGTGTGGTGGTGCTTGCGAACCTGGGCGCCATTCCCAAACCGCCGCTTTCGCTCGCCCAAGTGGCGCGCATACCGGGGTCTCCATTCGCTTGGGGCTCAACGCTTGCCGGATTCGCCTTAGGCTTAAGCCTCTTTATTCTGAATGTCGGGGTGATGCGCAGTCTCGCCAATGGGGCGGATGGAAGGCCAGCGGGGATCCGTGATCTCGGGTGGGGATTCCGGCATGGCACGGTGTGGTTACTCGGCATGGGTTGCCAAGTAGCGGTCTCCGGTCTCTTTGCGGTGCCTTATATTGCGGACCGCCTGCGCGCGACCGGACACTCCAGCCCGCTCGGTTTCATGAGTCTTTATGTGGCGCTATTGATCGGGGTCTTCGTTCTGGCCGATATTGTAGGGCTGATTGCCGCCGCCGTGGCCCGCTTCGATTTGCCCGCGTCAGGCGCTCTGGGGTTGAGTTTGCGAAGTTTTCGGGCGGGCAGGCGACGCTATCTTTTCCTGGCCCCCCCCTCTGCGGGCAGGTGATGGTGGGCTCGATGTTTGTGATCGGAATGCTGGATCTGCTGATGATGCTAGCCGCGCTCTTGGTTTCAGGGATCGGTATGACGCTTGCCGCGCGAGGTCTCCGCATGGTCGTGCTGATCTCTTTCTTGAGTGGTGATCTTTTCGTTGCGGCCTCGGCGATGGGTATCGTGATGGCCTCGTTTATTGCGGCCAGCGGAATGCTGAAGGACTGAGCACTCGTGGGGATGCGAAAAGGGTTGGGGATGGAGGTCTACGTGGCTCAGAAAGTGAGGCTTACCCGTTACAGATTTTGAGCCAGGGGAATGTGGTATCGATCACAAGGAACGCGGACGATGAGGTGGGCACGGCGGTCCCCGCAGGCTGGGCGGGATGCCACTTTTATCACGCAAGCGCAAAGCCGGGCCGTGTATTGCGTAACCCGAGATGGGTATTAAGTGCCGGACTCGCCAGATAGACCGCATACAAACCATGAGTGCGCTTGAGTCATTGCTACGGGAAGTGTGAACCGTAGTTCAGGCCGCTATGATGCGGAATTCTGATGCCTCAACAATAGGGCGCACGTGCCGTTTCTCCCGCTGTAGGCGCACGATCCCATAGTGACTCATAGTCCTTAGGGTGCGCGAGAGGTTGCTGGGCTTACGTCCCGTGGTTTCTGCCAAGGCACTGATGGATTCCGGCTGGGTCTCCAGAATGACGCGCAGCAAGGCGCGGTTGTCATCGCTCAAGACCTCAGCCAAAGACTTCATGGAGGTGAACCACACCTTGGGTTCGTCGGGGCCGGGCCGATATTCGCCTCGCGCAATGGCATATATGCGTTCCCGAATCTTCTTTTGGGGCATGATGCCGATCGTGATCCTGTTCATAGGCGTGCCTCCTGTATGGTCTTGTCGACTTCTGCGAAAAAATCCTTCATGAGTTGATAGGCATCCTGGAATTCATAAGGAACGCCCTTATCTGCGGCATGACGGTGTTGGTGATCATAAGTGACGATGTGTCCCGAGTATCGGTTCTGCCCCAGGGGCCTTATTGCGTGAGCGTTATCGAACCCCATCACTCGCGTCCCGTAGGCGTTGTGCAAAGTGAGCGAATACCGAATGCCGTGAGGAATGGCGGGCGACGCGTCCACGCGCCACGCCTCGATCTTGACCCAATAACCGCCCGCTTGGTCAATGATGTGACCACTCAGGTCGAGTAGCGCATCGATCCCTATCTTGTCGGCCATGCTTTAATGTATCATCAGCTGATAATCTACGGCAAGAACCCCGCCAAAAAGACACTTCAAGAAAAGGGGGGGGGGAAACGACTCGGCCCTTTGCGCACCGGTACCGAACTACTCTGGACCTCTCACGTATCAATTACCATCAAGCCGGGCGGGATAAAGACGCCCCCAAGCCTCGATTGTCTCGGTCTGCATGGGCATCCTCAGTGGCTCCTTAAGGAACCCACCAGTGATTACCGGGAGCGACAATTACCGTGGGTTTAATAGATGACAAGAAAGACTCAGCCAACGGCCAGACCAACAGCTGTTCGTAACAGATCAGAATAGCGGCCGGTCGGTCCCGGCCGAAGCTTAAGGATGGCCCTAAGTGCGTCCAGGTCGCGCGCGTGGAATTGTCGGGATCAAAGGGCCGCCATTCCGCCATAGGGATCGGTTGACGTGCGCCGACGGTCCCATGGCGGGCCCCAATCAGATGGATGGCGTCGAGATAGCGGTTGGCGTGATTGGTCGGGCTGTAGGTTCCCAAGGCAATCGTCACGCCTTGGCGAGCCGCTTCCTTATGGATGTGCCGCCAAAGATGTTGCGCTCCCCCACCCCACGGGCCGACGGCGTCCTCTGGGAGCAGGATGGTGGTTCCGGGCTTGATGTGCCGTAGAGCCGCATGAACCTGTTTTACCAGGGTGCGGTTCTGGAGACAGAAAGCGGTTATAAAAAATCCCGCCAAGAACCGCCCGATGGGACGGTGAAGCAGTGTGCGCATACCCATGAAATTCTCCCGCGGCCTGGTTATAGGGACCGCGTATCGATACGGTACCGATATTTTTTAGGATCGGGGCGGCGAATAGGGGCAAAAACGCGCGACGTTTGCTGCATCGCGCGGGGCACGCGTCAGAACGCATTCACTACGAACCAAAGAGGAAGGCAAGGACAGGTTGTCTGCTGCGAGGCGCAAGACTTACTTTGTTTTGTACGGTCCATAATACCAACAACTTGTGGGCCAGCACGGCCGCTCGCCACCCCCCTTCCGCGCCCCTCACAATCGCTTCCAATATCGCTTCCAACGTACTGGCAACTTGTTGTTCTTTAACGAGCTATTCCGTGTGGTTATATTAGAAGAAAGACCCGTAAGCTATTGAAATGACTCATATGAGCATGAGAATGGGGTTCAGGTGGTCGGAGGTTCAAATCCTCTCGCCCCGACCAATAAATCAAGGACTTACGATGCTTTTGGTTTAGGTCGATTTCCAATAAACGGGGTAATTTCCAATATATCGGCTGGTTTTAAAGGGCCCCCGCCCTGACACGGCAAGATCGGCATATTGCCAAAGATCGCAGGACTCACTTTTTGGCGTGATCTAAGGTCTCCACCAAAGCTTGGCTGCGCGCAAAGAGCAAATAGCGCCCCGTCTTTACGTGCAGGCCGTCCTCTTTCCAGTCTGCCCACCGTAGTCCGATCAGATCTCCTAACCGTAAACCCGTGAGTACCGCCAGATCCATCGCGGCCTGTAGAGCGGGATTGGCGAGCGTGCGCACAGCCACCCCTTTATGGTTCGCATCGCAACATCCCCGGCTCGTGTCTGCGCGATGAGTGATGGGGCTCAGATCAGCCTCCTCCGTGCAGGCACCCTCGCCCACCCCAATCCGGACGCACCGTGATGCGCTGCACCCTTCGATTTGCGTTTTGTGCGCATCGTTTAGGATGGCCAAAATCCTTAAGAGGCTCACCACGTCTATGCACACACAACGGATACGCCCTTCGCGGCCCTGGCGCTTGTTTAACTTCTTTATCCCGCTCACAGAAAAGGGTACGCGGGGTGACTCTATTTTTGATGAGGCCGCCTTCCGGAGGGCGCGCGGGAAATACCTCAATCGGACTGCGGCCGGTTTTGTGTTGATTGATGGCACCCTGATGGTCCTGGACTTTGGGCCCCATTATGAGTGGGCTTGGGCCCTGCTGCCATTGGGCGCCATTATGGCCGGACTTCTGGGCGCGGCGTTGCGCATGACCTTTGAGAAAGGCTAGCCAGGCATGATGTCGGGCACAGGCAAGGCCAGTGATTTCCGAAAGATCTGCCGATACCCATCGGATACCCGTAAGCGAGGACTGGGGCGTAGCACACTCAAAAGGCGGAATCTGAGCGCCGGGTAGAGCCGCCAGTCTTTGACCTTGATCGGTGTCGTGGTGAAGTGTTTTTAGGCCCGCGGACCGGTGGTTTTTCGGTCTTCTTCCGCGTAAAGCCAGCGCAGGGAATGCCGACGGCCCTCTTTTCAGCAACCCAAGGCTTGGCCTGGCATCGCGCTGACCCGAAAGGGACGCCCAGAGGCATTTCCCTTGACGAATGTCTATAATATGGATACTTTGTGTCTATTCTGCGTCCGGAGCTTGACCTATGACTATGCATGTTAACCTCTCGCCCGAAATGGAGAGCTTCATTAAAAATCAAGTGGCCAGCGGCTTCTATGGCAATGCCACCGAAGTGATCCGTGACGCCATTCGGCGTATGCAAGCCGAGGAAAGCCGCAGAGTGGCCTGGCAGGCCGCGATCCAAAAGGGGGACCGCCAACTCGACCGAGGCGAGGGGATTGCCTATACTCCGGAGACTGAAAACGACATCACGCAGCGCGCTCTCAACGCCCTGCATAACGGCGAACCGATGGACGCCGATGTCCTCCCGTGAGTCCGTTCCTGCTCAAGCTCTCGCCACACGCACGGCAAGACTTCATCGACATTCTTCGCTATACCGGTGAAACCTGGGGCCAGAATCAGCTTCTAACATACCGCGACAAGATCAGCGATGCACTAAAGGCCATCAGCCACAACCCGCAGCTAGGTCGTCATCGCGATGACCTGCCATCAACACATCTGGCCTACTGGGTCGGCTCCCATATCATCATCTATCGTACCGATGCAGATAGCCTGAGTGTTGTGCGTATTCTGCATCAACGGATGAGCTTGACCAAGCACATCTAGCCCACGGTTCCCGAAGTTTGCGCTGTGCTTTGCCGTGTTCTCATGGGTGCGACTCTATTCCCCACTGTACGCCGCAGACTGCCCGTGATGCTCGAACGACGTGTCCTTCCGGTAAGCATGCAAGAAATGGTTTTGGCTCCTCAGTAAAATTCGTGGGTGAGCTTTGGCTCCGGAAGCTTGCCCAAGGCATGATATAAAGCCATTTCCAGGATCTCCGGGGATCGGAAACCATACGATTTTCTGATGCATAGTTTGGCCTTGTTGTTCAGACCCTCGACGATGCCGTTGGAGATGGCCCCTTTGGCCTTGAACCAGTTCAGGATCAACTCCCGGTGACGCCGGCACATGCGGGCGATCTTCTTCATGGGCTCGATGCGCGAACGCAACGCGGTTGTGCACCAGGCGTCCAGGAACTTGCCGGCCCAGGTGGGGGACTGGTAGGTCCACAGCTGCTGGAAGTCTTCCTTCAACAGGTAGGCGCGGACGCTTTTGAGGTTATAGCGCAGCAACTCTTTGAGTCGCCCCTTCTGGGGGGTGGTGAGGTTCTCGGAGCGCTTGAGAAGACACCAACGAGCTTTCTTCAGGACCGGCTCACGGCCGTTACGCGCAAGCGTCCGGGCCTCCTCGGCACGGACTTCATCCAAAGCGTCGTTCATCTTGGCGACGATGTGGAAACGATCCAAGATATGGACGGCTTGCGAACAGCGCTCGCGAATTACCCGGATGTAAGGTCGCCACATGTCCGAGCAGACGAACTCGATACCCGCGCAGGTCTCTTGCCCCAGCATAGTGAAGAAGCCCTCGAAGGTCTTCACGGTACGTTCCTTGCCCACCCATAAGAGGCGCACCATGCCGGCCTCGATGTGATTGCGAGCGTGAGATATTTGTGGCCACGGCTGTAAGCGATCTCGTCGACCCCGAAGGCCTTGATGGGGCCCAAGACCCGGTGTTCCAGTCCCCACTGAACGATCCACTCGACCGAGCGATAGACCTGATCCCACGAGGTGTGAAACGACCGGGAGACCTCCAACCACGAGAGTTTACGGGCCCAAGTCGCGAGAAACTGCATGTAGGCCGTCGTCAGATGATGCTTACCCTCGGCCCAGGGCAGGATCTCGGCGACAACGCCGCATGCGGGGCAATCCACCCGTCTGCGGGCATAGCGGAAGAATACCGCAAAGCCCCAAAAAGGAATAAACTGAAAGCTCCGCTCCGGGAGCTTGTCATAACCCGCGCGGCGCTTCCCACAGCCCGAGCAATAGGGCTTCGAGCCCCGGCGAGGAATCACCTCGACCTCAATGGTGTTAGGGCTCGCCTTGGCCCATTGGACCTTGCCGTACACGAAGCCCTTGAAACGATAACAGCGATTCAATAATGTCGTGAGTTCCATGACTAAACGCGCAACCTCCTCGGAACAGGATTCGCCGCAGGTGTCCTCGGACGCCACAGCGAAGCTCAAGGTCTATTGTAAAGATATCGACCGCTGGGCGGAACGCTGGGCGGGTTTCCCGGACCTGGATGTGCCCGTGGGCGAGCGGATCGTGGCGGAGTTTACGCCTTTTCTCTTGGCCTTGATCGATGAGCGGCGGACGAAGAAAACGATCAAAAAGTACACCGATTATCTCTGGGTCCTCGGGGGCGAGATCATCCGCCGGACCCACTTCGAGGAGCGCGACCGGCGACTATCCGGTCGCGCCCTTATTCTCAAATACATTCACGCGCAGGGCGGCCCGCTGTGGAACGATGTGCGTTATGAACGCGAGTATAAGGCCTATGACGCTGTATGCGCCCACCTCTACCGATTCCTGACGGGCTCCGAGCCCTGAATTACACCCACTAATTCTGCTGAAGAGCCAATAAATCTTTATGGGGACCTATGGTGGCATGGTTAGTGGTCATGTTTGTTTTTCTCGGCGTTCCCGAAATTGGATGGGTTATCGGTTTAATAATGTCCTTTATAGCCGGCAAGAACGGCAATACTTGGTGTGATAATAGACTAAATTCATTAGGGTTTACTAAAATAGGAATTGTTGAAGCGGCTGGCGTTAAGGAGGCGATATTGATTGATGACGTATCGCTATAGAGTGTCTTGGATTGCACAGTTCAGCTTATTCTAAAATAATCCTACTTTGGTGTAATACCCGACCAATACAGCTTATACGGAGTTAATCAAATGCATGATTTCGCACACGTTAACCCAATACAACATAACCAGGATATCTATGGACCTGATGGACATTTAGTCGGAACGACCCACGGAAATACCTTTGGTGGTCAGGATATCCATGGAGCTGATGGACATTTAGTCGGAACGACCCACGGAAATATCTTTGGTGGCCACGGCACGGATAACTCGTCTACATAATGTCAAGAATTGATTAAAATCGAGACCTCCTACGCCCTTCAATCTTAACAACACTAAAGGTTGTCGGAGCGTAACGGCGTTATCCGTGTTCCTCGCATGCAGAATCGTGAAACCGATTACCTCACTGCCTGTATAGCGGATGATCACGTCCTCATCGGTGAGCTCGCTGTCTGTCGCATGACTCGGTTTCTGAAAATTCACGTACAAAGTGTCTGCTTCATCATCGTACGTCAGCCATACGGCGTGCTGCGGCGCTCGATGGACCGCAGGGATCAGCGACAAATAATCCTGAAAATCAGCTATAGCCATCGTTGCTCCCTCCTCGCCAAAGAACGGATACGGCGGGTCACAAACGCCGTAATGATAAAACCGTCATCCGTCAATTCCCGGTAAACGACAACCAGATGCTTACCCGGCTCCAGTTCGCGCACGGCTAGATGTCGCTGGCGAATTTCTGGAAACTAAGTCTTTAGACCCGATTACGCATCCTGACCCGTTAAACACGGGTATACACATACGCACGATAATCGGAATAATCGAGGGCGCCGTTGCCCGTGCGGTTACGGAGAGCCATGGAGCGATCACCGACTACCAGCGGCGCGTCGACGAGGCGCCCACCGCGCTGAAAGGGGTGGCCGTTCGAGCTCGCGCTGATGCGGGCGGCGATACGATCGCAAACGAGGTCGTCGAGGCTTTCTGGAAGGAGCTGCAGGCAACGCGCACCGAAGCGGCCGACCTCTTCGACCCGGACCGGCAGCGGAAGGTGCTCGGCACCGTCAACATCGCCCTGTTCGGACGAACGGGCGCCGGCAAGAGCAGCCTGATCGAAGCGCTGGTGCACGGGGACGGGGCTACCGTCTCGACGAGCGAGAGCGACTTCACGATCGAGGTGCGAACGGTCTCGTGGCATGGTTGTCGGTTCATCGACACACCCAGCACGAACGGCTGGGGCTGGTCTGCGAGTCGCGACACGCTCGAAAATCGCGCTCGCCATGCCGTCGAGGTTGCGGATATCGTCGTGCCCTGCTTCGACACGCAGAGCCAGCAGAAGGGCGAGCTCGAGAAGATCGGCGCGTGGGTGAAGGAGTACGCGAAGCCAGCGTCGCGGTGCTCAACGTGCAAAATCCGCTCTGGCGCCGGCCGGGAAGCGTTCCGCTCGGGACGCAGCGGCGACGCCTGTCGCGCGCAGTGCGCAAGCACGCGACGAACATCAAGACCACTCACCAACGCCGTGGGCGAAGGCATCAATCGCCTGCTCAAGATCGTCAAGAACCGCGCCTCGGGATTCCGCGGTTTGGAGCCCTTCGCCGACCTGATCTTCCTTACGATCGGAGACCTCGATATCCCTGCGCACATTCCTTCCGATTTACGTACGTTACAAGGGCTGAGGAAAACACTATGAAGCTAGGGAATCTGAGGGTTTTAGTGGTGGGGAGATCCGGATATAGCCAAATCGATGACACAGAAATGAATGCGCTGAATCTTAAGATGGCCTCATTTCATGGTGAATGGAACTACACACTCCTACCCAAACGAAAGACAACTTAATCAACTTATTTTTGCGCGACTCCTAAGCTCAACGCTTATCACGTCCATGTGCAACTCGACGTAATCGCTCAGGGATTGCTGCAGCACCTTGCCATCAACCGCACGGCTGCAGTCTGGCGCGGCTTTCGCATCTAATTACGCGCCATGAACGAGGCCATGCCTCCATCCGAACTGGTCGTCGCCTACACCCTGCGCAGCGGACTGCCAGCATTTTTCGCGGTTGCCGCTAAATTCCCTGGCCTCGAGAAAATAATCGAGACATATCGTCGTCGCGATGCGCCGCAGGAGAAATACAAATTGGCAGCATAGGAAAAGTTGGCACTGTCTAGAAAGGATACTTATGCCGATCGGTGGCATAGCCCAGCCGATTGGTAGGACGCCAATCGCGCTGACCATCGAAATGCAGTTCGAGACAGATTTTGATGGTATTTCTCCTTGTACATAAACGCCTACCCTTATCATCCACAGTGGCCACTTAAGCAATACGCGCATGCCTTTCGGGATCACGACCCCAAATTCCACAGAAACAAAATGGAAACGAGGTTACGCAGACCTTGAAAAAGGCTCCCTCCTCGCTATCATGCCTCTCATACCAAGCCTACAATCGCTACTGGCCATATACAATGCCGAGTTCCCTCGGCAATCTCTTCGTCCGTTAGCGCCCGCAGATTGCCCGCAATCGTCTTCTCCAATTCCGTCATATCCGCAGCGCGCGGCATATCGGGACGTCCTTTCACCCTTTGCGCTTGCATGAGTAGCCGGACAATGTCTCCACGGGCTTTGGGGCTCATCTCTTCAAAGTGCGCATCGTCCCCTACCGCGAACAGATGAAAAGACACGTTGGACTCGCCCGCCGTACCGCCCGTATAACGGATCGATTGACGCAGAAAAACCATGAGGGTTCTTGCCGAAGTCGGCATGTGGCGATTGAGTTCTTGGGATCGCCTGATAAGAGCCGCGCCCACCTCACCCTTCGGCATAAATGCAGTCCTTAATGTTGAAGATACTTCATCAAGATTGAGTCCCAACGCAACCGCGCGATCCCCCGTACTTGTGTCAACGGGCAGCCCTCCCGTATCGCCGCACACAAAGGTTCTCCCCTCTATTTGGACAGCGGGGAGCTGCTGGTTGACCGCTTCGATCTGCTCATTCCGGAATTCAAAGGTGGCGAGGCTCACATCGTCTGCGGGCGTTGCATTGCCAAACTTAGTAAGAAAGTGTCCCACGTCCGCCCAGCTCGCTTGACCCGTCTCTAGAGCGCGAATTTGGTCGGCCTCACGCCGGTAAGCGTTATCAAACTCGTTCCAGGAACGGAATCCCGCAGTGACCAAAATCCCTATCTCACGTGACTCCTCCGCACCCATCGGTCCTGGCGATGCCCCCACGAGATCCACTAGCTCGTCTGGGGGCACGAGCGACATAACACGACTAAATAAGACCTCGAACTGTTCTGGATCAAGCTGGCTTGCGATAAGAGTGAGCTTCTCGCGCGCAATACGATACATATCGACTTCACGGCTGCCCGCAGCGACCACAGTATCCACGATGATGGTCTTGCGACTGCCAAATCTGTGCACACGCCCGACACGCTGCTCCATCTCCATAGGGTTCCAGGGGACATCCAGATGAACAAGCCGATGCGCACGTTGCATGTTCAGCCCCTCGCCACCCGCTCGTGACGAAACGAGGAAACGGGGCCCTGAGTCGGATTGGAACATGCGGACTTGTTCACCACGTTCGGCGTCAGATTGATTACCAATAATTATGGCCGGGCGCTCGTGATAACGCTTCTCTAGAAAGGCCGCGACCACTCCCACGGTCTCGACCGGCTGAGCGAAGAACACAATCTTCTCACCCTCCGAGGCGTCAATAATCTTGCAGAGGGCCTCCCATTTGGCAAGCGCCGCATCCGTGCTGAGGAGTAGGACGCCTTCATTCAGGAGAGAGGCCAATAACTGAGCGTCGGGCGTCCACGGCTCGTCGTCTATTTCCTCAGAGTCCGCCACCGCGTCATCGATGCCCGCCTGCCATCCAATCTGTTGTTGAAGCCTGGCATAGAGGGCAGGCAAAGGCTCATCGACCGCCCCCCCACGGTAAGGCCGCAAGGCGGTAATGGCCTTTGCCAAGGGTGCCTCATGGAGACCCCACTTTAACCGCCTCATGGCAAGGCGCACGAGAAAGCCAAGCCCTGCCTGCACGCTCGAAGCCGCCCATTGAAGCGCCTGTCCCTTGGCCCAGCTGGCGGCACGATACCGTCCACCCTTTTTTGACGGTTGACCATACAACTCGGAGATACTGGCATACCACTGTTCATACTTGGCGCCTAGTGGGACGAGGGTGGGTTGGCGAATGTCCCGAGAGGGAAATAGTGGTTGATTGCGCCAATCGCGCACCCTGTCCTTTGTCCGAAAAATAACGCGGCCGCTCGCGCCCTTGAGATCATCGTTGTCCGACAACAGGCGCAATAGGTTCGTAAAACGCACCTCACTCCCTTGATGAGGGGTGCCACTCATCAGGATTAGCCGTCCTTCGGGAGACTGCTTTTTTGCGAGTTGGCTCACGAGCTTAAAGGCCTGGTTGGGCTTACCGCCTGTTGGCCCCCAGTCAGAGAGGTGGTGGCATTCGTCAATAATGAGCACATCCCAGGGACGAACCTTAAGCATGCAATCAAAGTTATCCCCAAACACCGCCCTGTGGATACTGGCTACCACCAACTGATCAGACTCCAGGCGGGCATCGCCTGCGCTGCCTGCTACCCACTTGCGCGCATCAAGATCGAGTTTCTCGCGAAGTTCATGAGTCACGTTGGACACAAGCCTAGCGGGTGCCAAATAGAGGACTCTTAACCCTGGGTCTTGATCCATGAGACGGCGAATCAGCAGACCCGCCTCAATAGTCTTACCCAGGCCCACCTCGTCCCCAATCATGACTTTTCGCAGATTCTTCTGACCCAGAATATGCTGAACCAAACTCAATTGGTGCATCAAAGTGGCGGCTTTGTGAGCATCCAGACGCCGCTGCGGATCCTCAGCTAAGAGAAATGCGGCATACAAACGGCCCAGCGTGCGCGCTGTCATGGCCAACCAGTTATCGCCCTCCGGTAAAGACAAGAGCAGTTCGGCGGGCGTGCGCAGGGGCTCGACTCGCCTTTTATCGATAAAGGGCTCAACCAGAGGAATGTTGGGATTCACCCCCAGCAAGCGACGCGGGAGACTCAGCAGATCGTATGTCTCTATCCCGCACTCATCTACCGCGCGCAAAATCGCACGGGGGGATCCCTTATATTCTACCAGCATGATTTTCCAATACCTCTCTAGGTCCGCTCAGAAAGATTCGAATTACGTTGAATAGGACTCCCCGCCAAAACCTTTTTTAGCTCAGCTAGTACCCGATTCCGCTTCTGAGCATCGGAGCGCCTCCCCCGTTGCTCCTGACGTTCCACTATCAAATCCCCCGTCTCTTGAATGGGGTCTCCCCACTTCTCAAACGCCTCATGAATCTCTACCCGTACTCGACCAAAGTTCGATTGAAGGACCTCTATGGCGGGCTTTTGTGCGGATAACGTGGCTTGGTTTGCCAAAACACGGAAAATCGACAGAATGCGGCTCTTTACTCCGGGACCAATATCGTCGCCCTTGCTAACAAATTCTTCGCAGGCCGCCTTGATGGGTTTGCGAATGACATTTAAAAGCTTCTCCTTAACAGATTTGCGTAGGTCATCAACGGCCTCCTTCCCAACCTGTTTCATTTGCGCTGCCTGGTTAGATATCCGCAATCGTTGGGTATCTAGCAATTGCGCGTTGACGCGCGCGCCGCTATTGGTGTTGGCCCACACACATATGTCCTCGACCATATCGGCAATGTCTTTGGAAAGCTCCGAGGTCCGTGCGCGAATGTCGCGCAAGAGTTTTTGTCCCCACACGGCCGCCATAGGTTCTTGGAAGTAATTAGCAATGTCATCAGGAAGGTTTATCGATCGCGCGCCATAGAAACAGCCGTCCCGTCTCACAGCAGCCCGAAGCGTCGCCCAATGGGCGCCCTGAAGACTCAAGAGATAGTTATTGACTTCGGTCTCTGCCTCATTTCGGGCTTCGAGAACAAGAGTTTTGATTTTTTCTTGTACGGTTTGATCGAGAAACTCACGAAAGGCGCCTAGACGCCGGTCATACTCATTTTTTTTCGGCTCGAGAATTGCCGTTAACGCAACAGACAGAGTATCCGCCTCTTCAGCAGCGCGGGTCCGCTCGCGCCACTGCTCCGCGATAATCGATAGCTCATTAAGCAAGCTAGTAGAAAAGCGCTCATACACGACGGCGATCCGAAGACGGCGGCTCTCCCGTGCCTTCTCAGACATCTCAACAAGACTGTTCTGAAGGGCCGGGACTCCTGTTTGCTCCTTGGTCTCGAAAAACGCGCGATCGTCTTCGTCATTGCGAAGCATTTTGCGTAGCTGCGGTGCAGAGATCGGGTGAATTTCCAAAGAATCCAGAAGGCTCTTTTGTGCTTGTACGCGCGCAGTCTGAACAGACTCGTTATCCGATGTGCCCATTTGGCCCAACTGTTCGATTATCTGGCTACGCATCCTAGGCTTGAACTCGTCGACCAAACGCGCAAACACCTCTCGTTTTCTTAGCCTGCTTCCGTCATCTCTGTTGGGCTGGTTGCGCCACTCTTCCTCAGCCACATCATCGACCCTGGTCACCGCAATCAGCATAGAACAGGGATCGCTTTCGGGATCATCTGCTGCACCGACTAGGCGATCCCAGTATCCGCTCCCACGCAACAAGTCTACAGTAGCTTCTGTTGGCCCTGAACGGTCGACCACGACAATAACGGCCCGGGCCTTCTCCCTAACATAGCGCTTCGTCACATCACGATAAGAATCCTGCGCAATACCGATACCGGGAAGATCCACGAGAATGACTCCTGACTTGAGCACTTCCGAGGGCCAGCCGACCTCAAACCGCTCAATCAACGGTGATAAAAATCCTGCCGCGTGCGTCCCGAGATCCTCCCGGAAAGCGTGGTGATCTTCATTCTGCTTGCGCTGATAAGACCTATTCTCGTGGGATCTCGTGAGGATTGTGCGGATCCGCTCTATCCGCTTTTGATCTTCAAGATCAATGACACTCTGCCAGCGCGGCTGCAAATCACAGGCGAGTCGCAGAGCATCGACCAAGTAAGAGAGGGATGTCTTGCTGAACTGATTGCCAGTGATGATTTGCTTGGCTTGCTTGATGAGCCCTTCCAACGGGTCATGGACAGGCGCGTCTGGCTCGACAGCAAGATATTGCGCATCAGCCACCATTTCGCCGCGCGTTTCCCCATCCAGGTGTCGGGAGAAATCTTCGGTAGGGTCTTCAATGTCGTCGGCGGAGTTTTTCTGTGTTCCGGCCTCAATGCCCTTCTTTTGTTGGGAGAGCCGAGACTCAAGCGCAAACGCGACTCGCCAAAGATGCCCCTTGGGGTGGTAGGTCACGTGAAATTCAGGGACCGGGCGGTAACGCACCTCCGTGGCTTGCGCCGTGAGAGGCCCGGTGCCCCCGGCAGGCAGGATCTGGTCAGCCCCTGCGGCCAGAGCGTTCAATAATGTGCTCTTGCCGATACCCGAGTTCCCCAAAAAACATATGGTAACTTCATCCGTTTCGGAGAGCAGTCGCTTCAAGCGCTCATAATCATCGTAAAGGGGGGCCAAGCGTTCCTGGGCATTCCGCTCAAAAAACGGGTGAGCACTCTCCTCGAACCACCGTAACAGTTCTTGCTCCTTCATGACCCCCCTTAGATCCAGCCTTATTTTGTCAAATGCTCACCGAGCCGAGTCTTACAGTCATCCTACAGAACTTTATAGATTCCGCCCACTTTTCTAAAACATCGCGTGTTTTCTGTCACGGCTTAGGCCCGCCACCCAATCATAATGGCACTGCGATTATCGTTTCCCTCCTCAGGCCTTCTGATGACCGGCAATGACCTGTCTAAAAATGAGGCTGCCGTATCCTGAGGACCTAGGCCCGCAGCCAACGCGGCAATTTCCGTTAAGTCTAGATGGGAAACCCCGTCGGTTCCTAACATGAGGCTGTCCCCGGGATCCATGGTAAACGACCGTGCCACCACTTGGGGGGCATCGGCATGCGGACCCACCAAAAAGTAGCCCACTAAAGCATCATAGATGCTCGCAAGATCTGCCGTGTGACGGCCCGATGAGAGGATCGCCTCCCGTAGGGAGGCGCCATGGGGGTGGTCGGTCGTCAAAAGTGTCGCTCGCCCCTCGTGAATCGACCACGCCCGACTATCGCCTACATGAAACAGTTGCACGTGACAGCCCCGCACCTCTGCGCAGACTAAGGTACTGGCGGTCCCAGCATGCGGGGTCTCGGCCCCCTGTTCCGTCAGGAAGGCTTGCAACCACGCCACACGCTTCGCAACTGGCCAGTCAGGGAAGCGGACATAACTCTCCTGGACACCCTGCAACAGCGTGCGACTGGCCCATGTCGCGCCGAATCCCACATGCAGCCCATCGGCACAGGCAAAGACGGCCCGATCCTCGAGGGAGCACGCGCCTGTGAGACAGACCGATTCGCCCTGCCACACCCGATTAGCGACAAGCATCGCATCTTGGTTCCGCGCATAACCCATGGCATCACTCAACGCGGCATAAATAATCTTTGGCAAGCGATCCTCCTTGTGAAATCGTCTGATGGCTCTAGGACAGGCACCCATAATGGCTCACGATGTGCCGCTGCGATCCCCAATCGGGGGCCGCAACGCGACGCGTCATAGGCATCAATCCTCTCATAAATCCGGGTTGAACGGACCCTCTACCAAAGCACACCCCCCGCTCTTTCGCTTAATCTAGTACCCACCCCGCTTTGACGACATCTTCGGCCTTGGAAAAAGAGATAAGCTGACCGCTTGCGCGTATGTGCAGATCGTATTTCTCGTGGACGGCATCCCTCTCATCCATATAGCCAAATCCGAGTTCATAATGTTTGAAGCACACCTCGTTGGTAACCGGATGGGCCATGAAGTTGCCGCTTTCGAGCATCTCTTGCGTGTACTGCTGTAACGCTTCCGACCATGGATTTTCTGCCATGACAAATAGCTCCTCCTGATAGCGTACCAATTGATAACTCAAAATCCTGGATACTTCTGCCAAACCCGTTCGCTTAAAGCATGATTCGACCGCCCCCCGACATCCTCGCACTCCCCGATGTCCCATTCCCGGAAGACACAAAGATCCAAGGCGATCTCGGCGATCACTTCACGAAGCTCAAGAGTGGCTAGGAAAGACTCCGGTATCACCGCCTGCCCAAAGAGCGCGCCCAATATATGGCCGGTAATAGCCCCCGTTGAATCCGAATCCCCATCATGGTTCACCGCATGAATCACGCCGTCCATAAAGGTAGGGGCCGTGAGTGCGCAGTAGACGGCGATAGCCAACGCTTCCTCGGCCACCCAACCTTGGCCCAGTTGCGCAATGGCCACAGGGGGTGCCAAATCAGAGTCCGCAAGCGCTTGCGCCTGGGCCAACGCCTGCTCCGTCTCCTCGTGGTGGACGTGTTTTCGCAGGCAGGCCCGGGCGATGATGAGGGCCTCGGGTAAGGTCTTGTCGCGCACAATCTCCGCGATAATAACCGCCAGCGCCCCGGGGGCAAGCGATCCCGTAGGATGACCGTGGGTCAAAGCGGCAAGCTTAGCGCCCAAGGCAAAGGTCTCTGCGGGGGACGCGTCGCCTTGTCCCATGACAAGACCCACAGGCGCAATGCGCATCACGCCCCCGCAGCCTTTACTATCATTTTGAGCCGGGTCACCCATAACCGTCATGTGACGAATGGCCGAAAGACAGGTCGCCCCCGGGCCGCGTGGCGCGTGCAAAGCCTCTTGTTGGAAGAGCCAACCCGTTTCCTCGCGATCGCTATAATGGGGATGCGGTCTCTGGCCCTGGGTCTTATACCATCGGACATAAGCACGGGCCGTCATCCCTTCGACACTCGCGATCCCTTTAGTGCAAAGGCGCACCCAGGCGCGGATCAAACCTTCGGCGGTAAAGAGCGTCATCTGCGTATCGTCGGTGATGGCGCCCAGGCGCCCGTAGGCTGGCGCATACGCCGTAATGCCCGATGGTCCGAAGCGCCGCATGATCTCGGTGTAGCGCAAGAATTCCACGGGAGCGCCGAGCGCATCGCCAACAGCGCCCCCCAAGAGGCAGCCCACGAAGCGCGAGCGCATCAGCACCGCTTCAGCCTCTCTTTGCTGGCGGTGCGCCGAGCGACCCGTTGGCCGGGATCGCGCCTGGGAATCGGTGACGCGCCCTTTCTGGCTTCCTGTAGTCTCCCGCAGCACAGCGCCGCATCCCTGGGGCGCCAAAGAGGCCGCCTGTAGTCTGCGCTCCTTTGTCTTCGGCCGAACCGCCCTGCTGTCTTCGCTCATACATCATCCCCCATCGTGTCTTTGCGGCTTTTTTCGCGCATACGAACGACCTATCCGCCCGCCCAGCGATTCGTGCCGGGACATCACGGGTATCACCTCACTCAGCGATACCCGTGACTGGCAGCCCCTAGACGACTGGACTGAGGGATGTAATCTGATAGGTCATATCCCCCTCCTCTTCATCCGTGATCGTGAAATACTCACCCACCTGCAAAGCCTTTTCGAATATGTTAGTGAGATAGGGCTTTCTTGGCTTATTAGCGCGCCACAATGCCCATCCGAAAAAACGAACCGCGCCCCGTCGCTATCTGTCACTAGCACACAGGGGTACTTTTGCGGGCCGTCAGCATCTTCGACCAGATACCCCATCCATTCCCCAGGTACCAGCCGATTCTCGGCGTTGATCGCACCTAAAAACACGATCTTCTCTTCGGGTTCCTCCGCCTGCTCTGCCACCACCCTGACGACTGCCCTATCGGTCTCCTCGTTTTGTCTCTCGTGTTATCGAAATGTCATGGTGTATTACCCTAAAAAACGCAGTTGACTCCACTTCCTGGTAAGCTAAAGCGAGGCTGCAGGCGGGCTTGCGGCGGTTTTTGCCACCACGGAGGACTCACCCAATG
>Ga0307375_10002619_pt1 | contig 18288 bp, 23 predicted proteins | sample TR1MG_FD_202531 | JGI IMG/M metagenome (GOLD analysis project Ga0307375, IMG submission 202531) | Soil microbial communities from Risofladan, Vaasa, Finland - TR-1 | ecosystem: Environmental > Terrestrial > Soil > Coastal area > Acid sulfate soil | place: Finland: Risofladan, Vaasa | collected... | reverse complement strand
CCGACCCATTTGAGCCGGTGGCGAACGTCCCCTTTGGGCAAGCCAATCTTCGGTAGTGGCGGAAAATCATGGTGCGCTGACTGTGGCCTTGAGGACATAGCAACGTCTCTGGTCCATCACCGCCTACGTCAACCTGTTTTCATCGGTGCGGTGACAGGGGAAAACGCTCTGCCTCTCTCCGCTATGGGCCAGCTCGGTCGAGTACGTGTTCAAAGAAGTCGTGGACTCCGTCGGGGCTTATCCGGCGGGCGTTGGATAGTTCACTGCGATTCGCTGGCCTCTATCCAGGCGACCGGATGCGACGTCCAGGTACGAGTGATCAATTCGCGGAAAGTGGTGCAGGAGAACCGCTCATCTCAACTGCCGTGCAACGAGGCGATCAGCGGACAGGCAATCGTGTCGTGATGCGACTCGCACTGAGCCACCAGACGGGACAGGACCGTCTCCATGCGCTTGAGATTTTTCAGGCGCACGCGCACGTTGGCCAGTTGCTGCGCGGCAAATTGTGCCGCTTCGTTGCAATGGGTACCGTCCTCCAACGTGAGCAACTGAATGATTTCGTCAAGGCTGGAACCCACTCGTTGTGCTGATTTGATGAACTTCACCCGGACCATGTCCGCACGGCCATGACGCCGAATGCCGCCTGGAGGACGTATCGGTTCGAGCAAAGGCAGCCTGCGCTGGTAGAAGCGAATCGTCTCCACGCCGATCCCGGCGGCTTTGGCGAATGCGCCAATGGACAGGTTGTCCAGATCGGTATTCATGCGCTTGACTCCGCACGTGACTACGGGAATACCCTACCGTATCGACAGATAGCGTCAATGAGGAACTGCGATGTCTGAATTTTCCGGAGGCAAAGGTGCGCTGTCCATCGGCGGGCTTGCCGCGATATTGACCAGGGCGACAGCGGACGCGGCTACCCGTCGACACCCGTGCGCTGATGGCCCTGCTGGCCGGCCTGGTCGGCAGCATCGTCATGCAGCGCTGCTACTGATGGTGGTGGTATCGATCCGGGGTCGGATCTCGCCGGCGGTGAGGGTCCGTGCGGCGCGCGGCTTGAATCCCTACTGAGATCCTCAATACGCCGTCCATGTGACGGACTTCACCTCCGGGTCCACTGGCAGGAAGCCAGGCGACGCGAGCCGCATCACAGGCGATATCACGCATGCAACAGCAAGACCTTTTGAATGAACAAACGCTTGGGGTCAGCGGCATGACTTGTGATGCCTGCGCTCGCCACGTGCAACAGGCGCTGTCCTCCGTACCCGGTGTGCGCATGGTGCAGGTGGATTACCCGGCCGCCACCGCCCGACTGCAGGCCGACCGTGCGCTGGGCATTGACGTACTCAACGCCGCGTTGCCCGAAAGCTACCGTGTGCAGGTGGATGCGAGCATGGCGCCAGCGGATGGCACGGCGGCGCGCACCGACAGTTCATCGCGCCGCGCGCGGTCTGGTTCGGGGACGGGCCTGCACATCGCGGTGATCGGTACCGGTGGTGCAGCCATGGCCGGCGCGATCCGCGCCGCCGAGCGCGGCGCGAAGGTCACCGTGATCGAACGCGGTATCGTCGGCGGTACGTGCGTTAACACCGGCTGTGTGCCGTCCAAGATCATGATCCGCGCCGCCCATGTCGCCCACACCCGCCGGCACAGTCCGTTTGATGGCGGCATCGACGGCTGCGTGCCGGTGATCCGCCGCGATGTGTTGCTCGCCCAGCAGCAGGCGCGGGTGGAGGAACTGCGTCATGCCAAGTACGAGAACATTCTCGACGACAATCCCGCCATCAGCTTGCTTCGCGGTGAGGCGCGCTTCATCGACGAGCACACGCTGAGTGTGCGCCTGGTCGAGGGTGGCGAGCGCACTCTCGCCTTCGACCGCTGCCTTATCGCCGTCGGTGCGCGACCGGCGCTGCCGCCAATTCCAGGACTGAAGGCCACGCCCTACTGGACCTCCACCGAGGCGCTGGTGGCCGATGCGATCCCACCGCGACTGTTGGTGATCGGTTCGGCGGTCGTCGCCGCCGAGCTCGGCCAGGCGTATGGGCGGCTGGGCAGCGAGGTGACGATCATCGCTCGCAGTGAGCTGTTCTCCCACGAGGACCCGGCCATCGGCGAGGCTATTGGCCAGGCGTTTGCCGACGAGGACATCCGCGTGTTGCGCCAAACCCGGACCCGCTCGGTTCGGCATGAAAACGGTGAGTTCATTCTCGACACTACCGCCGGCGAGCTGCGTGGCGATGCGCTGCTGGTGGCCGCCGGCCGCACGCCCAACGGCGATGCGCTGGATCTGGCCAAAGCCGGCGTGCATGTGGCGCAAAGCGGCGCCATCGAAGTGGATGCGCAACTGCGGACCTCGGCAGCGCATATTTACGCCGCCGGTGACTGCACCGATCAACCACAGTACGTCTACGTAGCCGCTGCCGGCGGTACCCGCGCCGCCATCAACATGACCGACGGCGAGGCCGCGCTGGATCTGTCGACGATGCCGGCGGTGGTATTCACCGAGCCGCAGATCGCTACCGTTGGGTTGACCGAGGCCCAGGCGCATCTGCAGGGCATCGAAACCGACGCGCGCAGCCTGAGTCTGGACAACGTGCCGCGCGCGCTGGCCAACTTCGACACGCGTGGTTTCATCAAGATCGTGGTGGAAGCGGCCACCGGTCGGCTGCTTGGTGTGCAGGCCGTGGCCGACGGTGCCGGCGAGCTGATCCAGACGGCGGCGATCGCGCTGCGCGCGGGCATGACGGCGGCCGAGCTCGCCGACCAGTTGTTCCCTTACCTGACCATGGTCGAAGGCTTGAAGCTGTGCGCGCAGACCTTCAGCAAGGACGTCAGACAGTTGTCCTGCTGCGCCGGCTGAGAGCGGTCACCTCATGCCTGGCCTGATCAAACAGTGGCTCAGTGGCCGCACCGCTTTCGCGATTGATCATGGCCTGTCCGCAGCATCGGTGCGCTCCGCTCGGGCATTGATCGGGTAGCTGTTCACCGGCCCGCGGAAAGGCTGCCAAAGCATGCGGTCGAGACGAAGCTCGCGCGGATCCCGAAACTGGTTGATGCCGATGGTCATGCCCAGCTGGCCATCTTGCGGCTGGGCGAGATAGGTGCCGAACAGGCGATCCCACCAGGGCAGATTGAAGCCGAAGTTGGAGTTGGTCTCGTGCGGAATCGAGGAGTGGTGCACACGATGCATGTCCGGGGTGACGACCAGCCAGCGCAGCATGTCATCCAGCCGCTGCGGCAAACCGACATTGCCGTGGTTGAACATGGAAGTGGCGTTGAGCACCACCTCGAAGATCAGCACCGCCAGCGCGGGCGCACCCAGTGCCGCGATCACCCCCAGCTTGATGGCCAGCGACAGCAGGATTTCGAGCGGGTGAAAGCGCGCACCGGTGGTCACGTCGAATTCCAGATCGGTGTGATGCATCCGGTGCAGTCGCCACAGACCCGGCACGGCGTGGAACAGCACGTGCTGCAGGTAGATGGCGAGGTCAAGCAAGAGCATCGAGCCGATCAGTGCGAGCCAGGCCGGTGCTTGCAGCACGTGCAATAGTCCCCAGTGATGCGTCTCGGCAAACAGTGCCACGCCGACTGCCGCGGTGGGCATCAGCAATCGTACCAAGACGCTGTCAAGCGCCACGATGCCGAGATTGGCGGGCCAGCGCCGGAGCCGGCCGATACGCTGCGGTCGTCTGGGGGCCAGCACTTCCCATGCCGCCATCACGGCAAAGATGCCGACAAAGGCGCCGAACCTGATCGCGGCGGCATGCGTCAGCAGGAACTGGGACATGGTGGGGCCTCGGGATCAGAAGAAGAGCTGTATCGTGCGGATCACGCTCGCGCCGACTCGGCGGAGCGGGTGAAAATCAGGTACATGTACAGCTCACGATGATGGCTCAGTGCGGGTGGGTCGAGGCCGTGACATGAATCACTGCGTGGCCGAGATCCGCTACCGCCGGCACGTGCATCCAGGGGTATTCCTGCGGTCGCCGGGCGCGGTTGATCCAGAGCGCGCGCCATCCGCACGATGCGGCCCCGGCTGCGTCCCAGCCGTTGGACGAATGGAACGCGATGGATGACGGCGCCACCTCGAATGCATTCGCCGCCGCCGCGTAGACCCGCACATCGGGTTTGAAGATCTCGAGGGCATGCACCGAGTAAACGGTATCTATCAGATCATCCAGGCTCGCGGCATTCAGCGCGTCGTTCAGCATGGCCGTAGTGGCGTTGGAAAACACCGCCACACGCAGCCCTTGCCGACGATAGCCATCGAGAGCCTCGCGTACATCCGGGTAAGCATCCAGCTTCTGGTAAGCGTCGAGCAGCGCCCGTCGAACAGTTTTGTCATGACGACCGAAGCAGGCCAGTGCATGGTCGAGCGCTTCTTCCGTGACCTGCCAGAAATCGGCGTAGCGCTGCATCAGGCTTCGTGTCCAGGTGTATTCGAGCTGCTTTTGACGCCACAACTCGGATATGCGTGCGGCATCCGGACCCACGGTCTCGGCGAGGCGGGCCACGGCCGAATGCACATCAAACAAGGTCCCGTAGGCGTCAAAGACCGCGATGGTCGGAGGCGTTGCTTTCACCTGTTGTGGTCCAGTGATACCGCTACGGCGGCCGGCCGACCGGCGCGGCGGGCGCCGTCGAACGTGAACGCATCGTTGTCGCGCAGCAGGTAAAGCGCCACACAGGCCGCCAGCATGGGCCATGCCGCAAAAAATAGAAGGTTGGTGCCTTCGTGGGGATGCAGGTACTGGTGCCAGGCGGAGAACGTCGAGACCGCATGAAGAAGCAGCACGGCACCATAGGTGAAGCGTCTTGCGGCGCCAATGACGAAGCCCAGCAAAAGGATCAGCTCCAGGCCGCCGAGCGCATAAAACACCCCGCTACCGAGTCCGCCGAGGGCGTAAAAGTGGGCAAAGACGCCGGCGGCATGCTCGGGCCGCAGAAGCTTGTCCAGCGTCCACATCAGCATCACCAGAAATACCGAGAGTCGCAGCAGGCACAGAGCCCAACTCAGACGGTTTATGTTTGGCATGGGCAGTTCGCTCGGATCATGGAAGCGGTGGGCGATTGAGTACATCGGGCAAGACGATGATGGACCGATCATATCGACAAACCCAGTGCGCCCCTCCGTCACACGAGGCGACGGAGGGGCGCTGCTGGGGAGATTATCGCGCCCGGACTACGCCGCTCGACTCCATGTCTCATCGGCAAACTCCTGGTTGATCATCGTCTCCGTGAGATGATTGGCATAGTTGCTGAGCGTCTTCATGGTGACGCCCAAGACGACTTCGAGGGCCTGCCGCGGAGTGAAACCGGCATTGAGGAAGGCTGTCAATGGCGCGCCGACCACCCAGCCGCGCTCCTGCACCATCGTGCGGGTGAACGCGGCCAAGGCCTCAAGCTTCGCGTCCGGGACCGGCTTGCGATCACGCAGCGCATCCACCACCGCATCGGGCGCCTTGGCCATCTTTCGCGCCATCATGGAATGCACCGCCACGCAGAACTCACAGCCATTCTCGACGCTGGCGGCGAGCATGATGACCTGGCGCTCGATCGGGTTGAAGGAGGTCTTTTCAAACTGTGCCGAAAGGTCGAAATAGGCGTCCAGAGCGGCCGGCGCCTCGGCCAGATGAGCGTAAAGGTTGGGAACGAAACCGAATCGATCCTTGCCGGCCTTCAGTTTGGCGCGGGCACCTTCGGGAGCCGATTCAGCTGTGTGCAGTGGGAAATGGGTCATGGTGCATGCTCCTTGGGGCAAATAAGCGGACGGTTGATCACGACGATCACCTTGGTGACAGTGTGCGAGGCTAGGCGCCGCACAGCCATGCCCGTGGCGCGCGCATACTTGTCCGAGCGTCTTGATCTGGAGCCCGCGTGGACGATCTGAGTGAATTGATGCGCCATCTGCGCCTGCAGACGCGTGTGTTTCATCGAACCACCCACTGCGGGCAGTGGGTGCTTGACGGGGAATACGAACGCAAGGCGATGTTCCATCTGGTGGCGAGCGGTAGCTGCGTGCTGCGCACGGACGATGGCGTCGGCGATGTGATGCTCAAGGCCGGCGATGCGGTGCTGTTCAATCGCCCGCGCGACCATTGCCTGATCGCTCCGCTGGATGCCGATGACACCGTCGCGACGTTATTGCTGTGTGGCTACTTCGAATTTGACTCGCCACTGGCCGAGGTGTTGCTGGCGTCGCTACCGGCGCAGATGCTGCTCCGACATGATCCCCAACCGCAGAGCGGTATCTCCGGCGCACCGGCTGCGTTGCTGCAGTTGATTATCATCGAGGCTGAGCAAAACGGTCCCGGCGCCATGCTGCTGATGGACAAGCTTTCCGATGCGCTGTTCATGTACGCCTTGCGACAGTGCCTGAGTGCCGGCACGGTGGAACAGGGGCTGTTGAGGGCGATTTCCGATCCCAGCCTTGGGCCCGCACTGCTGGCTGTGCACCGCGACCCCCAACACACCTGGACCGTCGCCCGCCTCGCCGACACGGTCCATTTGTCACGTGCCGCGTTCGCCCGACGGTTTGTCCAGTCGGTCGGGGCCACCCCGATGGAATACGTCACCGGCCTGCGTATGCAGCAGGCACGATCAGCGCTGGCTGACCGTGGCGTCAGCGTGGCCGAAGCAGCGGTGATCGCCGGCTACGCGACCGAGGCGGCGTTCAGCCGCGCCTTCAAACGCATGCACGGCTCTTCGCCAGGTGCTTCACGGGCGTCGTGAGACGTCGATGAATCCGATGGCCCGTTTGCCTGCTCTATACGGGTGAGGGCGTTGCACGGCGGCAGAACAAGTTCACGGCCATTCCCCCGTACTCCCGGACCATGAATTCCGAGCCTACCGGACCCGCTGTGCGCGCCCTCACTGCATCCCGAATCGTTTGACTGCCCCCACAGGGCCGGCCATTCGACGCGCGATGGACGCCCTCGGTAGCCCGAGTGAGCACCCACTTTCAGATCGAGGTCAAGCCGATGTCATTCCGTCCTGTTGCCACCTATGTCGATGCCGTTCCGGTTGCCGTATCGAGGTGCCGCACGAGTGAAGAAACGCCGCTGATCGACGAGGATCCTGCGTTGACGGCTATGGTGGATTTCCACTGGATCTGTCCGGTCACGGTCGAGCCGGAACAGAAGATCGACGCCGCCCTTCAAAACATGATTGGTGCGCGTGTGCGCACGCTGCTGGTGATGGCCAATGAACAGATGATCGGACTGATCACCGCCTACGATATCCAGGGGCAGAAACCGCTTCAGTTCCTGCACGGCTCCGATTGCATTCACGCGAAATGCCGGCATGAGGACATCGAGGTAGCTGACATCATGACCCCGGTGGAAGCCTTGCCAACGCTTCGGCTTGCAGATGTGCGGAAAGCGCGCATAGGCGACATCCTGGAAACCTTCCGTGAGATCCGGCAGACCCATCTCCTGGTCACTGATGGGCAGGATGATCAGCACATGGAAGTTCGGGGATTGATCTCGCGAAGCGAGATCGAGCGACGGCTTGGCATATCGCCTTCCCATGCGTCTGTTGTCCTGACCGAACAGGAATTGTCGACCTTTCCCCGGCTGGTGGTGCGGGGATGATCCGCATGCCACGCGCGACCACCGACCGCGTCATGGTGGCAAGGCGGATGACGCCCATTTGCCATCAGCGGGGGAAAAGCGCGAAATCGTTACCGAGAGCGCGCCACTCATGAATACACAACGCGTGACGTTTGCCGGATTTGACGGCAGCCTGCTGGCGGCGCGGCTTGATCTGCCGGCGACGCCTCTGCGGGCGTTTGCGTTGTTTGCCCACTGCTTTACCTGTGGCAAGGACGTGCTGGCGGCCTCCCGTATCAGCGCGGCGTTGAACGGGCAGGGCATCGCGGTGCTGCGTTTCGACTTCACCGGCCTGGGCATGAGCGAAGGCGAATTCGCCAACACCAATTTCAGCTCCAATGTGGCGGATCTGGTGCGTGCAGCCGATTTTTTGCGCGAACACCACGCGGCACCGACGCTGCTGATCGGACACAGCCTAGGTGGGGCGGCGGTGCTGTCGGCGGCGCGGGACATCGCCGAAGTGCGTGCGGTGGTGACCCTGGGCGCGCCCTCCGAGCCGATCCATGTCGCCAGACAACTCGGTGACGAGACGGTGGCGAAACTGGATACCGAGCACGAAGTGGGCGTATGTCTGGCGGGTCGCCCGTTTCGCATCCAGCGACAGTTTATGGACGACCTCAAGGCGCAGCGCCTGCATGAGCGTATCGCTTCGCTGGGCTGCGCCCTGCTGGTGATGCATGCGCCACTGGATGAAGTGGTGGGTATCGACCAGGCGCGGCGGATCTTCGAGGCAGCCAGACATCCCAAGAGCTTCGTGGCGCTGGATGGTGCCAACCACCTGCTGACCGGTCGCACGCACGCGGCGTATGCCGCCAGTGTGATCGCTGCGTGGGTGGCACCGTACCTGCCCGAGCCGACCCCGCAACCGGTGCTGGCCGCGGGGCAGGTCCGCGTGACCGAGAGCGGTGCCGGGCGCTACACCCAGCGGGTGCAGGCCGGCCGGCATCACTTGCTGGCCGATGAGCCGACCAGCGTTGGCGGCAATGATGCCGGCCCCGGTCCGTTTGACTATCTGCTGGCGGCCCTGGGTGCCTGTACCACGATGACCTTGCGCATGGTCGCCGAACGCAAGGGTTGGTCACTGGAGCCGATCGAGGTCACGCTGGCGCATCGCCATATCCACGCGAACGATTGCGCGGATTGCGATTCGACCGACGGCAAGGTGCTCGAAATCGAACGCGCGATCCGTTTGCCCGCTTTGATCGATCCGGCCGTACGCGAGCAGCTGCTGGAGATCGCCGACCGCTGTCCGGTGCACCGGGCACTGAGCGGGGAGATCAAAGTGCGTACCCGCGCCGTCGAAGACGACGCGCCGGACACGCCCGAGTAAGCCCGTCGAATGTCATCAAGAAATATGCCACAAGGAGAACAGCATGCGTGCCACCTGGAAAGACTGCATCATCGCCGAAAGCGACAACACCACGGTCGTCGAGGGCAATCACTATTTCCCGCCGGAGTCGCTCAAGCGCGAGCATTTCCGTGACAGCAGCCAGCAGTCGACATGCCCGTGGAAGGGTACGGCCAGCTATCTCGATGTGGTCGTTGGCGATGAGGTCAACTCCGGTGCGGCGTGGTATTACCCTGAGCCGAAGTCGGCGGCCAAGGAAATTCGCGGCCGTGTCGCGTTCTGGCGGGGCGTGACCGTGCAAGCCTGACAAGGGATGCAGTGGCAAGGGGCCGTATGATGAATACAGCGCAAAGACGAGCCAGCAGTTCGGCAGCCGGCCATTGGCGCCGGCGCTGCACGGGATGGCTGTTGCTTGGCGTCGCCATGTTCGGGTTGGCGGGATGCGCGACGCGTGTGTGGAATACGCGGATCAAGCCGGTCGGAGTGGAGGATCGTTACGAGTTCAAGACCCGGTTTCCGCACGTGCCCCGCGATACCTTCGTCGTTCTTGCCTTTTCCGGCGGTGGCACCCGCGCGGCTGCCTTCAGCTACGGGGTGTTGGAAAAACTGCGTGACACCGACGTGTGGACGGGAGGGGAACAGACCTCTCTGCTGAGTCTGGTGGACGTGATCACATCGGTCTCTGGCGGTAGCTACACCGCGGCGTACTACGGATTGTTCGGTGACCGCATCTTCGAAGACTTCCGATCCCGGTTTCTCTATCGCAACTGGCAAGGCGAGCTGCTGGGCTTGCTGAGACGCCCCGACCATTTGCTCTCGATCGCCAGTCGCCACTACAACCGTAGCGACCTGGTCGCCGCCTACCTCAATCGCACACTGCTTGACGGCAAGACCTTTGCCGACATGTCGCCAGCCGGCCTGCCGATGGTCATCCTCAATGCGAGTGACCTGAACAACGCCACCACGTTTTCCTTCATCCAGCAGCAGTTCGATTTCCTGTGTTCGGACCTGTCGACCTATCCGGTGGCGAACGCGGTGATGGCTTCGGCGGCGGTGCCAGGGCCGTTTGCACCGATCGCCCTGCGCAACTATCCGGACTGCCCGCAACGCCATCAGCCGTGGGTGGCGCAGTCGCTGGCGCATGACGACTTGCTGGATCGCCGCTATGCCGTGGCTCTCGCCCTCTCGCGCTACGACGATCCTGGGCAGATGCCGATCCTGCGTCTGGTCGATGGTGGCGTGACCGACAACCTCGGCGTGCGTGGTTCGATGATGAGTCCGGTCGCACAGTATGGCGACGTGCCGGATATGGCGGGGGCATTCACGCCGGAGCAGTTGCATCGCGTGCGACACGTGCTGGTCATCGTCGCCAATGCGCAGGTCTATGCTCCCTTTGGGTGGTCCCTGGAAGGCCGCGCGCCAGGTCTGACTGATACCTTGCGCGCCTCGTTCGATGCATCGCTGGGCATTCTCAACACCGAAACCGTGTCCCTCGCCAAAAGTGGATTCCTGATGTGGGCTCAACACATCAACACCATGCGTCCGCCCGGAGAACCCAAGGTCAAGGTCGATTTCGCGGTGCTGACGTTCAACCAGATTACCGATCCTGCCGAGCAGAAGCGGTTCAATGCCATGCCGACGACCTTTCATCTGCAGTCCGCACAGGTTGATGCGCTGCGCGCGTTGGCGGGACAGCTGCTGGAAGAGTCACCGCAGTTCCAGTCATTCCTGCGGGATATGAGTCGCAATGAGCACTGACGTCCATCGAATGACCATCTGCATTCGACCAGTTCGATGCCTTGCGCGCGCTGACGTCGGAGGGTCAGCGGGCTTCCACTCGCTTCTGCGGGCGATGCGGTGCGATGAGGTTTGGTGTTCGTCGCCATTGAGTCGACCCGTGTTTATAGGTTCTCGACTCAACGGCACATGGGCCACCGCGCACTCAATGTCTGCCATAGCCGAAACGTGACGATGCACAGGGAGGTGCCGATCGCCACCGCTGCAACGAAAGCCCAGCCCGGGTGCGGCATCACGAGGGGCAACATGCCGACAGCCAGTACAGGCGGGGCATGCAGATCGAGCAGGTGAAGCACCACGATGCCGAGCACCATCACGACTATCGCCGCACCCACGCCGACTCCAAACAGACTGACCGCACCGACGCCTGCTGCTGCGCTCAGCGCGCAAGCAAGCGGCAGTCGCCAGGCGCGCGCCGCCCACGGACAGACCTGCGGATGGGCGAACATCTCGAAGCCGATGACTACCAGCGGTGGAAACAGGATGAAACGTAACCCGGTCCATTGAGCCAGCCCGGCGAGCAGGGCGACCACCAGCATGAAAGGCAACAGCCAGCCGAGTGCAGACGGCGTGCGTTCCATCATGTCGTCCACGACATCCCGTACCGTCGGCGGCGAGGCGGGCGGATAGAAGCGGCGCTGGGTCACGCTGAGCAGGGCCAACAGGCCCGTACCGCACGTGATGGCGGGCGGATACCACCAGCTGTGCACGCCAAGCACCAGCGGCAACAGGCCCGCCGAGATGGCCGGAGCAATCGGCGATCTCATCAAGTGAAGAAGCAGCACGGAGGCGCCCACGTCAAGCAGCACCGCCGGCACGCCAAAACTCATGTGCCGGGCGACGATGAGTCCCACTACGGCAGTGCACAGGGGGGTCAGCAGCAACATCAAGGGTGCCCCGGCCCAGGTGCCATTGGGGCGCTTGATGATGTCGTTTGACAGGGCACCAAGCTCGGGAAACATCAGCAGTCCTGCCCCGCTGACGTGCACCAACGCCGCGATGATGCCCATGAACAATACGCTGCCGGCATCAGCGAGTGATTGCCGGAACCATGGCGAACGCAGCATTAGCGGAAATGCGCCGCCATCATCGACTGGATGCCGGCCTGCCGGGTGGGGTCGCTGATCTGGGCCTTGCTGAAGTACAGGCAGGTGTCAACGCTGCCCAGCGCCCGTGGTTGGAGACGCTGGCTGTCGACATCGACCACCTCCGGTGGATGACCATCGAACAATCGCCCGATGGTCTGGACTGCCACCTCCGTGGGTACCATACCGGCAAATGCTAGCGGAAGCCGCGGCGCCTTGGCATGCAACGCCCGCACTACTTCGGCGGCGGTCGCGCCGACCGACGAGCTGATCGCCAGCGAAATGATCGCGCCCCGCCAGACGGCCGTCCCGGCTGGCTCCAGGCCGGCCAGCGACTCGAGTCGAATCGGTTCAAAACCCAGGGCCGCAAGCAGCGGCGCCATGTCAGCGACGATGAACGGATGCGGACGAGCGAGCAGGATGGACTTCATGTGATATTCCTTGGTGACCAGCAGGTGATCGGCCGATGCCGCGCCAGCTTGATGGGGGCGTCGACACAGAGGCAGGCATGGTGCCCGATTCAATGCCGCGCGGCGAACGCATGCACCTCGGTCATTGGCAGGTGATCGCCCAGGTCTTGCCCATAGTAGGCACGCCGGATGAAGCCACGCTCGTCGATGAGAAAATCCGCAGGCATCAGCAAGGGATCGCCCGCCGGCAGGCGCGAGTGACCGAGCCGCAGGCCCTGCATCAGGCGCGGCAATCGCCTGAGCATGGCGCCGAGCATGCCCAGCATTGAGCGCTCGATGCCATAGGGTCCGTATACCGCCATCTGAGGATCGGCAACCAACCTGAAGGGGCGCGGTCGCCATGCGACGAAGCGCTGTACCTCGGTGTCGCTGGAGCGAAAAAACGTCACCACTTCCAGGCCGTTGGCGTTGAGTGCCGCGTGCTCATTGGAGAGCTCGTACACCCGCAGGTTGCAGAAGGGACACGCGGCGTCACGGAAAAAGCTGAGCATCACCCGTTTGCCACGCAAGTCGCTCAGGCAAAGGCGCTGACCATGAATGTCATTGACCTCGAAGTTCGGCGCAATAGCCGGGCTGTTGATACGCATCGGTAGACTCCATAGAAAACATGTGGCTCCGCGCCACCCTGTGGCGCGGAGCCAGATTCACTCATAGAGGTGCTGCCAGCACGATTGGATTCATGTCGTGTGCCGTACCTTCGCCAAGCACACAGAAGCCGCTTGCTGGTCCGCAGGATGCCAGGGGAAATCCACGCGGCTGCGGAAAGCGAGATGCGGTCAAGTGGTTCCAGCTGCAAATCGAACATGTGGCAGGTGCTCGGCGGGCAAGTGGCCTGGACCTGCTCATCGTGAGTGGCCCGCCGCGTTGCGCGGAAGGCAGGCTTCCGACATTCCACAGGCGCCACAGGTGACGCCATCTCGGTCCGCCAGAAGGCAGCCTGGCGAGGCAACGCCGGTGATGCCGGGAAATCATTTCAGGTTGCGCGAATCTTTTCGTCGCGAGGGTGCCTCTTGGATGTGGAGACCAACGTGTCTCTACGCTTGTTCCGACATCCCATCTGGAGAATCCCATGAAAACCTCGTTGAAGCTGGCCTCGCTGGCCGCCCTGACCGCCGCCATCGTTGCTCTTCCCGCCGCAGCAACCAGCATGGGTGCAGGTCAGGCCAAGTGCCAGCCCGCAGCCACCATGGTCAAGTGTGGTGCCAAGTGCGGTGCCAGCAAATGTGCACCAAAGCACCGCCATCACCACGCGAAGCACCACGCGGCGGCCAAGTGCGGCGCCAGCAAATGCGCTCCGAAGTGTGGCGCCAAGTAATCAAATGACACCTGCATCCGGTCGGCGGCTACCGAACTCGGCCACGCGCCGAGCAAGGTCCGCCGGCCGATGCTTGCTCGACACCTACACGGCCCTCGCGGCTCGGGGTGAACACCTGCTGCATGACCTGCTCGGGGACCAGCTGCCCCACCAGTGGCAACATTATCCCGAGAACGATGCCATCGACCTGGACAGTGGCTATCAGTGGTTCTACCACTCGCACTCGCCAGAGGATCGCCCCGATGCCACCGAGCACGGCCATTTCCACCTGTTTGCCCGACGGCCGCTCTGGTCGCGGCGGCTGCAGTCCAGGGCCGAGCGGGACTTCGCGGCGCTGACGGGTCATCCGGACGACCATGTGGCCACTCGGCATTTGCTCTCCGTCGGGATGGATGCCAAGGGTATTCCAGTCAGCCTGTTCACCGTCAACAGCTGGGTCACCGGCGACCTCATGCTCAGCGCGTCCGGTACCGAACGCATGCTCGCCAACATGCGCCTGCGTACCGGCCATGATGCGATCGATACGGTGCTGGAGTGTGTCGTCGCGCTCTGCATGGACGAGATCCGCATGATCCTCGCGGCGCGAGACGCGATCCTGTCCGGCTCGGCGAGGCAAGACGTGCTTGCGGACAGCGAACTTGAAGTCCTCTCCGGTCAGACCATCGCGCTGGACGCGAAGCTGTGTACATAGCGCCAACGGGCAAGGTTCATCGACATATTTGTCGAGGGTATTTGACGCTCCACGCAAGGTTGTCATGCCGATCACGACCCATGGCAGTGGTGTGCTCGGAATGGATGCCGGTGTGGACGGTACGGCGTTGGCCGATGATGCTCGGTAATTCCGGTCGCCTTGGCTCTTGATCCATCGAATTCCGCCGGGCCGCCACGCTGATGCATCCATACGCGAGAAGCCGGTCCGCGCGCCGGATGTCACGGCCATTGAATCCTTTTGCCTGCAGGGCTGCTCTATGAGGTGCCGGATCCCTTCGGCCTACCTTACGGAGATACGCATCATGAACTACGACAACTTGCTGAAAGTCGCCCTGGCCGGCGCGCTGACCCTTGGTGTGGCCACGATCGCCACTGCCGCCCCGGCACCGGCCGGTGCCGGCGGCATGAAGGCCGGCGGTATGGGCATGACCAAATGCTATGGCATCAATGCGGCACACAAGAACGACTGCAAGTCGGTGGGCCATTCCTGTGCCGGTCAGGACAGCAAGGCGCGTGATCCCAACGCCTTCGTCGCCGTGCCGGCTGGTCTGTGCGAGAAGATCGACGGTGGCTCGACCACCCCTGCCAAGGCCTGAGCGCAGATATGAGGTCAGGGCTGCCCTTCGTGCAGCGCCCGATCCCGGCAGCCGCCGGGATCGGCTTGCGCGCACCTCACATCGAACGCGTGCTGTCCGAGCACCCGCCGGTGCCGTGGTTCGAAGTGCATAGTGAAAATTACTTTGGCGCCGGTGGCGCCATGCACACCGCGCTGGAACGCATACGCGCGGATTATCCACTGAGCCTGCACGGTGTCGGTTTGTCGCTGGGCTCGGCCGACGCACTCGATCGAACGCATCTAGCGACTTTGCAGCGGCTTGTCGATCGCTATGAACCGGCGCTGGTTTCGGACCATATCTGCTGGGGCGTGATCGGTGGCATCCACCTGAATGATCTGCTGCCGCTACCATGCACGGCAGAAGCATTGACCCTGATGGTCTCGCGCGTGCAACAGGTGCAGGACGCGCTGGGCCGCGAATTCCTGGTCGAGAACGTGTCCAGCTACCTGAGCTTTCGCCACGCCGAGATGCCGGAATCCGCCTTCGTCGCCGAACTGGTACGGCGCAGCGGCTGTGGGCTTTTGCTGGACGTGAACAACGTCTACGTCAACAGCGTCAACCACGGGTTTGACCCGCACGACTATCTTCGCGCCATGCCGCATGGTGCGGTGCGCGAGATTCATCTCGCCGGCTTTCTGCGCAAGGATCAGTTGCCCGTACCGCTGCTGATCGACAGCCACAGCCGTCCCGTCGCCGATGAGGTATGGGCGCTCTATCGCGAGGCACTGGCGTTGTGTGGCCCGCAGCCGACCCTGATCGAATGGGATCAGGACATTCCCGAACTTGAGGTGCTGCTGGCCGAAGCCGGCCGTGCCGAGGAGAGCTTGCATGCCTGCCGCGCCGTTACTGCATGATTTGCAGCAGGGCTTCGCCGACGCAGTGATGGGTCGCGATCATGCCGTGGCGGCGTGGGTTGTCGGTGCGGGCCTCGAACCGGCGGCTCGCCTGCGTATCTACGAAAACTCCGTGGCAGCGACATTGACGGCCGCGCTGCGTGACAGCTACCCGGGCGTACTCGCCCTGGTAGGTGAAGATTTTTTTGACACCATGGCAGCGAGCTACCGGAAGCAGCATCCCTCCACCTGCGGCAACCTGCAGCATTTCGGCGCAGCCCTGGCCGAGTTCATCGCAGACATGCCCGAAGCACGCGCCTTGCGCTATCTGGCGGACGTGGCTTGTCTGGACTGGCGGCGCCAGCTAGTGGCGCTGGCGGCCGATGCCACGCCGGTCGATGCCGTGCGCACGGCCGAGGTGGTATCCGTGTCGCCCGAGCAGTTACGAATCCAGCTTCATCCCAGCGTACAGATGCTGCGTAGCGATTACGCCGTGCTGACCTTGTGGCAATGGTGCCAGGCACCTTCCGACGCCCCACCGCGAGTGGACCAGGGCGAACGGGTTTTGCTGTGGCGCGATGGCAGCGACGTGGCCATGGCGGCCCTCGATCCGGCCACATTTCGCTGCATCGAGATGCTGGCTGGCGGCCACGACGTCGCCGCCGCCTGGTCCGGCGCTCGCGACGTGGACAACGCATTTGATCTTGAATCCTGCCTGCGGGACCTGCTTGGGCATGGTCTGGTTGTGGCATTTACTGACGAGGGAATACCGCCGTGAATGACTTTTTGATGAGTGTCGAGACCAGTTACGCGCGATTGGCCCGGGGCCTGTCCGGTTTTGGGCCGCTGGTGCTGTTGCTGTTTCGGGTGTGGGTGGCGCTGGCGTTCTGGCGCGCCGGCGTGGTCAAAATCGAAGACCCGATGGGTACGTCATACCTGTTCAACAACGAGTACCACGTGCCGTTGTTGTCTGGCGACACGGCGGCGTTTCTCGGAACGTGGATCGAGTTGATCACCCCGTGGTTCCTATTGCTGGGTCTGGGCGGGCGCCTCACCGCCGGGTTTCTTTTCATCTACAACATCATGGCGGTGGTCTCTTATCCGGATTTGTGGCCACACGGTTTATGGACGGGATTGATCGGTAGCGATTTCAACGACCACAAGGTCTGGGCCATGATGCTGCTGGCGGTCGTTGCGTGGGGCCCGGGGACGGTGTCACTCGACCGGCTGGTGGCGCGGTTCTGGCCCGGAGCGGGTGCGCGGATCCGGCGACAGCCCGTGGTCGAATAAAACCGTGGATTTGGTGATGCAACGAATTTTGAATCCTTTTTGACGGATGACCCCTCTATAAGGGGAGACTGACCCCATACACACCACGCGGCGGCGAAGCCGTGGCACGAGGACGCCATGCGACACGACCCCCAGCTTCTGGAAGCGGCCCGATTGGGAGACATTGTGGCGGTAGAGCGATTGCTCACCGAATGCCGGCCGGGGCTGCAGCGCATTGCCCAACAGCAGTGTTCCGGCAGCGTCGATCCAGACGATGCGGTACAGGAGTCGCTGCTGTTGATCTACCGGCGCATTGGCGCCCTGCGCACGGCGGCGTCTTTTCCCGCGTGGACGTTCTCGATCGTTCGCCGTGAATGCCACCGCCTCTGGCGAGCGATGCACGGTGAGAAGGCCACGGAGCACGAAAACCTGCCGGTGTTGGTGTACGTCGATCGCTTCGAACTGAGAAGTGATCTGGCTGCTGCGATCCAGTCGCTGCCGGAGAAGTACCGCGAAGCGATCATCCTGCGCGATTTCGAGGAATTCTCGATCAGCGAGATCGCCGACCAGTTGTCGTTGACTCGTGAAGCGGTGAAAAGCCGCATCCACCGCGGTCGGCAGATGGTGCAGGAATATCTCAAGGACTGATCGGCACCTCCCACGACCGGGTCCAATGCTGGACTCGGGAATCCGATACAGAACGATCACCTTTAGGAGAACGTCATGAATATCTATCTACGCGCGATGATCGCCGGCTTTGCCGCCACGGTGGTGCTGTCGTTGCTGATGCTGATGAAGTCGATGATGGGCGTGATGCCCGGACTCGATGTGATTCAGATGCTCACCGGCATGGCCCACGGCATGATGGGCTTGCCGGCCAATCCCGCCGTGGGATGGATGCTGCACTTCCTGATCGGCACCGTGCTGTGGGGCTTCGGTTTTGCGTTGCTCTACAAGTCGCTTCCCGGCGGCGGTCCGCTGGTCAAGGGCATCGTGTTCGGCGTGCTGGCCTGGCTGCTGATGATGCTGATTCCGATGCCGATGGCCGGTGCCGGCCTGTTCGGCATGAAGATGGGCATGATGGCGCCGGTGATGACGCTGGTGCTGCACCTGATCTGGGGTGCCGTGCTCGGCGCCACCTTCGGCGGTCTCAGTCGTTCCGCCGCCACGGCCTGAACCGACCGCGTCAATCCCGAGCGGCGTCGCGAGGTTGGCGACGCCGCTGTTTTTTTT
>Ga0307375_10002617_pt1 | contig 18296 bp, 11 predicted proteins | sample TR1MG_FD_202531 | JGI IMG/M metagenome (GOLD analysis project Ga0307375, IMG submission 202531) | Soil microbial communities from Risofladan, Vaasa, Finland - TR-1 | ecosystem: Environmental > Terrestrial > Soil > Coastal area > Acid sulfate soil | place: Finland: Risofladan, Vaasa | collected... | reverse complement strand
CTTTCAAGAACTACCGAATTCGCGCCCTGCTCTACGCCGGCAAACCGGATTGGACATTGCTCGCAACGATCACACCACGCTGAAATCCGAAGTCCCACTTAAGGTTGAGCACTGACGCATCCTGGAGGTGCTCGTGACAACCAGACGGAACAAGTTCAAGCCTGATTTCAAAGCGAAGGTCGCGCTGGAAGCCCTGAAAGGCGACAAGTCGACGGCCGAGTTAGCCCAGATCTTTGGCGTGCACCCCGCGCAGATCTCCGCGTGGAAGAAGCAGTTGCTCGAGTCGGCGGGCAGCGTGTTCGAAGGCAAGCGCCCCGCCAAGTCCGACGCTGTCGACATCGACGAGCTCTACAAGAAGATCGGAAAGCTTGAGATGGAGCGTGATTTTTTAGCGACACGGCCCGGGGTGAGTGGTCTTCTTCGCAGAGACGACAGATGATCGATTCCGAGCTCGTGTTGCCCGTCTCGGACCAGTGCCGGCTCCTCTCTCTGGCGCGCTCCACCTACTACTACGAGGGCGCGAGCGAGACCCCCGAGAACCTGGCCCTGATGGAGATCATCGACCGGCTCTACCTGGCCCACCCCGAGAACGGTTCGCGCATGATGGTGCGGGTCTTGAAGCGCACGGGCCACGTGGTGAACCGCAAGCGGGTCCGGCGTCTGATGAACCTCATGGGCATTCGCTCGCTCGCGCCCCAGAAGAAGACGACGACCCCGCACCCCGAGCACTACAAATACCCCTACCTGCTGCGCGGGTTGAAGATCGACCATCCGAACCACGTGTGGTGTGCCGACATCACCTACGTCCCGTTCAAGAAAGGATTCCTCTACCTCGTGGCGATCATGGACTGGCACTCGCGCAAGGTGCTCTCGTGGCGTCTGTCCAACACCATGACGGTCGACTTCTGCGTGGCCGCGCTCGACGAGGCCCTCGCCCTCTACGGCACGCCCGAGATCTTCAACACGGATCAAGGATCTCAGTTCACCGCGAACCCGTTCATCCAGGTGCTGCTCGACGCCGAGGTCGCCATCTCGATGGACGGGGTCGGGCGGGCGATCGACAACGTGTTCATCGAGCGACTGTGGCGCACGATCAAGTACGACCACATCTACCTCAACCCCGCCGAGAGCGGCAACGTCCTGCGCGACGGACTCGAGGTATTCATCGACTACTACAACGAGGACCGGCCGCACAGTTCACTGGACGACGCCACGCCCGATGAGGTCTACTATCGATCAAGGCTTCAACAGCGAGCCGCCTAACTCGCTGCAACCAACCCGCTCAACTCTTAAGACGGTCAAAAGGCTGTCCAAGGATTGGGGTCCACTTCAGAATGCCCCCGACTCTGCGATGGCCCATCAGAAGTTGATATTGTCACCACACCCGACAGAGGCGCACTCACCCGTAGGCACTATGACATTGAGATCAATCCCGCGATGGGCCATCAGTGTTCTATCCCTATGTTCTCCGCTGACTTAGCGCCCATGGAACGCCCACTACCAAGACTCGCTCAACTTTCGTGTCCTGAATATGCTGATAAACAGGGATAACACTGAGATCATTAGGAATGACCTCTCAGCTTCCCAAACTGAGGAAGCCAGTTCGATTCTGGTCGCCCGCTCGAATCCGGTCCTCCTTGCGGCGGCTGGGTTTTGGCGTTGTATTGACTACTCCACTCATTGCCACTGTTCGCTCTTGTTCTGCATTGTTTTCCACCACCAGATGTTGCAGTACTGTCGCAACATTGAACGAGACGGTCGCCAACTTCTGCCGGAACTAGGAATCTACCCGGCCGTTGTGACTCATGATCGATCGAGCGACTCCACGCGAGAACGTGGGGTTGAGTTCCTCGGGCCGTACGTTCGTGGAGATCAGGACCATCAGGTCCGGGCTCTGCCCGAGAAGTCCATTGCTCATCTTGAGCAATCGCTCGAAGCCATCAGTGCGTCGGGAGGTCACGTCGCCACGAGGGTCATCACGGATCTGGATCCGTGCCCGGCTCTTGCGTCTGTCCTTGGCGATGCCACTCAGGTACGCCGCGTCGCTCAATGTCCGATCCGGGTGCATGTCAACACGGCACTCACTAGACGAGTTCGTACAACGACCCGTGCTTACTGGTCATAGTCGCCTCGACCGACTCGGCTAAGGCGGAGTCGCGTACGAGGAGTCCGAATTCAACGTTACGGTTTTCGGCGCTGAACGAGAAGTTCGCACTCGTCAATAGGAGGATCGCATGGTCGATGATGACGAACTTGGCGTGGCTGACGATCTGTCTGCCGTTGGGCAGGACGGCCGACTGGTAGACGGTGGCACGCTCAAGCTGGACCTTGACCTTCTCGGCGTCAGCCTTATCGCCGTCGACGTAGACAGTTACGACGACACCCTCCTGCCCGGATGCCTCCTTGAGCACAGTCCACATCTGCGAGGTCGGCTCGAAGTTGTAGGTCGCGCAAGTAACTGACTGTCGGGCTGCGCGCACGAGCCGATGGAACTCGCTCGTCAGATAACCAACGGTCGCTTCATTGCCTGGCATAGTCCAGACGGGGGTCAGATCCCGGCGAACGGACTTCGCCCCAGCAATCGCGTGAAGTACGGCGACGGATCGATCAACGTCGGAGTGACCGAGACCCGCCGCAGCAAGAAGACCCTTCACCTCGTCGCGCCGTGCTGCGCTGACTTCTCGTAGTGCCACCGAGGTGTGCTGACCCTCGGCGATGAGTACGGCGAGCCCAAGGGCCTCATTGGCTGTGAGGAAATCGCCGAGAGCATCAAATGGGTCAGAGGGCATCGACACTCCCGAAGAACCCATGTACTGCGTCTCCTGTGGCGGATGGGAGGCTCAGGACGAAGCGACGGTCGAGGAATCGGTTTGCCCTCTCACAGGAGGTCTCGGAAGCGAAGGTACAGCAATGGCACGCGGCGCCATGGAGGAAGTCCTCCGGGTCACTTGGTGTTCGCATCGCGCATACGGGGTCAGACGAGCACCGTGCCGCACGGCGGAGCGCGGAAATGATGAGCCCTTGTAGCCGGGTTGGCTCAGACAAGGCGACGAGGCCACCGAGGGTGCCTTCGCTGTCAGATGCGGTCGTGCAGATGAGCAGTCCGGCCGCCGCATCCCGCTGTGGGGCCGACGACCACCCGTAGATGCGTTCGGTGAGGCTCGCCGCGCCGTATCCGCATGACATCGCCATCTCACGAATCAGCACGTGAGCGAAGGTGTGGAGTAGCCAGTACCGCGGCGCGGGCAGGCGACTGTCCGGGTCGACGAGCTTGGCTGTTTCGGAGAACCGGCGTGAAAAGTTGCGTCGGTGTGCTTCACGATGGGCGTCCCACAGCGGCGACGCGAGGATGGTCTGCTCCCAGGAACTTACCGAGTCGAGGTCCAGCTGGAGGAAGATTCCCTCGCCGCGGTCCTCGGTGGCGGGTACCCAGGTCGGCTTTCCGTTGCGAGTGAGCTTAACCAGACGGCTCGACAGGTCATTGACCCGGTCCATCTCATCGAGTCTCGTGAACCCCATCACCGCGTTGACCTTCTTCATTTGGTTGACCGCGACGACACGGGTAATGCGCGGGTGCAGAGCGGATCCGCGTTGAGTCTCGGTGACCGTGAGGCCGCTGGAGTTCTGCTGCTGTGGAAACAATGATGGCTTCTGGAGGTACAGCCACTCGGGCACCAACAGCTCGACCGGATCCCAGGCGGCGAGCTTCTCTCGCCGCTCCTCCTCGGAGTCGGCCGGGGCCACCACGTCGGCGATTGCCGCAACGAGATCGTCGTCCGTGACACCAGTCAGGTCGACCCTGCCATCAGCAAGATCGCGGATGAACTCGACGTTCGAGGCGTACTTGGAGATCTTCTCGACTCCCAACTGAACGCGGAGGCGATCGGACAACGCCTCCTGCTCTTCGGCGTCGGTACGCGGCATAACGATGATCGATTGAGTGGAGGGGAACCACAGGTTCGACGCACCCATCATGATCAGCGACGGGCGGGCCTCACAGGCTGCGTCAAACGCGTTGAGATGAGGGTGCCGGCGACGGCACTTCTGCGGGAGCTTGTCACGCCCGACTGCTCCCTGGGCTTCGGCCATACCGCGCGTCGCTCCGCATGACGCACAGATGATCATCGAGCCAACGCTGGCACCGACATTGGCATCACGCATCTTCAGGTCGGGCAGCTCGGCCTTAGGACACTTACCTCCACGATGAACCCACAGGGCGTAGGGGAACTCGTCGAGGTGCCCGTTGGTGCAGGTCAGCAGGTGCTGGGCGGGGACCGCCGGGCTGTCACGCTTCTTGCTTGACGAACCAGCGCGCCGCTGACCACGGCCGGGACAGTTCTTGTGGGTGAATTGGGCGAGATCCGGTCGAAAGGGATGGGTGTTGGTGTAGGTGAACCGAGGAAGCGGTCCGAGGTAGTCGCAGCCGGTGCAGCGAAACCACTGTGGGAACACGCGAGTCGGGATGCCCAGATCGTTGCCGTCCGTGGTGTTCTGGCCCTGCTTCGGCTGCCACGGAAAGGGACGTAACGCGTCTACCTGCGGGCCAAGGTGCAACCGAACGACGTTAAGGAGCCGGGGCTCGAGAATCATTGGTACGAACTCGCGTCGTTTCCAGATCGGCTCCCAATCGTCGAGCCCGGCGGGCATGACCGAGAAGCCGGGTAGGTCCATGATTGCCCCTGGCCCATAGGTGTACAGCAGCGACGAGGGGCGGGCCGAACCGACCCTGGCCCGGTTCTTGACTACTCCCGCTTCGGCGTCCGCCAAGGGGTCGAGCACCTGATTCGGATCGTGCAGCATCTCATCAGTACCGATTGGATCGGGAATCAAGGTGTCGTCCATCAATCATCCTCTCCAACTGGCAACGCCCACTCCGGTGCGCCATCGGGTGCACGGGTGAACAACCGCTCGGGAAGCGGGCTCACCAGCAGATTTATTTCGGGCTGCACTTCGCGCATCGAGTTCGCTATCACGAACGGCGCTTCGTTCGAACCGCCGACCGATACCTTGGCATTCTCAGGGCTGATGATCAGGGGCAGGTACTTGTCACCGTCGCCGGTGCGTTCGTACACGAGTGTCTTGCTCATCTCCGCGGCTCGCTTGGCACGCTCGCTCCATCGGTCGATGCGGTTGATCAGAAGGTCACTGGCTCGCTTGGTGGCCTCATCGCTCTGCGCTGCCGTACTGATCCGTGCCTTGAGCCGTTCAGCCAACGCCTCGACCGCCGAGCGCTGGTCCTTGATCCGCCAGGCTTCACGCTCTGGCGACAACCCTTCGGACTGTGTGGCCTGCGCGACTCGTGCTGCGCTGACGAGCAGTCCGTCAATGCCCCGGTCGAGCGAGGTCGGCGAGAACGGGGTAACGGACAATGCCTCGACCTGCGAGTAAAAGGTCTCGTGGTAGTGGCGGAACTGCTCGAAGTGGGCGAGGTCCCGTGGGCGAGCCCAGTTCCCGAGGGCCACGACCAGCCCGGGTCGATCCGAAGCGTCTCGGCCGACGCGAGAGGATGTCTGGATGTACTCGGCGGTATTTTTCGGCTGGCCGACGACGAACATCAAGCCGAGCCGCTGCACGTCGACGCCGACTTGCAGCATCGACGTGGCTAGTACGACGTCAAATGGCATCTGCTTGCGACTAGGCATCTTACCGCCGGTGTCCTGGGTCGCGAGCCGTTGGCGGAAGGCTTCAGTGGTGTCGTAGTTCGAATCGAACTCCAACCCGAGGCGGTCCAAGGTCCGGCCGATCTCGGCCGACGCGATGCGTGAGGTCAACTCACCGACGTTGAGGTGACCGAACGCGATACCCAACCGGGGTGGAAATCCCGAATCCTTACGGGGCCGCTTGACCCGACTCTGCACGTCGTCGGCCATGTATCGGGCCATGCCCGCAAGCTCGCGAGTCGCGTTGAAGTACCCCACGAGCGTCATGTAAGGGTCGGCGGCGGCCCCAGCCCGGTCGAACAGCAACTGCCCCGCTGACAGCAGGACTTCTGCCACGCGGATCTCAGCGCTCGATAGACGCACGCCCTGTGCGCTGATCCCAACGTAGCGACGGCCCGGGTTGTCACGGTCGATCGGTACCTCTTGGGAGAAATAGGTATCGGCCACGTCGAGCACCTGCGGTGGAAAGATCTGCACCTGCCGCCCAAAGAGACCGCGGGCCTGCTCGTTGGCGTTGCGAACGGTGGCAGTCGAGGCAACAATTACCGGTCTCACGGGCTTGCCGTCGGGTGTTTCCCACGACGAGAGTGTCTCGACCGCGACCTCGAACAACCCAACCGCGGTGCCCAGCGCTCCAGTGATGAGGTGTAGTTCGTCCTGGATGATGAGGTCGGGTGGGCGCAGTCGGCTTACGGGCCGCACTGTGGCTGCGGGGCGCCCGTCCTTTGTAGCCGGGTGTGTCGTGGTGATGTCGCACTTGGCAAAATCTGGGTGCACGTACCCGTGGCGCCCGCAACGGCGGCTGACGTACCCAAACAGCGAGGCGGCCTCGCCCTCGCGCGCGAGTCGTGCGAACTTGTCGACGGTGGCGATCACGAACGCGGGCGTCAGCCGGTAGATCTCCTCGTCGACCGTGAGGACCGGAAGACCTTCGTCGACCTGCCCGCCTTTGGCAAATGGGCAGCGAGCGAGCTCGTCGCCGCAGTACACGTACACACGCCGCATGGTCGCGTCGGTTTTCACCTGCGCGGCCGTGATCGGCGTGCCGCACCACGGGCAGCGCTGGATCTGCAGAACCGTCAAGCGGTGCGATCCATACTCGTTGGCCTTGGTCAACTGCTCCTCGGCCTCCTCGAATCGCTTAGGGCTCACGTCAGTGCCGACCCACAACCCGATACGAAACGGTTCGACGCCCCAGGTCGCCTCGTCCTCTCGGCGAGCCACCTCCGCGGCGCACATCAGTGTTGTTGCACGTTGGAACTGCTGGGCGGTAAGCAGACGCAGCGTGTAACGCATCAAGACGGCGACCCCATTGCTACCGTCTAGTGGTCCTTCTGCAGACTGAACAATGCCCTGACGGCGGCGGATTGCGAACGTGTACGCCGCAAGGCCCAGATACGCCTCCGTCTTGCCGCCACCGGTTGGGAAGAACAAGAGCTCTACGCGAGATTGGTGTTCTGCGCTGCGCTGTGGCGCTGCCGGATCGGTCAGAGCGCTGAGTTGCATGATGATGAACGCCAACTGAAACGGATACCACGATGCTGCGTCGGCACCCTTTGCAGCAACCTCCTGTCGTGCCTGCTCGATTGTGACCGATGAATCGGAGGCGCGCGCCGCGGCAACCTGCGAGGCGACACGCTGGTCGCGCATGACACCGTTCATGAACTGGAAGCACCTCAGAGCCTCCTCGTTCGTCGCAACATGGGCCAAGCCATCCACCAGACGTTGGTGGGCCTGCCTGGCTTCCCAAAGCATCACCTCGGCCGATTCCTGCAGGTGCACCGGAAGTTCACCAGCCGTGGCCTCTTGCCCGTCGAGCCACGCTTCGTACCCGACCACCAACGGTTCGAGTCCTTCCCGCAGTTGTTCGGGCGTCACCTTCGCGAGCGCATCCATTGACAGCAGGGCACCGTGCACTGAGCGCGCCCGAGTCTGCGGCGTTTCAGATATGGGAATCCATGTCGTCAAGACCTCAGTTGCCCGCCGCGCTCCGTCACGGACTACCCAATCCACGGAGCAGGTGCGGCCGATCGCGAACTCCAACCGGTTTCGGTACTGGAGGTTGAGCCGACGGACCTCCTCGTCATGCTCGGGCCAGTCCTGCTCCAAGACGTCGCGCACGGGCAGAAACGACTCAGTTCCACCCGCGTCGATTCGCAGTTTCGTCTGGAACATCCACATGCTCATCGGAATGGGCATTGGAGTCTCACGGTCATTGCAGAGGGCGATCTCGACCAATACTCGGCCGAATGCCTCGTCGTCGTAGCGGTCGAGACGCAAGCAGACCGAGTCGCGAAGCTCGACCGTCACCGTGCGTCCCACCACGAGGTCAGCCAGTCTGATCGACCGAGTCTCCTCCGCCGGTGTCCGTTGGTAGTGACGCACCGGGCGTCCGGCCTTGGTCACCTGATCGGTCTCGACCGACTGATACGTGCCCCACGAGGTCGCCACCTTGAAGGACTCCAAATCGGCTGGCACCTGGAACCGCAAGCCCATCGAAGCGGGGATCATCAGGCCCTGCTTGGGGGCACGATCCTCTGCGTCATCGTCCTCCGCGTCGGCTTCTGGCTCGTCCGCGGCATACGCCGGCAGACCTCGGCCTTCCGCCAGTCCGTCATCGTCGGCACGGACCTCGACCAAGTCACCCCGTTCCGAGGAATCGTCGTCGGACAACGTACTGCGGCGAGTCGTCGAGAGCTTTACGGGTGCGATGTGACCCACGAGGTACTGCGAACGAGGGCTGAACGGCAGCACCTCTTCTGACCCGTGCATCGGTCCGAGTAACTCCCGCTCGAGGATGTCGAGAAGGTTCTCACGAACTGCAAATGACGAGCCATCCAACTCATGGTTCAGCTCATAGGTCACCTGCGGTACGGCAGTTGGGGTAGTCGTTGCGTCACTCACGAGAATAACGTCTCCATTCCGTCTGAGGGGGGCCTAGAACTGCGACCCTTTGCTTTAGGCTTCGACATCGCCGCTTCTCCAGCCGCCCGACGTTGGTTCTCCTCCAAGAGACGATCGAGGATCTCCACACGAGTAGCCGGACTAACGGTCCACCGCTCCATCTGCCGGTAGGTGTGGAAGCCGTGGTCCAGCCGAACGTCCGTCCATCCGTAAGCTGCCATGACCGCCTCGTCCAGTTCCAAGTGGATCGCACGGAGACGAGCGACATCCGGGTCAGACGCACCGTCGATATCCGAATCGTTGACGAGGTTATAGACCTTCGTCAGTCCAAGGCCCCGGCGCAGCATGATCTCACAACGCTCCTCATCGAGCGACCGTCCAATTGCAGTCACCAATGCAGTCGGCCGAGGGCGTGGAAAGGTCTCAAACACATCCGATGGGGTGTAGCGAGGATCATTCCGCATGCCCGATCCGTACTTGATCGCCCACAGCTGGTGCACAGATGACGATAAAACGCCGAGATCAAAATATGAATCGCTCGCGAACACCACAACCATCATGCTCAAGACCTGCTTGGAGGACACTCGTAACGGCATCACGGTCCTGCTGACCTGGGCGATGACCAGCACATGGTCCAATCCACCGATTGCTTCACGAAGTGCTGGAGCTGTGCGCCAGAAGCGCCACCAAGGATGACTCCGTACCGCCGGATCTTTGTTAACCAAACGTTCTGCCCTAACGGTTTGTGACAATCGCTCAAACGGGATGGCGAACCGCCTTGCGTCGGACTCGGGGAGGTCAGCAAAATTAATGATCCAGCGAGAGGCAGATACATCAGGTCGATTGTTAAGGTCCTCACCGCTCAAGTAGGGCGCGAGCACATCAGCACATTGCTGATCGACCGCAATCCATCGCAGCGCCTCCTCAGGATCGATGACAAAGCCCTCTCCCCTTGGATTCGCTCCTTGGAAGGCCACTCCATCGTTCTCATCAAGTGCAGTCGGTAACCCGAGAACACGACCGGTCGCTTCGAGCAACGACGAGATACGCCGTACAACCACGCCATCGGAGACACGGGGTGCAGCCTCGGCAACAGGTCCCCACGTACCCCACACTGCAGCGAACTCAAGGTTGGCTGAGGCGGCTGGCCAGGATCGGCTCCGTATCGCTCGGGTGATCTCGAAGTGTCCCTCAACCAAGCGGTCGAGGCCAACTTCGCGGGTTACCCCCTGAGCAATCGTGTTGGTCGCGATCAGGCCCAGCGTTCCATGAGCAATAACCAGGGTCTCAGCGCGGAGGAAGAAGTAGGCCACAAGATCAGCACTACCTCGTGCTCCACCAGCCAGTACGTTTACAAACCAGTCGCGAACACCTTTGCCCATAGCCCCGGTTATCTTCTGCCCGCCGAGGAATGGTGGGTTCCCAACGATCGCGTCAAAGCCACCGTGCTCGACAAACACATCTGGCGCCTCCAGAACCCAATGCAGTGGCTGCCAGCGTTCGTAGTCAGTCTCGACGGTGGGAGTGAGGCCGCGGTCAGTAATAATATTGAGCCAACTATCTCTCGCTGCGCCGTCGCCTGGACCGGGGTGTGCCTGCTTGACCGCCTCGCGAAGGCTCTCGTACGCCTCGTCGAGCAGCTTCCCAGGCCTGCCCCCGAGTGGTAGCCCGGCGGCGGCGGCGCCATCCGCGATCTGACGAAGCGAAGACGTCACGAGGTGAAGCTCATCGAGCTGGCGATGCTTCGCTGAACTGCTGCGGGCGGGATCGTCCTCGTCGATCTCACTGGCGAGGCGTTCGCGTATGTCTACGGCCTTGCGGATGATGGCGTCGATGTCCACGTCGAAAATGTCGAATCGTTTGCCCACCGGAACCCGCGTGGGGTCGATGTGGAGCTTGCGGAGCTGGTCGAGACTGGTGAGGCCAAGAAGGGAGTTACCGAGGAACACCTTGTCGTCGACGAACGAAAACGGCAGGTCGCGGTCGAGGGAGACGAGCCAGAGCGAGAGCTTGCACATTTCGACGGCCATGTCGTTGATATCGGCGCCGTAGAGGCAGTTGGCGACGACCTGGCGGATGGCGCGGGTATAGAGATCCTTGCGCTGCGCGTTGGCGGGGTCCTCGCTGGCCCACGCCTCGACCACCCGGTCGGCGAGGTAGCGCGCCGCCGCGACGAGGAAGGCCCCGGAGCCGCAGGCAATGTCGGCAATCTTGAGGTCGAGAAGTTCATCTGAGTTCTTGAGCTTCCACGATGCCTCGTCCCCGGTCTGATGCGGCCCCGGCGAGTAGGACAGCGGTTGAAGTGCGTGGAGAACGACCTCCTCGGCGAGCGACTTGGGGGTGTAGTGGGCACCGGAGTTCCTGCGTGACGGGGTCTCCTTCACCATGAGTCCGCCGTCGAGCACGACAAAGGGATGGCTACGAAGATCTCGCCGAACCAGACCGAGCCACGGTTTGATGCGGTCGCGCAGATCGAGGTCGTCAACGACGGCTTGAGTCAGTGCGCTAATTGCGGAGGGGTCGGGGACGGCATGGATGGCCTTGGCGATGGCAGCGACTGAGGACGGTTTTGCTGACGGCTGATCTTGGGCGACCCACTCGCGGATGGCTACAGCGAGCTTCTTCGGGTCGGTGTTGACCGCAGCGAGGCTCTCCAGCGTGGCGAGGGGGATCTCGGGTTCGACACCGGTCGAGCCGATGACGCCAAGATAGGTCCGTTCGACGGTCACACAGGTATAGCCGAGCAGCCCCTCGTAGATGTAGCCGATTTGCTCCACGTCAATGTCGCGAAAGGTGATCTGGCGTGCTTCGCCTTGGACCGTCGCAATCTGCACGGACCGGAGCACGTGGAGCATCACACGGTCCGACACAGAAACTGCGAGAGTGCCGTGATCCGTAGTGGCAGTGAGAAACGGGAACCGAGCCGGATCGAACAGCGAGCCACCGTAGGCCGGCATTCGCAGGTTCTCGAAAGACGCTCCCTTGAACAGGGCTTGGCTGGTCGCCAGCAGTCGATGCCATGTCAGCGAGGTGGAGTCGAGTGCCTCCTCACCTTCCTCGCTCTCGCGAGCGGCGAGCCGAGCAAGTTCGCGGGAGACTCCGTAACCCTGCTCGAAAACTTCGCCCGAGGGTAGGAGCCCGCGCTCCTCGGCGAATAGCAGGAACACAGTGCGCATCATCACAGTGACCGCAGCCTCATAGATATCGTGCGTGCGGGCCGGGAGCGGGTCCGGTTGACCGCGACGCTTAACTTCGGCAGCAGACTCGGAGAAAGATTGGACTAGGAGTTCGACGGCTCGGCGTACCTGTGCGCCGAGGGCTTCAGTGATCTCCTCAGCCGCAGCAACAGACTCCTCGAACAAAGCGGGGAGCCGTTCGGTCGTATCGCCGCCAATGATGTACTGGCGACCGATCAAGGTGAGGAACGCATCGCGAGTGCGGGGCTCCTCGACCCAGGTAAGGGCGTCAACAATGCCTGAGGCGACCATGCGACCTTCGCTTGCACAAACGAGGCCCCACCACCGGCCGTCGGTGACGATGCCAATCTCGACGTCGTTCTCTCGCAGCAGCGCTTCGAGGCGATCCACCGGAGTCGCGGCCCACAGGTCGTTCGGCGTCTGTCGCAGCGACTCAGTCGAATCGACGACATGGATCAGCGCGCCGATTCCGTCGTCACCAATGAGCGCCGCTTGTGGTGCAACGATCACGGCCCGATTAGGCGATTGGGCCTGCACACCGGGAAGGCTGCCCCACTGCAGGGATCCTGCCCAGCCAACGACGTCGCGCAGAACGGCCTCTACCCACTTGTCACGGCACGAGCGGTAGGCGTCGAGCCTGTTATTGCTGTCGGGGTCGCGATCGAACGCCTCCCACGCAACCTCGAACTCCTTGCGGGCAACCACCAGCACCTGAAAGCGGTCAGGGTGGGTGGAGCGGAAGTCGGGAAAGCCGTTGGGCCAGACTCGCTTCAGCGATGGAATAGCCACGAATGGTCCCTCGATGTCAACCAACTCCAGCCACTGCCGGTGCAAGTCAGACGCGTTCGTAGTGGGACCAACACGACGGCGAAGGGGAATCGCCATCAGCTCGTCCACCCTTCGGCGTCTTCGCGGGTGAGGGCGAAGACGATCGCCGCCGCGGCGGTGTGCGGCTTGACGTCGGCATACCGCTCCATGATGGCGGCGATCTCACGCGCCTCCTCCTCGTCGAGCTCGCCGAGTCGGTGCTCCATGCCTTGGATATCGCGGCGACGCTGGCGTTGCTGATCGTCGGGGAACAGCATGGCTGCAGTTTCCTCCTCGGCCCGTTCGAGGAGGTCGAGCGAGTCGCGGAGGTTTCTTCGAAACGCTGCGAAAATCTCATGCGCGCGCTGGGTGTCTGCCGCCTGACGCCGGGCGAGCTGCTCCATGACGAGTTCGTGGCGACGAGATGCACGTACTTGCATGGTGTCCTCGAGACGGGCCCGCAGCGGCGCGTCCGGTACATTCCACAGTCCGCAGAGTTGACGGCGGACCGCCTCCTCCGCGAGGTGCAACTCCGTGCCGTCGAGCGCCTGGTCGAGCGCATCCTCGGCCTTTTCCTCGGCCATCGCCCGTCGCCCGTGTAACCGCACACCGGCGAGAAATACCTCCTCGTGCAATCGAAGGCCGCCACGACCAATCAGAACCATGCGGGTCACCGCCGCCACGAAGGACTCGGTGAGGTCATCCACCACGACGGCAGTGACGCGGCTCAGCGGTGAATCCACACTCCACAGAGATCTGCGCAAGAGTCGCTGGGACCGCTGCAGAATCGGGTGGCCGAGGTGCACGTACACGACGTCGCTTCGGAGTTCAGCCGTATCGGGATCGAACGTGATCGGGCGAAGGACGCCGGGCTTGAGCCTCGTGTCCAAACCCTTGAGGGCGCCATGCCAGCCAGCGGTGAGCGCCGGCATGTCGAACACCTCGGCATCGGTGTCCTCCGAGAAATCGTAGTTGCGTACGAGCGGCTGCTGGTGGTTGATCCGCAACGCGGTGTCAACCACGCGGCGCAAATTCGCCGGCTCGAGGTGCATTTCGGCTCGCGATGCACCGAAGCCTTGCTCTAGCTGGGTCAGCCGAGCGTTGAGCTCGATGCCGCCTGCCAGCGCGGCGTTAATGACTTCGTTCGCGTCGATCCCTGCGGCCTTCTTTCGGGCCGGCGCACGTTTGGTGAAATGCTTCTGGACCTCGTCGCCGATCACTTGGTTTACCGACCCGAGGTCAGCCTCGACGTTTGCCACCTTCTTCGCGATGCGGGCCATGAAGCCGAAGTCGTCTGCGAAAATCGACGTATTGGCGTCCGGGATGAAGTGGAACACCTCCGGTTCGTGCGTTTGGCCATAGCGGTCGATCCGGCCGATCCGCTGTTCGAGCCGAGACGGGTTGAACGGGATGTCGAAGTTGACCAGTCGATGGCAGTACGTCTGCAGATCGATCCCCTCGCCAGCGGCATCGGTGGCCAACAGGACTCTGACTGGTTCAACGGCGGGGTCCTCGGTGAACTGGGAACGGATGTACTCCCGATCCTCGGGCGGTGTCGAGCCCTGGATCACCGCGAGTACCTCGCCGTATCCTTGTTGGGTCAGCACGCGCTGCAGCCACTCGACCGTATGCGCGTACTCGCTGAACACCACCACCCGCTCATTCGTCCAGTGCTTCCCATCGGGGCGGCACACCGAATCGAGGAGGGCGTGTAGGGCGTCGAGGCGAGAATCCATGCGACTCTCGTAGCTCAGCCCCCACTCCATCAAAGTTTCGAGTTGACCCGGCTCGGCCGCACTAAGCGGATCCGAACCCTTCGATTCACGCAGCCGCTCAGACTCGTCTTGCTCCCACAGACCCTCCTCCTCGTCGGACTGACCCTCACCGAAGATGTCGTCGTAGTCATCGTCGGAGAGACCACGTCCTGCCGCAGAGGTCAGGTAGTGGCTAAGTGTCTTCCCGAATGAAAACGGGCTCGAGAGGAACCGCTTCTTCAGCAACATCATCACGATGTCGCCCCCCGGCTTAGTCCCGTTGAGCTTGGCGCTCTTCGTAACGATTTCGTCGAGCAATTCGAACATCTCAGCTTCGTCGTCGCTTGGAGTGAACGACAGAGCGGTGACCACCCGGTTCATAAACCCCTTGCCGACTAGGTCACGCTTGAGGCGGCGCACGGTGACGTCAGCGAGGGCTTTCGCATCGAGCAGCGCGCCGCGTGAGAAACGGCGAGAGTCGATCATCTCCAAGAGCGCGGTGAATGATTCGGGATGTCCGTTGTGAGGCGTCGCCGACAAGAATAAACGGTGGTCGCATTTGTCTGCGAGCTGACGCACGGCGACGGTGCGCTGGGTATAGACCGCATAGCCCCGTCCGCCTGCGATCGCCGGAGGGCTCGATGGGGCAACGTGGTGAGCCTCGTCGACGACGAGAATGTCGAACGCGAATCTCTTCCCCGACTTGGGGTTGCTCGCCTGTGTGTACACATCGCGTAAGAGCCGCTGGGCTCGTACTTGAGGCAACCACGCCATCGAAACGATCACCCGAGGAAACATGAGGAACGGGTTGGCGTGCAGGCCGTGGGTCCGGCGTACCTGAGCCATCAGCGCGCTGTTCACGATGATGAACTCCAGGCCGAACTTGTCGCGCATCTCGTCCTGCCACTTCAGCGACAGGCTTGGCGGGCACACCACGACCGCGGTCCGGGCGCGGTGGCGGAGCAGCAGCTCCTGGATGACGAGCCCAGCCTCGATCGTTTTGCCGAGGCCCACGTCGTCGGCCAGCAGTAGGTTCGTGCGTGGCGATTCGAGGGCCCGTCGTAAGGGTTCAAGCTGGTAGGCCTCAACGCTGACGCCCGACCAGAACGGCGCCTGGTAGCGGTTCGGGTCGGCCGAAGTCACCGCGCCCCACCGCATCGCGTCGATGAACCCCGCCAGCGTCGCCGGGTCATCAAATGATTCCAGGTTGATGTGATCGGGGAGACCCTGAGCCGGAGTGACCGTATGGCCGACCTCCAACTGCCACACAACGCTCAACGTCTCATCGAGGCGATCTTCGTCCAGGGACTGGAGGTCGACGACGTCAGTGAGCTGCGCTGTTGTTTCATCGGCAGGGCTACGCGGGAGACCCTGAGGTTGGACATTCGCCACCGCCCATGTCGAGCCACGGACCTCAACAACCTGTCCCGGCTCGGGCAATGGAGGGGTGCCTCGTCTGGATCCGTTCGCACTTTCGGAAGTTCTGCCGCTTGGACTTGTCATTTCATATCGAGGCGTTTTCGTGCCGCAGGGCTCAGTGCGTAATGGCCCCGTTCGGGACTAACCACCCAACCTCTCAACCGAATCTGGAGATCGGGCGCATTGGTCGAAAGCGTCCATGCTTGTCGGTTGACGGTTCTGGGGTTGCCACCAACTTCTCGCTGGATTTCAGCCATGGCAACCGAGCGTGTCTTGTTTTTGATCAGGGCTCTGACAATTTTGTCGGGCACCGCATTGCCAGTCGGACCTTCGCCTATCTCTGAAATTGCGGCTTCGCGCTTCGCGAGCGAGGGGTCCTCCTCGAGGATGGTAGTTACGCGAAACCTGCCTCCCTCGAGGCGCTCTACCTTCGATTCGATGACTCGCACCTTCCCCCCTCGACGTATATACCTGAAATATACCTGGAAAATACAATGACCGCAACACGTGAAGCTGACTAATTGGATTCGATTAGCGCTCCTGATCTCAAGGAAGCAGCGAGACGCTACGGATCAGGAGATCGACCATTTCTCACTGTCGGGTCCGGGCCAGATGGCCTCTACCTGCTCTGCGAGCCACTTCCCCCGCTCGGCGATAGCCCCTTCATCCCAATTCTCGTTCTCAAGAAGCAGTCGGTTGAGGATCAATCCCGAGTGCTTCTTGATCTCCTTCTTCTTCTCTTCCCAGGGGTTGTTGCTAATCGATGCGTTGAGAGGACCCGAGGCCAAGGTCAGATTGCCAATGCGGTTCACTGCCCGTTCGCGGAGCTGTTCAGCCTGGCCAAGGTCTTCGATGCCTTTAGGATCGATCGGCCAGAATTCCCTCCAGGTCTGAGGTATCACGTGTTCGACCTGGAGGGTGTCGTAGTCGGTAGTCCCGTCCTCAGCCTTCACTGACACCTTCCGAAGGTGGGCATCAATTGCGCCAAGCACCAACCGAAGACGTTCCTGACTGATGCCGCCGGAACCGTAGTAGCGGCTTGTCTCGAACGACTCCTCCAAGTTGACCAGCGAAGTCCAGTCGTAGCCATGGGGGCTTGACCGTAATGCAGCCACCACCGACGCGGCTGGGTTCGCCCCCTCTTTGTTCATTGCCTTCAGCACATCAACGAACACTGTTCCGTACGCGCGAGTTTGGGACTTGCTCAACATCCGGCGCACAACATAAGACTCGACGGCAAGAACCGCAAGCTCTCGCTGAGGCCGAAGGACTTCATCAGGCAGGGCGACAAGGAGCTTGAGCAGGACCGGCGTTGCGACGGTGATGTTGAGCGCCTCGATACGTCGGTATGCCTCAAGTTCCCGACTTGTTGCTCCAGGGATCCGGCCATTCAGTGCTTCGTAGGCCGCTGCGTACTTCGACAGGGAGCCAAGAGCTTCGAATGCTTCCGTGTTGGTCTCATCGAGCCACTGACGGAACTCTCCGTAGAGACGGCTAATCGATACCGTTCGTCCCAGTTCAGCAATCAGCCAATCACCCAGGAGCCAGTCCAGTCGCGCTCGCTGCGCATGACCAATACCTCGCTGAACGAGCCACCAATCATCGTCATCGAATCGCTTCCAGTGGTTCTTGTAGAGCTCGTTAGTGTCAAGGTGCCGAGCCTCTGCCCTCATGAAGAGAAGATTCTTGACCAGATCTGCCGCCGTCAGGGGTGTACCACGCGCGTTGAGAGAGGGACTGCTGACGATTTAGTTGACAGTTTGGGTCTGTAGTTTCATGCTGCTCTTGATGCCTTGTCAAGTGCCTCGAACTCGACTGGCGTCAACTTGCCGAGTCGACGCTTTCGGCGCTGACGGTGATACTTCTTTTCGATCCAGGTGACCATCGCGAGGCGAAGTTCCTCGCGAGTCTCCCAGCGTCGAGTATTGAGGACATTCTTCTGCAACAGCGAGTGGAACGACTCGATGGCCGCGTTGTCGGCCGCCGAAGCGACTCGTCCCATCGAACCCGCGAGCTCGTTGTTCTTCAAGACGCGCACGAAGGCTCGTGATCGAAACTGAGATCCTCGGTCGCTGTGGACCACTGTCCCCACGGGGTCACGCAGCGCAATCGCGTTGCGCAATGCCGACACCGCGAGGTCCGCCGTCATGCGTTCGCCGATTGAGTAGCCGACGAGTCGCAGTGAATAGGCGTCCATGAGTGAACATAGATAGACCTTGCCCTCATCAGTGTTGTGCTCGGTGATGTCCGTGAACCATTTCTGGTTTATGGCGCTCGCCGAGAAGTCGCGCTGCACCAAGTCGTCGTGGACCGGGGGTCCGGGCTTCTTGCCCGAACGGCTCTTCTTCACGAAACTCGACCAGATCCGCTGCTCCGAGCACAGCCGCCAGACCCGACGTTCGCTCACCACGTGGCCGGCCTTCTCCAGCTCGTCAGCGACAAACCGGTAACCGAACGTCGGGTCGTCGAGGTGCGCGTCGAGTGAGGCGTTGGTCAGGTAGGCGTTCTCGTAGTCACGGTTCGACAGAGGACTCTTCAGCCACTTGTAGTAACCC
>Ga0307375_10002616_pt1 | contig 18298 bp, 19 predicted proteins | sample TR1MG_FD_202531 | JGI IMG/M metagenome (GOLD analysis project Ga0307375, IMG submission 202531) | Soil microbial communities from Risofladan, Vaasa, Finland - TR-1 | ecosystem: Environmental > Terrestrial > Soil > Coastal area > Acid sulfate soil | place: Finland: Risofladan, Vaasa | collected... | reverse complement strand
ACCTGGGTTACTAGGTCAGGCTGGGTTAAATAGTTGGCTGAGGCTTTTGTACTTGTTTTTTTGTGCATGACAACACCCACATACTGGCCGTATCTCGACCATACTATAACGTTAGGCGATTCCGGATAAAAATCAAGGAGAGGGTCCATCCTCGCGGGCGGGATGACTTTTTTCTTCCTGCTATTCGTCGGTACGTGGTAGATCGATCGCATCAAGGAGCGTCCCGCCTGCAATTCTCCCATACATAAAATTCTGTTAAAATGCGAGATAAAGGCGAAAGCAAGACACAGCCGTGGGCGCGATACCGAGGGCTACGATTGAGCCTCCCCCTCCTCTCCGTCCGGCCCCGGTAACGCCGCTAGGCTCAAACCCTCTATCTCCTGCAATGTCTTTCCCGCTATGCCCTGCAGATCGCCATACATGCCGACTGTGGCGCGCATCACGCGCTCGATCTGCTCTTCGCGTTTGGCCCATTGCTTCATAATGGCTTTGCGTTCCTTATTCAGGTCTTCTTGCATCGACGAGAAGGCCTCCACGATGGCTTCCACGCGATGCCGAAACCGTGGGCCCGTGAGATATTGGTACACCATCTCGGTTTTGGTCTGCTGGCCTTCATAGGCCTGTTGGGCCACGCTAACCTGCAAAAGCGAGTGACGCATCACGGTAGCGACCGCCAAGGCCGCGCGCGGACTCGTGACCCACACGCCCTCAATGACGTCAAAGGTCTCCACACCCTTCGGAAGCGCTTGGCTTACGAGAATCGAGATCTCCGCCTTCGCGGCTCGTTGATCATCGCGAAGTTTAGCGAGCCACGCATCACTCCAGTTTTTGGTGCGTTTCGATTCCCAGAGAATGGCGCCGCTGGGTAGGCCCGCTTGACTCACGACCCGCTGCAATACATCGCCCCCAAACTCGCCTTTTGCCACGGGTTCGATGGCGTCAAAGGGAAATTTCAGGCGCAGCAGGTTCTCTAGCTCCATTTCCTGTACCTCGCCTTGCAGCTGCTGGGAGCCCTGCTCGGCCCGGCGTTTGAGATCTTCGATCTGTTTTTGCATGGCGAGTATGGTCTGTTCTTTCTCCATGACTTTGAGCTTCTGTTCGTCTTCGGCTTCTTTCTTGGCTTCTTGTCGCGTTGTGGCTAAGCCCTCTTGTATGCGCTTTTGGACGGTGAGTTCCAATTCGCGCTTGGCGTCGTCTAGTTCGCGCTGTTTTCTGATGAGATCGGCCTGGGCCTTTTGGGCTTCGGCTAATTTGGCGTCCTGCACTTTAAGGATGTCTTGTAGTTCGCCCAATTCGCGCGCTTTTGTGTCAAGTTCGGCGGCGCTCAGGGCCCTGGCCTTTTTGGCTTCTGCGGCCATGATGCGTTCCCGTTCAATCGGGAGCGCGGCGGCGACCTGGTCTGCCACCTGGCTTTCAAGCGTACGCTGCGCCTCCTGGAGTCGCTTTTCCTGTTCGCGGATACCCAGTTCACGGCGAGCGACCTCCGCGTCCTTTTGGCGGAGTTGTTCTTGGTATTGCGCCCGTGTGGCGGCAATGAGCGGGGCGGCAAGCGATTCGGTCAGCCGAATTTCCGTTTGGCAATTCGGGCATAGGATGGTGGGATCTGTCATGTATCTTCCTTATGTGCGCAGCATTATGTTTGCCAGGATCTCTGAATCGAGCCTTTTGAGGTCTTTTAACTTCCCCACTTAAGTCCCGCTTGCTCATCGCCATAATAGAACAACCGTTAAATCAGGATCCGGTTTTAGGCGCGTCAATAGTGTCCCATATCTCCTCCCTCTCATGGGGCACGTGGCATAGATCGGCCTCATCATCTTTCCTTACGGAGGTCGCTGAGTGCGCCCCAGAATCGCCGCAATAAGGATTTTTGGATCTTCATGGACCCCAAAGCCTCCCTGTTTCGAGGCGAACGGGTTGTATGAGACACCGAAGAAATAAAGCCTGACTAAAAAAATCAACAATTATTGATGAGGATCAAGTCGAGCGCGCGAAACATTATTGAATAATGGCCGCTCAGGTCCCGGTAGTGGCGCCAACGGGATTTGTTCGAACCTAATATAAGGAGATAATTATATTATGAAAGTCTCACAAACTGTGACAGGGAAAGAGGATGACGGTACGTCAGATACTGTCGTACGGAACCTCAAGCTCGCGTTACTACTCACAATAGTCGTCACTGTCGCTATCCTGGTTTACGGAACCTTCATCACGTACAGCCAAGCGCCACCCATGCCCGGACGTTTCTTGGATACAAGTGGGCAAGTGCTCATGACGCGCCAGGATATTGTTGCGGGAAAAGCCGCATTCCAGGAAGCGGATCTCATGGACTACGGCAGTATCTATGGCATGGGATCGTACTATGGCAAAGACTACACGGCTGCATTCCTACATGCGTTAGGCCAACGCACTCAACAAGCGTTGGCGAAATCCCGTTATGGAACGTCCCTGCGCGCGCTCACACCAGGGCGGCGCTTCGATGTTCGGTCGGCTATGCGTAGCGCTCTCCAAGGCCTGCCTTTACAAAAGCCGCTTGTGGTCTTGTCGCCAGAGGTAAGCCAAGCTGTGCGCGCCATTCGTGCCCACGCGGTGGCCGAGCTGCTTCATAACCACTTCGCGCATGGCTGGACAAAGCCTGGTGGCTTCACTCAAACAAAGGCCCGTCACCTCGCGGACTTTTTGATTTACAGCGCGATGACGACGATCGCACGCCGTCCAGGGCAGACATTCTCCTATACCAATAATTGGCCGTACGCGCCGACGGAGGGTAACAATCCGACGACACCTACCTTTATTTGGACGTGGATCTCGTTTGCGTGGGTGATGTTCGCAACAGGCGCCGTCATCTATCTTTTCTATCGCTATATCCATACGGAAGATCGGTCGTCTCGCGAAGTCTTGATACAGGGTTTTCCAGCGCTTACAGAAAGCCAGCGAAAGACCGGGAAATACTTCCTTACGGTAGCGGCGCTATTTCTAGCCCAAATTGCCGCCGGCACACTCATGGCGCATGACTATGCCGAACGCGCCAATTTCTATGGGCTCTCGCTCAATAGCATATTGCCCTTCGCGTTTTTGCGCAGCGCGCATATCCAACTGCCGATTTTGTGGATTGGGCTTGCCTGGATCGGGGCTGGACTCTTTATCGCGCCCATGATCGGTGGCGGGGAACCCAAGGGACAGGGACGGCTTGTGGATCTCCTCTACGTGGCGACCGTCACGGTCGTGGTGGGCGGTCTCATAGGCGACTATGCGGGAATCAAGGGGTGGTTTACGCATGGGTCCTGGTTCTGGTTCGGAAACCAAGGTTTGTCGTATCTTGAGCTTGGGCGCGCTTATCAAATTGGCCTTTTTATCGGCCTCTCCCTTTGGAGCGCGCTTGTGGGTCGCGCCATGTGGCCGGCTTTAAAGGCGCGCAAGGGCTTCTTGAGCGTAGAGCACATCCTCTTCTACAGCACAGTTAATATCGCCCTCCTCTATGTGTTCGGCATGATTCCGGTCACGCAGATCGCAAGTTCCTTCACTATTACGGATTTCTGGCGCTGGTGGGTGGTTCATCTGTGGGTCGAGCAGGCCTTCGAGCTCTTTGTGGTGGCGGTGACGGGTTACTTCCTTATGGCTTTAGGGCTCGTGTCGCGCCGAACCACGCTTATCGCGGTCTTGTTCGAGACGATCTTGGTGTTCTTGGGCGGTGATGACGGTATCGGACATCATATGTACTGGGTGGGTGATCCCGGCATGTGGCTCTCGGTGGGCAGCCTCTTCTCGTATATCGAAGTACTGCCCTTGATTCTACTCGTCATCGAGGCTCTGATCGAACAGCGCAATCTCATTCGCGCACAGAAGGACTTCCCGCACGCCCTTGCCTATAAATATGTCATTGGCTCAGCGTTTTGGAATTTTCTGGGCGCGGGCGTTTTTGGTGGCGGTCTTGTCAATGCGCCTCTTGTCAACTATTACGAGCATGGAACATTCCTTACGCTCGCACACGCGCATACCGCGCTTTTTGGGGCGTTTGGGCTCATCGCCATCGGGCTCGTGTATTTTTCGCTGCGTTACATCAATGGCAAAAATGCGTGGAGTGACACCCTGGGCGTGACCGCGTTCTGGTTATTTAATGCGGGCATGGTATTGTGGCTTACGCTCAATTTTTGGCCTATTGGCTTCCGTCAACTCTCGGCCGTGTATGAGCACGGCTATGCGTATGCGCGAAGCTTGAGTTTCTACAACACGACGACCGTATATCAATGGTTGCGCATGCCGGGAGATATCGTGTTCTCGGCCGGCGCCTTGCTCCTCTCCATAGACATCGTTATCAAACTCAAGGTCCTGTGGGGCCGCAAGTCAGCCGTAGCTGGAGATGCAAAACTCACCCCAGCCGCTCGGAGGTCACTATGAAAGCGACATTAAAGATCGGTCTCGCAGCCCTCGTTGGAGTGACATTGGTGTCGATCGGCATGTCAATTGTCATACCGACAGACAATGCCCGGGATGCGCGTAGCGAGACAATGGCGGCCTGGACTCTCGGGCGTACGGCTTTGACGCGCGCTGGGGATCAATGCAACAAGACGCGACTGTCTCATGAGGGCCTTGTCGCGCAGGTCACTATGCATGACGGGCATTGCACCGCCCAGGTGATACTTCCTACGGATCGCACAGTCACTGCGATCATCAGGGGCGCACGCGTCAATGTGATTAGTCGCGCAAGCGGTATCCGTTGCCTTGCCGAAGGAGGACATGGGGCCGGACCGTTGGATTTCCCGGCGATATGTCATTACCATACCCAGGAGATGCTGCTCTAATAAACGTTTAAGGTCTTTTGTTCTGTGGGGGGCGCTCAATGCGCCCCCTTTTTTTGGAGTCTTTCGCGATCGGGCCGCGGGCATGAGTGGACATTCGTGGCGATCCACGATGGACGCGGCTAGGGTGCGCTCTGTAGAGTTACGGTGAAATAGAGAGGAAGACCCGTCACATGGGAGTAAATAATGTCTGATCGCCCAGCTAATGCCCCTGCGGAGATTGTCGATCAACTCTTTGCGGCAACGGCTATGCCGGATTCGGATTGGTGGCAGGCCTTATGGCCCGATCCCGATCACGTTGTCAAAGCTTTAAAGATCATGCCGGGTATGCGCGTCCTGGATCTTGGGTGTGGTGATGGGTATTTTACTGCTGCCATCGCCCGCTGCGTTCGTCCTGGGCGCGTGATCGGCTTGGATCTGGATCCTGTCATGCTGAAAGAGGCGCAGGCTGCGTGTGCAGGTCTTACGAACTGCGACTGGCAATTGGGGGATGCCATGGCGCTACGCGACCTGATCCCCGATACCGTTGATTACGTCTTGATGGCTAATAGCTTTCATGGGGTGCCCAATCAGGTCCAGTTGGTGCGCGTTGTCGCCACCATGCTGTTACCGGGATCCCGGTTCGGGATTATCAATTGGTATCCCGCTGAACGGGAAGAAACCCCGGTTTTGGGGGCACCGCGTGGGCCACGCAAGGCCTTACGGATATCTCCTGAGGCGACGCAAGCGATAGTCGAAGCGGGAGGGTTTGTGCAAGAGACCCTGATCCCCTTCCCGCCTTATCATTACGGGCTTATCTTTCGGAAAATCTAGCGCCCAGGGCCGGCGACTGCGGATCTGGACTTGAGTCGATTCCTCGCGCGCTCGACCGTGTTGACGACGCCTTTGTACTGATAGCGGCGGTTCGTGAGGTCGCCGCCCTCTGCGCCTGGAGCTTTTATTATCAGCCGATATTAAACCGAGGCTTGCCCAGGTCTACTGATTGCGCAGCGGGCATGAGTATAAGCAACCGCATGAGTGATCGGAACCCAATCGCTCGCACGTCACCTCTCTTCATGACTCGTATCGTGGGATCATTCTTATCCCAAGAGGTACCATCATGACACACGGATGTCTATCTGGCTCATAGGATGATTATCCCTGAACCGGAGGTGTCTGTGAAAGTGGGGTAAGGTCAAATCGCCTGCGCGGCGATGAACTAGTCGGTGCACTCCAACGCGCTTACGAGATCCTTCTCAATCGCCTGCGCGGCGATCTCACATTAAGACCGATGGGACCTTAGTTGCCATGCATCCGTTTAAGTCGTGCGGACAGGGATTGACAACACGTTAACCACACTCCTTATCCCAAAAGAACGAAAACGCCATGGGGAGCGTACGCATTCATCGCGAACGCTCGCCCAGGGACTCTTAAGAACTTCTTAAGTTGTATGGATTAGTAATCCATCGGTATATACCATTGGGCTGCAATCCCACCGAAAGGGAATAGGGGATATTAGTTGCTTATAGCCGCCGTCGTGACTGACGAATCCGATGCCAAAGCCCTGGCGTTAGCGCTGATCTCCTTTGGTGTGATCGTAGCACCAGAAGAATTGCGGATAGGCGCATCTAGAAGCACAAACTCTTAGACCGGCCGATTTAAATATATTTCCTGCAAGCTGCGACCCAATCGTGGTACCGGTTATGCTCGTGTTGTTGATAGGTAGCCCATTGATTCATGCGCTCCGCTCCGGAATGTTTGCGGCCGTCCCGCAGTCGATTTTGTCCCCTACGGGGAACAACCCCGTCACAAATGACCGGACGGTATGTGGCTTTCCTTGGCGGGCAGCGGCGGAATCTTTTGAGTCCACCCCGGCACGCAGTAAGAGTGTCGTAGGCGACTTCGCTGACATGATCGAGGCCACGTCGCCACTGATAAAGAGAGATACCGGGACCCGGATACCCTTAAGCTATCCACACCCGCGCGCGGGGAACATGCTGCTATTTAGATTGTAAGGGCAAAGGCATTTTCACTGGCGATGCGCCATAGCCGACCCGTTTTGAGGCATTACTGTCCGCAAAAAAGTTAGCGGCCGTGCCATTGCCATAGTTTGCTACCCAGACATTACTCGCGTCATAGAGGGCGACGCTGTCAGGATAAACCTCGGCAACATCGGTCTGAGTTGTGCGTGAGCTTGTGGCGGGCGGTGAGCCGCCACCCCTCCGTGACAGGCGGACAAAAAAGACGCCGCCAAAACGGCCGGTAAGATCAAAAAATTGTGCGCAATCTCTGGGTCTCCATGATTTCCGGCCCCGCAATCCTTGGAATGGATCGATATAGCTATACAGCCCCATCCTGGCTTTGCTAGAACATTATTGCTGTTTTCGGAGCACAAAATACCTATTGGGCAGCAATTTCAGACTACAATATGGGAACAACGGCCAGTTATTTGCGGAAAGGGTATAAGGGGAATCCACATGAGTCGCTCATTAGATACGGGTACCATCACGTTTGCCCGTTCCGATGCGTTGCCTGGCATAGAGGTGATGTCTGCACAGCAAAGCACCCATCGCTGGCGCATATATCACGAGCACTACGCGGTCTGCACCTGCGATACGGCCGCTGCGAATTGGCGGTATCGCCACAATTCACAATTCCTGGATAATAAAGATTTTATGCTTATGGAGCCCGGGGAATCGCACTTCACTTACCGTGTCTATAAACCCTCTGACTTCCAAGTCTTGTTCCTCGAGCCCGAAGTCGTGGCAAGGTTTGCCATCGAGGCCGAACTTCCGGCAAACCCGCACCTGCGGATGGCCCAGGATAATAACCGGGAATTGTTTCAGGCCTGCCGAGAGCTTGCCTCAGCCATCGAAAACGAGGCGACCATCCTGGAACAGCAGTCGCACTTGACGGCCTGCGTACAGATCCTGCTCACGCGCTATGCCGAACGCAGGCTGCCGTCCCCGAAAGCCATAGGGACACACTACGCGATCTCCAAAGTAGCAGAATACCTACGTGCCCATTTCGACAAACCCGTCATGCTCGACGAGCTTTGCGTCGTCGCGGGGCTAAGCCGCTTCCACCTGCTGCATATGTTTAAGAAAAAGTACAACGTACCGCCGCACGCCTACCAGATCCTTTTGCGAGTCGCACGCGCCTGCGCCTTACTCCGGAGGGGACTACCGCTTTCGAGCATCGCCTTCTCCGTCGGATTTGCCGACCAGAGTCACTTTACGCGGCATTTTCGGCAAGTCATGTGCACCACGCCTGCCCGGTACGCGCAGGCGGCCATGAATCGCCGTAAATAGGCTTTTTGTCGTTAGATTCGTGTAGACGATCACCAAGATCCGCGTCTTTGTGGCACATAGGTGCGGATTTACATAATCGTTAACACCATGGCCTTGCGCTGGGATGTTACCCGTTTTGCGACGCTCGACAAGATTCTTGCAGCCAATGTGATAGCCCATGGTCTGGCGACGCTCGTCATACCACCTAGTACCGGCGCATGATCGCGCTGGCACCAAGTGGTAGAGAAGCAGCTTCCTGAATAGCACGCACCACCGCTATCGCTTTACTCATTCGATCGGGCAATCCCCGAATTTCTACACGATGCGCGTGCATGATGTACGCAAGCCCAATGTGACCTTGGGAGACCCTTCGCTCTCCGACCCACCTCACGGATCATTGGCTGAATACGCAATCTGCGTGTCCGCCCCCTCAGATCGCAGCAAAAGGCGTGTCCATCCCCAGTACTTGCGCCGCCTTGTTGAGGCGTGAGTCGAAACACGCGAAGGTTAATGGCAGTCCGGAAACTTGCTTAGCTTCATAGGCCGCCGCGAGTTGAACGCTGTCATATCCCCGTAAAGCAAAGGTGTCAGCGAAATCTCCCGCCCGCGCGACGACGGTTTGAGTCACATCAACGATCAGATAATGAGGCCAGTCTATAGCCAGCGCCTGCTTTGCCTGCCTAATGGACAGTGTATCTGCGGGAACTTCGCGTGCTCGCCGTGAAAGGGCGGCGTGCGCTTCGGCCCAAGCGATGCGACATGCCGCAACCGCCTCCGAATTAGCCACTAGCGCCTTAACTGCGTCGCTTTCCGCCTCCAATAAATACAGTTTGACCAACGCCGAAGTGTCGCAGAACACAATCATTCACGCCCATCCAAGACCGTCTCCGACATGCTACGTCCTATAGGGGATAACAGGATTGCGGCGCCCACTGGCTTGCCTCCCGCCCACTGGGCTGACCCACTGGCAATAAGGCGCTCTACACCCGCGCTTTCAGTAGCGGGAACGCCGATGATACGCGCCACCACCTTGCGATGGGACGTGATGTCGAGCGGCTGACCCTTCTGCGCCTGCGCTAGATAGCGGGACAAATGTGCCTTGAATTCGCGGATAGAAACCTGCATACGTGACCTCAATTAACAGAAACGCTGGTAAATTGTGTGCACAATTTAGGAAAGTGTCAATGGCTACCGCGTTTGGGAAAGGGTGTGCGGGTACAGTTCCTAGGTGATGTCGGAGCGTGTACCGGGCCTTCGCTCGACTCCTCGGGTCTCTGACCCGAAAAAGCGGTTCTTAGCGTTCCACACAGCTTGGCGGCAATATGAGTGCGGTCCAGGATGTTCAGGGCGCAGGCGGCGTGTCGCGCGATGACGTTCAGGTAGGGCTTCCCCCTATCCGAGCAGACGAACTCAATCGCCGCACTGCGTTCCTTAGCCCAACCACACAAAGAACGGAGACAGGCTCTTCTCTTGGCGATTCTCGACGACACAAGAGCCGCTTCATGCCCTCGTTGATTTGATAAACGAGCGTTAAGGAACTCAGCCCTTCTTCCCATAGATCTCGTCACCGCCTACGGCCGAGATGCCGGTAAGATCCAGGCGTTCGCGGCCCCAGATCACCGCCATCGCAACGGAGAAAAACGCTTATCCCTTGGGTCTTAAAAGCGCCGGAAGACCACTTGCCAGCTCAGCAGTTTGGCCCCACTTACGAGGAACCAGGCAAAACTCTGCGTGACCGGGCGTTTATCCAAGGCCTACGGCAGAGGCTCCTCAGCGGAATGAGTGGGTGTCGTTTAGCTCTTAGTGCCGGTCAGGAACTGATAGAACCGCCGACACACCGCGTCGTAGACCGCGTGTTCTTGTTCATTACGCGCGTGGCGCCACAGGGGCCCACCCGTCTCATCGATGTGTTTTAAGATCAGTGTACGCGCAGGGAGCTTGCGAGCTTTCTCGTCGGTGAGCACGCGCCGGATCAGTTCGCCGCCCAAGACCCAGAGGTAGTCGGCGTATTTCTTCACCGTTTTCTTCGTCCGTCGTTCGGCGATCAAGGCCAGAAGGAAAGGCGTAAACTCCGCCACGATCCGTTCGCCCACGGGTACATCCAGGTCCGGGAAACCGGCCCAGCTTTCCGCCCAGCGATCGATATCTTTACAATAGACCTTGAGCTTCGCCCGAGCGTCCGAAGACGCCTTAAGCGAATCCTGTCCCGAGGAGGTTGCGCGCTTAAGTCTGGAACTCACGACATTATTGAATCGCTGTTATCATTTCAAGGGCTTTGTGTATAAAGAAGCCCGATTTGCCCCCGGGAAGCCGGACACCATCGAGGTCGGGGTGGTTCCCCGTCAAGGCTCAAAGCCTTATTGTTCGGGCTGTGGGAAGGGTCGCCCGGGCTATGATCGACTCCCCGATGGACCTTTGCATTTATCCCGTTCTGGGGCTTTGCAGTGTTCCTCCGCTACGCCCGAAGGCAAGTCGATTGTCCGCCCTCCGGCGGAATAACAGCCGAGCTCCTGCCCTGGGCCGAGGGCCGGCATCAGCCGTCCGGCCGACAATGTCTCTCACCACCGCCTACATGCAGTTTCTAACCCATTGGGCCTTGTCAGCGGTTTGGTCCAATAACCACCCTTTCAGCGCAATCCGTCCCACAACTTCACATAATCGAAGACTGTGCATACGGCCAAAGGCGACACTGGCCTTACGATTGCCTGCGTCCGGTGCGCTCAAGACCGGTAGTTGGGGTCTGCTTTCAAGCCCCCGCGCAATGCTGGACGGTTTCCGCTGGGAGTTTCCCCGTCTTCTCGCCAGAGAGTGTGATCTTAGTAGCAGCTCTCGGAAGGCCAGAGCGGGCGATGCGCTGATTTACGATGAGTTCTTGCGCCTTGCCCATAAAAAAACGTACGACACACAAGCGAACCCCCGAACCCGGAAGGTCTTTGATATAAAACATGGCCACGCGACCCGTCAGGTTCGTGTCGTCGAATTTACGGCTTTTTGGGCGTAGTGTATTTGACTTCTTTGTGGAACGGTTCCCAGATGGTTTCGTATCCAACGTAGCCCTTCTCGTTCGGCGCTTTTTGCCGGGTTGTCAGAAAGCGCGATTTGCCTTCCGGGACCGGACGTTTGGTTTTGGTGGGTTGGCTCATTGTTTACCTCTCGATGGAAAATGGGGCTCGGAAACACCGATACCAGACTACCCGACCGTAACAGATCGAGCGATGGAGTTAAACCCGGTTACCGGGTTTGGGTTCAGCGCTGCACTTTCTGTTGTGCAGGCAATTTTCATACCATTCAAACCGGAACGGCGCGACAGTTATTCAGGTCAGGGGCCGCTTCCACCTTGCCGCCGTACTGGATTTCCTCGTCGGTGGCATCACGTACCATCACTATCTCGAGCTTGAAAATCACTTCCCGGCCGCACAGTGGGTTATTGCCGTCGATCGTCACCGTTCTAGCATCCACTCGGGTCACCAGAAAACTCTTGGTTTGACCGTTATCGTTTTCCATCAGGATAGCCGTGCCGACTTCACGGTATGCCTCGGGGACGTTCGCGATGGCTTCGATAACCACCAGTGCCTCGTCCCGGGGGCCATAGATGTCGTTGCAGTCTATGGGCACCTCGATGGTATCGCCCTCGGATTTGCCTTCCAGTGCGTCCATGACCTGGGGCGACAATATCTCGGTGACGCCATGGACATAGCCCAGAGGAAACTCGACCTGCGTGAGCACCTGGCGTGTTTTCTGATCGATGACCTTGTAGGTCAGTTCGACATATTTGTTGGCTGCGATGATGGCTTTCATGAGTATCCCAACGTTTCAGAAAATGGAGGCGGCAAAGATGCGCACCTCGCCTTGCTCATAGCCTAGCACCAGCCGACCGAGCCATTCACCTTCCCTCTTCGTGCTTCGGACTCGGTACAGCACCGTGACATGCTGCCCTCTACGGATGATGCCAAGGTAATCCCATTCTTTGTGTAGGCTTCGGGTCAGTTCGCTGTTGGCGAACTGTTTGCCGACTTCGACTTCATTGAGGCCGAGCAGTAGGTCGTAGGAGAAATTGCGGATGAATTTGCCGTATTGCCCCTGGTTGGAGTATTTGATCAGGTCGTTCCACATGGGGTGGGCGAGCGCCAAAATCGCCTCATCGGTGTGATCGATGATGTTCGTGGAGGTCTTGGGTGTGGCCTGAACGACAGAGCTGCTCATGAGTAATTCCTCTGAAAAAGACGGCGCAATAAGCGTGCGGGCCTTCAGGGTGGCCGGCAGCGGCCATCAGGCGCGCTGCCGGGGCTGCGGCTCACTCGGCCTTGCCGACCAGGTGGTAGCATGGGGCCTTTTCCATGGTGTATTCGCCGGTCTCGGGATTGCGGCGCGATACGGTGAGGACGTGCCAGTTTACATCGTCGAGCTTCATCGCGTCTCCCCGGTAGTAGTAACCTGGCCAGCGGGTTTCCTTGCGGAACAGGGTGTGTTGCATGACCGCTTCGGAGGTGAGGTGGCGATGCTTCAGTTCCCAGGCACGCAACAGTTCGTGGATGTCCTCGGCCGCGATTTTCTCAAGGTCTTCTTCCATGATCTTGAGTTTTTTCAGGCCGATCTGCAGCAGTTTGTCGTTGGTCATGTAGTTGACCGTCGCCCCTGCGCAGTACTCGTCCATCAATTTCTGCAGACGGTCCAGGCCCTGTCTGGGGTTGATGTAGTTCGGGTTGACGCTACCCGCCGTGATTTCGTTGCGGTTGACCCTGTAATGTTCCATCGGCTTGAAGATTTCTGCCCCACGGCGCTGGATCTGCGCGTCGGAAACCTGGATGCCCTTGGCCTTGCCGTCGTCGATGTATTTGCACGCCGCCTTGGCGGCCAGACGGCCTTCGGTAAACGAGCCCGACGAGAACGCGTGCGGCGTACCACCGACGGCATCGCCCGCGCCGAACAGGCCTTCAACCGTGGTCATGCGGTTGTAGCCCCAGTAGTACTCCGGTGGGGAAATGTCCTCCGGGCCTGAACACCACGCGCCGCAACCGGTCGCGTGCGAGCCCATCACATACGGCTCGGAGGTGGTCAGTTCCGGGTTTTCATACTTCGGATTGACGTCAGTCGCCGCCCACAGCACGGCCTGACCCACGGTCATGCCGAGGAAGTTATGCCAGCCGATCTCCTCAAGGTGCGGATCCTGGAAGGCCTCCATCGTCACCATGTGGATAGGACCGCGGCCGGCGTTCACCTCGGAGATGAATGCGTGGTTGCGCAGACAGGTCGGAATAGGTTTGTGGGACAAGTGCTGGCCTTCGGTATCCAGATATTCCTTGCCGACCATTTCAGTCAGCGCCGGGAACCACTTCGACTCGTACTCTTCGCCATTACAGTTCTGCGTGTAGGTCTTGAGGTGCAGGAAGTACGCTCCCACCGGACCGTAACCGTCCTTGAATCGCGCCAGTACGATACGGTTTTCCATCTGGGTCATTTTCGCGCCCGCCTGGATCATCAGGCCATAGGCTGAACCGGACGACCACGGTGCATACCAGACGCGGCCCGCACCTTCACCGACTGAGCGCGGTTTGAATATGTTGGAGGCTCCGCCCGCACCGACAATCACCGTCTTGGACTTAAAGACGTGGTAATCACCGGTGCGGACGTTAAAGCCTACCGCGCCGGCCACGCGATTCTCCTTGGCATCGTCCATCAGCAGATGAGTGATGCAGACCCGGTTGAAGACCTTGTCGGCGGATTTCTTGGCGGCCTCGGCGACGATCGGCTTGTAGGATTCGCCGTGAATCATGATCTGCCAACGCCCTTCGCGCTGATAAGCGCCGGTCTTGGGGTCGCGCATTATCGGCAGACCCCACTCTTCGAACTGGTGAACGGCTGAATCAACGTGACGCGCCATATCGAACAGCAGGTCTTCGCGCACCATCCCCATCAGGTCCATCCGCGCGTAGCGGACGTGATCTTCAGGCTTGTTCTCGCCCCAGCGCGTACCCATGTAACAGTTGATTGCGTAGAGCCCCTGGGCCACCGCGCCCGAACGGTCCATGTTGGCCTTTTCGGCGATGACGATCTTCTTGTCCTGCCCCCAGTAGCGTGCTTCCCACGCGGCACCCGTGCCGCCCAGGCCCGCTCCTACGACGAGAATGTCGATGTCGTCTTCGACAACTGTATTGTAAGCCATTAGTAGTACACCCCTTCTTTCATCACGAGACCGTTCGATTCCAGCGTGTGTAGATCGCCTTCGTCCATGCGAATGTATTTGGGCTCATTAAACAGCAACTGGCTATCACGCATTGCTTGGCTCGGCGCGGGCACATCGGAGAGTCGAGGGATGTGTTTGCCCCAAGGTTTGGTCGTGATCGGCGCCAGCAGCTCCATGTCTTTTTCGCCATTGCGGAATTTGATGCGCCACGCAATGACGCCTTTTTCCTCGTCGCGGCGGACGCGCACCGAATGTCCCAGCGGGGCGAAGTCAGCGTAGCCGCGCACATCGATCGCGTCCTGCGGGCAGGCCTTGACGCACGAGTAGCACTCCCAGCACATGTTCGGCTCGATGTTGTAGGCGCGCCGTGTGACTTTATCGATGTGCATGATGTCTGACGGACAGATATCAACACAGTATCCGCAGCCATCGCAACGCGTCATGTACACAAAGGTAGGCATGGTGTTCCTCTCGATTGATTGGCCTGTTAAAAATGGTTGGGCGTTTCACGCTTGATTCCCAATCCCATGTTGGGCGGATTGGTGCCCATGTAGGCCGGGATATCCGGAAACCTCGCCTGCACTTCAGGATCCGACAAATCGTAGATTGCGGGCATGTTTCCCCTCGAGCCATCCGCCTTGGTGACGCGCTTCTGGAACGCGGCCGCAGGCTTGAAGAACATGTGCGCGAATTTAGACCAGTACACCGAGCCGAAGAGCAGGGTGCTGAAGGCGATGAACAACACGAAGAACAGCATGTTCAGCGCGCCGAGTCCCATGGTGAAAGACCAGAGCAGCGCGAAGGTGGCCATGCCAAGCAGGCCGATGATGAAAAGGTCGCCGCGCCCGTTGACGCGATACCACTTGACGCCCTCGCTCGCGACGTCGACGCGGATGCTGAACCAGAACCAGTAACCCCCCAGGCACAGCATGGCCGCGCCCAGATTCCAAAGCAGCGGCAGGATGTTCGGCGCGGGATCGCTCAAGGTCGGATAGGCAAAGATCAGTATCGCCGTGGTGACGACGAAAATTATGAAGCCGTACATCGTGAGGAGGTGGGAAATACGGCGCTTTGGATTCTCGAATTCGCCCGAGGTCAGCACCTCCTTGGTGACGGTCTTCAAGGCCAGTGCGCTTTTTTCACCGGTACTTAGCGTGCGCGTCGCGTTCTTTTTTGCCTTCCTGGCATTCTCGAAAAAGTACTGGGCGCTTTTCTTGTGACGCATGTCGAGTATCGTCCCGGCCACCACTAGTAGGAACATCAGCAGGACGTATAACTGCATGGCGGTCGGAGGTATGATGGCGGCGAGTACGGCGAAGGGGTTGCTAGTGATCATGGGCTCAGGTCTCCTTAGGGCTTTATAAACACGAGCAAGTGTTGCTGGACAAGACAGCGCTGGCCGTGCATGGACTCGGCGGTTGGTGATGGGTTTGGCTAATGCCCTGCATGAACATGGCGGTTGATTAGCTCTCGTCTGAATGGAGCAACGCCCGAAAGCCGGTGCGCACGGTGTGGTTTATCGGCCTTCTTGCGACAATCGGGGGGTGTTGCGGCTGTGTAGGATAGGGCTGAAAAAAAGTGGAATACATCTTACTGGCTGAAAAAACGAGCGAAAGAGCAGGGTGCGAGACCGTTTGTCGAGCTAAGCAGAACCCACCGTCCCGATGCCCAAAAATCGCGATTCGCGGTTTTCCCATGACTATGCCTCCCCTCTGCCGATCATAGCGTAACTCAATTCATACCCCGCATCATACACCATTAGAGTAACTGATCCATAATCCACACGCTGCCGCCGCTGCGCTAACCCCGTTACGCTTCCCGTGACCACGTGAAGATACTCTACTGGGGTGTTGTCACGAACCTGAGTGATGAACTCAGGATGCTGTATCAAAGGTGGGAGAAGGCCTCTCGGAGTCGGCTTGCAGGAGTCGATTTCAGACCACCCGGTGGTGAACGGCCGGAGAAATCGCAGCGTGCACCCAAGGTTCGCGCGCCACTGCTCGCAGCGAGACCAGAGGGACGAGTACCGCGCGGATTTCTTGAAGGCCATCATGGTAAAGGCTCGATAAGGGATGAGGCTTGCAGGAATCATATAGAGCAGATCGCGGACGGCGTCAACTACACAACCGCTCTCTATAGCGAGGCGAGGAGACGAGTATGGGCCTTCTGGGTCCGATAGGACGGAGCCCTGCTGGAGAGGCGTGAGGGCCCCAGGAAATTACTGGGGCCCTTATCTCCGCAGTAGCGGTTTTGCCCGCAGCAATCCCATGAACAAACCTTATCGTGCCACTTTGAGGAACTCGCCGCGCGACCACAGCAGCTTCTGGCTTATCTACGCACGAAAAGATCACAAGGCTATGCGCTTAAAAGGGAAGCGTTGAGGACGCGGCCCCATCCATGAAGCGCTCGCCATACCCGTTAGCATCCCCTCTTACATCCCACTTACCGACAGAGACGCCCCGATCACAAGAGAACTACGGGCGGCCGCCGCACGACACCTCACGCACGAAAATCGACACACCATGGGCGTTTTTGGCTCTATCTGGCTCTCTTTAAAGGGATTTTCAGGAGGTCGTCCGGTACACTTTGCGCCGACTTGAGTGTTCCGCCAGTGTACCGGTACCCTATATTCTTCATTAAGAAGAACATATAAGTCATTGATAAATTTTGGTGAGCGATGGGACTCGAACCCACGACAACCGGAATCACAATCCGACGTTAACATACTAACTCTTTGATTTTAAAGGCTTGTTGGTATTTGTCTGTGATATACCAAAACCGAGTCTTATCAACAACTTATGTTAGTTTTCGTTAGATACTGGAATCTGATCACTGCACCGCCAGTGCACCGCAGACCCTGCTTGCGGTCACCCTCATTCTTAGTTGGGCGAATAGCCCCCGGAAACCCCTGCTATTCGCGCCCTGTTAGCGGGTGATTGCCCGTATAAGAGAGATAGAGTTTATCCTATCTTTGTCCCGGAGGTTTCGTTATGACAGCTTCAGTGACTCCTATCCCTCGATCACATCATGCGCGCGTCGAAGCGCTGGCGCTCCGTATCGCGCACAAATACGGGATGCTGCTCACCATTCCGAATGTCGCGACCGAGTTACATCGGAGCGAGAAGGCGCTCCGGTTTGCGTTCTCGTCCTGGCGCTGTCAAGACACCCCGTGGGTGCAGGCCCTTCTCGCGAGCAAGATCAAGATGGGGCGGCGGGTTTTTTTCCCAGCGGATGCAGTCGCTGCGGTGATGCTGCAAGGAGACAGTATCTGGCCCATTTTTCCTCTGAGTGATATGGGCGTGAGAGGGTTGGCTGCATGCGACGATCTCGATATGACACCACCCCGCCTTCGTCGCCGCTCTCTGTCCGGATCTCCATCTATCGGCCGACCTCCATCCCGTGCTCACCAAGGTCTGCGGGGCGCGTACAGGACGCCAGTGCCCTTTCCTTAACTTGGGATACCCTGGCACTCCGAGGTCTTGTAGAGACGTGGGCGGTTAAGAATTGGGTATGGAAATGGGATTAGTATATAACTCAATCACTTACAAGAAAGAGTCCGATGCCAACGCATTGCCATAGCATAGCGAACGCATTGCCATCGCAGCCCGTTCGCTCCCGTTTTATTACTGCCGCCATGTGCGGGGGGCATCTGGTCAGCAAGACAGCTTCTTGCGCCTAACAAGTTCCGACTTGCGTTTTCTGGGTTGCGTGCGACGATTCCGATATGACTGCCACCCATCCTCTCCGTGGGGGCGATCTCACAGCGATTTGAGAAGGAGTTGAAACGTATAGCAAGTGGCGGCCATTTCGGGGCATAAGACCTGGCGGACGCTGAGACTACGACCCCCGAGGGATTTGCAGTGCTGACCACGGCCAGGCAAGCCCGATTCCATACTGTTGGGTTTGGAGTCGCCCAGTGTAAACGGCGTGCTATAAAGAGCAGAGAAGGATTACCGCCCTGATCGATACGTACACCATATCCCAGGAGATGCGCCAAGCGGGTGCGACGTTCAAGCAGGCCGACGCGCGTGCGTTGATGATCCGTGACA
>Ga0307375_10002615_pt1 | contig 18302 bp, 25 predicted proteins | sample TR1MG_FD_202531 | JGI IMG/M metagenome (GOLD analysis project Ga0307375, IMG submission 202531) | Soil microbial communities from Risofladan, Vaasa, Finland - TR-1 | ecosystem: Environmental > Terrestrial > Soil > Coastal area > Acid sulfate soil | place: Finland: Risofladan, Vaasa | collected... | reverse complement strand
CAGTCGGTTACCACCCGGTGCCACTCGACATACCCGACACCCTGTCGGGACTCAACAGCGGACTTGTCGGCGCAATACTCTCCAGCCCCCTCCTCGCTGCCGGATACCAGTGGTTTGGAGTCGCTCATCATATGCTCGACCTGCCTATCGCGCCCGTCCTCGGAACGATCCTCATCGACGAACGAACGTGGCAGCGCATTCCCGAGAGATACCGAAGCCAATTTCTCGCCGCCGCGCGCAACGCAGCGGAGACCCTTGCCGGTCAGCTTAAAAACCTCGAGCGGAACGCCATCGACACCATGCAGCAGTATGGCTTGAACGTGGAACAGGTATCAGCTGCATCGCGCAACGCATGGGCCGGTGAGTTCGCCAGTCACCGTGCGGCGATCGTAAGCGCCGGATTCGATTCCCGCACCGTTGCACTAATCGAAAAAGATCTCGCCAGTTACCGGGCGATCGCCAAAAAGTAGAAAACTGCCAAGTCCGACCCAGCTTGACAGCCAGCACCATCTTTGGTACCGTTGGAACCTGCATTTTACGGTATCGGGCTGTAGCGCAGTTGGTTAGCGTACAAGTCTGGGGGACTTGGGGTCGGCGGTTCAAATCCGCCCAGCCCGACTTCTAAACTCCCATAGCATATAGACTTATCCTCAATTAATGGTTTTCATTGTTGGCTGTCGCGATTAGTGTAGCCAACAATGTAGCCACCTATCTTTGGAACTCACTTCTATCTCGCCACTAATCTCATATGAGAAAGACGAGGAGTGGGAAGCCATGAACAGTACGTTTACGTTTTATAAGCGCCATACGAATAAGAAGAATGTTCATATATATTACGTGAGATTCCGAGACCCAGACACCGGAGAGCGACTCGCGGGTCTTTCTACAGGGTGTACCTCGAAGGGTGCCGCACAAAACTGGGCCATGGAATATTTGGCATCAGGCAGACTTGTAAGAAAATCAAACATGAAATTTGGTGACTTCGCCAAAGACTGGTTCATCTGGGGGAAGTGCTCATATATCGAAATGAAACACGCAAAGGGGCATGGCTTTACACACACACATGCCGATCACTGCAAAGCTAACCTTGAACGCCATATCCTTCCGGAGTTCAGACTTACTCCAATCAACAAAATAACTGTTGATCAACTCGAACAGTTCCTGATCAAACTAATTTCCCCGACAAACGCTGGAGGGAAATCCTTGTCTCCCCAGACGGCCAATAACATTTTTCAAGTTCTTAGGACTATGCTCGGCGAAGCACATCGAAAGGGACTAATTGACATGAATCCGGCGACACATGTTTCCCCATTGGCTGCAAATAACCGGGACCATGGAGTATTCACTCATCAAGAGGTCCTGAGTCTCTTCTCTGACACCGCGTTTACGCAGGTCTGGGGATCAAACATCAACCAGTTTGTCATCAACCTCATTGCAGCAAGCACAGGACTTAGACAGGGCGAAGTTCAAGCTCTGCGAGTCGGAAACTTCAAAGGCACATATCTTGTTGTTGATCGCACATGGGATCGGAAATACGGCCTCAAGTCTCCCAAATATGATTCAACTCGATGTGTCCCAATACCGTCGATGACTGAAGCATGGATTGAGCGCCTCATAGAGATGACTCCCGACCATACAAAAGACGACTTGCTTTTTTGCTCGACAATTCCTGACAAACCGATCGAACATAAACAAATCAATAAATACTTCAAGAGGGCGGTCGAAAGAATCGGAGTTAGTTCCACAGAAATTGCTGAGCGGTTTCTTTCCTTTCATTCATGGCGCCACACATTCAACACCCTTATGCGCGACAAGATTTCCGATTCCAAACTGCGTAGACTCACGGGACACAAGTCAGAGGAAATGACTGAGAACTATACACACTTCCAGATTGAAGACTTTCAAGATGTACTGAGTGTTCAGAATACACTCTTCCTTGCATCTTAGGTGAGCACTTTTCTACGGCTACTAATGTAATAGAACACCGTAGAAAGGGGCCGATTATGACAAGACTACTTACAATTGAGGAAGTTGCAGAGATGCTGAATCTAAAACGCTGTACAATTTACAAGTACACCAGCAATAAAGAAATCCCATTCATCAAGTTTGGGAATCGGGTCATGTTTGACTCCAACGATCTCCAACACTGGATCAACAGCAAAAAGAAATAGTCTCATAAATGGACAACATATTTTACAAAAAAAATTGAGCACTCTGGATTTCTTCTACAAGCACGAATTCTGCAGTACCAGATACTACAGATCAACGATTTGCCACGCGTGTACACAATGGAGACCGAGTTCATGAGGATCACCGCATAGGGTTGGGCAGTAAGGGAGATTATAACGCACTCAATGAGTTCCTGGATACTTTTCTCGACGAGCTTCAAAGGTTACATAGAGATCTGATATATGCAAATTAATTCTTAGCCAACTGGATTGCTTTGGCCATTACCCCTTTCAAGCTTTGATTCAAATCAATCATCTTATAAAGACTATCAATCTGGCTTATAAGATCTCGGACTATGAGATTCTTCTCGTATCCATTAGTCATTGAAAAAGCATTATAAACCTTTGAGGTTTTGTACGCTGTCGGCGGTCGGAAAGAAATACCATCGAGTCCGCGTACAACTATTCTATCTCCCCGGAGGTCATAGGAAGTCAGAATGGATCCTACTCGTACTTGGTCACGACCGATCACCCAGGTTCCGCTGTAGACCACCACGGGTAGATTTCTGTCCAAGGTGACAACGTTCCACGTGCCTATATACGGAGATCGCGCTACCTTTGGAAGAGGACTGGCTGAGGGCAACCCGAAGCTAAAAAACACCAGTGAAACAGCTATGGCTACTACCACCGGGAAGTGGAGGAATTTGAAGGTTCTTTCTTTCATATCAAGTAATGTATTTTTTGGGATTAGGATTTGTTCACATTTTCCCAGGAAATTAAATTAAAGTTCGACAAAGGCGAAATTCACACTTCCCTCCCAGGATATCTGCTCGTTGGCGGGCGCTGTGGGAAGTCTTCAGATTGGCTGGTAGTCAACAAGCTCTGAGGACGCCGCGCCGGGCGAATCTCTGGCTCTTCTTCGCTTTCAAGCAGGGAACACGATGACGGACTCTTCATATCTGAATATGGAAAGGATTGCCCATAGCGAACTCATGACTGAGGCAATGCGCTTGTCCCGATTTGCACAATAGTGACTGCTTTGCGTAGAATTGAAATGGGTATCCCGATCCGCCACGATCAATCGTCACATCCACCGAATCCCGTCAATGAAAATGTGACGGAAGTCCGGTTCAAATCCCATAGCCCCTCTTACAAGTTCGCGTAGGAACATCGAAGACATGTTCGACAGATTCAAAAGCTCATCGGAAGGAAGTCCCCGGAGGTACTCCACTACCGCCAGTGCTGCCTTCCTCCACCGGTCAGCTTCTTCATGAGTAATAGCTTCAAAAACTCTCTCATAGCGGTTCACCAGCCGCCAAAAGCCCCGGAGTTCATCGAGGTATTCTTCGAGCAACCGGTCTTGGCCGTTCGCTGTGGGAAACATACGTGAAAGATCATGACTCGGACATCTCCCGGAGTCAATCTCATCGATGCATCGGTAGTAGGATTTCCGATTTGAAATCGGATTCGAGAGGGACTATAACTGTAGTAACCATGTGAAGGAGTGATCATGCCAGCGTCACCTCAGCATTGCCTTCGCCGCTTTCTGCCGAAGCTCTTAGTCACGATCTTCTTCGCGGTTGGACTCTCTCTCTACGCTCAGCAGTCGCCGTCTACTTCGTCGGAGCCGACGATCACCATCGCATCCTTCAACCTGAGGGTGTTCGGCAGACACAAGGCATCGGAACCGGAGGTGATGACGATCTTGGCAGATATCGTGAGGCGGTACGACCTTGTGGCAGTTCAGGAGATCCGGGATGCTTCGGGGACTGCAATAACTGAGCTTCTCGACTTGATAGACGCTGACGGAAGCGCTTACAAGATAGTCTTGGGGGATCGGCTCGGAAGGACTTCCTCCAAAGAACAGTACGCCTTCATCTACAACTCAGACAAGTTTCAAGTAATCGGCCAGCCCTACACCTACGACGACGATAATGACGGCGGCACGGTCAACAGCGTCGACGACACCGGGAAGAATGACCTCTTTCAACGAGAACCTTTCCTGGCCTATTTCAAGACTGTTCAGGGTGACTTCGACTTTGTGATCGGAGACATCCACACTCAGCCCTCAGACGCCACGAGAGAGATTTCATATCTGCCCATGGTAATTGCCGACGCCTCAAAGCACTACGGTGAGTCGGATGTGCTGATGGTGGGAGATTTCAACGGTGATGGATCATACTTCAACGAGAATACTTACAGCACCGATTTCCCTCCGGGGAAGTACATCTGGATCATCGGGAATGCTATCGACACCACGGTGGCGAAGTCAGATAACACGTACGATCGGATGGCTGGAACCGAGACCATGGTTCAGGACTTTGATGGGAAATCGGGTACACTCAGGTTTGATGAGGCATACAACTTGAAGTCAGTGGGGCTAAAACCTCTCGATATCTCAGACCATTATCCGGTGTGGGCACAGTTCTATGTAGATCGGGATACTGACTGACCGCGACAAGCTCCGGAGCCAGGGCTACCGGGCGGGAGAGTACCACTCATCCCCATTTTCCTTGCAAGCTTTGAGTTTCATCGTATCCGTGCCTTCCTTTTGTTGTTTTTGAAATTGGGCACCCTCCTCTCGGATCATTGATCCGATGGTAAAGGTTGAAACGATCCCTACTGTTTTTTTGCGCCGGGTGAGCTGTCAGCCGTTGGAGGATAGGCCTCTTTGAGCGCGTTCAGCACGACGTTCAGTGCAACCCCATTCCATTCCTTCGGGTGGGCCGTCATGTACTGATAGACGACCGTGCACACCTGCCCTATCGTAGTAGTTGGCGGGAAGTCGAGCTTGCCCGATGCTATGCCGATGTCAGAAGCAGCCTCCACATAGCCAGTAAATACCCCGGCATCGACATAGTCATCTTTTGAATTCGGATGTCCCTGCATGACCCTGTTGAACACCCCGGCGTACGTGTATATCGAAGTCCCGGTTTGAAATTGGGCGAACACTGGAATGCTCCCGAGAGTCAACAGAATAGCAATTGACAACACCTTACTCATTTCCGTCCTCCTACTCCTTTAGTATAGGGCAACGCCCATCCCTAAGCAGGGATATGATGAATTCTTGTGGTTGGGAAAAAGACGGACGTTCTTTACCGGTATGACCTTGTCGGCAAAAAATACCAACCCGGAAAGAGAACGTCCGGGCAGAGGAATACCTTCGACACTGGTAAGGAGACAATGTCGGAAACCGGAGTGGTGCTGGAGAAGATCCTGCGCGACGGAGTGCGGAAGATGCGGCTGGCAGCCCTGGATGCGATCAAAGAACAGACAACGTTCCAGGAAATCGCGCAGAAGCACGGGGTGCACCAGACGGTGATCACTCAGTGGAAGCCCAGGCGCTTGAGGGGATGGGAGAGCTGTTCGAGGGGCCGAAAATTAAGAGTAACGCTGAGTGATCGGCGGAAACCGAGCGGGATCGACTGCTGAAGATCGTGGGAGAACTGGATAAGGATGCCAGTTCCCAACGATGCGTTCGCACAGGTATTGGAAAATCATGCGATTCGAATCAGCATGGACGGAAAAGGCCGCGCACTGAACAACGTATATGTGGAACGGCTGCGGAGGTCGCTGAAGTACGAGGATGTCTATCTGCACATCTATGAAACGATGGATCAGCTGCGCGAAGGAGTCGAAAGTTACTTTCGGTTCTACAACTGTGAGCGGTTTCATCAGTCCTTGGAGTACCAGACCCCAGAACGAATCCGCAATGATATAGTGAAGCTCCTAATGTAAGTGGCAATTATCCCCGTTTCGTGATTCCGGATTGATTTGCGAAATTGTTGCTTTTGACCTATAATTCTATTAACACAATCTGCAACGTCGCGACTGTCGAAAACCGCATGGCAAGACCTGTTCATCCTTGGTGCACGGAGGTTCGCATATGAGAGGGATCGCTACGTTTCTCGGCACACTCTTGATGATCGGCTCGGGTATCGCCACATTCGTCTTCTGGATGGGTTCCCTTTATCACTGGGCTGGGGGCCTCGGGATATTCCTCGGCATCATCCTTTCTCCTGGCATAGTGATTTTTCCCCTTGTCTATTGGGTCATCGAGGGCGTGTTCCCGGCTTTGTACTTTGTCATCTGGGCAGTAGGGTGGCTCGGTCTGCTACTCCGTGCACTGGGATCGAGGGATTAAGTTATGGAATCCACTAAAACACTGTCCGCTGTGTCTCGGGTCGCATCATCCGCTCTTCTGGCTATCGCCGTCGCAAGTCTTCCCTACGGGTACTTCATTTTCATGCGATGGTTCGTATGCGCAGCTTGTGTGTTCCATATCTACCTTTCGTACACGATGCGGAAGCAACTTTCGGTTGTCGTGTTCGCCGTTTTGGCGATACTCTTCAACCCGCTCGTCCCGATTCATCTTAACAAGGAAAGCTGGATGCCCATTGATTTGATTTCGGCCGCTGTAATTCTGTCATCATTCGCATGGTTACGTCAAAAGCAAGGTCGTTGATCGCCTGTCGGAATCTGAGTAGTCCGATCAAGTCGCAGGTGCGAACACCTCACCGGCGAGGCACGTAGAAGAGTATATAGAAACAGTCCTGCATCTCGATTTTACCGTTCAAACCAACCGGACTCCACATATTGCTTCACGAACGAGGCGGCGACCTCGTCCCGATTCACAGTCTTGCCACCAGAGACCGCTTTTTGTCCCATCAGTCGACCATTGATAAAATGGGAGAGGACTTCCCGGAAGTCTGACTCATCGGGTGTCTTTCTAAAAATGGTCTGGGAATCCTTCGCGAGGTACACCTCCATATGGAATCCTGCCGTATCTCTTGTGCCCTTTACAATCTTATACCTATACCGCCCATCTGCTGGCAACCGAAATATGCACGCGAAAATCTCCAGGTTCATTCCGTTCGAAACTGTATTCGATGACCATGACGTGAAGTCATCGAGAAGGAGTATTCTGGCACGATCATCAAGACCTGTTCTTGGAGACCGGTACTCAACGTCGAGACCGTCCTGCTGCAACCGAGTCTTCACCGAGTCATACAGCTTGATAGTGGAATCGGACAATTCGGATAATCCAGATTCTTGAGATGTAGCCCGAACTGCCACAAGAATCAGAACGATAGCAAATGCAATCAGACGAACCTTCGACAGAGAAGGACGATGAGGATTATCTCGTTCCGTGCAACCCTCATGTCCGCAACCGTTATCGCCTGCATCAACAATATTTCGTGCTATCGTTCTTGTTCGCATTCGTGCCCGCCCTCGCAGTCGACCTGCAATTGAACGCATTCTTCAGACATTTCCGAAAACCGCACGCAGTAATGATCGGCGTTTTTCACCGTCGACATCCTCTTGGATGATACTTTCATCCTCTTTGGCGAAATACTCTGGTAGCGATCTCCGATACATTATACAGCAGTATCTCAAGTCCCGATACTTTTTCTTTCGATTGGGAATTCCACTGATTCCAGGGTATCCCATCAAGAAGACCGTGACGAAAGTCCGGTTCAAATTTCATCATTGCCCTTACAATGTCCCGCAGGTACATCGAAGACTGCTGAGATTGCTCCGATAGTTCGTCTGAGGAAAGTCCCCAGAGGTACTCCACTGCCACCGGCGAAAACTGGGTTCGGGAAAAGGTATTTGAAACTGACTTGACCGCAAACTATGACGCTCCCAAAAAAAAACGTCCGGGGAATCCCCGGACGTCTGTGTTAATTCCTTTCTGTGGAGTCAGGCCTCAGAGCCTTCCTTTGCCGGAGCTTCCGGATCTTCTTCGAACTCATACGGGAGATTAGCTTTCACCCGTTCTGAAGTGGTGAAGTACAGCATCCATAGGGTGTTAACCATGATGATGAATATTGCCACCGGAAACATCTTCAGGAACAGCAGGACGAGTGCAAAGAAGTAAAAAAAAAGCGAAGTCAATTATCAGTGCCCGCATCACCCACTTTGCTTTCATGAAGATGGCAATCCCCATGATAAACAGATCCAAGCCATTGATGGCACCGAGAATACCAATCAGGATCTGATTGCTCATTATGTTCGAAGGTGAGGTGGCAATCGCCGTTCCCCAGACAACCAAGAATATCCCTCCTGCTACCATCAGGACTGCGTATAACGCAAGCCAACCCTTCACTCCGACCAGATTCTTTTCGTTACCCATGATGTACTCCTTTGATGCACGTGGAAAGACATGTTTCGATTTCATCTCAGATTCATTATGCTGCACCCGACCAACTGCCAGCTTTGTATTCCCGATTCAGGCTCTGATAAGTCTCGATGTACTGCCTTACTGCAACCTCAAGAACTCTTCGAGCTTCCGTGTTACCTATTTCGAAAATGTCCTTCTTCAACTCCCTCAGGGACATGCTGAGAATGTGCAGAGTCTCGGTTGCTGAGAGTTTTCCCTTTCCCATCTCGAACATCACAAGAGCGTTGCGTACCTGATCTATGGTCTTTTCAGCTCGGATGTAGAAGTCCATCTTCTTGAGGGTATCTGCATACTTTCTCGAAGTGTTCTGCATCTCATCCAGGTACACTCTGGCGGTAATGAGGTCAGTGCTCAATTCATGGTTCCTCTGCTCAAGTGCCTCGATTCGTCGTTTCAGTCGTCGGTTGAATATTCCCACGTTGGCCTCCATACCTTTTGATATATTTTTAAGAGGCCCAATTTGTTCAGATATTCCCTACGATTTCTCGAAATATTCGTCTGTTTGCTTCTCAGCCGTGGAGCGCTCCCCGAATGCCTCAGCCAGTATCCAGAGGCTACCTACTCGATCACCATCCAGGTCAAAGGCTGATCCGGGGAGCAGATCACCCAATGATTGGTAGCAGCTTGCATAGAACAGATCTCCGAGACCGCAAATCTCTGCTCCACGGGTCTCGGCACACCACAGTGCAGTCTCAAGAATTTTGTTTCCCTCGATACCGGGTATAAGTTGTCCCTTGGTCGGAACACTTGTCACGAAGGCCCCCATTTGGGGAAGTACACTGAACATCAGATCGCGATATGTGACCCCCAAGATCCGCGAAGCAACCGCGCTTTCCCCCGGATAGCCTATGGCGACGGAAAAGAGAATGTCACATGCCTGTAGTTCTCGTGAGCATCGACGAGCTGCAACCTCGTGTGCTGTCTCGGAGAGCACTCTGCTCACTCTGAGCGTAATGCCATGAACCGACATCATAGTCACTCCTTGTAGGGACGAAATCGGAGAACAAGGGACGACCACTCAGTTGATCGCGCTACCTCCCTCTCCTTCACCTACAAGGCGTTGTACCCGATTTTTGGTTGGCAATATGATTGCGATCGAACTACTTCAAGCTCCCCATTTCGTTCAGAATTGCCCGCAGTGCATTCGATACCGTCGTCGTATCAAAGGGCTGTGTCATGGGCAACTCTAGTGGTCTGCAGTACGAGATATCACCCGGATCCTCAGTACCGTCATACTGCACTTTCTTGAACTTGGAAGCAACTTCGCCAACCAGCAGCCCTTTTGCTCTTCTGTTTAGGTGTACCTGGAGAACAAACGGATGGCCCAGGTCCTTCCATGCTTTGGGCCAAAAGCCAAACCAGAATGAAAATCCGTGGATCTGGAAATTGAATCCGTACGACCAGAAGTATTCTTCAAAGCTCACTTTCGAATCGATCGTCTTAGTGATTCCCAACATATTTGAGCGGACAGTCTCAACGGTCTTGAAGACATGGATTAGAGCATCCGCACCTGACGGATCTTGAAGTATGTTCACATCGGCCTCCGTGAGATTGACGGTCATGAGATAGTAACTGTCGATATACCGTCGAAGTTCTTGAACAAGATACCCTGAGATCTGATCTCCTCTTTTTGCCGCATCACTGCTCCATCGTTCAAGTAGATCCTCCCAGAACAGAATCACGACCTTAATCTTCGCATTGCTACGGGAAGAATCCGGCCCACTGGAGTCACTGAGGTGCTCGTGAATCTCTTCGCGGATGTCAAGTTCTCGGTACCTGACGGTCAGGACAACGAGAAAGGAGATGCCGCCCTCGGTATTGTCAGCAAGCCACTCTTTGTAACGGAGCAATTGATGCTTCCCCCCACTATAGGTGAAGGGAGCGTTGAATTTGTTCTCGACGACAACTGTTGTACCTGTGGTGGGATTTCTCAATAAGAGATCAAATCTCACCGATGATCCACCTCTGTGTTGAGTAGCAACATACATGTCCTCTTCTGCATCGAGTATCATATCGAGAAAAGTCAACTTCTCTTTCTTAAAGTGAGGATCGGTGCAAATGTAGCCGAGAACTTCCGTGGTGAGATCTTCCGAGCTCCTTCGTTCAACTCTCTCAAATATGGACTTCATTGGGTGCGCTCCAATTCGTACCGATCGCAGCTCCGACGACCGGCAACGAAACAATCGAGATAATTCCTACTGATTGGCAACTGCTTGGTTGTAGTACGCCTGGATACCTTGAAAGGCACCAATCTTCGCCTGCCGCCCGAGAAGATCCGATGACCTCACAAAGCTCATCGATTCCGAGAATGCAGTTGTCGGGCTTTCCTGAAGATCCTCAACCTTGTGCCTCATGATCCCATACCCGAATGCGTATCCAGAGCTGCTGCCGTGAACTTGATTGGTTCCGCTGCTGGTGCTCTGTCGCTTTCTGACCGCTGCCGCAGCTTCCAGACGTTTCTTTTCGGCTGCCCTTTGCGCTGCCGTCTTTCCGGTGAGGGCCAGATTCGCCAACCTGATCGCGGCCTCCTCGGATGCATTCGTGATACCAAAGTCGGGAACTTCAAAATGACCCGATCCTTTTGCGTCATCAACGGAGAGGTTAATCGCGTCGATCTTCTTCCCTGAGAGCTGACTCCAGTCGACTGACTTCAGCCCTTTCTCAAACGAGTTCGCAGCGAATTTGTATACGATGGTCGACGATTTCGGATCGGCAGATATGTGGCCTGCGAGGCCGGAGAGTGGAACTGAAAGATCTGTCCCGTCACTGGTTGAATATACCAACCCAACGTCTCCATCATTCTTCTTCAACCTTTCAACAAGTCCCTTGTAATCGGAAGGCTTGGGATCGGAAAGAACGAATGAGACTGTCATTACGTCTCTCTCGTCAGAATAGGTTACGGAGGGTTTGGTGATTTCGAATGAAACCTTCGGCGTTGCACTGTGCGCGATCATTACAATCACAACGGCTATCGCCAATGCGATCAGAAGAAACTTCTTCATGTGTGGTACTCCTCGTGGTGACTCAGCTGCTTTCAAGACTAATTGTAGGCCACGGAGTCTTCCGACGCAAATACTTTTTTCTCGATTCGTCGTCGAAGACGCCAATCCGTCCAATACTTAGCCAGGTGACAGCGCCATTGAAAGCAGTTGGACAATTTCGTAGGACTCGCAACCGGTATTGCAAAATCGAACAGTGTCGCCGAAAATACGGTGTGCGGCAATTCCAGAAACATGTCCAGAGAAACTTGCAACATGACCGAATGTCTCCGCAGGAAAGGAGGAGTACGTGACCATTGCCATCCCGTTCGATACCCCTCAAAATCGGGTTGAGTTCATCAAGTACTGCCTCGACGTCATCCCCGACACTATCGGGGACACGGATGCAGCTGCGTCCATCGAGCGGCTCCTGACGACAGACCTCTACCCGCGCTTCGTCCGAGAATACCGGCAGTCTTCTGCGAATCAGATTCCGTTACTCAATCTCGAAAAACTCGGTGGAATTCATAACTGAACAGGATTCGTGAAGATCCTGTAGACGGCGAATCAACTGCCATTACTGTGCTCACTCAGTGTGTCCATGGTCTGGCAACGTGCCTACGATCTTGACCACCCGAGAACCTAATGATCCGAACCGCCTGGATCTTGAACTCCCTGCTGTACTTCTTCCTTGTGTCTGCCATCTCTTATCCTTCCCTCATGTCATACCAAGTTGCTTAACTCAGTGTCCACCCAATCGGGGAAGGCCTACAGCATGTACGATAGGTCTATACGTCTGAAAGAATACCTTGAAATTGGCGATTGCAGAACTTCAGGTTGAAATGGGTCTTGAACTGCGATCCAAGTTGGACTCAATAGACTTTTCTGTGGGTGATAGTCGAGCTGTAATTTCGGTAACCAACTCGTCAATTCGGTCAAAGTCGTTTGAATCATAGTGCGCAATTAGGTCTCTCTTCATTTTCTTTGAGATCTGATCAATCTCCGGAATATAAAGTTTCCGCAAGGTCTGGGCCTGCCACCTTAATGCGCCTCCGTTCATCAATACACCCTTCTGAGCGACTTGCGAGTTGCAGAATCTCGACACCAAGAGCGACCGAAGTACAAGAAGCTTCTCGATGTCTTCACACGTGACATAATAGAGGTTATGGTGTGGATAATAATTGCCCTCATCGAAAATGATCGACCGTTTCGTTGTGATGTCCGGTATCAAAAGTTTCGGCTTCTTTTGGAGATCTCGATGAACTGGGTCAATTAGCTTATACCACCCGTTGGGATTTCTTTTGGCAACATGTCGCCCCATAATTTGAGAAGCGTGGTCATTCAGGTACTTCTGGAGCAAAGGAAAACGCGCAAGATCTACTAGTCCGTCTCCGTCAATTGCGTAGGTATTTACAAGGTAGAATCCCCGCCATGCAATCCCATTACCCGCAAAGTCTCTCCGACTGACTATTGGCATCAACAACTCAGGTTCTACCACTGCCTTGTTGTCCGTGATAAAGACTCTGTCTGCGCCGGTCGCAACACCAATCCCAATCTTGAAGCCTTGGTCTTCAAGAGACAAGAAGTGATCTTTCAAATCATCATACTCAATCTCAGAATTTTCACTGAAGCGATAATGTTTGGAACTTTTCTCAATTTGCGTCAGCGTTAGGTCTTCTTCAGATTTTACTTCAGAGAAGCAAATATTTGGGTTGCTGCCAGCATTCTCGATCAAGAAGACCGATGGATACGCAATTACCTCTTCCTGAAACGGGTTGTAGCCAGAAAACTTTACAAAGTATTTGAGATGGAAGTCATGGCTGATTAGCCCACGAAGTGTTCTACCGTACTGATTGTTGATCCAACGATCAGCGCAAATGAAACCGACCCTTCCAGAAGGTTTCAATGCTCGTATTGACTTTTCAATAAATGCAACATAGATATCTGCTCTCGCAGAAAAAGAAACGTAAAGAGATTTGTACATTTCCTTTTGCTCAAGGGGGATATTGTCATATCGAACATAAGGTGGATTCCCAATTACAATATCTGCCCTTGGAATGTCTTTGAGGAGGAAATCTCCAACTTGGATGTTGATCAGGTCCGCGAGAGAAGGTTCAGGAAGTGAGTTCTTGATGTTGGCCAATAGGATTGATACAACATTGCTGTCAAGTTCATAAACGTAAACATTGGAGAGAGCCATTTTCAACGCGGCTAAATCATTCGAGCATTCCGTTAGGATGCGCTCAATTATGGGCACAACAAAAGCACCGTCTCCGGCGGAAGGTTCAATAATTACCTTTCCAGCCAGACCGAAAGAATCCTCAAGGCACAAATCGAGGATGAAGTGGACTATTTCGCGTTTCGTGTAGACAGTTCCATGGAGATGTCCATTAGTACGTTCGCCGTAGATCAATTGAACTCCTCCATTCTAAACTGAAGATTCGCGGAGTATGACCGAAAGAATGTTCTGAGACTTGTCTCTTCGGAGCAATCACCAAAGCTGAGGTCAGGCTTGCTCCACAATACCGACGCATGATTGTAGAGCTTCTTTGTCATTAGGCGCTTGCAGAACAAGTCGTAGCGATCCAAGTAGGAAGTGCCTTGAAATTCAGGACGGACATCGTACAATCGTTGTTGAACTCTCACCGTTCTGGTGGATGCTGCGGAGTGCTCCAGAAGTACGAAATAGCCAACCCAAGGCATGAGTGAGAACGAAAATGACTTCTCCGATAACGATGTAGCCAAGTCGAGAGAACTACCCAGCGATTCCTCTGTTCGATTGTTGAAGTTGTTGCCAAATGACCCAACTTGGGATTTAAGTTCAATTGCACAGACCATACGTTTTGTCGGAGTCGTGATCAAGAAGTCCCAATCCTTTGATGGGCGGAAATATCCCGGAAGAAAATTGGCGGCGGTGTGAATACAGTTTTTCGGGACACCGGCCTCCACTGCGATAGCTGTAAGGATTTCGATAAATCCATTCATCTGCTTCCCACCGGTAACTGCGCCACGGTTGCCTTGGTCAACTGTGTTACGGCCTCGTTGCTCACTGAGCTGCTTTGCTCGTGTGTACCAGAAGTAGGTTACGGCATCTTTAATCTTTTCATCCAAAGCAGTTAACTCCATCATTGGCTCCATTCTAGTTGGTTTCTTGAGGTTTGTGTAGGGCGCATACCGCAAAGGACCATCTGCCGCGTTCAAAAACGTGTTGAGCTCAATCGCTCACAATCTTGTTATTCCGATCTTTGGCTAAGTCACACTGGGATCGATCCCAAATGCATTAGTCGTCTGTCGTCGCCCCTCGTAATGTTCTCCGTCGCCTTCGAAAACCCATTGGGGTCTATTGAGATTCTGTGTTTTCATCGCCACTCGAAGGACTTGTTCTGAGTCACACACAACATCAGTATTGGGATTGTGGCGCAGAACGATGGCCTGCCGGAGCTTCTCGGTCTTGCACCAGGTCAGGGTCGGCTAGCGCCTCTGAAATTTGCTTGCAACGTTCGCAGAGATAATTTGTCCGTAAACTTGAGCCGCTATAGTTTCTGTCGACCGTTGTCTTCTCCATGTCTTTATGAATGATTCCTACCGCAAATGAAGGCCCACAATTCGGACATGAAACGTATTCATTCTTCTTTACTGTCATGATCATCTCTTCAAGCAAAATGCTATTGCTCTCGCCTTCAAGACCTTCGTAATGTCGGTATCGATCACGGAGTGCCGCTTCTCATATGTTTCATTGTCAATCGCCGGAGGTTGATAACCAAAGTCTTTTAGAAGAGACAGCAAGTATGGGAAATCTTCCACCCTTTTTTCATCTGGAAAATACCAATCTCCGGGAGGATTTAGCCAAATACTCGACATCACCCCCGGTTTTCCTTTTGGACCTCGTTTGCCACGAAGAATAGTGATTATGTTGAGATCCTCCAGAAGCCAAAGAATCGTTTTCGTTCGTTGCCAGCTCATCATAAAATTATGAGCAATAGAGTAAAACTTTTGGTTTTTGGCACGCGGTGAATATTGATTCGGAGAACGATACACAACGATTCCTTCCATTTCTTCAAAATCAAAAGGTACGGTCATGTCCGTGTAGTCAGATAACTGCAGCGACGACGACCACCGTAAGTCATTCTTCCTTTTCAGAAGGTTATATACAATGTCAATGAAATTCATCCTATATTTTCCCAGGCTACGGATTTTTCGTCCGTAAAGAAACCCACATTTTGATTCTACGAGATAATTCCAAAGTCTACCCAATCTACCTCTGAACTCGTCTGGGCAGTCATTAAACCGATTGATAAACTCCCGCAGTTCTTTTGTCATTGCTATCATGTTGCATCCCCTAAACTTCCCATTGTTTCGTTTTCTTTCTCATCACTCGTTTGCTCTATCTTGGACATAGAACCAGAAAGGTGATCATCCGTTTGAAGAAGCCATTCCTGAACAGTGGACAAGCGCCATACTCGTCTCCCGCCAACAAAAGCGTCTGGTACACCGTTATTCGGCTGAAGTTCTCTTCTGTTCTGAGTCGTTTTCATAGAAATTCCTTTCCATTCACAACATTCCTTTAAATTCCACCAAACTCTTTTCTGCCCGGTAGACCCACCCTCTCTACAGTCTGTGTTCTCAGATGCAGTACCCGCACCATCATGTCTTTCTATGTTGCCCATTCCTTTTTCTCCTTCCTCTTTCAGTCCCATACAGAATTAATCTCCACATATACTTAGTAACGATATTTCCAAAAAGTGCCCGTGGATTCCGTAAGTTGCAGCATCATCACCGAAAGAGGCTAAACAGTAGTTCCTACGATATCTTCAATGCGCTTGCGGGAAATAGGCCGATATACGCCTCACTAATTGAACCGGAGAATATCGAAGGCGAAATGGACCAAGTACTCGAAAAATATGTTCAGAATTCGAAATAGCAGAAGGAATTTGACCGAGGTAGCCCTCCGGCCCCTCTTGCCTATACTCGTGTTTTTGTGTAGATTATGAGTACGTAAAAAGACTATTGTGAATTAATAAAGGTAAAAAAGGTTTGTAAAATGAATAGAGAAGTTGTCCATGAATGTGAAGAAAATCCATGCGAAGAATTTGAACTTATTATTGGCCAGCCTATTGAACGATTCCTTGGCAAACCGACGGCGAAACTTGCAAAAATCGACTGGGAAGAAGCGGCATTTGAAGCCTGGACTACAGTTCAAAATCGCTTGGCAATAATGGATCGCTAAAGACTTATAGAAGCTTCTATGTTTGTAATGATTCAAGATCCAGTAGTACGAAACAATGGGCATTTGCTAGATGCAATGAGCAATACACGCAAAGTTGGAAATGATCAACAGAAGCAATGTTTGAAACAGGAGGGAGATATGAAGTAGCAAAACGAAGATTGTTCATAGATCAAATGAAGTGGCGAGTAAATATATCGTTATGACCTGACATCAAAATGCGTCGGGAAAAAGACGGGAATGCAAAAGGAGTGAGAGAGAGAAGGCGAAGCCGTAGGTAAGGGCGGCTAACCCAAAACATTTTCACAGTCCTGCCCATTCCTTCTTTGGACTTACGAGCCCGGATACTACTAATAGTAGTAGGGGTAAGAACACATTTTGAAAGAAGGTCAATTATGGAAAGCAGACATACAAGAAGTGAAGCGAATGATTCAGTTTTTTTCGATAAGATTGGACAAGCAGACAACAAAGTAGTATTGATTGGGTCTAGTCCTAAACGTTGGCTTTCACTTAAAGAAGCAGCAGCCCTTAAAGGTATTTCATACAAAACATTCTCTATTCGCAAAGTTCTTCAACCTAATCGAGGAATACAAGACGGACGCATAGGCGGGAGAAAGGCGTTTAAAGCAGAGAGTATTCTTTGTTGGCTGGATCTTTCGGATAGTGATATAACGGAATCTGAAGTATGAGCCCAACAAACATCAGATTGCTTGGGTTAGGCGGAGCAGGGAAGACCACAGAAATCAGAAATCTTATTCACAAAGAGCTAAGTGAGAATAGTGATTCTGCTCATAAAGTTTTGTATTTGGTTTTTAACAACAAGCTACGATACGAAGTCCTGAGCGATTTTCCTGGACTTAAGAACTCCATTCATACTATCCACTCCTTTTGTCTGAGCATCTTGATAGCGAATGGCAGGAAAGATCTCCAGGATAATCTCCGTCTTTTGTCGAAAAGTAATGAGAACGGGAAGCAAGCAGTGTTTGATCAATTTATTGAGGATTTTCTGAAAATCCCACTGGAACAGCTGCGGAAGCTGATACCTGATTTGCACCTTGTTTGTGTTGATGAATATCAAGAGATGCGTGATGACTTCTTTGAAGTTGTTCGTAGCCTTTCTATTTTGAATCCAAAGACGCAATTTGTTTTCGCTGGTGATCCGCTGCAAACGATTTATGGATATCAGAATAGGAAGTCAAAATACAAACTCGGAAACAGACTCTTAACCGTGGAAGAAGACTTTAGGCGCAAGACAGAAACGATTGCGCTCACTAAGAATCATCGGATAACTAATCCAGATATTTTGGTATTCACGAACGAGTTCATAAAGCAGAGTGGAATTGCCAATGAAGTTGAAGACTGGCTTAGGGGATTTGAAATTCCACCGAATTTGTACGAAAGCAGGAAAGGGCGCAAACCTGAGCTTAGGGTTTTCACCAACAGAGTTGACGAGTACTTGTGGATAAAGAGCCAGATAAAAAAATATGGAAAGAATCATAGTATAGGTATTCTCGCTCGGAATGAATGGGATCTTGGACTATTTGAGCAAAAGGAATTTAGGCAGGAAATGGATGCCGCATTTGGCACTGAGGAAAGGCCAGACATCAGGCTGTCTACCATACACCAATCCAGGGGAAGAGAGTTTGATATGGTGTTTATAGTTGGCTTTCATGTAGACCAGAAGGCGGACAGACAATGGGCTAACATATTGTATGTTGCATTTACCAGAGCAAAGAAGTGGCTATTCG